>Ga0134126_10009099_pt1 | contig 12515 bp, 12 predicted proteins | sample KB31752_FD_96881 | JGI IMG/M metagenome (GOLD analysis project Ga0134126, IMG submission 96881) | Terrestrial soil microbial communities with excess Nitrogen fertilizer from Kellogg Biological Station, Michigan, USA - KB3-175-2 | ecosystem: Environmental > Terrestrial > Soil > Unclassified ...
ACCGTCCATGGCGATTTCAGACCGAGCAGGTACTGATAGCCTGCGGTGTCTTGCATGGTCGATCCCTCCTTGGCCGCGACCATCCTATCCCTTCACCCTATCCATGCTGAACCCGGAAGCGCCTCCTTGTTGAAGCAGCTTCTTGGAACACCAACCCTTTAGGAACATAAATCCATGTTGGCCTCCGATCCTTTATCAGAAAGCCATTGAATACGAATTTAACGAGAGAGTGTGGACAATTTTTCGCAAGATCGGTGGAGCCATGCCAAGCGCATTCGACCACGACAGACTTACGATTAACCAAATAAATAGGTTGCTTCGTAGTGCTGAACCTCTAGCCAAGGGTCTTACACGATCTATTTCTGGACGACTGAAGATCTCAATGGCTCTCACTCCCCTACTGGCAGTCGCTCTCCACAATTTGAAAGACCATTGTAACCGCGCACGGCACGGAGACAGAAGACCCTATACAATCGATGATCTAGGTTCATGTCTGAAGGTCATTGCTGAAGGGGAAGCAGTTGTTCAGATAGTTACTGCGTTCCATCCACGCTGAAGAGAATTTGAGGATCATGCCTGCAGCTTCCCTCCCTTAAACCGTCGTCGAGATTCCCCCACGCGTAAGCCACTATTCATGCGGATCGGAAAGACGACAGGCCCCAGGCTCATGCGCTCGGCGAGAGCAGAAAATCGAAGTCGGCTTTCGTCAGCACACCTTGCCCAACGCCGCGCACCACGCCGGCCATGACGGCATCATACAACTCGAGCTTGCGCTGCTTGAGTGCCATCATCTTCTCTTCGATGCTGTGGCGCATGAGAATCCGCACGATCGAGACCGTCTGCTGTTGCCCGATGCGATGCGCGCGGTCCGATGCCTGGCGCTCTACCGCCGGATTCCACCAGGGGTCCAGATGAAAGACATAGCTTGCTCTGGTGAGATTCAACCCCTGCCCTCCCGCTTTGAGACTTAGGAGAAATACGCCCGGCTGTTCACCGGTCTGAAACGCCGTCACGCGGGCCTTGCGCGCAGCCGGCGCCGTGGACCCATCCAGCCGGTGATAAGACAGGCGGTGCCGAGTGCATGCTTCCTGCACCAGGTCCAGAAAGCTGGTGAACTGCGAGAACACCAGGGCGCTGTGCCCCTCGTCTCGCAAGACGCGCAGCCGCTCCACCAAGAAGCCGAGCTTGGGCGAGGACTCGTCGGCTTGGTTCGTGAGGAGGCGGGGCGAAAGACAGACTTGCCGAAGTTTGAGAATGGCTGTGAGCGCGATGAACTGCGCCTGCCCGGAGGTCTTGGTGCGATAGGCGTCGTCGATCGTCGAACGAACCTGGTCGACGGTCTGTTGGTAGAGCGCCTTTTGGTGATCGGTCAACTCAAGGAACACTTCGTGCTCGATTCTCGGCGGCAGGTCCTGGAGGATCTCGGTCTTGGTCCGCCGCAGAATGAAGGGCCGCGTCCGGCCCAGCAACCGATCGAGTGCGCGACCCTCGACACATTTCAGGTTCGTCTTGAATCGATCGTATTCGCCGAGGAGTCCTGGCACGCAAAGATCGATCACGGAGAAATACTCGCCCAGATGATTTTCGAGCGGCGTGCCGGTCAACGCGATCTTGAAGCGCCCCTTGAGTCGGCGGACCGCCCCCGTCGTGTCCGCCAGGATGTTTTTCACCGCCTGCGCTTCGTCGAACACGATCGCGTGGAACGCCATCCGCTCCAAGATGTCGATGTCCCGGCGAACGATCCCGTAGGTCGTGAGGACGACCTCGCCGTCTTTGACATCGATTGCCCGCTCGCTCCCGCTGTAGATATGGACCTTCAAGCCGGGCGCGAAACGCGCCAGTTCCTGCTCCCAATTGAAGACGAGACTCGTCGGCACGACGACCAGATGAGGGCCCTTCACGGCACGAGCCGTCTTGATGCGTCCTTCCTCGATGGCGGCCAACAAACAGATGGCCTGAACTGTCTTGTCCAATCCCATGTCGTCGGCCAGGCAGGCGCCGAACCGATGTTCGTAGAGAAACGCCAGCCAGGCATAGCCGTCCCGCTGATAGGGGCGCAACGTCGCGTGCAAGCCCTTCGGCAATGGCGGCCTCTCGATCTGTTGGAATCCCAGCAAGCACGCGAGCACCGCCTCGTCCTCGGCGGGCAGCGACACGGAGATGCTCTGCTCGCGCAGCGCCAGCCAGTCGAGAATCTGTAATCGTGACACACGCACGACCTGCGCCGTTTTCCGATCCTTGAGCGCGTCACCTGTGAGGCCGATGATCGCGCGCAGCCGCTCCACGGTCGGACCATCCAAAACCTGCAGGCCGTGCACCGTACGGATCAGTCCGCCCTGCCGGAGAGCCGCCCGCCATTCCGCCTCGTCGATCACCACGCCGTCGCAGCGAATTTCCGGCCGGATTTCGAACCAGTCGATCCCAGTCCTCTCTCGGTCCTGACGCCCGACTTGGGCAGAGCAGTCCCACCGAATGGGCCGGAGCGGTGTATCTTCATACAGCAATGCGATCCCGGCCGCCGTCACCTTTTCTAAAAGATCCGGCAATCGTTGGAACAGCGCGCGAGGATCGATCGTCATCGTGTCGTAAGACGGCATGCCACGAAAGGCATCAAGACCGAAGACCTCGAATGGAGTCCGGTACAGCAGCACTTCGCTGGGTTTATCGATCGCGCGCAGCGTCCACTGCCCTCTCTCGACCTGCAACCGCATATCTTGATCGGCATACACCGACAGATGCTGCTTCAACCATCGAGCAGCTTCAAGACGGATGCTCCGCACCCAATCGGTCTGATCCAGCGCCGTCTTGATGCGACGGTCTCGTTCCTTGGTCTCGCTGACCGTGAGCAATGTGAAAAACAGATCGTAGAGCACGGTCTTACGTTTCTGCGCGCAGCGGGCTGGATACGGCCCGGCCCTGCTCCAAGGCCCGGATGAAGGAAAAGGTCGAGGCGCTCGGAGCAAATCGATCCTCACCGCGTCGGCATTGGGTTTGTAACGTCCACGCAGAGGTCGGCGTGGCGGCCTCGTCGGAGGGAGGCGCCAGAATGAAGCTCCCCGCAGCAAGCTGCGGGGTATCACAGAACTCAATTCCGAAGACTTCTCGGAAGGAGAGGCCAACCCCGTAGCGAGCTACGGGGAATGTCAAGTTCATACGACACTTCCTCACTCGGCACGGAGACGAAGGAACGAACCGACGCCTCTTCCCCATCCACGCGCAACAGAAGATCGTGCAATGTCTTGTCGACCTGTTTGTGGATCAGATCGATTTGAGCGGATTGGAACTTGTTTCCTGTGACGGTAAACTCCGTCTCATGGTGAATACCTGGCAATCGACCAGATCCCCGGCCGTCCGGCAAGGTCACCGCGCAAAGCGTCTCGGCCGACCCGTCGGCATAATCATAGACGTTGAGACCTTGAAAGCCGTTGTGCAACGCGCGAAACGAGGCCCATCCGCTTTCGTCCTCCAAGAGGAGCAGGCGGCGGCCGCTCACGTCGGCCACAAAGCTGCGAAACCGGACGATCCGATCGAGCGCCGTTCCATCGGCTACGCAGACCGCGCGAACCCTCACGTCATCACCGGCAAGAGCTATTTCGGTCTTGCTCCGACATGTGACCAACGGGGTCCATTGAAGGACGATAGATTCCCGGCCGGTTTTCAGCACGATCGGGAATCGGCGCTTGGAGCAGCGGAGATAGCGCAACAGAGGCTCGTCTCCATACCCTGCCGAAAACCAGGACGGATTCAAGAGTGGACGCAGCTCGGGCGGCAACGCGGGAATCCACCCTGCAGGAAGCCGTATGCCGTTCCGGCAGATCAAGAGTTGAGGATACGACTGGCCGACGTCGATGACGATCTCATAGCCAGACGCAGGAAGAGACGCAAGGGTACTGTCCCTATTCCGCAAGGGAACTGTCCCCTTGCTCGAGTCGGCAAGCTCGCCAAGCAACTCGGTTCTGAGCGCGGCTAGGTGGGATTGTTGTCGATCAGGCAATTGGAACGTCTCAGGCATGCTTAGTGGCAAAAGAGGCGCAAAGGACATGTTTGCAGAGCCAGTCGAGATCCCATGCCGGGCAATCGCAAGAGGCAGACAGGAACCCGTCGTCAAGAGAAAAGATGACCTCGTACAGCCTGGTTCCCTGCACCTGCGCGGTCAGTGTGGCGCGATCCTCAGTCCAGGCATAGTGCTGAAGCCGCTGTTGCCGGTAATAGTCGTACCCCCGGACAACAGACTGCTTTGGGGCCATCGTGTACAGATCGTTGACCGAGAGGACACGAAACGCGGCAAGAAGCGCTGACGAGGCGGGAGCAGGAGTATGGGGACTCGCCTTCGTTTCAGAAAGGGGACCATTGCCCTCTCTGCGATGGGACGCAGGCTTCTTGCGCATGACGCGACACTATATCGGGCGAGGAAGAGTCTCATCAAGCCGCGATGCAAGAAGATCTGTGAGGGCGGTAGAATCAGCTTGAGATTGTTTTCTTCACATATTCCAATATTTGCTCTGCTGCTTTCTTTGCGTGGAGTTTCGTCGTATCGATCCGCACTTCCGGATTGAGCGGCACTTCGTAGGGCTCTTGTAATCCTGGGACGGTCGCCGATTCGCCGCGTTGGCCTCGCTGATACGTTCCTTTGTAGTCACGCTGCATGGCTAGTTCCAGCGGGCATTCCACAGCCACCTCGATGAACTTCGGAATAAGGCTTCTCGCAAAGTCACGATAGGCTCGCCTATTGGCCGTCGCATCGAAGATGACTATCACACTATGCGACACGAGCTTCGCACCCATGAATGCCAATGAGCGATAGAAGAGGTCTCGTTCGGCGTCATCGTAGGTCGGATGAGGTGTCAAGATTCGGCGGACGGCATCCGATTCGAACACTTCGACGGGCCCAATTTCCTCCAACTTCGGCTTCAGGGCGGCAACAATAGTGCTCTTCCCTGACACGGGCAAGCCTGTGAGCCAGATGGCAATGGAGCTGTGATCACTCATCAGTGACAATACTCATTCACCCGTTTGGGATCGAAGCATGGCACATCAAGGACATTCTCGATGAAATGAAACAGACTCCGTCGGATGGCGATCGACAAATTGGGATACCAGAGGGGACTGGCCACGACTAGACCGCGAAACGCGAAGAACGGCGCGGCCGTTTCAGTCACTTCTTTGTCGCCACTCGACTCCATGTACGTATCCCAAAACAATCGGAATAGGGCTTCGAACGGCCCCTTGAGCTTGCCCCATCGAATCAACGAATTGAGCAGATAGTTGATGGTCATTGCAGTGATATCGTCGGCCGGCTCGCCCCATTCTCCTCGCGACCGATCCAACACCGAAAAATCCGTCCCGGTCCGGAACAGCACATTGTACGGATGGAAATCCCCATGAACCTGAGAAAGACGATTGCCCTTGTCTCGGAGCCGCCACCGCCACCGATTGCATGCTTCCTCCACTGTTCGCAACAACTCACCGGTAATAAACCCGCAACGCGCTGGATAGCTGTCGGTCAGCCCCATGATGCATTCGCCATGACCGATCAATTCACGCAACCGACGCTTGTACAAATCCTGGTCACGCCGCTTTTTTGCATGGATCTGAGCCAGATAGCGAGCCAAAGCTACTGTACGTTGGCGATCCAACTTTCGTAATGTGCCGCCTTTCATTAGACGGTCAAGATCTCCGTGATAGCTTGCCCCGTCGGTCCATTCATTCAGCACGAAGAGTTCACGGGCTTCCGCAAGAGAAAAGAGCGTCTGCTTGGTATCGAACGCACCTACATCGAGGGCCTTCACATGGCGAGAAAGGCGTCGATAGGAATCATAGTCCCACAACATGGCTTGGGCGCGATCCGCCATATGTTCATGCCCAAACGGGCCGGGCTTCATCGTCTGAAGCACAGCAGACTGAACCCGATCACCGACTTGAAACATCAATTTGACCGGCGTGCCGTACCCATAGCGCTTCTGCTCTCCTTTGGAATTCTCTTTGCCGATGACTTTATAGGACCGCAGCTCGACGCGAGGACCAAAGCGCGCCCATAGGTACTCTTCCAGCGCTGGCTTGCTCAACTTCGGCATACCGCTGCACTACGCAAGTCGTATTCCAGTTTTATAGACGTGAGACGACTCATCGAATGCTACGTCTAGAATGAGAGCTGTCGCATAGCGCTCCATCAATCGCAATGTCACTGTGGAGAAATGCGCCATGCGCATCCTCTTCGTTGATTGCCAGTAGTTCTGGTCCGAAGAAACGAGGACGGTTCTTGCCTCGTCCCCTTGAAGGAGGAGACGGTCAGAGCTTCTTGTTTTGTTCCAATTTGACTGGAAACCAAAAGTACTGGTATAGTTTCTACAGTAATGAAGAAACAATTCTCTCTATCGGGTGTTCTACCGGCGAGGAGATCGTCTGTAAAGAACGCCTTCCCTCAACGCATCATCCGTGAATCTCGACGACACTTTTTTGCCCATGGGTTCCGGAACGTCACAATGGACGATCTGGCCCATGAGATGGCCATGAGCAAAAAGACGCTCTACGCCTGTTTTCCGAGCAAGACCGCGCTTGTGGAAGCCGTGATCGTGGATAAGTTCAAGAACATCGATGCCGACCTGAATCGCATTACATCTACGTCCTCGTCCGATTGCCTTGGAGCGCTGCGTCGCCTCCTCGAATGCGTGCAGGGACATATGGAGGAGATCCGTCCGCCGTTCTTGCGTGACATCCGCCGTGAGACGCCGGAATTGTTTGCAGTGGTGGAAACTCGAAGACGGGACTTGATTCAACGTCATTTCGGCAAGGTGTTCCTGGAAGGTCGTCGGGCCGGACTCATCCGCCAGGACATTCCATCCAAGCTGGCGATCGAAATCCTCCTGGGCGCGGTGCAGGCCGTAATGAGTCCGCCCAAGATGGAAGAACTGGGTCTCACACCCAAAAGCGGCTTTACCGCCATCATGCGGGTCATACTGGAAGGATTGACCACCGAGAAAGGTCGGTCATAGCGACCGCCGTGACATTGTATGGAAGCGAAGAAGCGAATTGTGATCATAGTTCTTGCCGTCCTAGTCACGATCGCCGGTGGATATCTCTATGTGAGATCATTAGCCGAGCGGGCGACCGACAATAGGCTCAGAATTGCGGGTAATATCGAAGCGCATGAGAGTGTGGTGAGTTTTAAAGTGCCGGGCCGCATCATGGACTTGCCGGTCCAAGAAGGCCAATACGTCAACAAGGACGATCTGTTGGCGAGACTGGACGACGAAGATTATCGTCAGCAAGTGAGTGTGGATGAGGCGACGGTGCATGCAAAGGAAGCCGAGCTGAAGTTGGCCTTGGCCGGGAGCCGCAAACAGGAGATTCGGGCAGCCAAGCAATCTCTGATCGACGCGCGGTCGGATCTCGAACTCAAGCGCGCCGAATTCCATCGACGCCAAGCTCTTCTCGACGAACAAGCCGTATCGCAGGAAGACGTCCACACCGCGGAGACTTTGATGGAACGAGCGGAGGCCACGTACCAACGTATCAAGGAGACCTACGACCAAGTCGTCGAGGGCACCCGCAAGGAAGAAATCGCCGTGCAGCGCGCCAATCTTCAGCTGGCCCAAGAGCATCTGGAAATGGCGCATGTGAATCTGTCCTACACGATTCTCTCGGCTCCGATCTCCGGAGTGGTCTTGGTGCGGCAGGCAGAACTGGGCGAGGTCGTGGCTCCAGGCACGCCGGTCGTCACGATCGCCGATGTCGCCCGGCTCTGGATGCGAGGCTACATCAACGAGACGGATCTGGGTCGAGTTCGGTGGGATCAACCGGCCACCGTGCGCACCGACACCTATCCCGACAAGGATTACCACGGCCGCGTTTCATTCATCGCATCTCAAGCCGAATTCACGCCGAAAAGCGTAGAGACTTACAAGGAACGTGTGACGCTTGTCTATCGCATCAAGATAGATCTGGAAAACCCGAATCACGAGCTCAAGCCGGGCATGCCGGCTGAAGCGAGCATCGACGTGCCGCCGAAACAATGATGTATGCCACCCTCCGTTGCCACATCGGACCTGACGAAGCACTTTCCCGGAATCACAGCCGTGAACCGGCTGACGTTCGAAGTGCAGGCCGGTGAGATTTTCGGATTGGTGGGTCCTGATGGAGCAGGAAAGACGACGACGCTTCGAATGCTGGCCGGCGTGCTTTCACCAGACGGAGGATCGGCCACCATCGCGGGCGCCGATATCGCCCAAGAGCCGGAAGTAGCCAAAGCCCGCCTGAGCTACATGCCGCAACGTTTCGGACTCTACGAAGATCTGACCGTCGCGGAAAACATTCGGTTCTATGCCGATGTGTTCGGCGTGTCTCGAGCGGAACGAGAGGCGCGGTCTCGGCAATTGCTCGACGCCGCCGGCATGAGTCCTTTTACGGCTCGGTTGGCCGGCAAGCTTTCCGGGGGAATGAAACAAAAGCTTGGTCTCGTCTGTGCCCTAATCCATCGCCCCCTCGTGATCTTACTTGATGAACCGACCAACGGTGTCGATCCGGTCTCACGACGAGATTTCTGGCGCATCCTGTACTCACTGCTGAACGAAGGCATTGCCATTTTGATGTCGACGTCCTATCTCGACGAAGCCGAACGCTGCCATCGCGTGGCGTTGCTCCATCAGGGACAGATGCTGTATTGCGAGACGCCTGCTGGATTGAAGAGACGCCTCCACGGCGCGGTGCTGTCGATCGTCGGGCATGAGGCCCGTCGTATTCGAGCCGCCCTCGGCGAAGCAGCCGGCGTGCTCAACGCCTTGCTCGTCGGCGATGGCGTCCATCTCGTGGTGGACGATGCTGGGCGTCGCATTCCCGAGCTTCGAGCGGCACTCCAGACAGCAGGCCTGGCGTTTGACCATCTGGAAGAAGTCGAACCGACGATCGAAGACCTGTTCATCGCCGCCACCTCAGAACGGACGCCATGACGGATCACGATACGATACCGGTGTTCGCGCGCGATCTTGTCAAACGCTTCAGCGACTTCGTCGCGGTCGACCGCATCAATCTGGAAGCGCGGACCGGAGAGGTCGTAGGCTTCTTGGGCCCGAACGGCTCCGGCAAATCCACGACCATTCGCATGCTCTGCGGTCTTCTTCGCCCCTCCGCCGGACAGGCCTTGGTAGCCGGCTTTGATGTCACCAAGGATCCCGAACAGGTCCGCCGCCGTATCGGGTACATGTCGCAGAAATTTTCACTCTACGACGATCTCCAAGTGATCGAAAACATCCGGTTCTTTGGCAGCATGTACGACGTGCCTGCGTCGCTTCTCAACGAACGTACGCAGTGGGTGCTCGACATGGCCGGCTTGGCCGGCCGCGAATCAACGATCACCGGCACGCTCCCCAGCGGATGGAAACAACGGCTCGCCTTAGGCTGCGCCGTGCTCCATCGACCGTCGATTCTCTTCTTGGACGAACCGACATCCGGCGTCGATCCGATCTCGCGTCGCCGATTTTGGGAGTTGATCCACGCGATGGCAGCTGAAGGAGTGACCGTGCTCGTCACCACGCACTACATGGACGAGGCGGAGTATTGCAATCGTCTCGTACTGATTTTTCAGGGCCGGATCGTGGCAGCCGGTTCGCCGACCGAGTTGAAACAGCAAGCCATGACCGGCGAGCTGCTTCTGATTGAATGTGATCGACTCGGTCTGGCGCTCGACGTGCTGCAGCAGGTTCCGGATGCTCGGGATGTCGCCTTGTTCGGCAATGCTCTGCACGTCGTCGTGTCGGACTCGCAGACCGGTATCCCGCGACTCCGCGCTGTTCTATCGGCACATGGGATCACAGTGTCGCGGATCGAACCCATCCGCGCAAGCTTGGAAGATGTCTTCGTCTCGTTGACCGCGCGATTGAGCGGTCAGAGGATGTGATGCGCCTGCACCGCCTCATCGCCGTTATCCGCAAGGAAACGCTCCAGATTCGCCGCGACTTCGCCAGCCTGTTGATTACGGTGGCGATGCCGCTGCTCCTCATGCTGGCCTTTGGCTACGGCGTTCGTTTCGACGTCAAACATATCCCGGTATACGTGTACGATCGAGCAGGCAGTCAGCAGAGCCAGGACTTTCTGAAACATTTTCAAGCGTCCGAGTATTTTCGCCTCGTCAAAGCCGTGGACAATTACCCGGCGCTGATCGAAGCGCTCGACTCAGGAGCCTGCCGGCTGGCCATCGTCATCCCGATCGATTTCTCCGAGCAGTTGGGCGCGGGCGGTCCCGTCGCGGTACAAGCGTTGGTCGACGCCACCGACAACAATACCGCCAATATCAGTCTCAGTTACGGTGAAGCCGTCGTTCAGTCCTATAATCAACGCCTCCGTCTAGACTGGGTTCAGCAGCATGGGCTGAACGCGGTCCAATCTCCGTTAAGCGTCGATACCAGGACCTGGTTCAACGAAAATCTTGAAAGCACCGCCAATATCGTCCCAGGGGTCATCGCCATCATCATGGCCGTCATCGGCTCCTTCCTCACTTCGCTGACGATCGCGAGAGAGTGGGAGCGGGGCACCATGGAACAGCTCGTCTCGACGCCGATCACGCCCCTCGAACTCATGGTGGGGAAACTCGTGCCGTATTTTGTAATCGGGCTGTTGGACACGGTTCTCTGCGCCGCGCTGGCAATCTTGTGGTTTGAGGTTCCCTTTCGAGGACAGTGGACGGTGTTGTTCCTCAGCTGCACCCTGTTTCTGGTCGTGGTTCTGTCGCTGGGATATCTCATTTCGGTAGTGGCCAAATCTCAACTCGCCGCCAGCCAAGCGGCGTTGATCGCTACGTTTCTCCCGGCCTTTCTGCTCTCGGGGTTCCTCTACCCCATCGATCAAATGCCGACCGTGATCCAAGTCATGACCCATCTTATTCCGGCGCGTTATTTCATGACGATCCTTCGCGATGTCTTTCTGAAAGGAACATCGATTCCTTTTCTGGCGAGCGATCTCCTTGCGTTGGCCCTCTTCGCCGCAATCCTGACGATCCTGGCTACGCGCGCGTTTCATAAGAAGCTGGCATAGGAATGCTGTATGCTGCGACGCCTTCACGGGATGTTGGTCAAGGAATTCATCCAAGTCTTTCGGGACACACGCACTCGTACGCTGTTGTTCGCCCCTCCCATCATTCAGATGCTCATCTTCGGTTACGCTGCGACCTTGGAAGTCCGTCACATCCCCACCGCGGCGCTGGATTACGACAATAGCCAAGTAAGCCGAGAGCTCCTATCGCGCTTTACCGCCAGCCCTTATTTCGATGTCCGCACATTCCTCAACGACCGTCGGGAGATCGGCGATCTGATCGATCGAGGAGAGGTTACGGTCGCGCTTCAGATCAATGGGGGTTTTGCTCAGGATCTCCGGAAAGGTCAAACGGCTCGGTTGCAAGTGATTGTGGACAGCAGTAACTCCAATACCGCCTTGGTTGCCGTCGGTTATATCAATCAGATCGCTGCGCGATTCGCCCAGGAATTTCAACGAACGCAGCTGCTCCGGACATCCCCTTTCGCTCCATCGCAGATGCCTTCGATCGTTCTCGAGAGACGACCCTTGTTCAACGTCAATTTTGACAGTCAATGGTTTTTCGTGCCCGGCATGATCGGCAACCTGATCTTGGTCATGGTCGTGAGCCTGACGGCGTTTGCCATAGTCCGCGAGCGGGAAATCGGCACGCTCGAACAGATTATGGTCACACCGATCGGCCGGCTGGAATTCATTCTCGGCAAGACCGTGCCTTTCTTTTTGATCGGACTGTTTGACACCGCCCTTGTTTCGTTGGTAGGCACCTTCTGGTTCGGCGTGCCGCTCCGTGGGAGTATCGTCGTCCTCGCAATCGGCAGCATCCTGTTCATCCTCTGCATGCTGGGTATCGGGCTGTTTATTTCGACCATTTCGAGGACTCAGCAGCAGGCGATGGTGTCGGGGTTTTTCTTCAACATGCCCGCTATCAGCTTCTCCGGCTTCGGCACCCCGATCAGCAGCATGTCGGATTGGATGCAAACGCTCACCTATCTCAACCCATTGCGGTATTTCCTGGAGGTCCTGCGCGGCGTCTACCTAAAAGGCGTAGGGCTGGACGTGCTGTGGCCGCAAATGGCCACCATGGGTCTTTTAGGCTCGATCATGTTGGCGATCAGCGTGGCTCGATTCCAGAAATCTCTGGATTGAGCTTCCTCTTGTCTGCAGCAGCTCGCGCCGCTCGTCGACTAGAGCCACATTTGACGGGAGATGTCGAACAGTAGATAAGCACCAGATTTTTCAGTAGACTTGGTTTTCAACGCGCTGAGGGGTTGTGTATCTTTTAGCTTAAAGAGTGGACGGGTTGCTAACAAAGACTCTTCTATGCGAGAGCCGGAAGCTGCCGATACGTGGAGTGGTTCTTCCGTTAAGAATTAATGAAGCTCCCCGCAGCAAGCTGCGGGGTATCACAGAACTAAAACATTCGGAGCTGCCGGAGATCGTCGTGAGGCTGCCCTTGCCGCTGCACATACCGTTCGACGGTCTGCCAGTTTGCC
>Ga0134126_10009100_pt1 | contig 12513 bp, 6 predicted proteins | sample KB31752_FD_96881 | JGI IMG/M metagenome (GOLD analysis project Ga0134126, IMG submission 96881) | Terrestrial soil microbial communities with excess Nitrogen fertilizer from Kellogg Biological Station, Michigan, USA - KB3-175-2 | ecosystem: Environmental > Terrestrial > Soil > Unclassified ...
ATGGCGCGCAGATCGTCGACCGCGGTCGCGGCGCGCATCAAGATCTCGCGGTCGGTCACCACCCCGACCGGGCGGTGGTTCTGCACCACGACGGCGGCGCCGCGCGCCCGCTGGCGCATGGCCGCGATCGCCGTGGCCAGGCCGGCCTCGGGCGAGAGCGTGAGGGCCGGCCCGCGCGGGATCTCGGTGACCCGCACGTCGAGGCGCAGGCCCTCGACGGCCACCGGGTCAGCGGCGTCGCTCCCGGCGACGAGCCTGCTCTCGGCCCAGAGGTCGCCCACGACCGGCTCCTCCGCCGCCTCGCTGATCTTGAGCACGTCGAAATCGAACATCCGCCCGGCATCATGACCGGCGGGCGGCGGAGGGCGGTTACGATCCGGCCACGATTTGGAGACGCGGCCCGAGCTCGATGAGCGGCGCCGGGAGCGGCGGGCGGCGTTCGACGGGCGGCGCGCCGAATCCGAAGCGGAGCTGGATGCGCCGCCGATCGGCCCCCACGTAGCCGATGCCGACGAAGAAGGCGCAACGGCCGCAGTCCTCGATCACGCGCGCGTAGTGCTGGTTGCCGTCACGCCGCAGGTGGATCGGGCAGCCGATCGCGCGCAGCGAAAAGTCGTCGTCGACGGGCAGCGCGCGGGTGCCGGCGCAGCGGCAACGCCAGGCCGGCAGGCCGAACTCGCGCAGCGTCGCCCAGCGCCCCGGCTCGTCGCCGAGCGTGGCGGCGCGCAGGACCACCAGCGGCAGTCCGGCCCGCGGGTCGACGCGGTTGGGCAGGCGGCTGCCGCCGTCGAGCTGAATGACCAGCTGGACGCCCCCCTGCTCGTCGGTGAGCAACACGTCGGCGCGGGCGCCGTTCGGCAGGCGGGCGTCGACTTCGACGTGCTTGATGGCCTCGTCGAGCGGACGCCAGGACTTGTCGCCGCAGGTCTCGCAGCGACGCAGCAGGTGGGGCGCCCGAATCTCGCCCTTCAGCCAAGACCTAATCACCCTGCGGAGTGTTCGCTTGGCGGCCGACATGTTCTCGAAAAGAGAGGCCTACCTTGCCACGGTCGCGATACAGCCGTGTAACGAATCTGTGACAAAAAGAACACGCTGCGTCGGAAGCCAGCGCGCCGCGTGCGGGAAAACACCAACCCCGCGATTCAGCGCGCGTTTTTGCGGTTCAAGCGGTCGGGAGCGTGAACCAAAAAGTGGCGCCGCGGCCCGGGGCGCTGTCGACGCCGATCGTCCCGCTCATCGCCTCGACGAGGTGCTTGACGATCGAGAGACCGAGGCCCGTCCCGCCCATGTCGCGCGAACGTCCGCTGTCGACGCGGTAGAAGCGCTCGAACAGGCGCGGCAGGTGGCGCGGCTCGATGCCCGGGCCGGAGTCGGCGATCTCCACGCGCAGCGCGTTCTCCACCCTCTGCGCGCGCAGCCGGACGCGCGTGCCGGGGCCGCCGTACTTGATGGCGTTGTCGAGCAGGTTGGTGAACACCTGCTCGAGCCCCTTGCGGTCGGCGCGCGCCGGCGGCAGCTCGGCGGGGATCTCGTTCCCCACGTCGAACGACTTCTCCTCGATGCGCGGGCGGAGGAGCGACAGCACCTGGTCGGCGACGGCGCGCAACGAGACGGGCGCCACCTCGGGGCGATAGTCCTTCGATTCGATGCGCGACAGATCGAGCAGATCCTCGACCAGCGCGCCCAGACGTTGCGCGTTGCGATCGATGATGTCGACGAAGCGATCGGAGGCGGGCGGATCGCGCTCCAGCGTCAGGCGAAGGGTGTCGACGGCCGAACGAACGGCGGTGATCGGCGTGCGCAGCTCGTGCGAGACGTTGGCCACGAAGTCCTTGCGCAGCGTCTCCAGGCGCCGGATCTCGCTGACGTCGACGAAGACGGCCAGGATCCCCTGCGCGCGCGCCCCCCGCACGGGGAGAGGCGCCGCGTGAACGAGCAGGCGGCGCGGCTTGGGGCCGGTGATTTCAATCTCGCCGGTGACGGGGGCGGCGCCTTGACCGGCGCGCTCCAGGATCGACTGCAGCTCGGCGTTGCGGATCAGCTCCAGCGCGGCGCGTCCCTCGGCGTCGGCGCGCAGCGAGAACGTCGCGCGCAGCGCCGGGTTGACGAGGAGCATGCGGCTGTCTTGATCGAGCACCAGCACCCCCTCCTGCATCGACTCCAGGATGACGCCCAAAAGGTCGCGCTCGGTGCGCAGCGCGGTGAGGGTGGAGGCCAGGTTCCCGGCCATCACGTCGAGCGCGCGTCCCAGGTCGGCGATCTCGTCGGAGCCGCTGGGGCGGGTGCGGACCTCGAGGTCCCCCGAGGCCATCCGCTGCGCTGCCTCGATGATGCGGCCGAGCGCGCGCGAGAGCATCTGGGCGGCGGCGCTCGAGAGCACCACCGCCACGACGAGCGCCAGCCCCAGCGCCCCCCACAGGATGTGGCGCAGCTTGCGGACGGCGGCGTCGACCTCGTCGAGCGGCACCGCCAGCCGGGCCGCGCCCCGGGCGCCGCCGGGCAGCGCCAGGGGGATCGCCGCGTACATGAAGCGTTCGTGGACCGTGGCGCTGTTGCGGGTCGACACCCCTTCGCCGCCGGCCAGCGCGGCCGCCACCTCCGGGCGCTCGCGGTGGTTCTCGACGGCGCCCAGCCCCGGGAGCGAGACCTGTGAGTCGCCCAGCACCACGCCGTCCGCGGCGACGAAGGTCACCCGCCCGTGCGCCCGCGGGCCGAGCTCGTCGGCCAGCGCGTCCCAGTGGACCCGCTCGAGATCGCGCTCGGCGCTCGCCGCGTGCTCGACGAGCGCCAGGCGGGCGAACAGATCGCTGCGGATTTGCTGGAGCAGGTTCTCCTCGACGGCCGGGCGCAGGTAGAGCTCGGCGGCCAGCATGGAGACCCCGATCAACCCCAGCGACACCGCGAACAGCTTGCCGCGGATGTTGAGCTTCATGGCTCGTCGTGGCCGGACCCGCCGTCGCCCGTGGCGGCGGGGTGATCGGGCGCGGGGGTGAAGCGGTACCCCACGCCGCGCACCGTCTCGATGTACGGTCCCGCGCTCCCCAGCTTCTCCCGCAGCCGCTTGACGTGCGTGTCGACGGTGCGGGTCGTCACCTCGCCGCTCATTCCCCAGACGTCGTCGAGCAGCGCCGGTCGTGACTGGACGCGGCCGCGCCGCTCGAGCAGCGTCGAGAGCAGCCGCAGCTCCAGCGCCGTGAGCGTCACCTCCTCCTCGCCGACCCAGACCCGGTGGGCGTCCCGATCGACGCGCAGCTGGCCGAACAGCAGCAGGCCGCGCCCGGCGCCCGCGGGGGCGGGGGCCCTCCGGCGGAGGACGGCGTCGATGCGCAGCAACAGCTCGCGCAGGCTGTAAGGCTTCACCACGTAGTCGTCGGCGCCCAGCTCGAACCCGACCACCCGATCGACCTCGTCCCCCTTGGCCGTCACCATCACGATGGGGACGTCCTTGGTCGTCGCGTCCCCCTTGAGGCGCCGGCAGATCTCGACACCGGAGACGTCGGGGAGCATGAGGTCGAGCAGCACCAGGTCGGGGCGGTGCTGGCCGACCGCCGAGATGGCGTCCCGGCCGGCGCCCACCACGAGGGGGGTGTGGCCCGCCTGCCGCAGGTTGTAGCTCAGCACCTCTTGGAGGTCCTTCTCGTCTTCGACGACCAGGATGCGGGCCATGACCTGGTCGGGTTTCTACCACCCATTTCTCATCGGTTGCCCCATCCGTTGCACCCCGCAAACGAAGGGTAGGGATTCACCCGAGTTGCCCCCTCCGGCGGGCCTGCTAGACCCCTATTATGCGGCGGGATCGACAGCTCGACTCATCCGGCCGGACGTTGCTCATCGCCTTCGGGGTGGTCGCGGCGGCGTTCATGATCTCGACCGCGGTCGCCGAGTGGAGCGACGTCAGCATCCGCCGCGCGGCTGAGCAGATCGCGGGCGACACCGCGCCCAGCGTCGAGCACCTCTCCTTGCTGCGCGCCGATCTCCGGCGCATCACGCGGCTGGGGGACGGCGACTTCGACGCCGCGCTGGAGGGGCGCCCCTCCTTCGAGCGCCCGCGGATCGACCGGGCGCTCGCCGCGCTGGAGCGGGATTGGAACAGCTACCGATCGTTGCCCTCGTTCCCCGAGGAGAACGCGCTGGTCCCGGCCGCCGAGGAGGCCGAACAAGATCTGTCGACCGCCATCGCGCGACTCGAACAGATCAAAGATGATCCCGATCGGACCCAGGTCCGCGCCGTCTTGGAGAGAGACCTGCAGCCGGCGGCCACCCAGCTGGACGCCGCGGTGCTGCGCCTCATCGACGCCAACGCGGCGCGCGGCGGGGAGCTCGGGCGCACGATCGGCCGGCTGGGGCGCGAGTCGGTGATCAACGCGGTGGTGCTCGACGCGATCTGCGTGCTCCTCACGGTGGCCGCGGGCCTGCTCGCCTGGCGGCTCGTTCGGCGCACGACGGCGCTGCTCGAGCAGCGCGCCGAGGAGCTGGAGGCCTTCGCCGGGCGGGTGGCGCACGACGTGATGGGGCCCCTGTCGGCCACCAGCCTTTCGCTCGACCTTCTGGCCCGCGGGACGGCGTCGCCAGAACGGGCCGCGCGCGCCATCGAGTCGGGCCGGGCCGGGATCGTGCGGGCGCGCCTCATCGCCGACGGGCTGCTGGCCTTCGCCCGGGCAGGGGCGCGGCCCGAGGCGGGCGCCGAGGCCGACGTCGCCGAGGTGATCGCCGGCGCCATCAAGGAGATCGCGCCCGGCGGCGGCGAGCGGGAGATCGAGATCGTGGCCGAGCTCGCCGCGCCCGGGACGGCGGCCTGCAACCCGGGGGTGCTGGCCAGCCTGGTGTCGAACCTGCTGCGCAATGCGATCAAGTACGCGGGCGGCGTCCGGGCGCCCCACATCATCGTGCGGGCGCGGGCGCTGAACGACCGGCTCGGCCGCCCGCGCGTCCGCATCGAGGTCGAGGACAACGGTCCCGGGCTGCCCGCCGCCCTGGGCGACCAGGTGTTCGAGCCGTACGTCCGCGGACCGGGGAGCGGCAAGCCGGGCATCGGGCTCGGCCTCGCCACCGTCAAGCGCATCACCGACGCGCACGGCGGTCGGGTGGGCGTCCGCTCCGTCCCGGGGCAGGGGTGCACGTTCGCGGTCGAGCTCCCCGCGGTGAAGGCGCAGCTGCACGTGCCCCGCCCGCTGCGCGCCGGAGAGCTGCCGACCGACGCTCGCGCTCAGTAGTTTTTTCGCCACATCAGATCGGCGGAGCCGGTCCCGACGTCGCCGTACTCACCCGCGATCTGCCAGCGGTCGGTCAGCTGGTACTCGACGTGGACGGCGTTCTTGTTCTGGTAGCGCGTCGGATCGGCGCCGATTCGGCCGACGTAGCCGACGTAGAGGCGGTCGGTCACGTAGCGGCCCGCTTCGAGCTGCGTGCCGGAGAACCCCTGGCCGCTCCCGGTGTCGATGGTGAGGACGTCGAGCGGCAGGTGGCGGGCCAGCGTCTTCTGGATCTGCCCGGCGATCGCGCCGGCCACCAGCGAGGTCGCCTCGTTCGAGGCGGTGGCCCCCACGCCGCCGCCGCTGCTGTCACCGCTCCCCGGCAGGTGACCGGTCACGATGAGGCCGTAGAGCTGCGCCTCGGTGAGGTCCGGACGGTTCGGCGAGCTGACCGAGATGGAGAGGTGCTCGAGAGGCCCCTTGGCGGTCACCTGCACGGTCACGTTGTCCTGGTTGTCCTGGAACTGCGCCGTGGCGTCGAGCGTGGGATGGTCGGGGGCGCCGTCGAACTGCAGCGCCGAGTCGGCTTTGAGATCGAAGCGGCGGCCGAGGACGTCCACGCGCCCGCGGCGGACGATCACCTGGCCGTGAATTCGCGTTTCGCGGGCGACGACGAGGTTGAATCCCGGCTCGAGCCCCAGCTCGAGCGCCGCGCCGCCGCCGTTCACCCAGAGCTGCCGCGGCGCCGAGACCTCGATCTTCACCCGCTTCCAGAAGCGTGAGCTCTCGGCCGGCGCCGGGGTCGCCGCGGGCGCGCCGAGCGGAGCGGCCGAGCGGCCCGCCAGCGCGCGCAGCTTCTTGGCTTGCGCGCGGTCGATCGGTTTGCCGCCGTCGACGATCACCACGTCGTCGGGCGTGCGCATCGATTGCAGCTGCCGGCGCTTGGCGTCGGAGAGCTTGAGGTGCGCGTCGTGCACGTCGACCTTCACCAGGGCGGCGCTGCCGCGCCCGCCCGAGCTGCCGGCGAGCGCGGCGTCGAGCGAGACGACCGCCAGCGGCTGCCCCTCTTGGTAGGCGGGGATCTGCTTGACCGCGACGGTCCCGGCGAGCTGGTAGCTGTCGGTGCTCGGATCGCGGGTCAGGGTCGCGGTCAGGCGGCCGTTTCCCTCCCCGCTCTTGGCGGAGAGGTCGTCGAGCACGACCTTGTCGGTGGTCCCGTGCAGCCCGAGGTGGATGTCTCGGAAGTCGCCGGCTCCCGCCAGCTGCAGCTCGCAAGCCGTGCAGGTCACCTGCCCGGTGAAGCGCGGATCGCGGAAGGTGCCGCGCGCCGAGACCTCGGCGTCGAGCAGGCCGCCCGCGCGGCGGAGCATGGTGGTCAGCCCGGAGAACGCCCGCAGATCGAGCTTCCGGGCGGCGAACCGAACGTCGACCGGCAGGCGCTGCGGGTCGAGGCGGTGCGGGCGGAGAGCGGGGAGCCCCAGATCGACGTCGGCCGTCGCGTGCAGCGTGACCGTCCCGCCGTTGCTGGAGGCGCCCTGGAGATCGAGCTGCGCTTTTTGCGACGCGTAGTCGAGCTCCAGGTTGGCGTAGCCGACGCGCGCCTCGTCGAGCTTGAGATCGGCGGCTTGCAGGTGAGCGACGACGCGCGGGGCGCGCAGGGACCCGTCGAGGGAGAGATCGGCGTGCAGCGTGCCGCCGAGCGCCGATTCGCGCGCGCCGCCGGTCACGTCGGCGGGGAGGCCGAGCCGTCGCAGCGCCAGCGGACCGACCACCGCGCGCAAGGTCAAGGGGGCCTCGGCCAGGCGCGCCCGATCGGCGAGCGCCGGCGCGCCGGCGCCGAGGCGCGCCTGCAGCGCCAGCAGGGGGTGCCCGAGCCGCAGCAGGCGAACGTTCGCCTGCGTCGCGCGCCGATCGAGCGTCAGCTCGACGCGCCCGTCGGTGGCGGGGAAGCGCGGCCCGCTGGCGCCGGCGAGATCGATCGCCAGCGTCCCCGTCGGATCGAGCGCGGTGCCGCGCGCCGCCAGTCGGAGGGAGACGGTCCCCCCGCTGACCGCCGTCAGGCCAGCCAGCTTCGCCGTCGTCGCCAGCGAAGCGCGCTCGATCTGCCCTTCGACCTGGAACGGCGTGCGGAGCAGCGCGCGCGGACCGGGGCGAGCGCGCAGCAGCGCCCGCAGCGACAGCGGCGTGGTGGCCGTCAGGGAAGCGGGCGGCGCGTCGGGCCGCGTGGCCAGGAGGCGCAGCGAGAGCGGGCGATCGTCGTTGCCTTGGAGATCGACGGTCAGGTCGCCGAGCGGACGCCCCGCCAGCGCCAGCCCGCGCGCGCCGAGGTGGAGCTCGAGCCGCGGGCGCGCGGCGTCGCCGTCGGCGGTGACGGCCAGCCGGACCTTCCCCCGGGGATCGAGCGGGGTTTGTTTTCCGGTCAGCGCGGCGACGGTCCGGGCGGTGGTGGCGAGGTCGATCTCCTCGGTCGTCAGGGTCAGTCGCAGCGGCCCGCGGCCGCCGCGCGGCGGCCAGGCGGCTGGCAGATCGAAGGTGGCCTCGAGCCCCGTCCCCAGCGCGTGCGCGGTGATCCGGCCGTCGAGGCGCGCGGGCGTGAAGGCGAGATCGAGGTCGACGTCGATGCGCCCCGCCTGCGCCAGCGCCCGCGGCACCAGCAGCCGGGGCAGCCGGGCCGGCTCGAGGCGCGCCACCCGCAGGCGCAGGTGCCCGCGGCGCCCCACCTGGTCCAGGTCGGCCGCGATGCTCTGGTCACCGGCCCGCAGGTCGAAGCCGGCGAGCGTCGTCCGGCCGCCGCCCACCGCCAGGCGGGCGGGGTGGGCCAGCGACCAGGTCGCCTCCGGGGTGCGCAGCGAGAGCGTCGCGATCTCCACCGCGCGCAGCGAGAGCCGGCGCCCGGAGATCTGCAGGGCGACCGGCGTCGGGGTCGCGAGGTGGAGGTCGGCGTGGACGCCGGGTCCCACCGCCCGGACCGTGGCCGCGAGACCGCCCAGCGCCCGGCCGCCGATCCGGGCGCCGGCGGCGGCCAGATCGAGATCGACCGCGGTCGGCGCGTCGAGCCGGGGGAACGTCGCGCTGACGGTCAGCTCCCGCACGCCGTCGTGCCCCACGGTCAGCTGCGGGATGCGCGCCGCCACCCGCAGCGACGGTCGCGCCACCGGCCCCGCCAGCGCGACGTCGATCCGGCCGCCGCCCGCGAGGACGATGGGCGGCGCCAGGTGACAGCGCGCGAGGCTCCGCGCGGTGGCCGCCAGATCGCTGGCCTCGATTCGCAGCCGCGCGTCGAGCCTGCCGTCGTCGAGCGCGCCGTGCCCGCGCACGGTGGCGCCGGGCGCCCGGGCGTCGAGATCCGCCGTGGCGCCGTCGGCGCGCGCGTGGACGTCGAGGGCCAGGTCGGTCGCCGGCAGGTCGCGCATCAGCGCGGCGAGGTCGAGCGCGCGCACCCGGACGGTCAGCCCGTCCGGCCCCGGCCGCCCCCGGGCCAGATCGACGTCGCCGTGGGCGTCGAGGCGCCCGGCTTCGGTCACCACCCCGAGGTCGGCGCGCAGCGCCGCGCGCCGCCCCTCGTAGCGGGCCGACCCCTGGGCGTCGATCGCCGCCACGTGGATCTCGGGCGCGCCGGAGCGGACGGTCAGCGCGCCGCCGCTCACCGACCAGGCCTGCAGATCGACTACCAGATCGGGACCCGGCTCTGCCGCCGCCGGTGCCGCGGCGGCGCGCGGCGGCGCGGGATGCGCGGGGGCGAACACCCGCGCCAGGTTCGAGCCGCGCTCGTCGAGGGTCAGCCGCAGCTCGGGCCGGCGGATCTCGAGCCTCCGCACCTCGAGCCGCCTTCGCAGCAGGGGCCAGAAGGAGAACTCGAGGTCCACCGCGCCGACGCTCGCCACCGCGGTCCCCTCGGGATCGCGCAGCACGACGCTCTGCAGGGTCAACCGATCGCCGCCGAAGCGCAGCCGGCCCACCGCGACCTGGCCGGCGATGCGGCGATCGATCTGGGCCACCGCAATTCGCCGGATGACGTCCCCGCCCCAGTCCGTCCCGGCCAGCGTCCACAGGCCGCCCACCGCCAGCAGCAAGACCGCCAGCACGACGAAGATCGTCAGCCCGGCGATGCGGAGGCCGGCGCGGAGCTTCAAAACGCCTCCCCGATCGAGATCTGCAGGACGCAGGATCCGTCGCTGACCACCGTGGCGGGCTGGGAGCCGAAGAGACCAAAGCAGCTCGTGTCCACCGCGTACGACTGCGGCTGGATGATGCCCGCGTTGTCGATGAAGAGCGGCGGCAGCGTCCCGAGCGGCAGCCGGCGCGCCACGTCCACGCGCAAGGGTCCGATGGGCGTCAGGTAGCGCAGACCGAGGCCGGCCGCCCACAGCACGCCCGGCAGATCGCCGAACCCGAACAGGCCGGTCGTGACCTGTCCCCAGTCGAGGAAGGTCGCCACCCGGACGGTCGAGGTGATCGAGTAGCGCGCCTCGACGCTGGCGTCGAACCAGCCGTTGCCGCCGATGGGTACGGTCTCGGTCAGGCCCTGGGAGGGGAGGGTGTTAGGCACCGGCGCCTGGAGCAGGGGCGACAGGCGCCGTTCAGAGAAGCCGCGCATGCCGTTCGAGCCGCCGCCGTAGAACCGGGTGACGACGGCGCTCGAGTCCGGGTTGCCCGAGGTGGGCCACAGCTCGCCGACGCGCAGCCGCGCCGCGAAGGTCAGCCCCTGGTCCTCGCCGAAGCTGAGGTAGCCGCGCAGGTCGGGCAGCACGCGGAGGTAATCGAAGTTCCCCTGCAGCGGTCCGCCCCCCTCCTGCACCGACAGGCTGGCGTAGTAGCCGCGGCGGGGCTCGAGCGGCTTGTCCCGCTTGTCCCAGGTGACGATCTGCTCGAGGTACGAGAGCCACACGTTGCAGGTCCCCGAGGTCGTCTGGCACCCCAGCGTGAGCGGCGCCGTCGCCGCGCTGTTGATCGGCGAGCCGTTCAGGTGGTCGAACTCCAGCCGGTAGACGGGGAAGATCGAGAGCCGCGCGTACGGCTGCCAGACGACGCCCGCCGACCCCCGCGCGGCCAGGTTGTCGTAGGTCTGTTGCAGCGTCTTTTCGAACTCCAGCCCGCTCTGTTGCCGCAGCGACGGCCGCCCGAGGAAGCGCGGCTGCTCGAACGCCGCGCCCAGATTGAAGACCGGCCCGCTGCGCGGCGCGAGCGCGACTTCGTCGGTGGCGACGGCATAGAGGTTGGGGATGAACGCCCACCCGGCCATCGCGTGCAGGGTCAGCTTGCGCGTCCCGCCCAGGAAGTCGCGGTTGGTCCAGTCGGAGGTGAGGTGGACCTCGTTGTGGATCTCGTCGATGGTGAAGCCGCCGCCGAGGCGCAGCGTGTGGAACGGCGCCTCGCGCACCACCACCACGATCGGGATGCGCGCGTTCGCTTCGTCGGGCGTGCCGGTGGTGACCTTCACGCTGCCGTAGAGGCCCATGCCGAACACGCGGCGCTCCGCTTCCTCGAGCGCCGCGGGGCTGAACGTCGACCCCTCGGGGATCGCCAGCCGCACCTGCTCCCAGACGAACAGCGCCGGGACGCGCGCGTGGGGGCCCGTCTTCACGTCGATCCCGCTCACGCGGTAGCGCAACCCCGGATGGACGATGATCGTCACCGCCGCCAGGTGCGTCTGGACGTCGACCAGCGTCTCGCCTTCGGCGCTCGCCTGGGCGTAGCCGCGCGCGCGCAGGCGCGACACGATCCCGCTCTTGGCCGCCTCCCAGTCGCTCTCCTGGAAAGGTGCCCCGATGGTCAAGGGCAGGCGTTCGAGCGCGGCTGCCTGGTCGGCGGGCGGCAGCCCGGCCAGGCCCAGCAGCTCGACGCTTCCGACGCGGGTCGGTTGGCCCTCGTCGATCACCACGTCGAGCACGACGCCGTCGGGCGGCTTGGGCGTCGAGGTCGCCTGGGCGATCCGCGTCTGGTAATAGCCGCGCGTCTCGTAGAGGCGCACGATGCGCCCGAGGTCGGCCTCCCAGCTCACCGGATCGAAGTACTGCTTGCTCGCCAGCGGCCACCAGCCGGTCTTGGCGGTGAGGATCCTCTTCGCGATCTGGCGGTCGGAGACCACGTGGTTCCCTTCGAACCGCAGGCCGCGCACGACGGGCGCTTCCTTCTTCGGTTGTGACGCGCACCCCAGCACGGACCCCACCCCGGCGAGCGACACGAGCAGGGCTGCGCGCGCGCGCCGGAGCCCGGCCCCGCGGCGACCCGCCTCGACCCGTGTCATTTTCAGTGAATATGCGCACGCGGCGCCGTGCCGGGAAGGCCCGGCTCGGGCGGCGCCTTACAGGTTTCCCGGTCCCGGAGCTGATACGCTGAGGACGATGGAAAACGCTTCCGGCCCGCGGCGGCGTCGCATCGGCCGGATCGTGGCGGCGGTGGTCGGCGGCCTCGCGGTGCTGGTGACGGTGCTGCCGCTCGTCGTGCGGGGACCGGTGGCGCGCTGGGCGGTCCGACAGGCTTCGGGCTCGCTCTGCGGCACGTTCCAGATCTCGGGCGGCCACCTCGGGTGGGCGTCGGTCTGGCAGCTCCTCGTCGGGCGCCCGATGGAGCTGGTGATCGAAGGGATCAAGATCGACGGCCCCGACGACAAGTCGGTCTTCGCGGCGGCGCGCCTGGAGGCGACGGTGGAGGTCCACCTGCGGCCGTTCCGCCTGGTGCTCTCCCGGGTCCTGATGGCGCGCGGCGGCTGGCGGCTCTCGCTGCTCCCCAACCAGATCGGATCGTTCGACGCCTTTCGCGCCGTTCCCGAGGAGGGGCGGGCCGCCTGCCTCAACCCGCGCGCCAAGGCGAAGCCGAAGAAGCCGGGGGCGGCGGCCGGATCGGTGGTCCTGCGCAGCGTCCAGTTCGAGGATGTCGACGTCGATCTCGAGTTCCCCACCTGGGAGCTGGAGCTGGGGCGCGCCAACGCGGTCGGCTCGCTCTCCGTCGGGGGCTCGGGGCCGCCGCTGCTGTTCGAGGCGCGCGACGTGATCGCCCCGGCCGGCGCGTTGCGGATCGGCCGCCGGGGCGAGGCCTGGACGGCGCGGGTGCCGTTCGACGCCGTCAGCATCGCCCGCGTGGCGGTGACGCCCGAGGCGGCGAGCGACCTCGTGCTGGAGGTCGCCTCGGCGGACACCGGCCGCGCGCGTCTCTCGGGCCGGGCGGCGTTTCTGAACATCTTTCCGCTCAAGGCGGGCGAGCTGCCGCCGGGCGTCCCGGGTCTCGACGCCGATGTTCGCTGGGCGGGCTTCGGCAGCGCGCTCCGCCAGATGGACGCCAGCTTTCGGCCCCAGGGGGCCTGGGGGACGCACCTCGACGG
>Ga0134126_10009101_pt1 | contig 12513 bp, 8 predicted proteins | sample KB31752_FD_96881 | JGI IMG/M metagenome (GOLD analysis project Ga0134126, IMG submission 96881) | Terrestrial soil microbial communities with excess Nitrogen fertilizer from Kellogg Biological Station, Michigan, USA - KB3-175-2 | ecosystem: Environmental > Terrestrial > Soil > Unclassified ...
GAAGGCCTTGATCGCGGCGGGGTAGCGGTGGACCATGACCGGGCGGTCGAACTGGCTGGAGATATAAGTTTCGTCGGGAGAGCCGAGGTCGTCGCCGTACCTGTGGGGATTTTCGAGCTTGCCTGCTTTAAAGGCTTCGTCGAGCATGGCGTGTGCTTCGTCGTAGCTGAGACGCGGGAAACGCACGGCGGCTGGAGTGGAGAAGCCAAGTCCCCCGCCTTCGCCGATGAAGGACAGGGGAGACGGAATGATGGTGGTGGAGGACGCCATGGGACTGGCCATCGACGGGGGCAGAGGGGCGGGGGCGATGACGGCTTCCAGTTTGGCTACATCGCGGCCGATGACTTTGAGGTCGGCGCGGTGGGACTCGAGGACGCGGGTGACGATGTGGGTGATGAAGGCTTCGGCGAGGTCCATGATGTCGTCGAGGCCGGCGTAGGCTACCTCGGGCTCGATCATCCAGAACTCGGTGAGGTGGCGGCGGGTCTTCGACTTCTCAGCACGAAACGTCGGGCCGAAGCTGTAGACCTTGCCGAGGGCGAGCGCGGTGGACTCGATGTAGAGCTGGCCGGACTGGGTGAGGTAGGCGGGGTCTCCAAAGTAGTCGACGGGGAAGAGAGTGGAGGTGCCTTCGCAGGCCGCCGGCGTGAGGATGGGCGGGTCGGTGCGGATGAAGCCGTTGTTGTCAAAATACTCTGCCGCCGCGCGCATGATTTCGGCGCGAATGCGGAGGATGGCGGACTGGCGCGGGGAGCGGATCCAGAGGTGGCGGCGCTCCATGAGGAAGTCGACTCCGTGCTCCTTGGGGGTGATGGGGTAGGGGTCGGACTCGGGGACGCGCTGGATGACTTCGATATCCTGGATGTCGAGCTCGTAGCCGCCGGGGGCGCGCTTGTCGGCGCGGACTTTGCCGGTGACGATGACCGACGATTCTTGTGTCAGGCCTTTGAGGGCGGCGAAGACTTCCGGCGAGACGGATTTGACGTGGGCCACGCCCTGCACGGTTCCGGTGCCGTCGCGGAAGATGGGGAAGATGAGCTTGCCGGATTCGCGGGAGTTGTAGAGCCAGCCGCGAAGGAGGACGGAATGGCCGTCGTATTGGCCGAGGGTCGCGATGGTTGCCACCTGAGGTGCGGCTGGCGTTTCGGGGGTGGATGGGCCGGGCGTAGAGGCGGTTTCTTCGGGCATGGTGTTCCTTGGTGGCCGTGGGGCCGGACCTACTAGGATAGCGCGGAGAATGCGGGCGGGCTGGAGGGAATGGCATTCCGCCGTCCCTACGGGACTCTGAAGGATTTCCGGGGCAGGTTTCCCACGCTAAAGCACGGGGCTAACGAACGCTGCGCCTATGGCGCGGAAAACGAATCCGCTGCATTGAAATGAAAGTGGAGCAGCGGGTCCTTCCCCTTCGAAGTTGCTCAGGGTCAGGATGACAAGTTTTTTGGGTGGTCGCCGCGGTGAGGTGGGCTGGTTTATCGTCCTAATCGTATGAGTAACCCTGTGAATGCCGCCGCACCGGCCGCGAATGCGCCCCATCCGGCTGCCGAAGCCGAGGAAGTGTATCGCCGCTGGCTGCAGTTTCTTGACGAGGAATTCACGCGCCACTGCACGCCGGACCGGCGCAGCGAGATTGTCCGCGACCAGTTGACGCAGCTCTACCTGGGCCGCCCGGCCGGGGGCAAGCTGAACCTGGCGCTGACCAGCGAGCTGCCGGGCAATGTGCTGACCATGAGCCTGGACCCGGAGAATGTGACGCTCGAGGCCGAGCACTTTGCCGATGTGGACAAGGAGCGCTTTGCGCGCCGCAAGCCGCTGATCTGGTTCTGGCAGATGTTCGATCGCTCCCCCATCGGGCTGAATCACTGGCTGGGCATCCGCTTCCGCTGCATGCTGGGGCGGCATATCTTTGAGCGGGTGGGCACAGGGGTAAAGATCTTCCATGGCGTGGAGTTCGCCTATGGCTACAACCTGACGATCGGGGACGGGGCGGTGATCCGGCAGGGGGTGCTGCTGCAGGATCGCGGCGGCATTCATATTGGGAAGCGGGCGGTGATCGGATCGTATGCGCGGATCCTGTCGTACAGCCGCTCGCAGGACAGCTTCGACCAGGTGACGTTGCAGCCCACGGAAATTGGCGAGGGCGCAATGATCGGCTCGCATTCGATTGTGAAAGGCGGATCGAAGATCGGCGCACACGAGGTGGTGGGGGAGTATCCGGCGCTGCGCAACTGAGGGGGCGAGCGCGCCTCAATTGGTCGATGCCGACAAACCTCCATGGACGACGAACCGGGCGATGTAGTCGTGCAGGAGCTGGCGATGCTCTTTGCGATACGCTGGGTAGTCCTGCGCGATGCCTTCATCGGCGGCGTTCATGAGAATCCAGCAGTCGAGCATTCCGGCCTTGTCCAGTTCGAGCAGGTTGCGCAGGCTCTCGTCAAGCTTGTCGGGCTTCACCTTGCGTTCCTTCACTGACTCGATCACGGAACCCAGGGCCGCGTCTTCCTCCCGCAACGAGTGGCGATATTCCTTCTCATCCGGGTACGCCTTCTGAAACGTCTCCCCGCGATAGCCGGCACGGATCAGCGAATACATCATCCAGGCCGCCGCGCCGGGATTCTTCTTGTCGTCAAGTGTCGCAGCGTCAATGGTGATATTCACGTTTTTGGGGTTTTTCGCGTCGACCTTCGGACCCGCGGGGCGGTCAATCTTCGGCGGCATCAGCACGCCTTGCTGGCGCGCCGTCCAGTTTTCGATTCCCTGCCACGACAACTGGTTATAGGGTTCCGCCACGATCGCGTCGATAAACTTGTTCTTCGCCGATGCAGGGTCATTCCCGTACTTCAGGATGGCGTCGCCCCAGTAGCGATACGCCGTTTCCCGGTCTGGGTTGATGGCGATGGCGCGCGCGAACCATTTCGCTGCGGTGGGCAGATCCTTCTCCACAAATGCCGTGTCACCCGCATAGAGCGCCGCCTCGTAGAGTTTGGGATCGGCGTCGGCGGCCGCGGTGTACTTCTCCATTGCGGTTTTGAAATCACCCGCACCGTAGGCCTTTTCCGCTTCCTTGAGCAACGTTGCACCAGGGCTGACGAGAGAGGAATAAGGAATCTCATCAGGCTCGATGTTGGCAAGCTCGCGGATGAAACGAGTGGTATCTCCCAGTTCCACGGCTCGCTTTGCGGCGTCGCGGGTCTGCGCACGCACGGCTTTGATCTGGGCATTGTCGGTGAGTTGCATGCTCTCGGCATTCAGGCAGTCGGCAAGGCGCTCTGCGTAGAGCATCTCGCTTGGAAACTCCTTCGCCAGTGCCTCATATAGGGGAAGGGCATCCACCTTGCGGCCCTGCCCGTAAAGCTCGTTGGCCTTTGCCGCGCCGTTCTCCTGCGCCCGCGCGTGCGCCGGCAACGTTGCCAGCGCCACTATCACACACAATCCTGCAACCCAGGCCCGCATCCAGGTTCTCCTCTCGCCCGCATAGCGCAAACGCAGCCGCCGATATCCTTTTAGACCACGCGCGTCCGCGAATTGTTCCCGGCTTCTGCGATCATTTCGATTGAGTCTCACCATGCTAACCTGAAACTTCCAGCCGCGGAGCCCCGATTTGCAGTCCAGCGCATTTGTCATCGCCATCTTCGAATTCGTCCTGCTCATCTTCTCGCTCAGCGTGCATGAGTGCGCCCATGCGTGGACGGCCTCGCGGCTGGGCGACCAGACAGCGCTTCTGCAGGGGCGGATCACGCTCAACCCGGTCGCGCATGTGGACCCCATTGGCACGCTGCTGTTTCCCGCGCTGATCATCTTCGGGCCATTCATCGGGTTCAGCTTTTTCAGCGGCCTGCTGGTGGGCTGGGCCAAGCCCACGCCGGTGATCACGCGCAATTTCAAGAATATTCGCCGCGACGACAACCTGACCACGCTGGCCGGCCCGGTGTCGAACCTGCTGCTGGTGGCCGTAGCGATGGTGGTGCTGGCGGGCATCGCGATGTCGGTTCCCGGAGGCCACGACCTGGTGATGGGCACGTTCATCGCCACGCTGAGCAATCGAATTTTGCACATGGGAACGTCGTCGGGGCTGCAGGCCATCACCATCCTGGGCTGCCAGGCCATCCTCATCAACCTGTCGCTGTTCTTCTTTAATCTGTTTCCGATTCCGCCGCTCGACGGCAGCCGCCTGGTGCGCAACATTCTGCCGTACCGGGCGATGCAGGCCTACGACCGCGTTCCCATGTGGGTGAGCTATCTGCTCATGATCTTCGTGGGGGGATACGTGATCATGCTGTTCCTCGAGCCGGCGCTGCTGCTTGTGTTTCACACGCTGAACGGGATTGGCGGCTCGGCTATCCCGGTGCAGTAGCGACCATCACGATTGCGCCGCAGCAACTCCCAATGACAGGCCAGCCCAGATCGACCTGGTCAGACGCGCAAACGCTCAGTTGCCCGGCCCAATGATTCGTTGCTCTCGTCGCCGCGCCCTGTACGCATAGACCACTGCCAGCAGCGGCGGAGCCACCAGAACTCCCCAGAACGGCCACACGATTCCGAACACGATTGGCGTAATGATGGATGCCCAGACGGGCACCTTCACCGTTCGTTTCATGATGTACGGCTGGAGCACGAACCCATCGAGTGCGGCGATGACCGCATAGAGCCCGAGCACATAGAGAGGGTGTTTCCAGTCCATCCAAGTGATGGTTGCGGTGCAAACGGGGCCCAGCAAACCCAGGATCGGCCCAAAGCCGGGCACGATTTGCAGCACAGCCGCGAGCAAAGCCCACAATGGAGCCAGCGGGACATGGAGGACGTAAAGACCGATCAGCCAGAGCACTCCCACGGCAACCGAGTCCTGGAACTGAGCCACGGCCCACTTTTTGAGCGCGCCTCCGGTGGTGCGCAAATGATCCCGAACATCCATCGAATGCGCCTCCATCGCCCCCGGCTGACAGGTGGATTCCCTATGCTCTCAGATGCCGGGGGAGAGGGCGGGGAACGTTTTGGAGCTGAATCTCGCGCGCCATGCTCCCACGTGTTGGATGTGCAGGACGCGCCAACCGAAAGAAATCGAATGGCCTCGGTAGGTGCCTTCGCCTCCTCAATCCCATCCGACGGCGACCTTTCAACAACCGCGAGCAAGGCTTTGCAAAGGGGGCGACTTGTCAATTTCAGGAGCGCTGTCCTCTCCTCTTGACAATCGAGAGGAAATAGTGTTCCTCTAGATCATCAAGAGGAGAACCCGCACTTGCCACGTCCTCTCAAACCCGGCATCCCACCAGACGACCCAAGGCCCGAGGCCCCGGCGTCTGGAGACCTCGTCCAGGGCACGCTCGAGATGCTTATTCTCAAAACGCTCGCGCTCGAACCCATGCATGGCTACGGTGTCGCGCTGCGCATTGAGCAGGTCTCTTCGGGCGTGTTTCGCATCAATCCCGGCTCGCTGCTGCCGGCCCTGAGCCGCATGGAGCGCGCCGGCCACGTCAAGTCAGAGTGGCGCGCCACGGAGAACAACCGGCGCGCGAAGTACTACATGCTGACTGCTCGCGGGCGCAAAGCCTTGACCGCCGAGACGGAACAATGGGACCGCCAGGCAGCCGCCATCCGCCGCATCCTCGAAGCCTGAACCAGCCGTCGCCCGGAGGACTCGCATGACCTTTCTCAGTAATCTTTACCGCGGGCTCCAATCTCTTTTCCAGAAACGCCGCGTCGATCGCGAGCTCGACGAGGAACTGGCGGCGTTTGCGGAGGCATCGGCTGCCGACAAGGAGCGCGCCGGCATGTCGCACGAAGCCGCACTGCGCGCAGCCCGCATCGAGATCGGCAGCGCGGCATCGGTCAAACACAAGGTGTGGTCTGCGCGCTGGGAATCGATCCCCGACAACTTTCTCAAGGACCTGCGTTTCGCTGTTCGTCAATTGCGGAGGAGCCCAGGGTTCGCGGCCATCGCCGTCCTCTCGCTCAGCCTGGGCATTGGCGCCAACACCGCTATCTTCACGCTGCTCAACGCCGTCCTGCTCCGTCCGCTCCCGGTGCACAATCCGAAGGAACTGGTGCTGTTCGGAGACGGCAGGGCGCGTGGGAGCACTGGAGGAGTTCCCGATGGAAGCACCAGGCTCTTCTCCTATTCGTTCTTTCATGACCTTCAGCAGAAGCAAACCTCGTTTTCCGGCATCGCCGCTATTCTCAGTATTCAGTTGGCGCCCAAGGCCTCCATTTCCAGCGGGGCTTACCAGACGGTACACGTCGATCTGGTTTCCGGCAGCTACTTTTCCGTGTTCGGCGTTCCGGCATTTCTCGGCCGCACCATCGAGGAAGCCGACGACCGCGTGGCCGGTGCGAGCCCTGTCGCCGTGGTCAGTTACACATGGTTCCAGCGGCATCTCAACGGCGACTCCTCCGCCCTGGGCAAGACCATCCGCATTGCGTCGCATGACTACACGCTGATCGGCGTGGCACGGCCAGGATTCTTCGGCGCCACTGTCGGCGAGCCTACCGACCTGTGGATTCCACTGGCCATGGAGAAGGAGATCTCGCCGGGATGGAACGGGCTGAATGACAAGCTTTTTCAGTCGCTCTATCTGATTGGGCGCCTCAAACCGGGCGTGACGGAAGCCCAGGCCGGCGCCGAAACCAACCTGCTGTTCCACAGCATCGTGCGCGACTATCTGGGCCCGAAGCCCAGCCAACAGCATCTCGACAGCCTGGCGCACGCCAGCGTGCAACTCACGTCGGGAGCGCAGGGAATTCCGCGGTTGCGGCACGGCGCTTCGCTGCCGCTGAGAATCCTGATGGGCATCGTCGCGCTGGTGCTTATGATTGCGTGCGCGAATATCGCCAACATGCTGCTTGCGCGCGGCGTGGTGCGGGCGCGCGAAGTGGCGATGCGGATGGCGCTTGGCGCGTCGCGCCGCCGCATCGTGCTGCAACTGCTCACTGAGTCACTCCTGATTGCCTTGCTGGGAGCGGCCGGCGGAGTGGGGCTTGCGTGGAAAGCGGGCGCTCTGCTGCTGAATATGTCGCGGCGCGGGCCCGATCCGGTGCTCCTGGACGTGTCTCCCGATTGGGTTGTGCTGGGATTTACCCTGGGCCTCACCGCCCTCACCGCGCTGCTGTTCGGAACGCTGCCCGCATTTCGCGCCTCGGGTGTCGATTTCACTCCCGCGTTGAAAGAAGGGCGCGGCAGCTCGCAGGCAGCCACCCGCGGCGCACTCGCCCGATCGCTCATCGTCGGCCAGATCGCAATCTCCGTCGTTCTGATGATGGCTGCGGGCCTGTTCGTGCGCAGCCTGTTCAATCTCTCCAGCGTCGATACCGGATTTGACAAACACAACGTCCTCGTCTTCTCGCTCGATTCAAGCACGGCCAATCTGCCCCACAAATCGCCCGACGAGATCCGCTCTGTGCACCTGCAGGAGCAGATCGAATCGAGCGTGCGCAACATCCCCGGTGTCCAGTCCGACAGTTTCGCATTCTTCACCTTCAATGAAGGCGCATGGAGCGATATGGTTCTGATGCAGGGCGTTCCCCGCACCTCGCAGAACAGTGACGACGTCTTCTTCAACATCGTGGGGAATGGTTTCTTCTCCACCATGGGGATTCCACTGGTTGCGGGCCGCACCCTCAACGCGCAGGACCTGCAGAATTCGCCCAAGGTTGCCGTCATCAACGAGACCATGGCGCGCCGTTTCTTCCCCGGCGGCTCCGCCATCGGCCACCGCTTTGCGCTTGGCGAGACGCCCGACCATCCGAGCGAGATCGAAATCGTGGGTATCGTCAAAGACGCGAAATACACGTCGCTCACCGAAGGCGCGTTGATGGCCGCATACTTCCCGTGCACCCAGAATGTCGGGTTCTTCAGCAACTTCGCGGTACGTTATGCTCCCGGCGCAAGCCGCCAGGAGATCGTCGCGCGCACCAGGCATGCCATTGCTGAGATCAATCCCAACATCCTGGTGAACAGCGTCAGCAGCCTGGAGGAGCAGGTCGATTACTCGATTGCCTCGCAATCGCTGGTTGCGCGGCTTTCCAGCTTCTTCGGAATCCTGGCAGTGTTTCTCGCCTGCATTGGAGTCTACGGCCTGCTCTCCTACTCGGTGGCCCGCCGCACCAGCGAACTGGGCATCCGCCTCGCACTGGGGGCGCAGTCGGGCGCGCTGCTCTGGTTGATCCTGCGCGAGTGTGTCGTTCTCCTGGTTGTGGGGCTCGCCGTCGGCGTTCCCATGGCCCTCACCTCCACTCGCATTCTCAAGAGCCTGCTTTATGAGTTGAGCCCGCTCGATCCAGCTTCCATCTCGCTCGCGATTGCGGCCGTAGTCTGCATGACGCTCGCAGCGGCGTGGTTGCCCGCGCGCCGCGCCACCCGGATCGATCCGTCGCAGGCCCTCCGCGCAGAGTAATCCGCAGACTGCCTTCAATCGGCGCGTCGCGCAGACCGCGGCGATCACGCGATCTCCCGTTGCTCGTTCAGGAGTGCCAAATCGCTAATGCTAACGCCCTGACAGTTCGCGGCAACGGCGGAGGATCCGCTCGGCCCACCGCTCTTTCCTGCCCGGTACAATAAAGCGAGCCGTTCCCACCATTGTTTTGGCGCCAGACCGGCTGGACATTTCCGGCAAGACCCGAGAATCGATACGCAATCATGGCAGACTCCGCAGCACAGAATTCCCGTCCGCGCGTCCTGAGCGGCATGCGGCCCACGGGCAGGCTTCACCTCGGCAACTACATGGGCGCCCTGCACAACTGGGTGCGGCTGCAGGAGACCGGCGAGTACGACTGCTACTTCTTCGTGGCTGACCTGCACGCCCTCACCACCGACTACGAGGACACGTCGAATATCCTTCCCAACACCAAGGAAGTGATGCTCGACTACCTGGGCGCGGGGCTCGATCCGGCGAAGACCGTGCTCTTTGTGCAGAGCCACCTGGCGCAGCACTACGAGTTGCCGCTGCTGCTCGGCATGGTGACGCCGCTCGGCTGGCTCGAGCGCGTGCCCAGCTACAAGGAGATGCAGGAGAACGTGACCCACAAGGACCTGACCAACTTCGGATTCCTGGGGTATCCGGTGCTTATGGCGTCGGACATCCTGCTGTATCAGCCGAAGTATGTGCCAGTGGGGCAGGATCAGCAGGCACATGTGGAGTTGACGCGGGAGATTGCGCGGCGGTTTAACAACTTCTACAAGCTGAAGGGGCCTCAAGGCGAAATTGAGGTGCTGCCCGAGCCAGACGTGCTGCTGACGCCGTCACCGAAGCTGCCTGGCACTGACGGGCGCAAAATGTCGAAGAGCTACGGCAACACGATCCAGATCACCGACCCTGAGCCGGTGGTGCGGCAAAAGCTTAAGACCATGATGACCGACCCGGCCCGGGTGCGGCGCACCGATCCGGGCGAGCCCGACAAGTGCCCGGTGGGAGACCTGCACAAGGTGTTCTCGACGCCGGAGACCATGGCCAAGGTGTACCAGGGCTGCCGGTCGGCGGGCATCGGGTGCATTGAGTGCAAGAGCTGGGCGGCGGACGCGCTGGTGCAGATATTGAAACCCATCCAGGAACGGCGCGCAAAGTTTAGCGACGCGGATGTCGCGGACATCGTACGCGACGGCGATGCGCGCGCCCGGGCTCGGGCGGAGCAGACCATGGAACAGGTCCGCGCGGCGATGCAGTTGACTCCCCTCCCCAGCGCGGTGCGATAAAGGCAGGGACCGGAAAGTCCGGCATCCGGCATCAGGGATTAAAAGCTGGGACAGGCGCTCGGGATCAGGTGCCAGCGACCCAGGGAACAAGGAAAAGAGTCTCAGCAGTGATGGATAATTCCCTTAACCCGGCGGCAGCCGCGGAAGACACACAAAACGTCGAGGCCGGCGTTCACCCTGCCGACACGGTTCCTGGCCCGGCGATCGATCCGCCCGCCGGCGGTGAGCCAATTGGCGATCCCGCCCCCGATCCACACCCCACCCCTGAGACACCCGATCCCGAGCCGGACCGCGATCCGCATCCCGGGCCTCCCCCTGCCGGTCCTGATGCCGAGCCGACCGAGCCGCCTCGCGTCGAGCCGCCAGCCGATCCCGAAAAGCAGCCAACAAGGGAACAAGGGAACGAGGGAACCGAAAAGCAGGCGCCGGAGCTGGTGTTAACCCATCCGGAGCCCAAGGCAGCAGCGCCGAAACCGGCTGCCAAAGACGCGCCGAAGCAGTCCGCAAAACCGAAGAGCGCCGCCGAGGAGCAGCAGTACTCACCCTTTGACGTGATGGTCGGCAAGGTTTACGACGGGCCGCTCGATCTGCTGCTGGACCTCATCCGCAAGCAGGACATCGACATCTACGATATCCCGATCGCGAAGATCACGGGCCAGTTCCTGGGCTATGTGAATCAGTTGAAGGCCTCAGACGTGGATGTGGCCGGCGAGTTCATCTACACGGCGTCGCTGCTCATTCACATCAAGAGCAAGATGCTGCTGCCGCGGGAGAAGGCCGGTTCGGACGACATGGGCGAGGATCCCCGGCGCGAACTGGTGGAGCGTCTGCTCGAACACGAGCGCTTCAAGAACGCGGCGCAGATGCTGCAGCAGAAGCAGATCCTCGAAGCCGCCACGTGGACTAACCCCGGAATGCGTGAATTCCGCGACGACGCCGCGGCCGAGCCGGAGATTGCCGCCGACACCACCGACCTGGTGCGCATCTTCCAGGAAATCCTGGAGCGCGCCCGCAAGCGTCCTGTTTTCAACGTGCAGGACGATTCCGTGACGGTAGGCCAGATGATCCAGTTCCTGGGCCGGCGCCTCACCATGGAAGACAAGCCCATCGCCCTCAAAAAGCTGCTGGCGCACAGCCGCTCCGAGCGCGCCCTCGTGGCTATGTTCCTGGCCCTGCTGGAGTTGGTCCGACTGCAGGCGGTTCTCCTCAGGCAGGACCGCGAGTTCAGCGAAATCTTCATCAAGAAGAGCACCCAGTTCGACGCCGTCCTGAACGACAATCTCGCCATCCGCGACGACTGGAAGTAGTCTCGTTTGTCTTTCTTGAAGTGAATGGATTTGAAGTGACGGCCAGGCAGGAAGACGCCTACGAGACGATTCTGGCGCTGGCCGCCGGAGCCCTCTCCGAGGATCAGCTCGCCGCCTGGTTCGAGCGCAATACCGCGCCTCGGTAACCCTGCCGGACCGGTTTTCCGCAGACCCTGGTTTCCGCCTCCCCTGCCTCACCGTGTAAAATGAAGCAAGCGAATCCGAAATTAACCGGATTTTCGCACAGACAATCGGGCACGCTGCGATTGTCGAACTTTTATGGATGCCTTCCAAGCTGGCCATCGCACTCCCCCCAGCCGTACTTTCCATCTTCATTTCCATTGCAATGTTCCGGGGCGCGATCGCATTGCGGCAGTGAGTCTGCGCGCGCGAGGATCTGTGTGATGGCCGACCTCGCGACGACTGCTCCGCCCATGCGCAAAACGACTTCCCTGATTGACCGGAAGATCAAGCGCCGTCCCAGCCGCGTGGCCATTGCCGCTTTCGCGGCCACGATGATTGGCGGACTTGCCTATATCGCGGTGCACGTCTCGCGCGATCTGGATGCCGTGAAAACGACCGGCGCGTGGCCCTACATGCTGCTGGGGCTCGCGCTGCTGATTGCGCTCGGCTTCGAGTTCGTCAACGGTTTTCATGATACGGCGAACGCCGTGGCCACGGTGATTTACACGAACTCACTGGAGCCGATGGCGGCCGTTGTTTTGTCGGGCGTGTGCAACCTGGCCGGTGTGCTGGTGTCGAGCGGTACGGTGGCGTTTGCCATCATCGCGCTGCTGCCGGTCGATCTCATCTTGCAGGTCAGCTCAGGCGCCGGGTTTGCAATGGTCTTCGCGCTGCTGGTTGCCGCTATTTTGTGGAATCTGGGCACGTGGTGGCTGGGGCTGCCCGCATCGAGCTCACACACGATGGTCGGCTCCATCATCGGCGTGGGAATCGCCAACCAGCTTCTCAATCCGCATACGGTGACTTCCGGCGTGGACTGGGGGCAGACGACAAAAGTGCTGGAAGCGCTGTTCATCTCACCGGTGATCGGCTTCGCCCTGGGCGCCGGGCTATTGCTGTTGTCGAAGCGGCTGGCAAAGTTCCCCGAACTCTACCAGGCTCCTAAAGGGGAGCAGCCACCACCGCTTGCGGTGCGCGCATTGCTGATTCTGACCTGCACAGGGGTGAGCTACTCGCACGGTTCGAACGATGGCCAGAAGGGCATGGGTCTCATCATGCTCATCCTCATCGGCACGGTGCCCACGGCCTACGCACTGAATCATGCGGTGAGCCCCGCGCAGATTCAGGACTTTATCGCGGCGTCAGAGCGGGCAGTGCATATTCTCGATCAGCATATCGATCCGGCTGCGCCGGTGATTGCCAATCCCAGGGCCGCGGTCACTGATTACGTTCGCACCAAGCAGCTTGAGGCCGTGACCGTTCCGGCGGTTCGCGACCTGGTGGACAACCTCGACCGGCAGGTGAGCCACTACCGTGAGTACAAAGCCGTACCCGATAAGGACC
>Ga0134126_10009102_pt1 | contig 12512 bp, 8 predicted proteins | sample KB31752_FD_96881 | JGI IMG/M metagenome (GOLD analysis project Ga0134126, IMG submission 96881) | Terrestrial soil microbial communities with excess Nitrogen fertilizer from Kellogg Biological Station, Michigan, USA - KB3-175-2 | ecosystem: Environmental > Terrestrial > Soil > Unclassified ...
ATCTGTAGATAGCATGAATACCTCCTTTTTTTTGGTGAACTGTAGCTAGCAAGATACGAAGAAATTTTCAAAAATCGTACATTAGCGTTTGTCTTCACCTGAAAAATATACGGACCGGGATCTGTTCAAGTTAATCGCTCTGGGAGACGAGCCCGCTTTTGCGGAGCTGTTCCGTCGCTACGATCGGCGCATCTATCCTTTCGTCCTGAAGATGATCAAAAGTCCCTTGCTGGCAGAAGAGATCGCGCAGGAGATCTTTATCAAGATCTGGCGGCATCGTGAGACCCTCCATACGATCGATCAGCCGGAATCGTATATACTGACCATCGCCGCGCGGCATACGCTGGACCAGATCAAAAAACGGCTCAATGAGAACCGGATGTTGCAGCGTTTTTCGGCCGGACTATCCCCCGCACACAATGACCCCGAGGAGCTATTGTTGTTAAAAGACACCGAAGAATTGATCCAACGGGCTGTCGATCAGCTTCCCCCACAGCAAAAATCCGTTTATCTGCTGAGCCGCCGCCAGGGGATGTCCTACGAAGAGATCGGCCGGGAATTGAATATCTCGCCCAATACTGTCCGTAATCACCTCGTAAAGGCGCTTGCGGCGATCCGCGTATGGCTGGAGCAGCAGGACCATTTGCCCCTGTTCCTCCTGTGCTGCGCACCCCTTTTGTTTAAAAATTAAAAAAATTTCATCCGGCACTAGTCCGCCGCCTTTTTTGCGTCGTCTAAACTATAGGCCGCTTCAAACATAGATAAGCAATCGATATGCCGCCAGAAGAAAGACTATCTTATTTATTCGATAAATATATCGGGGATTCGGCTTCCGCCGAAGAGCTCGAGGAATTAAAATTATTCTTAAATAACCCATCCAATGACGAAACCGCGAAGAATTACCTGTTAAGTCTGCTTCGCAACACTGAACCCATGGCCGTGGGCAGTGAAGACCGCTTACAGGCCGTGCTCCGGAAGATCAAAGAAGAACAACCGACCCTGCGAAGAATCCCTGAGCCCGACTCCCATCGGTCGCCGGTTATCCGGCGCTGGTGGGCCGTAGCTGCCCTGTTGATAGGGGCGGCTGTAACGGTTTGGTTATTGGCACGTCCAAAGACGTCCGCGCCGCCGATTGCCGCGAGAAAGCCGCTGGTACACGATCGGGCACCCGGCCGGAATGTCGCCGTACTGACGCTGGCCGATGGGTCATCGATCACGCTGGACAGCGCACACAATGGAGTATTGGCGCAGCAGGGCGCGGCCAGCGTCACGAAGTCCGGGGATGGGGCACTGGCTTATCAGACCACCAATAGCGAAAAGAAAATCGCCGTTTATAATACGCTTACTACGCCGCGGGGAGGGCAATATCGTCTGTCGTTACCCGATGGCAGCCAGGTATGGCTGAACGCCGCTTCGTCGATCTCGTATCCAACGGCGTTTACCGGCAGCGAAAGAAGTGTGACGATAACCGGAGAAGCCTATTTCGAGATAGCTGCCAATGCGGCCCTGCCGTTTCGGGTTCACGTGAATGCTCCCCAGGGGCAGAAAGATATCCGGGTGTTGGGTACGCATTTCAATATCAAGGCTTATGCAGACGAAACGACCGTCACGACCACCTTGCTGGAGGGGAGCGTCGAGCTGGGAACGGCCACGATCCTGAAACCAGGTGAAGCGGGACAATGGCGTAGCGATGGAACGATGCAGGTGGACCCGCATGCCAATATCGAGGAAGCGGTTGCCTGGAAGAACGGCATGTTTCATTTCGAGGGGGCCGATGTGGCCGAGGTGATGCGCCAGATCTCGCGTTGGTATGATGTCGATGTGGTTTTCAAGGGAAAGCTGCCGGATGCGAAATTCGAAGGCGAGATCCCGCGTAACAGCAATCTAACCGAAGTATTTAGAATATTGCAATTGAGTAATGTACATTTTACTGTGGAGGATAAGAAAGTGATCGTCGAGCAATAACCAAAACTACATATTGTCCAAGTTAATTCTGTTCTGCTTATGAGAATAACGGTTCTGTTAGTAGCGGCCTGTACCTTTGTATGTACGATGGCGCGGGCCCAAAAAATTACATTGTCCGAGCACAATGCATCGCTGAAAAAGGTCTTCAGAGACATCAAGGAACAAACGGGGTATGTGTTCTTTTATAATTCCTCGCTGCTTTCACAGGCGCATCCGGTGACCATCGAGGTCAAGGATGAAGAGCTTCGGGTGGTGCTGGAGCAATGTTTCCGGGACCAGCCGCTGTCGTGGAATATCGTCAACAAGACCATTGTCGTTTCTGCACGCAAGGCCACGAGCCAGGCAGCCGAACCGCTCGCCACAGCCGATTCGGTACAGCCGGGCATTGCCACTGGCAGGGTCATGGGCGAGAACAACAAACCGCTCATCGGCGCCAACGTCGAGGTGGAAGGAAAGAAAGGGGTGGGAGCGGTGACCGACAACGAGGGGCATTTCCGTGTCACGGCTGGTACTGGGGCAACCCTGCTGGTCTCTTATATCGGTTATCTTCCGCAGCGGGTAAAGGTCAGGGGGCAAGCCGAGCTCGCCGTGACGCTAACGGCTGGTGCCAAAGATCCGCTCGCCAACATGGTGGTGACGGGTTACCAGATCATCAACAAAGAAAGCTTTACCGGCAATGCCATTACGGTGTCCGGCGAAGATCTCAAAAAGGTCAACCCGCAGAATTTCCTCGAGAGCATCTCGGTGTTCGATCCCAGTTTTGCCATTGCGCAGAATAACCTGGCGGGCTCCAACCCCAACACGCTTCCCAGCATCAATGTACGCGGTTCCACTGCGTTGCCAACGGGTGGCGGCGCGGTGCTCACGCGGACGGATCTTACGAGTAATGTCAACCTTCCGACGTTTATCATGGATGGCTATGAGGTGAGCCTGGAGAGGGTCTACGATCTCGATGTGAACCGCATTCAGAGCATCACGTTGTTGAAAGACGCGGCGGCAACGGCGGTCTATGGCTCGCGCGCGGCCAATGGTGTCCTGGTGATCACTACCAAGGCGCCGAAACCCGGCAAGCTGCAGGTCTACTATAACTACGAACTCAATACCACCGGTCCGGACCTCAATGAATACCATCTCCTGAACGGTGCCCAGAAATTGCAATATGAAAAACTGGCAGGGTTGTATGATGCGACGGTTGTCGACAACAATGAATCGCAGGACCAGCTCAACAGCCTCTACTACGGGAAGCTGCAGAACGTGAACAGCGGTGTGAATACCTACTGGTTGTCGCAGCCGTTGCGTACGACCTTTGGACAGAAACATTCGCTTTATCTCGAAGGTGGGGACAACTCCATGCGGTATGGCGTCAGTGTCCTCTACCAGACCTCGCCGGGTGTAATGAAGGGGTCGACGCGTGATAGATATGGCCTGGGGATGGACCTCTCCTACAATCCGGGAAAGACCTTTATCTTTCGCAACGAACTGAACATGGAGCAAGTGAATAGCCGCGAATCCAATTACGGCAGCTTTTCGCAATATGGTCAGATGAATCCCTATTACCCGAAGACCGATTCCACGGGGCGTATACTGCAGGAGGTCGACAACTGGCAGAAGAATGGTGGTAACCAGTATTTGACCACCTTTGTCCTCAATCCGATGTACAATGCGACGTTGAACAGCTTCAATAAGAGCGCTTACCTGGAGTTCACGGATGCCTTCTCGGCCGAGTGGAATATGGCCCGCGGACTTCGACTGCGGACGGTGATCAGCTATGATGAAAAGAAATCGACGAACGATAATTTCGATTCGCCGTTCAGCAATGACTTCTTTTTGTATACTCCCAACGCGTATAGTACGCGTGGCACCTATTTTTACGGCGAAAACGACGAGAAGACCTTTGATGGAAGCGCCACTTTCACCTTTAACCGGCAGATCGGGAATCAATTCTTCAATCTCGCGCTCGGAGCGAATGCCCGGACCTATTCTTCCGACACCAAATCCTTCACTGCCCAGGGCTTCACCGACGACCAGTTCACGAGTATCGGTTATGCCAATGGCTATCTTACGGGGTCGACACCAGGCGGTGATTTTTCGCAGCAGCGACTGTTTGGAAGCTTTTTGAGTTTGAATTATTCCTGGAAGAATAGATACTTGTTGGACCTTTCGGCACGCGAGGATGGTTCTTCGCAGTTTGGTACCAATAATAAGGTTGCGCCGTTCTGGGCGCTGGGGTTGGGCTGGAATGCCTTCAAGGAAGACTTCCTGGTCGGTTCGCCGGTGATCAGCCAGCTGCGGTTCCGGGTCAGCACCGGTTTGACGGGTTCCGTGCAATTTCCGCCTTACCAGGCCGAGACGATGTATCAGTATTATACCACCAATTGGTACAGCACGGGTGTAGGGGCTTCGGTACTGAGCTATGGCAACGAATCGCTCCAATGGCAGAAGACACAGAACTATGACGCAGGTATGGATCTGGGATTGTTCAAGGACCGGCTCGTTATATCTCCGCGGTATTACTACAAATATACCCGCGGGCTACTCGCGGACATCGATTTGCCTCCGTCCACCGGTTTTGCTTCCTATACGGATAATCTGGGCAATATGGTCAACAAGGGGTGGGAGCTGAACTTCAAATACAACATGATCCGGGACAAGCAATGGAATGTAAGTGTATTTGCGAATCTTGTCCACAACACCAATAATATCGTCAAGATCTCCGATGCCTTGCAGAACTACAACGAGAAGGCCAACCAGGCGCAGACTATGGATAGTCTGAAGGCCACGCCCCTTTTGCGTTACCAGGCGGGCCAATCGCTCAACGAGATCTATGCCGTGCGGTCCCTGGGCATCGATCCGGAGAATGGGCAGGAGATCCTGATCAAAAAAGACGGGACGCATACCTATACCTGGGATGCCAATGATATCGTGCCGGTGGCGGATCCTACGCCAAAGGTCAACGGGTCGTTCGGGTCGACGGTATCGTATGAGCGGATCATGCTCAACGTGATCTTTACTACCCGGCTGGGCGGTAAGGATTACAATCAGACCCTGGTGGACAGAGTGGAGAATGCCGACCCGCGGTACAACGTGGACAGCCGGGCACTCACGGATCGCTGGCAAAAACCCGGGGATCATGCCGCGTTCAAGAATATTGCCAATCTGCAGTCGAGCCAGCTGTCAAGCCGTTTTATCGAAGACGACAATACGCTCGATTTTACAACGCTGTATCTCAGCTATGACTTTGCCAAACAAGTCTATAGGCGAGTAGGAATGAATAGTATGCGGCTGGCATTCACGATGAACGATGTCGCTCATTGGTCGACATTTAAGATCGAGCGCGGCATCGACTATCCCTATGCCAAGAGTTTCACCCTATCCCTTCAAACAAGCTTTTAAACTTCTTGTATGAAAATATTGATAAGTCTTATACTCTCTGTTCTGTTTCTTGTCTCCTGCTCGAAGTGGCTGGATGTAAAGCCTCAGTCGCAGGTCTCGGCGGAACAGCTGTTCAGCTCGCAGGCGGGTTTTGAAGAGGCTTTGAACGGCGTATATACGCGTTGCAGCCAGCCCGGCGAATATGGCGATGAGCTGACCTTCGGGTTCCTGGATGTACTGGCGCAGAACTATTCGATACCGCCACCGACACAGGATCTCCAGAACTATCTGCAGACATCGATCTACAATTACGGAGATATTAATTTCATCAGCCGGAAGGATACCGTTTGGTCGGGTCTATACAATGCTATCACCAATTGCAACCTGATCCTGGCCAATATCGAGCAGGGGAAAAAGTTTTTGAGCACGGTAGATTACGGCATCATCAAGGGCGAGGCATTGGCGATGCGCGGCTATCTGCATTTGGATCTGCTCCGGATGTTCGCGCCTTCGTATGCCAGCAATCCCAATGCTCCGGCTATCCCCTATGTCACGGATTATTCCGATAAGGTCACGCCTTTGTCGACCGTTTCGGGTGCACTGGCCTTGATCATTCAGGATCTTGACAGCGCCAAAGGGTTGTTAAGGCCGGTGGACCCGATCCTCAACCCCGGCTATATCGTGGGTTACCCGGGCTATGATAGCACCACGGAGCAAAATAATCCTTCCTTGTTCCTGCAAAGCAGGAGAACGCGGCTGAACTATTATGCCGTTTGCGGGACGCTCGACCGGGCCTATTTATATATGGGTGATCAAAAAGATGCGTTGAGCAACGCGCTCGAGGTCATCAATTCGAAAAAATTTCCCTGGACCAGCGCGAGCGATTTTATGTCCCCGAATCCGCAAACGAGAGACCTGGTGATGTACAAGGAGTTGTTGTTCTGCTGGTATATCCCGACCATGAAATTGACGCTGCAAAACCGGTTCGTCGACGGCGTAGGCAGCTACATCAGCGCAGGCGGCGGAGCCAATCTGTATCAAACGGGCGGGATCGGCGGTACCGATGTACGTTACAAAGAATGGTTCCAGCCCAAGTCGGCAAACGGTGCAAGCTGGCTCGACGTGATCAAATACAGCCGTGACGTGGACACCAATTTGGTGCCGATAGTAGCGCCGGCGCTGCGGCTCAGCGAGATGTATTATATCGCCGCCGAATGTACCTATGATGCCAATCCCGTACTTGCAACGTCCTATCTCGACGCGGTGCGCAACACCCGCAGTGTCTATGCTCCAGGGCCGCCCATCAATAAGCAGGATTTTCTGAACCAGCTGGTCCAGGAGGCGCGGAAGGAGTTCTATGGTGAAGGGCAGATCTTCTATATGTATAAGCGATTGAATATGCCCATCGTGACGCCATCGGGGATAAGTTACCCGGCGAACAACAGCATCTTCGTGCTGCCGCTGCCCAATAACGAGATCGAATTCGGCAATAGATAACTATAAATACCATGCGTAAAATAATTATAAGCTTTTTAGTGCTAAGCTGTGCGCTGGCTGGCTGTAAGAAGGGCCAATATCTTCTCTATAATACTACGGATAATATCCATTTCAATTTTGTGATACCCACGGTCGACAGCATCGTATATACGTTTGCTTTTACACCCAATGAGGAATCGGACACGGTGTATGTTCCCGTGCAGCTTTCCGGCACACGCGTGAACCGGGACCGGCAATATATGGTGGCCGTTACCGATAGCAATACGACGGCTGTCGAGGGCGAGCACTATGCGAAGCTGCAGCAATCTTATGTTCTGCCGGCGGATTCGGGCACAACCTATTTACCCATTATCATTTATAATACCGATACGTTGCTTAGGAAACGGAGCGTTGCCTTGAGTCTGCACCTCGTCGCCACCAATGACCTGGGCGTAGCTATCGCCGATCAGGATATGGGCAAAGTGATCATCTCGAATAAGCTTGAAGAGCCGGCATGGTGGACGATGTGGATGGGGGTGTATTTTTCAAGTACGAAGTATCAGTTGTTTATCATTGCCACGGGTATGAACACTTTGTCGCAAAGTGGTTTGGATGCTCCCAAGAACCTGTATTTTGTAAGTCTGCTAAACACCCTCCTGCAAGACCCTTTTGATTGGGTTGTCAACAATCCGAATTCGGGGTATGTACTGACGCAGCAACCCGATGGCAGCTACAATTTTTATAGCACCGACAATCCCCAGAGCGTGATCCGGCTGGTTCAGGACCCCTCGACGGGCAGCTGGTTTTTTATCGACGAGAACGGCGCTGAGATCATGTAATTCCTAACTGTAAAAATGACGACATGAAACAATCGATCTCCTATATTTTTATCGCCCTGGCGGCCTTCTGCGCCATCTCCTGTTACAAGGACCTGGGCAATTATACGTATAAAGTTCCCCCGGCGCCTGTGGTCAGCGGGTTGGATTCGATGTATTCTGCTATCCTGGGCGATACCCTGATCATAGCGCCCACCGTAACGATCGCGGAGAAGAATCCCCGGTTGGGATTTCAGTGGTCGATCGCCGTGCCGGCGGGCGACAGCGGGGTGTTTTTCACCGGTCCGAGGGTGCAATACGTCTTTGGATTGCCTCCCGGCGTGTATAATGCCTTGCTGACGATAGTCGACAGTGCCGACAGCATGCATTATTTTTATCCCTTCCAGGTCAATGGTGTCACCGGGTATGTGAAGGGAACGACGATCCTTAGCCTGGAGAATGGAGTTTCGCAGCTTTCCTTTGTCGATACCCTGGGTAATATGCAGCCGCGGGTATTTCGGGCGCTCAATGGGTATGACCTGCCGCCGGGACCACAACAGCTGATTCCGATGGTGGATCAGAATATTGTCCCCACGGTGACCTCCAGCTATTGGGTCATCTGCGGGGGCTCGGCCAATCCGGGCGTACAGCTCGATGCCAATACATTATTGCCGATAAAAACGCTGAAGGATAATTTCTTTTCCGCGCCATCGTCGCTCGTACCGGGGATGCTTTACGGCAGCAGTTCCGGAACCATGCAAGGGGTGATCAGCGGCAAGCTCTATTGGGGGACGAATCAGACCTGGAACGAGGCGCCGACCTATGGCATGTTCGGCCAGGCGCCTTCGGGTAACTATGCCTTGTATCACCAGCTGGCCTGCAATGGGACCTTTCCTTATTTCCTGGGCTATGACAGCGTGCGGCAGCAGTTCGTGGTCTTTACGAACTTCGGCGGTCCGGCGTATGTCGGCACCGGTTACCAGGTCACGGATAGCACCGCATTCAGTCCGATCACCGCAGGGCTGACTATGCTGGATTTCGAGCAGATCAACGATCAGAACTGCTATGCCTTTGGGACGGCTGCCAACGACACGTTGTATGAACTGAAGTTCGGCGCGGCGTTCATGGGCTTTATACAACTTTCGCCCCAGTATAAACGACCGTTTATCCGGCCCGATCTCATCATGCCAACCACGAAATGGGCGAGCACGTCGGCCGAGGTCTTTTATTTCAGCTCGGGGTCGACGATCTATAGCTATAATCCACTCAATCAGCAGGTGACGGCGCTCGCTATGAATTTCAACGGGCAGGCGATCACGATGTTGAAGGTTACGGACGGTGGCAATACGCTGATCACCGGCGTCAATGGTACCGTTTATTTCCTGGATATCAGCACAGGTCATAACGGTACACTTATTAAACAGATCAACAATGTCCCCGGCTCGCCGGTAGATGTTACAGTTCGTACACAATAAATTATAAAACAAGCATAATGAAAAGATTTTTATTCCCTGCGGTGCTGGTTCCTTTGCTTGCGTCGGCTCAGCAGCCTGATTTTACGCTCACCGGCCGGATAGGCCATTATAATGCGCCGGCCAAGATCTATTTCGATTATCAGGCCGGTGGCGAAGGGAAGTCGGACAGTGCCGTGCTCGTCGACGGGAAATTTAAATTCTCGGGCAACCTCAAGGGGCCTGCAACCGTGCGGATGGCTTTTGCCCCATTGGGCGATGGAAAAGACAAAGCCGTTTATACAGGTGATGTGAGCTATTTTTATATCGGGAAAGAGCATATCAGGCTCGAGTCGAAGGATTCGCTCGGCAATGCGGTGATCACGGGTTCGCCCCTCGACGCGGAATATAACGCCTTTAATACGTATACCGGTGGTCCGATCATGGCGCTGACGAAGCAGGCCAATGCCGAATTCAATAGCGGCACGGAAGAACAGAAAAAAGATACCACTTTTTTACAAGTCGTAGACAAGCGGTTCAGAGACCGGATACAGCATATGCATGACAAGGAGCTGGACTATGCGAAGGCTTATCCCCGGTCGTTCTTCAGTCTCATCGCGTTGTCCGATCTGACCAATACCGCTGAGAAGGCCAGGGAACTGAAGCCGGTATTCGATGCGTTGGATGAAAAGCTGCGGGGCTCTGTGGCGGGTTCCGAGCTGGAGGACAGGATCAATGCACTGACGACGGTAGTGCCGGGCAATATGGCGCCCGATTTCACCGAGGACGACACGACGGGTAAGGCAATAGCGTTGTCGAGTCTGCGCGGGCACTATGTGCTGGTGGATTTCTGGGCGAGCTGGTGTCACCCCTGCCGTGGGGAGAATCCCAACCTCGTCAAGCAATATGCGCTTTATAAAGACAAAGGTTTTCAGATCCTCTCCGTTTCGCTCGACGATCATGCGGATAGGTGGAAACAGGCCATTGTCCAGGATCGAATGACGTGGTTGCATGTCTCCGACTTGCATGGTTGGAACAATGCGGCCTGCAAACTCTATGCGATCCGGGCCGTGCCTTCCAGCTTTCTCGTGGATCCGCAGGGGAAGATCGTCGCGACGGGTTTGAGGGGCGAGGATCTGGCCGAGCGGCTTAAGACCATCTATACGGAATAGCCGGTCATTTTGTCCGGATAAGCTGAATGATAGGGTTACCATAGCCGGTGGTATGGCTCAGGATATCCAGCAGCTTTGCATGCTGAACCGTGTCTTTGAAGGGAAGGCTTTTGTTGTAGTCGCTTAGCGCGATGTCTCTGAACTTGCCCGGATCGAGGATTGCGTAGAGGTATTTTTCGTTTGCCTGACCGGTGGGCCAGAAGGGCATTCCGCCATCTATGTCGTTTTGCAATGCGTCGTCCATCATGCCACGGTCCGTGTTATAGACTACGTTGTTCAGTTGGCCGGTGACCTTGTCGTAGATCATTCCTCTTCTCGCCGCCTTGTAGCTGCCGTTGAAGAAAAAGTAGCGGGGTGTTTCAAAGACGTTGTGTATTACAAAGTAGGAGCGGAAATTCTGCTGGATCATCTCTACAGAGTGCCGGAAAACGGTTGGAAACATTTCCTTGTCGGTAAGAATATAGCGAGGGGTTACTACGCCATCCTGGCCGATGCGGAATATGGTGTCGGCTTCCGTTTGGTAGAGACAAAGACTATCCTTATAGCGATATAGCTGGGCAAAAGAAGTGAAATCCTGGTGGTCGGCGTCTTCGTGAAGGGAAGTTTTTTGCAGTATTTTGCCATCATAACTGAACTCATACAGGTGTGGCGTTTGCGACTGGTCTTTACCGACATAGGGTCTGATAGCCAGCAGTCTTTCGTGGCCCATGGCGGCCAGATGTATGGGCTCGTTCTCTACATTAATGATGCCGGTAAACTCGTTGTGCAGGGAATAGACCAGGATCAGCCTTTTCCTGGAGTCCAGGATAAAGACCCTGTCATTCGCCTCATCCATTGTTGCGTCACAAAACGACGCGTATTCACCCAGACCAATGCCGTTACCGGAGATGCGCCGTATGAATTGACCGTCCCTGGACAAAAGTAACACCTGTTTCATCGGCCGGTCTTTGACGAGGATATAATGATCGGTGAGGCAGATGGCTATACCCTGGGAGACCGTGATGGAGTCGGGCAGCTTCAGGGCAATATAGGTCACGGAATCGGCCACCTCGGATAGATTCATGTGGATATCCGTATTCTTACCCGAAAAATCGATAATTCTCCCTTGTCCGCTGGCGTCGGAACAAAGGAAAGCCAAGAGTATTGTGAACGGGAGAAGAGCAAAGCGGGGTTTGGACGGTAATGTATTCATGTCGCAAGGATGCACGTCCGAAGCTTATTACATAAATGGAACCGTTCTTTTTCGAAATCAGGCCCTTTGCTGCAGATGCAGCGCCCATTTGCGTATTTTTCCGAGTAGTTCTTCGAGCTTCACGGGTTTGCCGATGTAATCGTTCATGCCTGCGAGCAGACATTCTTCTTCGTCGCCTTCCATGGTGTTGGCGGTGAGCGCGATGATCACGGGTTGATCGATGGTCTTGTTGCCGCGGATGAGCCGGGTCGCTTCGAGGCCGTCCACCTCGGGCATCTGGAGGTCCATGAAGATGATATCATAGGTCATGGCTTCGGCGGCGTCCACGGCCTCCTGGCCATTGGTTACGATCGTGGGCGTATAGCCGATCTTTTGCAGGATATACTGGATCACCTGCTGGTTGATCTCGTTGTCTTCGGCGACGATGATCTGGAGCGGGAAGGTGGCGGAAAGGTTTTCCGGCAAACGGGACGGTCCCTGCCGGCCATCGGTGACGAACCGGCCCTGGTGTTGCAATCCGGCGAGGATATGGCGATACAATAGCTGCTGTTTGATGGGTTTGGTCATCACGGCGCTGAAGAGCTGGTTATAGTTCTTTTTGTACTCGTCGCCCACGGAACTCAGCAGAATGATGGGGATATGCCCATAACGCCCCCGGATGTTTTGTGCCAGGCGGATGCCGTCCATAAAGGGCATCTGCATATCCGTGAGGATGAGATCGAATCGGGAATCGGCATCTAATATATTGAGCGCTTCCACCCCCGAAGCGGCAAGGACAGGCTGGAGGTTCCAGTACTCGAGCTGGGTGCGGAGGATGATGCGGTTCGTATGGTTATCGTCGACGATCAGCACTTTTTTTCCGGCATGCGCGCTGAGGCCGTCGATGGTGAGCGGTGGTTGTTTGTTCATGCCGGCGCGGGTGCGGATGTTGAAATAAAAGGTCGATCCCTTGCCCGGTGCGCTTTCCACGCGGATCGTCCCGCCCATGAGCTTGACGAGCTGTTGGGAGATCGCGAGCCCGAGACCGGTGCCGCCATATTTGCGTGTCGTGGAGGAATCCACCTGGGAA
>Ga0134126_10009104_pt1 | contig 12511 bp, 10 predicted proteins | sample KB31752_FD_96881 | JGI IMG/M metagenome (GOLD analysis project Ga0134126, IMG submission 96881) | Terrestrial soil microbial communities with excess Nitrogen fertilizer from Kellogg Biological Station, Michigan, USA - KB3-175-2 | ecosystem: Environmental > Terrestrial > Soil > Unclassified ...
CTTTTCCAGTTCGGGCGTGGGATAGACGATGTCTTCTTTTCCCTCGGGGCGGCGCAGATAGGGATGCAGCATGTCGCCCTGGATCGGACCAGGTGTCACGATCGCCACTTCGATCACCAGATCATAAAAGGTGCGCGGATTTATCCGCGGCAGCATGGACATCTGCGCACGGGATTCGATCTGGAAGACGCCGATGGTGTCGGCCTTACAGATCATGTCGTAGGTCTTTTTATCCTCCTTCGGGATATCCTGCATCCGCAATGGAATGCCGCGCCGGGCGGAGACCAGATCGAGCGTGCGGCGGATTGCCGATAGCATACCCAGCGCGAGCACGTCAATTTTCATCAACCCTACCGCCGCAAGGTCGTCCTTGTCCCACTGGATGATGCGGCGATCCGGCATGGCGGCGTTTTCGATGGGCACGATGCGACACAGCTTGTCGCGCGAGATGACGAAGCCGCCTACATGCTGGGACAAATGGCGCGGAAATCCATATAAGACTGGAATCAATTGAATCAGCTTCTGGATAACCGGGCTGTCGGCATCGAAGCCGTTTTCGGCCAGTCGATTGCGAATATCCGAGGCTTTATCCCACCAGGCCAAAGAGCTGGATAGCCGTTTGATGCGCTCAATATCGAGCCCGAGCGCCTTGCCGATATCCTGAATCGCCGAACGGGTGCGATAGGTGATGACGGTGGCCGCGATGGCAGCGCGCTCGTGGCCGTATTTCCGGTAGATATACTGGATGACTTCTTCCCGGCGCTGGTGCTCGAAATCGACATCGATATCGGGTGGTTCGTTGCGTTCCCTGGAGATAAACCGCTCGAACAGCAAATTGCTGCGCTCCGGATCGATCTCGGTAATGCCCAGGCAATAGCAGACTGCGGAATTGGCTGCCGAGCCGCGCCCCTGGCAAAGAATGCCTTCCGATCGGGCGAACCTTACAATATCGAACACCGTTAAAAAATAGGGTTCATACTCAAGCTGGGCAATCAGTTGCAACTCCTGCTCGATCTGCTTTTCGACCTTGACCGAAGTACCGTTGGGAAAACGTCTTGCCATGCCCTCCTCGACCATCCGCCGCAGATAATCCGCATAGGTTTCACCCGCCCTGGCATCCGTACCAATTAATTCCTCGGGATACTCATAGCGCAGCTCATCCAGCAAAAAAGTGCAGTGTTTTGCCACTGCAATGGTCTCCTGCAGGAGTTCCGGCGGATAGAGTTGGCCCAACTGCGACCGGGTGCGCAAATGCTGTTCAGCATTGGGCTGTAGCGCATAACCGCATTCGCACAGCGGCTTCCCAAGACGGATGGCGGTCATTGTATCTTGCAGGGGCTTGCAGGAAGAGTCATGCATATGGACGTCGCCAGCCGCTACAAGCGACATTCCCGTCGTCTTTGCAGCTTGCCGGATCCCCTCGAACAACAGGTCTTCGTCCGCATGCAGCAATAACTCGACAGCAGCCCAGCAGCGTTTTGGAAATAGCGACAGCGCCCAGCGCATGTCATGTATGAGGGAACTGCTCTCTTGAGTCGGACGAGCGACTAACAAGACCAGGCAATCCTGCAGGAGAGCCAGGTGCGGCGCATCGGGACAGCTTTCAAAATCCTCGCGGCCTATACGATAAGTTCCCTTTTCGGCACGTTGCCGTGCCAGTGTTATCAATTCGCACAGGTTGCCGTAGCCATTCCGGTTCATGGCAAGGCAGACCAGCCGTAATCCATCTTCCAGGATGAACTGGCTGCCGATCAAAAGATGCAGGCCGGCTTTCTTCGCCTCCGCATGCGCTCTCACGACGCCAGCCATGGAACATTCATCCGTAATGGCCAGTGCGGTATAGCCCAGGGTCGCCGCGCGTTCGACCAGTTCCTCCGGAAAAGAGGCGCCCTTCAGGAAGCTGAAACTGGAGCAGCAATGCAGTTCAGCGTAGGCAGGAAGGGAGGAGTCCATGCCAGATAAATACCGGATAGACTGATTCCGGGATGTGGGCAGAGTCATTATTTATCCAAAAAGTCCCTGCAAAAACCAGCCATTACCATTGCCCGGGCTATTGCTCCTTGCTGTCGGATCTTGTTCGCGATAGATCCATAACAATTGGCCGAGCGCATTTTCCGCAATAAAATAATCGCGGTCGATCGGCGCATCATCCCACCAGCCTGCTTCGATTCGCTCCGGTTCCGAAAGCAATTTCAATGGTGAACCATAGACCGGTCGGTGGTGTTGCACCTTCAATTGCAGTGGCGCTGTCATTAGCCATACCGGCCGGGTCAAGGAACAAGCGAATGCCGATGGAATTACCTTTCGACGTGGAGCGTTACTCGCCTTGCTCATTTTCAAAGGCCGAAATGGTTGCAAGCGCTGACTGTATTCCGGACGGTGGTCAGGGATGACATTCAAACCGGTGATTGCCTGCGGTCCGAAGCGGGAAGAAACTTTTTCGATAAACCGGTTCAGTGAAGTTGTCTCTGATTGCGAGGTTGGGAACAGTTCCAGATCAGGATTTGCCCCTGCCGTTATTTGATCCGCTATCAGCTCCAGTCCGCAAATTGGAGCCGCTATTTCCATGTGCTCCAGTCGTTCACGCAGCAAGAGCATCAGGTGCTTCGGGTCGTCGCTTTGTTCGGAAAGCCGTATGGTTATTGGAGTGGATTTGTGCGGCTGCCGGAGTGAATATTCGTGATGCAAAATGAATGAGAATTCCAGGACTGCGGCATGACGCAAAGACAGCCAGCCGCACATTTGACCGATCATTCGCTGCACGGGAACCCATATCAACTCGGCACTTTCAACCTGCGTCATTAATTCTGTTTTTTGTTGAAAATATTCAGGTACTTCAAGCCATCGTTGCGGATCTGGAGAATCACCGCAGGCACGATCCAGTTCTGTCAGCAAATCCGGACCAAACCGGCGTGCCAGACCGCTGCGGGGCAATTGCCGTAAATCAGCCAATGTCCTGCAACCTATGCCGCGAATGACTTCCAGATAAGGCTGGGCCGATTCCAGTAAATGAATGGGCAAGGAATCAAGCAACGATCGGAACCTGAAGCCTGCGCCATTGATGACGGTCCGTAGCGGGGCGGATTGCGCGAGCAGCCATGCCCCCTGGGCGGTGGGGGCAACCCCCACGCAGAGTTGCAGGCCTTGCGCGGCCGCCGCCTGATTGAGCAGCCGACATAATTTTTTCAAACCGCCAAACAACTTCAGGCTTCCGGAAACTTCCGCGATCAGCCCGCTGACTTGCATGACGACATGGGGCGTGAAACGAAATGCGGCATAGGCAGCTTCCTGCAATGCTTTCATTTCTTCATGCGGATCATGTTCCACCACCACCAAGTCGGGAAAAAGAGACAACGCGCTGGCCAGTGATTGCTGCGCCGCGATACCTCGCTGTTGTGCCGGTTTATTGGCTTGCCGGATATAAACCTGGTTACCCTTGCGAATCGTTGCTGCCATTGCGGGAATCAATGCGACAGGAAACCGGCGCTCGATCCAGTCAAGCGATAATGTTGGGCAATGAAGCGCGATCCATAGCATTGCGTTTAGCGGATTAAGGCAGGTATGGGTGGAGGGGAGCTGGAGAAGCGCTGGGCTTGAGGCAGGGTAATGTAAATGGGCAAGTCAACCGGGGTGCCCCTGCGCTTCAGCAAGCGTAAAGAAAGCATATGCTGCCGGACTGAGCCGAGCAATATTCTCAGCGAGGCTGCGGAGGGTTCAAATTGCGCGCTCACCGGTCTGAACAGGAAAATCAGGCTGGCGGCAGTCCGCGCAATGATTTGCAACCTGCGTGTCATTTGCTGGCTTATGTCGGGCAGCCAGCCGATAACGGCTCCAAAAGCAGCACTTTTGATGCCTTGTTCAAGCACCCATAACCGCTCAGCCGGTTTGTCAACGCTGATCATCACAATGCATCGGCTATCAATATTCAAGTTTTCCCACGCATGCATATAGGGAATATGAGGCGGGCTAATCAATAGAATATTTCTTCCATTCCGGGTGATCTGCTCAAGCGATGGACTTAACAATCTTATTTCCCCCAGCCCTTCCGCCGGCAGCAACAATTCCGTCAGGCTGTGAGGTGACCATCCTCCTCCGGGCAACGCTTTATTCAGTTCATTGAAGCCACTGGAAACAACCTGATCAGGCGAAGAGCCTAATGCGTCGCCCCGCCATATCCGGTCCCTGAATTGAGTTTCGATTTGCAAAAGCGATAGCGGTGCCAAGGGTGAGGATGGAGAAGCAAGCGTTGACATGGCGAAAGATTTTTCATCAATCAACGATTGGAGCCGAGGCGATGTCCGGAAGCATGGGCTTTTCGAATGAGGCCAACATACAACCCATAGATTTCCAGTTCCTGTTCAGGCCGGATGGGCGGGTAGTCCTGAGTTCGGCTATGGTTGCGCGCTTCAAGGTAATAACCTCTTTTATCCTTGGCCAGGACTTTGAGCGTGAATTCATTATCCACGATTGCCAATACGACTTGACCGGTTGAGGGTGAATTGCTGCGTTCAATAATCACCATATCGCCCTCGAGTATCCCCAGATCAATCATCGAATCACCTTTGACGGGAAACAGGATGGTTTGGGAAGGATTTTCGATAAGGTAATCATCTATGCGCAACAATTCGGGCTGGACGTCGGCGGCCTGTTGAGGTATTCCCGCCCGAACCGCATGCCCGACTGTTCGCTCGAAAAAGCGGGGTCCGGGACGCGCCCGGCCACCCGGCGCATTTTCAAGAAAGCCCTCTTCTTTTAAGCGCTGAACAATCTGATGTGTCCAGGAACGCGCCTTTCCGTTCCATAGCCTCGACAATTCAGTGATTGAGGGAATAATTCTTTCCTGGGCATAGTAATCCTGCAGTTTGCCAAGATGAAAAGAAATGTCGATCTGCTGCATAAATAAAAGTCGGAGGATTGAGAACGATTGTTCTTATTATAGAGAGCGATCGTTCTTAATTCAAGTATCGCTTATTGACAGAATAAGCAGCGAATTGAAGGGTTTTTCTTGCGTTTTTCCCGCGCAGGCCGTTTTGGTTATGTTGTATACTGAATATTGTTTGCAGATGGTTTTTCATCGCCTCTTCCAATAATAACTAAACTTCTGTAACCAGACTGCCAGCGTCATTACTGGTATTTTTGGTCAAGTCGTTTCAACCATCTCGTCATTTCTTTGTAATTGTTTTGTCACGCAAGACGCTTACACTCTGCGTTGTTCTTGTAAAGCTATGAGTGGATTCGAGGATATTAAAATGAGCCATTGGCGCATCCACCGACGCGCGCAAGCGGAAAGTGGGTTCACTCTGCTTGAGTTGCTGGTCGTCATGGTCATAATTGGACTGCTGGCCGGCTATGTGGCACCCAAGTATTTTTCTCAGGTGGGCAAGTCTGAAGTAAAAGCGGCTCAAGCCCAAATTGATTCCATAGAGAAGGCATTGGATCAGTATCGCCTGGACACGGGTTACTATCCCCCAACCGAGCAAGGGCTGGCTGCGTTGGTGACACGGCCGACCAATGAACTGAAATGGCAAGGGCCTTACCTCAAAAAGATGGTGCCGCCCGATCCGTGGGGGCGACCCTATGTCTATAAAAATCCGGGTGAACGCTCGGAATTCGATTTGTACTCCTATGGTAAGGACGGCCAGCCTGGTGGTACGGGCGACGCAGCGGACATCACAAATTGGTAGATTGAGATGCGCTATGAAGTGAAAGCTGTGCTTGCCCGCCAAGGCACGGTATTTCTCGAACTCGATGCAGAGAATGAGGATGATGCTCGCCTTCAGGTAACGGCGCAGGGCGGCATGGTCTTGAACGTGCGTCGAAGGTTTGCCGGCTGGCTGCCAAAATCCAGACTGCGTTTTCCGCTGGCTCACTTCAGCCAGGAGTTGCTGTCCCTGTTGCAGGCGGGACTTAGCCTGGTGGAGAGCATTGAGACGCTATCGGATAAGGAGCAGGATGCGGGCGTACGAAAAATCATCGAAGGTCTGCTTGCACGGCTCTACGAGGGTGTTACGCTCTCACGGGCGTTAGAGTCTTATCCGCAGGCATTTCCTCCACTTTATGTCGCAACTGCGCGTGCCAGCGAGCGTACCGGAGACTTGCCGGAAGCATTGACGCGTTTCATCAGCTATCAGACGCAGATGGATCTGGTCCGCAAGAAACTGATTGGTGCTTCTATTTATCCGGTGCTTTTGCTGGTAATCGGGTTGCTGGTGGCAATGTTTCTGCTGGTTTTCGTCGTGCCAAAGTTTAGCGCGATTTACGAGGACATCGGATCCGATTTGCCCTGGCTTTCCATGATGCTGATTGAGTGGGGACATCTCGTGCATGAGCAGGGATTGTTGCTGGCAGGCATCGGAACGGTCACGATCGGTATTGTCATCTACGGTATGACGCGTCCACTGTTCAAGGTACGTTTGGCACAACAGTTATGGCGCATCCCGGCTATTGGTGAACGTATGCGGGTTTATCAGCTTGCCCGTTTTTACAGGACGTTGGGCATGTTGTTGCGCGGCGGCATTCCGGTTACAAAAGCGCTCGAAATGGTTAGCGGCCTGCTACAGCCGCACTTTCGGCCAAGAGTGCAAGCGGCGGCTGCTCGCATACGTGAAGGGAAGACGATTTCCAGCGCAATGGAGGAGGAAGGGCTGACCACCGCGGTGGGCAATCGCATGCTGCGGGTCGGAGAGAAAACCGGTCTTATGGGGGAAATGATGGAGCGCATCGGCAATTTTCATGATGAAGAAATCGCGCGTTGGGTCGAGTGGCTGACCAAGCTGATCGAGCCTTTGCTGATGGCTGTCATTGGCGGCGTGATCGGTGGAATCATTATTCTCATGTATATGCCGATATTTCAACTGGCGGGAAGCGTCAATTGAATCCGCTCAGGGTTGAAGGCTTTTTCCCCTTCTTCTGAAGGATTGTCCGTTCAGATTGTAGATGCCAGGAACCGGCCTGTTCGCGCTGCCAGAGTGAGTTACTACCGCTGCATCCGGCACTCGTGCATTTATTCTTGAAGCGGAATCGAGGGATGAATTCCACTCTTTTCTTTCGATGATCTATTCCTAAACCATTCAATAATGGTAGCGAGGTATCCGAATATGAACGTATCCGCCATAAACATATCTGCCGATTCAGCAATCAGCGAAGAGCATGATCTGAAGCGTGTGGAACTGGAACTTGCAGTGCCTCTCCGGCTAGAGAAGTCTCACGGAGATGCACAGGTAGTGTCGTTGCCGCTGCACACGATGTTGCACATTGACATGCCGCAGCTCGACAAGGCACGGCAGGAAGCGTTGAGGCAGGGTGTTTCAGTAATAAAGATTCTGGAAGAAACCTCCGACCACACTCCGGATCAATTGGTAGCGGAACTTGGCCGTCTGCTCCGAATGCCTCTGTTGACGATGGAGAATCTGCATGCACTTACGCCTGCATTTGAGATGCTGCCTTTTACCGAAGCGGTTGCGCAAGAATGTGCACTATTCCGCCAGGGGGAGAAATATATTCTTGCTGTTGGCAATCCATTTTCACGCCATCTCAGAGCATGGGCGGAGGAGCGCATTGATGTTGCCGCGGTGTGGCATCTGGTGCATCCCGCCGACCTGGCTGCTTTTTTTGCGCTGCAGGAAAAAACAATGCGCGCGATGGATAGCCTGCTTCCTGCGACAGCACACAGTGCAATAAAAGCGGGAGAAGAGGATCTTTCACTAAAGACGATTAATGAAGGCAGCAGCCCCGTGGTACGGCTGGTGCACTCTACGCTCTATGACGCTCACAAATCGCAGGCAAGCGATATTCATCTTGAAATGGCAATTGGCGCATTGTCCATCAAGTACCAAATTGACGGAGTGTTGACCCTGATTGGCGTGGTGCAGGGTCCAGACTTGGCTGAACAGGTGATCTCCCGCATCAAGGTCATGTCGGATCTGGATATTGCCGAGCGGCGCGTACCTCAGGATGGGCGCTTCAAGGTTTCAATCCAGGGGCGAGAGATCGATTTTCGGGTATCGATCATGCCAAGTATTTTCGGTGAAGATGCCGTATTGCGTATTCTGGACCGGCAGGCGCTTGCCGATCATGTCGAAGGGCTGACATTAAACCATCTCGGTTTTGACCAGCCCACGATGGTGAGCTTACGTCGTCTTAGTTCTGAACCCCATGGCATGCTGCTGGTTACCGGCCCTACCGGAAGTGGCAAGACGACGACACTTTATGCCGCGATTTCGGAAGTCAATGACGGGCAAGACAAGATTATCACTATAGAAGATCCGATCGAATACCAGTTGGCCGGGGTGCTGCAGATACCGGTCAATGAAAAAAAGGGGCTGACTTTTGTACGCGGATTACGCTCGATTTTGCGCCACGATCCGGACAAGATCATGGTCGGAGAAATCCGTGACCCCGAGACCGCGCAAATTGCGATCCAGGCGGCCCTGACGGGGCATCTTGTATTCACCACAGTGCATGCCAATAACGTATTCGACGTAATTGGCCGTTTTTCACATATGGGCGTGGATCCCTACAGCTTTGTCTCCGCCTTGAACGGAATTGCTGCACAAAGGCTCGTTCGCCTGCTCTGTGCACATTGTGCGGTGGATGAACGGCCGGACGAACAGTTGATTGCGGAGTCAGGCATTACTCCGGAGCAAGCGGGTGCGTTCCGATTTCGCGTTGGCAAAGGCTGCGGCCAGTGTCGGGGAAGCGGTTACCGCGGGCGGAATGCAATCGCGGAAATGCTGGTATTGAATGACGAAATCCGTGAATTTATCATAGCGCGGGAGCCTATACGCCGGATAAAAGAAGCCGCAAAGCGTAGCGGTACCCGTTTCCTGCGTGAAGCAGCACTGGATATGGTGAGAATTGGGCAAACAAGTTTACAGGAGGCCAATCGTGTCACCATTGTGGCGTGACCAGATCCAGGTTTTTTTTGCTCCCGACCGACTCGATTTTGTGCGTTCATATCGGGGAATAAGGCCGAAGCCATCTACCCGGTTTGCGGTCGCCTGCGAGCGTAAGCAGGGTTCGCCAGCTTGGGAATCTCCGCTTGGACAATTGGAACAAGCGATCGCGGATACTGCTGGCATTGATATATCCATCACTGTTTCCAACCATTTTGTGCGATACGCGGTTGTACCAGCCCAGACCAAAATTGCGAGTCCTTCCGAATTATATGCTTATGCTGCTTTCCATATGCGCGAAATATATGGAGAACGTGCCGGAGCATGGGAGCTCAGCATGGGTGAATGGGATCCGTGCAGCGGGGGTGTCTGTGCAGCGATAGAGCGCAACCTGCTCGAACGGCTGGAAGCACTTGCTATACATCATAAGTTGAAGCTAAAGCATATCGAACCTTATCTCACAGGCGCATTCGACCAATGGCGCAAGCGGTTTCACGGTGAAAGAATCTGGTTTGCCTTGATCGAAGCCGGACGCCTTTGCATCGCTTCGCTGTCGCAGGGGGCGTGGCAGCGGATAAGCAATCAGAAGATTTTGCATGGCGTGGAAGACGAATTACTCGCTGCGCTGGATCAGGAGGCGCTACTGTTTTCGGGTCGAAAGGAAACGGCGGAATCGGTCTATCTGCTTGCGCCGGAATATCCGGAATTGACGCTTCCCACCGATTGCGGCTGGCATATTATTTCTTTGCAGACGGAAAGTATGCTCGCTCCATCGCTTTATCCGGCACCTTCCATGATTTCTGGCAGCAAAAATTGATGCGCAGTTTGAGACTGAAATTTCCGGATCAAGGGCAGGAAGCACGAAATGCCGGATACGCCATATTGTTGCTCGGCATCCTTGCCCTGGTTGGTGTGCTGTATCAGTTCAAAGTGGCAATCGACGAAGCGGCTTATTGGGATTCGCGCATCACCGCCATGGATCGCCGAGTGCAGCGCAAGACGACTCCTCAGTTCTCCCCGGGCCGTGGAAGCCGGGAAATAACGCAGGAAATAAAAAAAGCCAATACGATAATGGGCGAAATTGATTTGCCGTGGGAGGCGCTTTTTGACTCCATTGAATACGCATCGGGTCATGACGTGGCACTCCTGTCATTTCAGCCAGATGCTGCCAGCCATAAAATGCTGATTGGCGGCGAAGCAAAAAATATGCCGGCCTTGGTGGATTTTGTCGCAGCCCTGGAGCGCGAATCGGCTCTCAAGGATGCCCATCTTCTCAAGTATGAGATCAAGCGGGATGATCCGCAGAGACCGGTTATTTTTTCCATCACGGCATCATGGATCGAGACTTCCTGAGAAACGCGTTTCTGCGGGCAAGTTGGCAGGTAACGCGACTTGGCATGGCGGGTAAAACAGGTTTCGGATTGCTTGTTTTCTCAGCGGTATTTTTTGTTGCAGCAGTGTCGCCTCGCAATGAGGAGTCGAGCGCGCTCATGGGCCAGGCCGAAGCAATGAATGCACGGCTGCGAAAGGAACCTGTGCCAACAGCACCAACAGCCCCAACAGTGACAGCAACAGCCAGAAACCTGCAAGGCGATCAGGGATTGCAGTTTTTTTATGATTTTTTTCCGTATATCGATTCGTCGCCGTTCTGGATCAAGGAGGTTGTGCAGATTGCGATGCAGCATAATGTGGAGATCAACGGCAGCGATTATCGTATGGTGCGCGAAAAAGGCGGGAAACTGGCGCGCTATGAAATGGCAGTGCCGGTCCGTGGCAAATATCCACAGATACGCGCCTTTATCGCCGACGCCCTGCGTGCGGTACCTGCCATGGCGCTGGTGGACGTGACAATAAAACGTGAAGGTGTGGAATCCGAATTGCTGGAGGTCGGCCTCAAATTTAATCTCTATCTGAGTGAAGGCAAAAGATGAAGCAGGTAGAAAAAAAGCGTGGTCGCACATTGTGGCTGGCGGGAGCGCTGCTCGCCACGCTTCTCGCTACCCAATGGGTGAGCGGAGAGGACGGCGGCGCGGATCCCGGACAGGCCAAGCCTGAAGAGAGGGCGCCTAAAAAAGAAAGAGTTCTTCAAAAAGAGACACGCGCCGAGGATAACGACGCGGGACAATTGAATCTTGCGCGTCTTGAACGACTGGAGCGCAGAAAATTCAGCGCGCAGGCAGGCGATATTTTTAGCCGTAAATCATGGGTCCCGCCTCCGCCTCCCATGAAGGCCCCGCCGCCCTCTGCGCCGCCATTGCTCTTCAAGTATCTTGGCAAAGTGACCGAGGGAGATGAGACACGGATTTTTCTCGCCTTGGCCGAACAGAATTACGTTGTCAAGGCTGGCGAGAATATAAATGACCAGTACCGGATAGACGAGGTGACCGATCACGCCATTACTTTTACTTATCTGCCGCTCGGTGCCAAGCAGATGCTTTCCACGGCGAGTGGGGGGTAGAAGAGGAGCGTGCGATGAGAATCGGGAAATATATTTTGATCGGGATGCTCTTGGCCGCGTTTGCCGGATGTGCGGCGAACAAAGCCTTTGTCGAGGGAAAACAGCTTATTGCCGAGGGCAAGCTGGACACCGGTCTGGCGAGCCTGGAAAAAGCAGCGCTCGAAGAGCCACAAAATCTTGAGATTCGTACCGTGCTCGCGCGACAGCGGGAGGCGGTAGCGGCACGTTTGCTTTCCGAAGGCGATAATGCCCGGTCATCAGGGAATTTTGATGGCGCCGAGCGGGCATATCGCCATGTACTTGAAATAAATCCGCGCAACGAACGTGCGCAGACGGGCCTGGAAACAATTGTAATGAACCGTCGTCACATTACACTGCTGAAACATGCGGAAGAGTCATTGGAACGTAAAGACTATACCGGAGCGGAATCCGATCTTCGGTCCATACTGCAGGAAAATCCGATGCAACGCGAGGCCCGCAGGCTGGTAAAGCGGATTACCGAGCTCGAGCTGAGGGCCGGAAATATGGAACAGCCTTTATTGAAAACAGGCTTCAAGCAGCCGATCACCCTTGAATTTCGTGACACTAGTCTGAAATCGATATTCGAAATCATGGCACGCACTGCTGGAATCAACTTTATATTCGACAAGGACGTCAAACAGGACGCCAAGACCACGGTTTTCTTGCGTAATACCCATATCGAGGATGTGTTCAAGCTGCTGCTCATGACGAATCAGCTGACACACAAAGTCCTGAACGAAAATTCGGTGCTGATTTACCCCAATACACCTGCCAAGCAGAAAGAATACCAGGAACTGATGGTGCGAAGTTTTTATGTTACGAACGTGGACGTGAAGCAGATGGTCGCCATGGTCAAAGGACTGGTCAAAACCAAGGATATACATGTTGATGAGCAGCTAAACCTGTTTATCATGAAAGACACGCCGGATGCGATTCGCCTGGTCGATCGGTTGGTCACATTGAATGACCTGGCCGATCCTGAAGTCATGCTGGAAGTCGAGGTGCTGGAGATCGGACGCAACAAGCTGCTCAATCTCGGATTACAGTACCCTGATACGATCAACGTGAATATGGCCACCGCCGCCGCCGCTGCTGGCGGGGTTCCGGCACCTTTCCAGATTAGCAGTGCCGGGATAAA
>Ga0134126_10009106_pt1 | contig 12510 bp, 10 predicted proteins | sample KB31752_FD_96881 | JGI IMG/M metagenome (GOLD analysis project Ga0134126, IMG submission 96881) | Terrestrial soil microbial communities with excess Nitrogen fertilizer from Kellogg Biological Station, Michigan, USA - KB3-175-2 | ecosystem: Environmental > Terrestrial > Soil > Unclassified ...
AAGAACCCGTGGCCGGCAGGTGGGGGCCGTTGGCCCGCCGTCTTGATACGCTTTGTAGCGCTTCCGGGCCGATTTTGCAAGGCCCGCCAACCCTTCGGTGCAACAATATAAGCATCTATTGATGACTGACCCACACTCTACCAGCTTCGACAGCCTCGGCCTCGCCCCGCCCGTCCTGCAGGGTATTCGCGACGCCGGATTCACGCAGTGCACCCCAATCCAGGCCCAGACGCTGCCTATCGCGCTCTCGGGCCGGGATGTCGCCGGACAGGCGCAAACCGGCACAGGTAAGACTGCCGCGTTTCTGGTTGCCCTGTATCACACGTTGCTCACGCACCCTGCGCCCGCGGGTCGCAACCCGACCTCTGTTCGTGCGCTCATCGTGGCGCCCACCCGTGAGCTCGCCGTGCAAATCCATCACGACGCGGAAGCTCTGGGTCGGCACACGGGCCTCGTGCACGCAGTCGTCTACGGCGGCATCGACTACGAAAAGCAGCGGCGCCAGCTGGCAGAAGGCATCGACGTGCTGATCGGGACGCCCGGCCGCCTGATCGACTACTACAAACAGCACGTCTTCGATCTGAAGCATGTCCAGGTGCTGGTGCTCGATGAGGCCGATCGCATGTTCGATCTCGGCTTCATCGCGGACATCCGCTACATCCTGCGCCGCCTGCCACAGCCGCAACGCCGGCAGTCGATGCTGTTCTCGGCGACGCTCTCGTACCGGGTGCTGGAGCTGGCCTACGAGCACATGAACAACCCTGAGCTGGTACGGATCGAGCCGGACAAGATGACGGTCGATCTCGTGCGCCAGATCATGTACTACCCCTCGATGGAGGAGAAAGTTCCGCTGCTCGTGGGGCTGCTGCGCCAGAGCGAGGCCCGACGGACCATGATCTTCGTCAACACCAAGCGCATGGCGGAACGGCTGGAGAGTGTCCTCAAAGCGAACGGCTTCCATGCCCAGGCGCTGTCGGGCGATGTCCCGCAGGCCAAACGCTTGCGCTTTCTGCGCGACTTCCACAATGGCGATCTGGCCGTGCTGATCGCCACCGACGTCGCCTCGCGCGGGCTGCACATCCCCGATGTCAGCCACGTCTTCAACTTCGATCTGCCGCAGGATGCGGCCGATTACGTCCATCGCATCGGGCGCACGGCGCGGGCCGGCGCGGAGGGGGACGCGATCAGCTTCGCCTGCGAGGAATTCGCGGTCTCGCTGCCGGATATCGAAGGCTATATCGGCCACAAGATCCCCTCCGCCCCCATCGCCCGGGAGATGCTGGCCACCGGGCTTGCGGAGGGCGAGCTGGCGCCGCGGCACCCGCGGCGCATGCACGGCGGCGAGCGGCGCCCCCATCGTTCGGGCCACTCGGGCGGCCACGGCGGCGGCCCTGGCAGAGGGGGTTCGGGCCATTCCGGCCGCCCGGGGCCGTCGGGGCGCTCGCGACGCAAGCCGCGCGGAAAGCCGCAGTGAGACGCGCGCCCCGGGACGGTAAGTGGTGCGGGGAAATCGGCTTTTCAAGGCTGCCGGTCCAGGCCAGGCGTATCATAGCCCGGCACGCCGGCCAGGCTTCCCGCTGGGCCCGCCTCTAGCATTCGTCGCCATGGCGGAAATCGAAGACAACGTCGACCGGGAGCTGTTCCGCAACGTGGAAAAGCTGCGCCAGCTGCGCATCGAGCACCGCGACCTCGATGAGGTGATCTCGCGCCTGTCGCTCGACATGCACGTCGATGAGCTGCAGCTCAAGCGGCTGAAGAAGCGCAAGCTGATGCTGAAGGATCAGATCACCCGGCTCGAGAGCGAGCTCATCCCCGACCTCAACGCGTAAGTTCATTGGCCCAAAGTCGCCTGCGGCGCGTTGCTCGACCCATCCTGGGCCTCGGCCCTTCGGGCCGGGCGCTTTGCGCCGTCCACAAAATTGCCCGCAGCAATTTTGAACGCCCGACAGGGCGGGCCCGCAGGGTCGAGGCGCACGGACGCGCCGAGTAAAATCGCTCCCGGCGTTTGTGGGCCGCCGGCCGTCTGGCTTTCTCGATCTCGCGGCCCAGGGAACGGCCCCACTGAGACCCGTCAATGCGAGAATACGTGCGCCGGGAAACGGTCCGCTCAATGGCTTGCTTTCGCACGATGCCTGTCGAAATCACACCGGATATTTCGCTGCCGGAGCGGGACCTGACCTGGTCCTTCGTGCGCGCGTCAGGGCCTGGCGGACAGAACGTCAACAAGGTGGCCACGGCAGCGCAGCTCAGATTCGATCTCGCGGGCACGGCGGCGCTCGATCCGGCGGTGAAGCAGCGGCTGCGCTCGCTCGCAGGCCGGCGGGTGACCGAGGACGGCGCGCTGATCATCGTGGCGCGCAATCAGCGCACACAGGAGGGGAACCGGCGCGAGGCGCTGGAGCGGCTGGCGGAGCTGCTGCGGCGCGCCCTGGTGGTACCGAAGGTGCGCAAGGCTACGCGGCCGACGCGGGCGGCCCGGCAGCGGCGGATGGACACGAAGACTCAGCGCCGCGCGACCAAGCAGCTGCGCGGGCGCGTGCGCTGGGACGACTAGCCGGCGGCGGGGCGCCCCGCTGAATCCTGCGCGAAGCGCATGACCGAGTGACGGATCTGCTCGCTCAGTACGAACTGGGCATCCGCCGCCACGCGCATTAGAACCTCGTCGAACTCCAGCTTGCCGGCGGCGCTCGAGCGGATCACGCCGCGGCGGCGCAACAGGTCGATGAAGTTCTCGAACAGCGTGCGGTCGAAGAACTCGGGAGAGTTGAGGCCGTAAAGCATCGCGATGCGCTGCGCGTTCACCTGGCAGCGCTCCTCGAGCACCGACTGGGTGATCTCGCCGCTGCCGGCGGCGACCAGCTGTGCGATGGCGAGGTAATACCGCTCGATCGTCTGGATGGTGGCCTGCGCGAGCACGGAGAGCTGCATGGCCTCGCCTGACGAGGGCGGCGGCCGGCGCCAGAGGGTGCGCTCTGCATTGGGCTCGATCAGGCCCCGGTGCCGCATGCACTCGAGCACGCCATCGACGACAGCGGGGAGCTCGCTCTCGCTCCAGGGCAGGAACAGCTCTGCGGCGATGTAAGGATAAATGCGCCATGCGAGGCGGTGGATGTCATCGTGCCGCACCTCGGCGTTGCTCGAGAAGACACATGCCAGCAGCGATGGCATGGCGAAAAGGTGCAGCACGTTGTTGCGGAAATAGGTGGCGAGCACGGCGCTCTCGTCGCTCATGCGCAGGATGTCACCCAGCGCATGCTTCTGGCGCTGCAGCATCTTCATCGCCTCGCCGTAGGCGATGATGCCGGCGCCGCTGAGGTCGGTGAGGGTGATCCGATCGCTGTAGGGAAAGCCGCGCAGGAGCGCGCGGTAGAGGTCGATCTGCCGCTCGAGGTCGCCCTCGGGAAGCGCCTGGCGCGGCATGGCGAGAAGAATGATGGCGAGCAGATTGATCGGGGTGACCGCCGCAGCGGCATTGATGTTGCGCATGATGCGGCCGGCGAGGTCGTCGACCGCGACGCCGATCCACGGCGCTCGGGCCTCTTCGTCGAACGCGCGGAGCGCCAGCCACTGTCGTGGCGATCCAGAACCTCTTCGAGGGCTATGGGCTCACCGAGGTTGACGTGCACGCGCCCGAAACGCTCCCGGAGCATCCGCAGAGCCCGCAGGAGACCGCGCACGCTCTCCTTCTCCTTGGGCTTGCCGGAGAGCTCGCCGACGTACGTCGCGCCTTCGACGACTCGCTCGTAGCCGAAATAGACGGGCAGGAAGACCACGGGCCGTCCGGGATCGCGCAAAAAGCTGCGCACGGTCATCGAGAGCATGCCGGTCATGGGCTGCAGCAAACGGCCGGTGCGGCTGCGGCCGCCTTCGATGAAGTACTCGATGGAATGGCCCCGCGCCATGATGGCGGCGAGGTACTTCATGAAGACGACGGTATAGAGGCCATTGCCGCGGAACTTGCGGCGGATGAAAAAGGCGCCCCCCATGCGCAGCAACCGGCCAACGATGGGAATGTTGAGGTTGATGCCGGCGGCGATGTGCGGCACCGGATAGCCGTTGACGTAAATGACATACGACAGCAGCAGGTAGTCCATGTGGCTGCGGTGACAGGGCACGTAGATGACCTCGTTGCCCTGCGCTACGCGCTCGAGGGTCTCCAGATGTCCGACCGCGACCCCGTCATAAAGGCGATTCCAGAGCCAGGTCAGCAGACGCTCGAGGAAGCGGACGAAAGCATGCGAGTAGTTCGCGGCAATTTCTTCCGCGTAGCGCGCCGCCTGCAGCAGCGCCATCCGCCTCGTCAGTGACTTTTCGCGCATCTCCTGAGCAACGGCCGCACGTACGGCGCGCTTGCGCAGCACGCGTGTGACAATGGTGCGCCGATGGGAGAGGTCGGGTCCGATTCGCGCAGCACGATGTTGCGCATAGAGCGCGCGCAGCGAGCGGGCCACTCGGCGGCCGCGCACCGCGAGCCCGGCCTCCTCGCCGAGGAGGCTCCGCAGGGAGATCGGCTCTTCGAGCTCGACGAGGGTGTTGCGGCCATTGAACAGCACTTGCAGGAACTTGCGGGCGCGGCTGGTCAGCGCCCAGTTTTCCACGAGCAGCAAGCGAAACCAGGATGCTTCACGCTGCGGCGCGCGTCCCCAATACACGGCCACTGGCACGAGCTCGACATCGAGGCTGGGGTCGGCATCCAAAGCCGCGAGCATCTGATCGAGCTGCGGCGGCGGCCGGCGATCGAGCCGCTCGTCCCAGAAGCCGCGCGGCCGGCTGAGGTAGAAGTAGGAACGCAGATCAGACTTGGCGAGCAGACGCTTGCGGGGGCGCGGGAGCTTCAGTTGCACGCACGCGCGCTGCAGGATCGCAAGGTCGGTGATGCTGCGTCGCTCCAGCACGTAGCACACGGCCGCCGCGCGGCTCTGCAGGCGTGCGGGGATGTCCTCGGGCAGGACCCGGTATCGCACCCATATCGCGAGCACGCGGTGCAACAGCCAGTTCAACCGACCCCCCCTGGGACAGCTATTCGAACGCCAGCGCCGGAAGGTCTAGCGCTATCAAAAAATACTCAAAGAGATACTGGATGACACGAATCTGATTGTGCAGGTTGTGGTCGCTTTCCAAAAGATGAAGCGCGGCGCGCGACGCCTGTGCGAAGCGCACGCTGTGCTCGAAGGGCACCACGTCATCCCGCCATCCGTGAACCACCGTTGCGGGACAATCGAGCGCGCCCGCGCGCAGTTCCGGCAAGCCCGGCATGTACAGCGCCGGCGCCATCAGAAAAACACCGCGTGCATGCAGGAGGGAAGCCGACGCTACCGCAATGTATCCCCCGAGGCTGGAGCCGACGAGCACCAGATCGCCGGCCAGCTCTTTGCAGAACTCGACGAGTCTCGCGACGCGCTGGCGCGGGTCGTCGAGGCCGCGGTAATCGACGGAGTGCGCCTGGTAGCCCTCACTCCGCGCGACCTCGGCAAGCGAGGAAATCTTCCGCCCCCATGGTCCGCTCTCCTTGCCATGAGAGAACACCACGTGCCGTCCGGTCACGACGGGGTCGGCGGAGGCCTCGGCGTCCGGATCGGTGGGGGAATTGGCGTCGCCCGAGCTCATCGGGCGAATCATGCAGGCAAACCCGAGCCGACGCTAGCATGTCGGGCGTCCCCTCTTCCCGGCGCGAAGCGCCGCTACATCTTCGGGGTTCACTTCAGCGAACCCCATCAAGACCGCGCGCAGCGCTAGAAATGAAACCCGTACCCGAAGAACACGGTCTGGACGCCCATCAGGGAGAGGCTGCCGAGCACCACGCCGACGATGATCAGGGAGAGCGGCACCTGGATCGCCGCCCGGACCGGTCGGCAATCCCAGCTCACGTGGTGCAGGATGGGAAGCATCAGATAGCCCAGGGCGAGGCCGAGAAAGGGCAGCTGGACGGTCACGCACGCCAGAGTGACGAGCACGGCGCCACAAACGAGCTCGATCCCTTGCACGAGGGGATCATCAGGATGGCTGCGCCGCGCGAACTCCACCAGCGACAGGCGTACGCGATCGCTAATGCTGTGCCATGACGTCTGTGGCCGGCCTCTATCCGCGGTGACGTGAAAGACGGCGCGCCGCGTGACGGCGAACAGGACGACCCCTATCGAGGACAGCGGGCCCAGTGCGCCATAAAGCGCGGTGCTCTGCGCGAGGAAGGACCAGAGGCGGCGCGGATGCCGCGCCATGTCGATGACGAAGCAAAGCACGGGCGAGACGAGTGCGATCAGGGTGACGACATAGAGATCGGCACGGTCGAGCACCTCGAAGGCGGGGTTCAGGCGCAGGACGGGCACGAGCCACGGCCTGCCGCCGATGACCCAGGTCATGGTCGCGATATTGCCGTAGAGGCTCGTGAGCACGATATTGGCATCGAGCACGAACAGGAAGAACAGGAAGGAGAGCGGCAGGTTGAGGGTCGGCAGGAGGATGTCGAGCTTCTCCACCCAAGTGATGCGCCGCGAGCGCAGCAGGCGCCCGGTCTCCCGGATCAGGAACTCGCAGGTGCCGCGGGTCCACTTCATGTGGCGCACCCGGAACGCACGCACGTCTTCCGGGAATTCCTCGTAGCACACGACGTCATCGGCGAATCGCCCGCGCCAGCCGGCTTCGCGCGCACGCAAGGCGAAGGCGAGATCCTCGCTCACGAGCTCAGGGAAGCCGCCGGCATCCAGCCAGGCCTGGCGTCTGACGAGAGCTCCGTGCCCAAGCAGCATGACGAAGCCGTAGTCGTTGCGCAGCGGGTGATACCAGCGCCAATGGCTGTCGACGCCGGGACCGACGTCGCGAGCGAGCGAGCTCGTGGTGTCTGGATTGCAGCGATGTGTCGCCTGCACGAAGCCGCAATCGGGCTGCGAGAGCAGGCGCGGCACCAGCGCCTGGAGGAAATGGGGTGGCAGGATTTCGTCCGCGTCAACGAGAGCGAAGAGCGGCTCGCGGGCGGCCGTCGCCAGGGCATGATTGAGGTTGCCGGCCTTGTAAGCCCTGCGGTCGGGTCGCCTGATCACGCGGACACGACCGCGATGCGCGGCCGCGAACCGATCGATGCGCGCACGGCACTCCGGATCGGTCCCATCGTCCAGAATGTAGACCTGATGACCCGGATAATCCTGCTCGATACATGAGAGCACCGAGCGCTCGACGAAATCGTTGCAGGTCGTATAGAGCAGCGCCACCGGTGGGCGATCGCTGACCGTCGCCACCTCCCGAGGCGCGCGCCGCGCACGGCGCGCATACCAAGCGCCGAACACGATCACTCCGACGTTATATGCCGCGTAGCCCCAGGCAATGTCGATGAAGAGCACGAAGAACCAGAGCGCCCCCTTCGCCCAGAGCGTCTGGCCCAGTGCCGGCAGGGTCGCAAGCTGCGGGTGAAACCAGGCGACCGCGACGGCCCAGAGAGTCAACACGGTGAGGTAGAAATGCGGCTTCGGGCGCCACCCGGTCTGCGCGGGTGCGACCCGTACTACAGCCGTGGCGCGCGGCCGGGTATCGACCGCCGCCGCCAGCTCGATCGTGGGCTGGGACGCCGCGATGGCGGGCTCGCTCGGCATGACGATCAGAGATACGCCTGGAACCCGGCGGCCAGTACGGTTTCCGCTGGCAGTCCCTGGGTCGTCTCGTGCCACGCATAGAGCAGAAAAGTGAATCGCTGACCGATGGGCACGGAAATGTTGCTGTAGACGCGCGTGACGCTCTTGCCGCCCGTTGCGGATTGCTTGCTGCCGAGCGCGACGCCGAGGCCGAACTGCGCCTGTCCCGGGGTGTGATAGGTGGCGAGCACCGCGCCGCGAGTCTCATGATAGGTGCCGTCATAGGCATAGTAGAGCGTCGGTTCCACGGAGAAACTGTCGTTGATCTGCCGGTACGAGCCGGCGTAGGCAATCCACTGCGAGGCGGCCGGGGTATGGCTCCACCAGAAGCCGATCTTGGGCACGTTCTTGCCGAGGAAGAAAACCTGTTCGGCGTCCACGACCGGGTCGTTCTCTCCAGGCAGATGCCGCTCGCCCGCCTCGACTTGCAGCCCGAGCTTCGAGGTGTAGTTGTAAAAGGCGCCGGCGGTGACGGTCGACGCGTTGATGATGCGCCGGTCGGGAGTGAAGAGATCGGCCCCGAGTCCGCGGTCATCGGTGAGCCAGAGGCGCAGATCGTGGTTGACCTGCAGCGACAGTTGCGCGAAACGCAGTCCCGTATGGCTCTCGCCGCCCGAGGCGCTGTGGCCGCCGAGCAGCATGATGGCGGGGTTGCTCTGCACTCGGGCCTGTGCCACCGCTGTGAGACCCGAACTCGCTGCCGCGAGGCCGGGCTTGAGCTTCAGCGCCTTGTCGAATGCTGCCTGCGCGGCGTCGTAGTCACCCTCCTGCAGCGCGGCCTGGCCTATGGCAAGCGCATAGTCGGGGTTTTCCGGGTCCTGGCTGGCAAGCGCCTCGAACTGGCGACGCGCATCGCTCGGATGCCCGCGCCAGAGCGCCACGTAGGCGAGCCCTTTCTTCGGATCGAGATCGTAGGGCTGCAACTGCGCGAGGTGCTGGAAGACGGTGACGGCATCGTCGAACCGATGGCTCCAGGCGTAAGTCCAGCCGAGGCCGCTCAGGGCCTCGGCATTCTGCGGCTCACGCTGCAGCCCCTCGCGGTAATCGGCGATGGCTGAATCGAAGTTGCCCTGCCAGGAGCGCATGCGGGCCCGTCCGAACAACGCCCGCGTGTTGGCGGGATCGCTCTTGTAGGCCTCGCCGTAGAGGTCTTCCGCGCGCGCGTACTGGCCGCGGGCCTCGGCGCGCTGTGCCTGGATGAAAGTGGGCGAAGCAACCGGTTGCGTCTGCGCCCGCAGGCTGGCGCCGGAGGCCAGCAACAGCAATGGGGCCAGCAGGCGGGCAATGGAGGCAGATCCCCGGGCGGCGCCCGCGACGCGTCTTGTTGGCATACCCGCCAGCTGAGCAGGAATCGTGCCGTGGGTCTATTGGCGCAAATCGCTCCCGGCGATTTGGTCGGCCCCGTCCCTGCGCCGACCCCTGCGGGGCGGCTTTCGCCGTCCAAAATCGCTCCAGACGGACGTGGCTCTCAGTAGGGCCGGTTGCGGCGCCGGGCTATCTGTAATCCATCTTTTTCAGGATCGCGGTTTCGATTTCCCACTCGACCCGTTGGCGGGAGGTGGCCAGCCGGTTGACGCTGACCGGGCGTACGCGGCTCGCCGCGGGATGATGGGTGACCAGCCAGGCATCGAACTCCCCCGGCCTGCTGGTGGCGAAACCGAACAAGAGATTGACACGGCCGTCGGCAATGGTGTCCGGACGGTTCACGCGTTCGTCGCAGATGACGAAATAGGGGTCGCCGGCATCCGGGCTCGCGAAGGCGCCCTGCTCTGCCAACACTTCGAGAAAGGTGGCGACCAGAGAGCGGGCGCGCGCCCAGGTCGCCGGGCCGTTCTGCTCGAGCAGCACCCAGCGCGTGCCGCGCTCGACGCTCGCAGCGACCCACAGGCCCAGGCGCCGCGCCCCGAGATATCTCCAATCGGTGAATCCGCTGCCGCGGGTCGCGAGCGTGCGCGCATCCACGCGCACGCCGCCGCCTCCGGCAGCCGTCCGCGGCACGGACAATGTGTTGATTCCAACCTGCGCCAGCCGGAGGCGATCGGCGTCGCTGACGGATACGGCCGGCTGCATCCCAGGACGCAGAGTCGCTTCCTCGCTCCCCGGGGCGGACCACAACGCGCAAACGTCGTCACTGCGCGCGAGCATGCCCGCGACCGCGCCGCAGGAAGCGAACGTCTCTAAGCGCCCGCGCAGTCTATCGAGCGCCTGGACCCGCGGGTAATACATGACCGCATTGTCGCTGCGGAACGGCCAGATACGCATGCCGTCGAGGGCCGCACGCGGGGTGGTCCAGGAGGCGGGTGGATCCACGATCAGTATCGCGTGATGCTCGCGGCAATAGCGAGCCGCGACCAGTAGCGCGCTCAGACCCACGTCATGATCCCGCGCGAGCGGCGGTATGCAGAGAAAGTTGAATCCGTCGGCGGCGCTCAGCGCGAAAAGTCCCGTGCTGGCCGCCGCTGATCCGATGATGTCGTAGTCGGTCAGCGGGCCACCGTCATCGCCATCGACATTGGAGAACGCGTAGCCGATCGCGGAGCCTCCCGGGCCCGCGGAACGATCCGGACGCTGCGCGGGAAGCGGCTCGACTACGCGCGCCAGGCGCGATTGCAGCAGAAGATCTGTGAGGCAGCGGCCTGAATCCGGCCGCAGCGAGGCACGGCGGAAGATCTCCTGATCCTCGATGAGCTCCGACCCGGCGGAGCGAACCCGCTGAACGACCAGGTTGAAGCGATCGGTATCCCCCTCGGGAATGCCGTCGTAATCGACGGACGCGCGCAGATACTCCCTCGAGCCGGGGTTGACGCCCGCCAGGCGGAGCGCCCCGGCGCCGGCCGGCAGCTTGATGGTCGGCGGCCGGGCGCCGTTGGCGACGCGCACGATGATGGCGCGTCCGCCGCCATGATCGAAGAACTGCTCGACAGCGTAGGAAAGAGTCGAGGGTTGCCACAGCCCCCCGAACACCTGTTGGAACTCGGCGAAGCTCGCGACCGTCACGGGACGCTGCACCGGCCCCTTGAGAGTGCGGCCGATGAAAGCGGTGACGGCGCTCGGCAGGCGCGCGATGATAGGCTCGGTCAGGCCGCGCGCGAGCTCCAGGCCGGGCGCACCGCGTTCAACCACTGATGAGATTCCCCGCCGTGTTCTTGTTGTTGTGGCGGACTCTACCACAGCAGCTCAGCCGCTGCCGAAGTCCCGCGGAGACCGGCGCAGGGTCGAGCGCCGAGCTTAGCTGCCGGTGGGATCCGTGGTCGGCGCGGCAGAGGCGCCGTGGGCGGGATCGGCGGCTGAGCGCGCGGGGGCACCTGCAGCGGGCGCCGCGGCTGGGGCGGCATGCGCGTCGCCTGATGTGGCGCTGTCGGAAGCTCCGTCGCCGCGATCGATGCCGGACATCATCTTGTTGAACTCGGAGTCGCTCAGCGGCAGATCGGTCTTGCCATCCCAGGTCGAGCCCGCGGGCAGGATGTTCTGCACGAGGCGCGCATGGGCGACCACTTGCTGGAAGCCGTCACCGCCATTGTCCACGCCCGGATCGACGCTCTGGTCGCCCGAGACCGGAACCGGCACGCCGACCGGCGCGGCGACGAGTTGCGCCACACGGCCCCAGTCGATCTTCTGCTCGAGTTGCTTGAGGTTCTTGCGCTGCGCACGTGTCAGCGTCACCGCGAGAAGCCGGCGAGACTGTTTCGCCCAGGGACGCTTGTCATCTTCCAACGGACCCGCCGACTGCAAATAGAGGCGTCCGTCCAACCAGCCGAAGACATACGGCTGGTTCACGACGCGAACCTCGGTGCCATTCGGCACCATCTTGAATATCTGCGCGATGTCCTCGGGGAAGAGGTGAACGCATCCGTGGCTGACGCGCAGCCCAACACTGACCGGCTTGTTGGTCCCATGGATCAGGTAGCCCGGCCAGGCCAGGTGCAGCGCGTAGTCGCCGAGCGGATTGTCGGCGCCGGGGCCCATGACCTTGGGCAGCTTGTCACCTTCCTTGAGGTGCTCGGCGATGATCGAGGGCGGCACGTGCCAGACGGGATTCTTCTCGTGCCAGAGGACGCGGGTCACGCCTTGCGGAGTCTTCCAGCCCTGCCGGCCGATGCCGACCGGATGAGTGATGACGATCTGCGGCTTGCCACGCTTGTGGGGTGGGAAGTAGAAGAGCCGCATCGCGGCGAGATTGACGACGATGCCCCGATGCGGCGCATCCGGCAGGACGTACTGCGTGGGCACGATGACGGCCGTGCCGGGCTTGGGCAACCACGGGTCGATGTTGGGATTGGCGCGAGTCATCTCGCCCAGGCCGACATTGAAGCGCCGGCCGATGTCGCTGAGTGTCTCGTCCTTGCGGACCTTCACGATCTGCAGGGCGCCCACGACGTCTTCTCCCGGCGCGAGGACGAAACGCTCGGTCTGGTCCGGCAGAGGCGCCGGCGGCTCGGCGGGCGCGACTGTCTTGGGCGGCGCCGGCGCGAAGCGCGGCGGCGGGCGCAGCAGCGAGCAGGCGCCAACGGCGAGAGCCAGGCATGCCGTCAAGGCGATGCGAGCGGGAGAAGACTTCATCGTTCCCGGATTATGGCATTCCGGCCGGCCCTCCGAGCATCCTGTCGGCATTTGGCGACCGAGCCCCACTGCACCAGGTCCCTACGTCGGGGGCCTGGCTACTTGCGACGTGCGAAAGCAAGCCAGAGAGCGGCCAAGCCGCCCTGGCCCGCGGAGGCTGACAAAGTCGCTGGGCTGGCCTGCGCACAAAATCGCCGGGAGCGATTTTACTCGGCGCGTCCGTGCGCCTCGGCCCTGCGGGCCCGCCCTGTCGGGCGTTCAAAATTGCTCCAGGCAATTTTGTGGACGGCGCATAGCGCCGGCCCCGAGCAGATCGCCTGGAGCGATC
>Ga0134126_10009108_pt1 | contig 12510 bp, 8 predicted proteins | sample KB31752_FD_96881 | JGI IMG/M metagenome (GOLD analysis project Ga0134126, IMG submission 96881) | Terrestrial soil microbial communities with excess Nitrogen fertilizer from Kellogg Biological Station, Michigan, USA - KB3-175-2 | ecosystem: Environmental > Terrestrial > Soil > Unclassified ...
CCGGGCGGCTCCTCAACGACTTCACGGACTTGGGCTTCAACGAGGACGAGAGCGGCAGGAAGGTCATCGACGGGATGATGCAGTGGATTGCCGCCGGTGACGGCATCAACATGAATTACCGGTGGTCACAGACGAAGCGCACTGAGCGTAACCGCCAGGAAGAGCTTTATCTCGAAGGGCTGTTCCCATTCGCCAACGTAACGACGCACGACCCGATCTCGAATACGACCGACGGGCGATTCAAGAAGTGCGACGAGACCCATACCTGTCCGCTGGTGACGGAGTTCTATTCAGCGAATGAGTTCTGGGTGAAGGCCGGTTCGCTGATGAGCACCGACCCGACGGGAAAATTCGATCTGCCCGACCATCCTGACTCTCGGCTCTATCTCCTGTCGAGCAAACAGCATGGCGGGGCGGGTAATTCTTCCTCCAAGGGGCTTTGCCAGCAGTTACTCAACCCGCTCGACTCCGCGCCGGTGCAGCGGGCGCTGTGGGAAGACCTCGACGAGTGGTCGTCGCGCGGTGTCGAACCGCCTCCGTCCGAGGTTCCGAGGCTCAAGGATGGCACGCTGGTGCCGCCGTTACCGCAGTCGCGCGTCGGCTTCCCGCATATCCCGGGCGTCACCTACACGGGTTTGAAAACAACCCGTTACCGGTTCAACTATGGACCGAACTTCTATCAAACCTTCATACCGACGATTAATCCGCCGGTCATCCCGGGGAACGTGATGGAAGACAATCCGGCAATTGGCCCGATCTATCCGAGCTACGTACCGAAGACCGACAGTGACGGCAACGATATCGCCGGCATTCGGTTACCCGAATTGACGGTGCCGCTGGCAACATACACCGGCTGGGGTCTGCGATCTGGCATCTGGGCCAATGATGGATGCGAGGCATCGGGCCAATACATCCCGTTCGAGGCGACGAAAGCCGCGCGTGAAGCCGCCGGCGATCCACGTCCGTCGGTCCAGGAGCGCTATCACTCGTACTCGAACTACCGCAATGAGATTATCCACGCGGTCGACAAACTGGTTCGGCAACGCTTCCTGATTTGCTCCGATACCCAGGGCATGGTGGCGCGGCTGCTCACCGCTGGGGTGACCGCGGGCCTTCCGGCGCCGACTCAATATGAGGATACGTCGGTTCCAAATCCCTTGCCCGCGTGCGAAGCGCGAAAGAAGGATAACGATCAAAGTCACGGCCGCGACTAGGCGCTAGCAACACATCCGGACCGGATGAGGTACGGGTGGCGGGCCATGACCCGCCACCCGGTTCACGCCAGATTTCATGCAACGATTTGTATCGCCGGCCTATTCCGCCGGCGGATTGAATCCGGTGTTTTTTCACACCGCCCTCGCCTGGTTTAATGTTAGTCCCCACGAGTATTCGAGGTGATAAATCTAAGATTAATGTTCGAAAGCTAATGTTCATAGTCTGATACACTGAGGTGCACGACATCAATGAGTATTGACTTCCATGAAGCCCTTCGATCCGATCCCTTCTGTCGGTTTTGGTCGAGGCGATTACATCAACATCCGCCGAGGAACGTCGATTAGCATCGATCCATGGCAGAAAATAAAGAGGCACGGAATCACACTGCTCCGCTTTACGTCATTGGCGATATTCACGGCCGGCTGGACTTACTTGACCGTTTGATCAAAGCCATCCATCGAGATGTAGGCGCGAATGCCAATAAATCTCTCACTGTAACGCTTGGCGACTATGTCGATCGTGGTCCAAATTCGCGTGGGGTGATCAATCGACTGTCAATAAATCCATTTCCGGGTGAATTTATTGCGCTCAAAGGAAACCACGAAGAGCTATTGCAGAATTTCCTCAGTCAACCTGAGAGCGGCCAACACTGGCGGCAGATTGGAGGTCTCGAAACTTTACGTTCTTTTGGCATCCCCGTAGCGCCCCTTATGAAGGGTCAAAATTACGATCAGGCCGCCGAGCAATTGCACGATACCTTATCTCCGACCGAAACAGCATTTCTTGGTTCCTTGAGACTGTCGCTGACAGTAGACCGCTTTTTTCTATGTCACGCGGGTGTCCGGCCCGGGGTACCACTGGACCGTCAAACGCCCGCGGATTTGCTTTGGATTCGCGATGAGTTCCTCAACAGCAACGCCGATTTCGGCAAGCTCATCATTCACGGTCATAGCCCCGTTGTGGAACCAGAGATTCGAGCGAACCGAATCAACATCGATACGGGTGCCTTCGCCACTGGTCGATTGACATGTGCAGTCATCGAAGCAGACAATTTTCGTTTCATGGCGACGTAGCCGCACGCTTTAGGTCGCACGTTTCACCCCGCCCCCACCCGCAACTCTCTAATCCGTCGACAAGGCCGTTGCGACAGTTCTGTTCGGAGCCAACAGCGTACATCCTATTGTACTACGAGTATGGCTGTGCGCTCATGGGATGAACGCACGTTTGGGCTCAGTTGTGGGTAGTTTGAGAGGGTCGATTTATTGGGGCACACTGGCGCCGCACCGATCGCGGACGACGACAAAACGAAGCCAATCGTTCCGGTTGAGCCGCAATGAGTTCGCAAACTAGATCGAGGCCAACCGGCATCATGTGCTCAAGCGCACAAGCCCAACGGCGTCTGAAGGCACGCCCGCCTGGTAAGACCAAAAACGGTTAGCGCTCCCGCTGAGCGGCGAATAAATTCTAATCTTTTTCCCGAATGATGTCTTGCTCACGCCGCACGCGGCAATTTCTCGATCTAAATATCGAGGAGATTCTTTTGCAGCACGATCAAGAGCGCGGTGCTTCGTCATGAAGTGTTGATGTTATAGGGTAAAGCTGCCCCGGTTGCCTGCCGGGAAGCCGGGATCTCGCAATAAAGCTACTGCCGTTGGCGCAAGGAATATCTGCTCGACTTCCAAGTGTATTAGAGCGTATGTGCGGTGGCACGATAAACGCCATTGATGCCGGCGGCCGAACGCATCAGACGGAATTAAAACCTCACACTCTATCGGCCTCCTTCCCCGCCAGCGCCAAAAAGGCCTCCGCGGGCCTGCGGCGGCGAAATGAGGAGGCCTGTGCAAATCGCGCGCCGTTGGAAGGTTTGCCGGCCGAAGCAGGCATTTGCAATCAAATGTAGCTCGGACTTTGGCTGCCGCACCTTTTCGGACCTTTTTCTCGCATCGGGCTCGCTTGTACGCAAAATCGCCTAATTCCGCTGTTGTTTGATCTCTTCAATCGCCGATTTGATGAACCGCACTTCTTGAGGCTGATTGCCACGATAGTTCATCTGCCGTCTTCGAATGGATTCTAATGCCGAGTCCACCGTTGCCGGAGTTAAGACAACACCGAAGTCAGGTGGAGCCTCGTGCTCCTTTGAACGCGTACCGAATAATCTGTCGAGTATCCAATCTCCGACGCTCTGCTTGAAATGTGATGAATCCCAATAATAGAGCATTTCCGCGCGAGTGCCGACGGCTGGCACGGGCTCAGTGGTCACAGATGAATAATCGCAGAAGTCCCAGAGCGGAAAAGCGGGAGCACTCGGATGGCTAGCCGCGTCCTCTGACAGTAAACTTACCAACTGGCGCTTGCCGCGCTCAATATTGAACCATCCACCGAGCTGTGAGGCAATTTCCAATTGATGAGCATGAGCGGGAGTTAAGAAAATCCGCAGATCGATATAATGTTCTCGGCAAAAGTGAATAATTTTTGCAATATAATCGAAAGAGGTCAAAGCCGGATCAGATATATTCGGAGAATATCTCCGCTGACTGGTAGGCAGCGCTGGACTGTCATCGAGCATAAATCCGATTTCTTGTCTGTCGACGGCACGGAAATATGCGCCGGGTGCTGCCGAGTAGGTTGGTTCGACCTGGCGAAAAAATATATCTCCCAAACGTTGGCCGTCGTCCGCGAGCCATTTCGGCCCTGCCAAGTCATGGTTCATCAGCAAATCGACGCTAGCTTTGGTGCTGTCAATGCTGATCAAGAGTGACAGATCGGAAAGATATACGCCGGCATTGTGGATCGATGCGCTCGGCTCAAACAGGACTGCAGGATCGAAATCCGGCCGTGTCCAAGCCGGGCCTTGCCCGAGCTGCCAAAAATCTAGTCCAAGGACAACTTGCCGCAGCGGGCGTATCGAATAAGCGTGAAGAAGATACGCATACATTTCCTTCGTCGTCGCGCCGTCAAACGCAGCGTTGTAACGACGCTGCAAAGGAACGCTCCAACCTTCATGCGACAGGCTCAATGCAACGTGGCTGCGCGAAGTTCCTAAGACAATCGCCTCGGCTTTGAGACGGCGCAGATCATATGCCTTGACGAGCTTGACCCGGCGATAAGCCGCCGGTTTGGCTACTACAAAGTCGGCTGATTTAAATATCCGGTATGTTCCATATGGATCGACCAACAAATTTAATAGCATCGCCATCCCACAGATGGATGCAGCGATTGTGAGCACGGCCAGAACATAGAATGATTTGACGTTTTGCACTTTTACCTCAAGTCGTAGCTTCAGACGCCTAAAATTGAAAATATAGAAATTCCGTAACTCGCGTTAACGACATGAGGCAAAGCGCTAACAGCACTCCGCAAACGGCAGCCCAGCGAGGTGATCTAGACCAGTGAGGCCAACCCTGAACGCCAGCCATGGGTTTTTTGTCAAATGTATAGGCTGCGAGCTGTGAACTGTTCGGTGCAAACCAGACGATAGCAAGTAACACCGCGATCAACGTTACTGCGGCAGTAACATCCGTCATAATTGCAGTGTTGCTGCCAAACATCATCGCACTCAACATCCGACCAGCTGTCTCTAGATTTGCCGCGCGAAAAAAAACCCATGCGATCAGTACTGCGACAAAGGTAAGTGCTTTGGCCACGACCCGCGTTGTTGGACTTGAGTAAACCTCCACTCCCGTTCGCAACTGAAGCTTAGACCAGAGATGATTTATCGTGAGAAAAATTCCGTGCAAAACGCCCCAAACGACGAAAGTCCAAGCGGCACCGTGCCAAAGCCCACCCAGCAACATTGTAATAAGTAGGTTTCCATATCGACGTAACTGTCCGCGTTGATTTCCGCCTAGTGGAATATATAGATAATCGCGTAAGAAGCGTGACAATGTCATATGCCATCGTCGCCAAAAATCGACAATGTTACTTGCCTGGTAAGGCGATTCGAAATTCACTGGCAGGCGGATTCCAAATAGTAGGCCAAGCCCGATGGCCATGTCCGAATAACCGGAAAAATCGAAATACAGCTGCAATGCGTAAGCTAGCGTTGCAATCCAGGCGTCTGTACAAGAGGGCAGCATTCCAAGAGCAGCCGCATCATAGATCGGATTGCTAAAATGGGCGATCGTATCCGCAATCAAGACCTTCTTTGAGAGTCCAATCACGAACAGTGTTAAGCCCTGGCCAAAATCGATCATCCGAACTGAATTCAAACGGCCAAACTGCGGCATGACTTCGCTGTGATGAACGATCGGGCCGGCAATCAATTGCGGGAAGAAGCCGACAAATAGGACGTAGTCCAGCGGATCAAAATGTCGAACCCGGCCTTTGTAAGCATCAACAAGGAGCGCAATTTTTTGAAATGTAAAAAATGACAATCCAAGAGGGAGGGCGACTTCGATGAATCCGACGTGGTTTCCAGACAGATTGCCCCATGTTTCGAGAAAAAAGTTGGCGTATTTGAAATAGCCAAGAACCGCGAGATTACTAACTATGCCAGTGGTGAGTAACCACGGCCGAAGGTGCCAACGGCGAGTCCGCAACAAACTCCATACAACAAAATAATTCCCCGCCATAAGAACGAGCAGGAGACAAAGTGCTTTAATGCTCCACCATCCGTAAAAGACCAATGAAGCTAGCGCGAGCGCTACGGTGGCCGATCTGTGTAGGCCTCTACGAAGCAGTGAGTGAAAAACAATTAAAGTTACCGGCAAAAACAGAAAAATAAAAACGTAAGAATTAAACAGCATTACGTCATCACTCGAGCGATACGATATTCGTGCTCTAGCACATTAGAAAGTCGCCCGCACGGATGTGCCAGCGTATGCGCCATTTCCCTGCTGTCGATCGTTAAGGTAGCCGGCCGACAATCCAAACTGCAACGGCCCAATCTCGAGCCCCGATAAGAAGCCGCCAATCTTCCACTGTTGAAGATCAGTCGAGAAAGACGCCAAATTCGATCCGTCCATTATCGCGCGACCCGAAAGCGCAAATTCCGGCCCGAGGAATACCTTTGGCCGAATGGCCGCGCCAAACTTGAGCTGAGCATAGTAGGCGTTATTCGGACTAGAAAACGAACTCTGTGCGTAGAGCATGGTGGCGTCTGTCGGATTGAACATAATTGAAACAACTGCCCTTGCACCTGCTTTGGTGGTTTCCGACGTTAGAGAGAGATCTCCAGGTGATTGCATTGACCAAGTTAGCGAAGGGCCCGCTAGCAAAAGAAGAGACCAGCGATCAAATTGGAAGTTGTAGCCAACAAGTAAGTCGGCTTCGGTGTCTTTGCCCTTGGAAACAAATGTTTTGGCTGCATCAGGATACGTGTATTGAGCATATGATGTGGTGAAGCGCAATCTCAGCCCGCTGTCGTAATACGGCGCAAATGGCGAGAATGTAAGGGAAGCGTCAGCGTAAGCTGCACTAAAGCTTCCGACACTGGCATTGCTCTCTAGCTCGATACGATCGGATAATTCTCCAGGCCATGCTGGGGACGCCGAAAAGATTGCCGCTGCAATACATACGGCCTGAAACATCCGTCTCATCGGTAGCTCGGCGTTTTGTTCTTTCGAGACCGTTGCCACATTTTTCTATAGTGCTTTAGCATGACCGAACCGCACCTAAGGCGCGACAGGGAGGACCCCTGTCGCCCCTACGCTGCTCGCTTAAATGCTCGAACAATGCGCTGCGCCTTTCTGCTATCCATCACGCGGAGTGGTATTAGTAGCCGAGCGACTTTTGGGCCCTTCCTGCTAAGGCCGATCGATAGCTTCAAATCTTCCCAGCTAGCACGAACTCCAATCAGAGCGGCCAGACCGTAGACATAGAACCCAACGTGCAAGCCCGGAAATAGCGCACGAGCATAATTTTCCGACGCAATGGAATAAACCGCTGACAACACCATGATCATAAGCATCACCAAGGTGAATCCAAGATAAAGCGGCGGTACCGCGGTACGACCTTCAACTTTTGGGGTGCGTTCGAACGAAGTTTTACGGCCCGTTATGATCTGGCGAATCGACAGCAACACTCCAGCAAGATTAACGGGAAGTAGAACCAGGTTAAGAGCGTAAACGCGAAGGAGGTCACTCCAAACGTATCCTGCCCTGATGAGATCGCGACCGTAGATATAGAAATAAGGTCCTGCCGCAAATGGCAGTAAAATTACTGAAAATGTGAACTCAAGCGGATAGAGCAGGAACGTCAGGACGCCAAGACTGCAGATCGCAGGAGAAACGAGGTAATGGGCGCGTACAAGCGACTCGGCGCTTGTTGCTTTGTGTTTCGCGCGAGCCAACCAATAGCGAACAAGGTCGGGGAGAATAATCAATCCACCATTTGACCAGCGCCGCCTTTGAATGATGAGAGCGCCAAAATCTGAGGGTGTCGCGCTGTATGCGAGTCGTTCCGGAAAATTGTAAATCTTCCATCCATTTCGAATGAGATCGATCGTCGACCCGGTGTCCTCGATTACGGTTCTGTCCTGAATGAAAACGGGTACCGTATACCCGCGCTCTTGTACCGTTGTTCCAACGTCTTGAAGAGCGGAAAGTCGCAATAGCGCATTTGCACCGACCCAGTAGGCTGCATTGAAATAACTCGATCCTTGATGAGCAATGTACTGGATGTCTGTGGTGGCCCCCGCCGTACGCTCAAGTGATGTCGGAGCGTTTGGAAAAGCAGAATAAGGTGTCTGGATAACGGCTATACGCGCGTCCGAGTCCATTACTTTTGCGAGCTGCAATGCATATTGCGGCAGCAGAATGCTGTCGGCGTCAAGCGTCAAAACAAACTCCGCCCCAGGCACCTGCAGGCTGGCATCGTCTTTGGCGCATTTTTGGAGGACCACACCATCTGATCGATCGACAATCTGAAAACTTCCGCCCAACAATCCAAGATAAGCATTGAGATTCATAGCCTTGTTGGGCATGTGAGACAGATTGACGTATGTTTTGCGCTCGAACCCAGAAATGTCCGCGCTGAGGCTTTCTGCTAATCGATTATATTCGCACTCGATGTCGGTCGCTTCGATTGGCTTGCTCAAAACTTCTTTAGAACGAGCACGTTGCGCGCGAGCCGGCATGAGCAGGGATTGATTTATAAAAAACTTTCTGGCGTGTGAAAATTCACCCCGATCCTCGCGTGCCCAGTCATCTCCGATAGATTGGTACCAGTCAGCTAGCTCGTTATATAGCCTTGCAATCCTGCGCGCTTCAACTGGTAGGTCGATTTTTCCGGCCGCCTTACGTGTATAATAGCAATCGCGTTCAAACTTGTATTTTTGTGACGCGCTCCGAAGTAATTCTCGCAGTTCGGTAATAACGTTCCAACTTGCAGCCCTGCTGACATGATCATTCGGCGGATCGTCGATTAGAACGACTACCCTCCGACCGGGGTATTCCACGAGCGCCGCAGACATCAATGTCTGGCGTAAGATATGAGGTTCTTCTTTATAAGACGGGATCAGAATTGTGAGAGAGGCAGCACGCTGGCGATAGATCTGTTCGAGTTCAGACTGTGGTAGTCGTCGATGCATACCTTTGCGCTTTAGCGCACCCAATCGGGAAGCCTGATATACAAGACTTCCATAAATCAGCGGGCCCGCTACAAAAAAATTGATCATATCGCTCATCGGATGAGGCGATCCGCCCCACAAGATTATTTTCACATAATAGGCCGAAGCTAATACAACCACCACCAGTGTAGTGGCGATTGAAATCCTACTTCTTTGGAACTCGGACACAACCGTAGTATCGGAGAGCTTGCGTTTCATGTTTGGCGAGAAAGTTGAGAGGAGCGAAGGAGTAGGATGAATAATCGGAAGATATCTTGATCGTCTGCTCGCAAGGCCAAAATGTGACGAATCAGGGGCACCCCTGAGACCGAGGTGAAGGAACGCAAGCTATCCACATTTCCGAGAGAAACATCCCACCTTCTTAGGTGTAAGCGACGGTCTCAGCAAGCATGCGCTGTGCCGAGTTTCGGTTGAACGTTGATCGCCGCAATCGACCGCGATGAAAAGCGGACATTGGCAAATCAGGATGTTAGTTGTGGGATGCTTCTCGCCGGAGTTTGCTGATATATTTTTGGCCGATTTTCTAGCCGTTTCCACGAAGCGCCTCACTACCACTGACGGTTCGCCTCTAGGTTCTCGCCGAGCTCCTTGATGAGCGCCTAGAATCTCACCTTTCCGACCATGCGCTCATTGAGACCGAAGTTGCGCAGGGTGCCGCGCAGGTCGTTGTCGATGCCAATGGCTTTCAACTGCAGCAGCTTGCGGTGGGTCAGCATGCGCAGCTGCTGGCTGCGTAACGTCTTCACATGTACCGGACGGTAACGCCCCACCCGCATCATTTGCGCGATGCCGCGGGCGTCATTGCGGTCAGTCTTGTTGATCTGCGCCTGCAACACCGCCCGCATGTGCCGTGTCTCGACACAGATCGCCGGTAAGCTTGCCATTCCGTTGGTCGAAACTTTATGTTCTAATGCCCGGAGCTAAGAACCGAGTATGGCCGGATTCCGACCTTGGGGAAGGTACGCGGCGACGCGATTCCTTCTCACTAATGTCGGGGAATCGTGGCGTGGCTGTTCGCAGCGCGCGCTTAATGCAAGGGGGAGACAGATGTCCAGGTTTTTCGGTTTCGTGTTTGCGGCTTGTTTAATCGCAATTTTGACCGCAACGCCCGTCCTGGCCGCCAAGGCTGCTTGGCCAAAAACTCTCACCTTGGGGACCGCCTCGCCGGGCGGCGTTTTTTACGTCTATGGTGATGCGCTGGCGAAGATTCTAACCGAAAGCCTGAAAATTGATGTCAACCCTTTGCCGACTCAGGGATCAGAGCACAACGTGAAGCTCATCGAAAGCGGCGACGTACAGCTCGGCCTTCTGACCATGGGCAGTGGGCTTCAGGGCTGGAACGGCACCGGCGATTGGACGAAAGGTCAACGCTATCGCAAAATGCGGGCATTATTTCCGATGTACGACAATGTATTCAGCTTTGTAACATTGCGGCGCTCAGGTATTACGACAGTTGCCCAGTTCAACAATAGGAACATCGGCACCGGGCCCCGCGCTGGGGCGCAAGGCTCTTACGTTCCGGCAATTTTGGCGGCAATCGGAGTGTCGGCAAAAATCGGCAACTCAGGGTGGGAATCTCTAACAGCTGATCTCCTAGATGGACGTTACGATGGTATCGTGATGCTAGCCGGCACGCCATCCCCAGTATTAAAAAAATTGGAAACCAAGGACCCCCTAGTTTTTGCCAACCTGAGTTCAGAGCAGATCGACGCGATTCGCAAGGCGATGCCGGAGCTTACGATCTCACAGATCGGTAGCGGAGCTTATACGTCCCTGGACAAGACCTATACTACAGTCGGGCTATTCGCTTTTGTGATTGGTCGCGACGATCTGCCGGACGATTTGGTCTACCAATTGGTTAAAGCGGCCTTCGACAACCAGCCTCGCCTTCTTAAAGCGACTTCGGCCGCAATCGACACCGTCCCGCAAAATGCGCTGAAAGATACCTTCCTGCCCTTCCATCCCGGTGCTGTCCGCTACTATCGTGAGATTGGCATCAAAATTCCTGATGCTCTCGTACCGGTGAACTGATCAGTCGGGCGAGAATGTCGATAGTACACGGATCAAAACCCGCGGCATTCGGCAAGGGTTTGCGTGAACGATTGCTGTTCGCGTTCATTGCGATGAGCGGCTTTGCCGTGCTCGCCGCGGTGGTCGGCAATTATGCTTTCTACGCCATCGCTGCAGCACTCCATCAGGTCACCGACAGGTCGGTCCCTCCGGCGATCGCGACTTTAGAATTGGCGCAGCATGCCGAGCGCATCATTGCCACAGGACCCGCGCTCCTTGGCGTCACAAAGGCTGCGGATTTCACCGCGGATTCCTCCGCCCTCGATCAAGAAGTGAAAGAGGCCGGGCGTCTGCTGTCCGAACTGCCGGACCAGGGACTGAGCGCTGATCAGCTAATACAGATCAGGCTCATTTTCCGTGTCCTTACCGGCAATCTCGAAGGCTTGAAGTCAGCGGCACAAGCTAAGATCACCGCTGCAGATCGCAAGGCGGCTTTTGTCGCTGATGCTTTAGCGGCTTACAACAAGTTCCGCACCGTGTGGACCCCGAAATTCAACGAGTTGAGTGGCCATATCTCAACCCTTCAGCGCGCGCTCAATGCCGCGAGCAGTTCGCCCGGGGACAAGCTTGCCGCCTTCGACCGCCTCAACAATGCCATACGCGATCTCTCGCCGCTGGAACAAATTCAGCAGGAGGCGGCGAATGCGTTCGAAGCGCTTGTCAATGCTGGCAGCGCCGACACCCCGGCCGCTATCGAAATCGCTCGAGCTCAAGCAGAGCAGTCGATTCGGCGTATCGACGATCTTGTCTCGCGCGTCGATCCCGATGTGTCGCTTGAGTTAATTGTCCCGCTTAGTCATCTGCGAAACACCGCAATCGGCAATTCGAGCATCATGGCGGCGCGACAGGTCGAATTGAATGCCATCCAGAAAGGACGCCGCTTGACAGTCGAGAACAACGACCTCTCGCTTCAATTGAGCAGCGCCGTGGACGGATTGGTCGCGACATCGAAAAACGGAATCGCAGCGGCCACTACCCGAATTGAATCGGTGCATCGCTATGGCACTGCCGGATTGCTCGCCCTGATTGTCCTCAGCTTCTTGGGGGCATTCGCCGGCATCTTTCTGGTGCGGCGGATGATCGGACCTATCCAGGCGCTGCGCGCGGGGGCCGAGCGCATCGGCGGTGGCGACCTCACTCAACGGATCGAGATCAAGACCGGCGACGAGCTGGAAGACCTTGCGGATCAATTCAACATCATGGCGGGCCGGCTGCGGGAATCGTATGCGGATCTAGAAAAAAAGGTCGAGTCACGCACGCAAGAGCTCGCCCGCTCGGTCGAGGAGCTGCGTGCGCTCGGTGAGGTGAGCCAAACGGTCAACTCGACGCTCGATTTGGAAGCAGTGCTGAGCACAATTGTCAGCAAAGCGGCCCAGCTTTCCGGCACCGAGGCTGGCTCCATCTATGAGTTCAACGAAACAACGCGCGGATTTCAACTGCGCGCCAACTACGGCATGAGTCGATCATTGATTGATGCGGTCAAAGATCAGCACGCCGAAATCTCCAAAGCCGCCGCACTCGTCATCGAGCAGCGCCAGCCGATGCAGACCCCAGATTTGGGCGCTGAGCTACCATCGGTGGCCAGCGATATCATGCTGCAGGCCGGCTATCGCGCACGCCTCGTAGTGCCGCTGCTCGCCGCCGACCGCATCGCGGGC
>Ga0134126_10009109_pt1 | contig 12508 bp, 13 predicted proteins | sample KB31752_FD_96881 | JGI IMG/M metagenome (GOLD analysis project Ga0134126, IMG submission 96881) | Terrestrial soil microbial communities with excess Nitrogen fertilizer from Kellogg Biological Station, Michigan, USA - KB3-175-2 | ecosystem: Environmental > Terrestrial > Soil > Unclassified ...
GTGATGGAGAATCAGCGCGACGGCCTGGTGGTGATTCTTGCCGGCTACGCCGACCGCATGGACACTTTCTTCCGTTCCAATCCCGGACTTTCTTCCCGTATTGCGCATCATCTGGAGTTTCCGGATTACGCGCCCGAGGAATTGGAGGAAATCGCGCAGCGCATGCTCCACGCCATGCAGTACCGCCTGAGTCCGAGCGGCGTGGCGGCACTGCATGAATATCTGCCGCTGCGCATGAAACAGCCGCATTTCGCGAACGCGCGGTCGGTGCGCAACGCGCTGGACCGGGCCCGTCTGCGTCAGGCCAATCGCCTGTTCGCGCAGAAGGGTCGTCAGCTCACGCGCGCCGAGCTCATGACCATCGAGGGCGAGGATATCCGCGCCAGCCGGGTGTTTGCGTGAAGCTGAAGGCATTGATTTTCGATGTCGATGGGACTCTCGCCGACACCGAGGAGGCGCATCGCTGCGCGTTCAATGAGGCCTTCCGCGAGCATGGGTTGGACTGGAATTGGAGCAGGCCCAAGTATGCGCACCTGTTGCGCACCGCCGGCGGCAAGGAGCGGATCGGCGCCTACATGGATTCCCTGCCGCTCGAACCCGCGCAGCGGCGCGCGTTGCGGGCGCGCGTCGCGGACATCCATGCCGCCAAGACCCGTCTGTTCAATGACATGATTCGCGCAGGCAGGGTGCCGTTGCGCGACGGGGTCGAGCGCCTCATGGATGAGGCTGCCGCGGCGGGAGTCGAGTTGGCCATTGCATCGACCACCACTCTCGCCAACATCGAGACTCTGCTGCACACCACCTTGGGATCGCAGTCTCTGCAGCGCTTCGCGGCCATCGGTGCCGGCGACCAGGTTTCGTACAAGAAACCGGCGCCCGACATCTATCAGTTCGTTCTGCGGGCATTGCGCCGCTGCGCGGACGAATGCGCGGCCATCGAGGACTCCCGGAACGGGCTGCTCGCGGCCAAGGGCGCCGGCCTGTATACCGTGGTGACGCCGAGCTACTGGACTCGCGACGAGGATTTTTCGGCCGCCGACCTGGTGCTGCCGTCTTTGGGCTCCCCGGCGAGGCCGCTGCCGCGGCGCGTCGCGGTGCTCGTAGGACGCGAAGTGCTCGGCGTCCGCGAAATCGATGGACAAATCGGCATCAAAGAATATCAATAACGCGCAAGGGGGGAACGATGAGCACTCGCGACAAGACCATCACCGAGTTCATGATCGAGGAGCAGCGCCGCTTTCCGGATGCCACCGGCGATTTCACGGCCTTGCTCAACTACGTTCGCCTGGCGTGCAAGCGCATCAGCTTCATCATCGGGCGCGGCGCGCTGGCCGGCGCGCATGGCTCGGCACAGCTGATCAACGTCCAGGGCGAAACGCAGATGAAGTTGGACGTGATAGCCAACGACATATTCTTGAGCACCAGCGAATACGGCGGCCATCTGGCGGGCATGGTCTCCGAGGAACTCGAGGAGCCCTATCGGATCCCGCCCGAATACCCGCTCGGCAAGTATCTGCTCGCCTTCGACCCCCTGGATGGTTCGAGCAACATCGACATCAATGCGCCGGTGGGAAGCATTTTCTCGGTGTTGAAGGCGCCGCAGGGCGCGCAGCGGCCGGCGGTGGAGGATTTTCTGCAGCCGGGGGCACGGCAGCTCTGTGCGGGCTATGCGATCTACGGCGCGACCACCATGCTGGTGCTGACCGTCGGCCGCGGCGTGCACGGCTTCACCCTGGATCGGGGTTTCGGGGAATTCATTCTGACCCATCCGAACATGACCATCGGGGAGGAATGCAGCGAATTCGCCATCAACGCCTCCAACGAACGGTTTTGGGAGCCGCCGGTGAAGCGCTATGTCGCCGAATGCCTGGCCGGCCACGGCGGCGTGCGCGGCAAGGACTTCAACATGCGCTGGATTGCCTCGCTGGTGGCGGAAGTGCATCGGATATTGATTCGCGGCGGTCTGTTCATGTATCCGAAGGACAGCAAGGAGCCCACCAAGCCCGGCCGGCTGCGGCTGCTGTATGAGGCGAATCCCATGGCCATGCTGGTCGAGCAGGCGGGCGGCGCGGCATCCGCCGGACGCGGCCGGATATTGGACCTGGTGCCCGGCGAGCTGCATCAGCGGGTACCCCTGATTCTGGGCTGCAAGTCGGAGGTCGAGCGCATCGAACGTTATCACCTGGAACACGACCATGGGCTGGACCGCATTTATAGTTCCCCGCTGTTCAAGGAGCGATCCTTGTTCCTTCAAGGCTAGTGTCAGGAGCGCCTCAATGTCAGCCAAGCATCCCATCATCGCGGTCACAGGGTCCTCCGGCGCCGGCACGACTTCCGTCACCCGCACCTTCAATTGGATCTTTCGCCGCGAAGGCATCCGTGCGGCCCTGGTCGAAGGCGACTCGTTTCACCGCTTCGACCGCGAAACCATGAAGGTGAAAATGGCCGAAGCCGCCGCCCAAGGCGACCAGCATTTCAGTCACTTCGGTCCGCAGAACAATCTATTCGAAGAGCTGGAGGCCTTGTTCAAGGGCTATGGACAGACCGGGCACGGCAAGACCCGCCGCTACCTGCACAACGACAAGGAGGCCGAGCCCTTCAACCAGCCGGCCGGAACCTTTACCGACTGGCAGGATATTCCCGGAGACACCGATGTTTTGTTCTACGAGGGCTTGCACGGCGCGGTGGTCACGCCGCAGGTCAATGTCGCGCAGCACGCGGACCTGACCATCGGCGTCGTGCCCATCATCAACCTGGAATGGATTCAAAAACTGCATCGCGACAAGGATACCCGCGGGTATTCCACGGAGGCGGTGGTCGATACCATCTTGCGGCGCATGCCGGACTATGTGAATTACATCTGTCCGCAATTCTCGCAGACCCATGTCAACTTTCAGCGGGTTCCCACGGTGGACACCTCCAATCCTTTCACCGCGCGCTACATTCCCGCCCCCGACGAGAGCTTCGTGGTCATCCGATTCGCCAACCCGAAGGGCATCGATTTCCCCTACCTGCTGTCCATGGTGCACGATTCCTTCATGTCGCGGCCCAATATCATCGTGGCCCCCGGCGGCAAGATGGAGCTGGCCATGCAGCTGATTCTGACCCCGATGATCTTGAAACTGATGGACGTCAGCCGGCGCGCGAAGGGCGCCCTGCCGCCGAGGGCATTGATGAAGTAGCGCCGCCGCGCCGTGGGCTACAATGGCGGCTCGAGATCATGAGCCGACAACCCCAGCCCATTGCACATCTGACAGCCCGCATGCACCCGCGCGAGCGTTTGCGCGGCATCGCCTACATGGTGTCGGCGGTGTTCGTTTTCTCCATGATGGACGCGCTCATGAAGCGCTTGTCCGCCCACTATGGGCCGCTGCAAGTCTCCTTTCTGCGCTGCGGGTCCTCCTGGCTGTTTCTGCTGCTGCCCATCGCCTGGCAGCGGTCCTGGCCGGCCCTGCGTCTGACGAACCTGCCCTTGCATCTGTTTCGCGCCGTGCTCGGCATTCTCATGCTGGTGAGTTTCGTATTCGCCGTTCACCGTCTGAGCCTCGCGCAGACCTACTCCGTATTCCTGGCGGCGCCGCTGCTGATGACTGCCTTGTCGGTCCCCCTGCACGGCGAGACGGTCACCCGAAAACGCTGGCTCGCCATCATCGTGGGCTTGAGCGGCGTGCTGGTCGTACTGCAGCCCTGGGGAAGGGGCGGTATTTCACTGATTGCGGCCGCTGCCGCGGCGCTGGCAACCGTCAGCTACTCCCTGAGCGCGCTGACGGTCAGAACGCTCGGGCGCGGCAATTCCAGCCTGTCCATGGTGTTCTGGTACTTGTTGTTTGTCTGTGTCGGCTGCGGCATCCTGGCCGTGGGCGACTGGCGTCCCCTGCAAATGGACGACTGGGGCTGGCTCATCGGCGTCGGTATCACCGGAGCCCTGGGTCAGATGTGGCTGACGGAAGCCTTCCGCCGCGCCGCGCCGTCGGTCGTCAGCCCGTTTGAATACACGTGCATACTCTGGGCATTCGCCATCGATTGGATATTCTGGTCGGCTGCGCCCTCCGCGAGCCTGGTTTTGGGCGCCTGCATCGTCATCGCCAGCGGCATCGTGGTCATATTCGATGAGCGGCGCCTGAACCAACTCGCCTTGACTCCCGCCAGCCCTCCTCCTTGAGCGCGCGCCTCATTGCCTCGTGACGTGCCGGTCGGCGCCGGCCACCCGGTGCTCGGGCGCCCCGTCCGCGCCGCAGGATCCGCGTCCGACCAGGGAAACCACCGCGGCGCAGGCATCCACCCGCTGACCGGCCTCATCGGCCGTGGTCGAGGCGGTGCTGGTATCGCGCAATATCCGGTAAGCCTCAGCCGCCGTCAGCGCCGAATTTTTCGCCAGCAGCAAGGCGACCACGCCGCTCACCTGGGCGGTGGCAATCGAATCGCCGGATGCGAAGTCATAGTGCCCGCCCGGCAACAGCGTCAGTATCTCACGGCCGGGCGCGTACAAGAGCGGGCCGCGCGCCACACCTCCCGCGCTCGCAACTTCGAGAACTCCCGGCTGGTCCAGAAATCCCGGGGCAGATCCCTGAGCTGCGGCCGGCGCAGCGCCGACGAACAACACGCCGCGGCGCAGTCCTTCGCGGATCAGATCGCTCAGCAGGGGGTCCGCGGGGCCTGCCAGGCTCAGGTTGATCACCTGCGCGCGGGCATCGAACGCGGCCACCAGTGCGCGCGCCAGAGTCAAGGTATTGCAGTGAGCGGCATCGGCATCGATCCGCGCCTGCCAGCACGCCTTGAACAGCAGCAGCCGCGCGCCGGGCGCGACCCCGACGATACCTTCGCGATTGTTGGCCACCGCCGCGATGACGCCGGCGATTTCCGTGCCGTGGCGATCGCGCTGAAACTGCACCGTGTCGGCGTCGACGAAATTGGCCGCGGCCGCGATGCTGGCGTGCAGGTCGGGATGCCGCGTGTCCGCGCCCGTATCGATGATGGCGACTTTCACGCCGTCGCCGCGGGACCAGGGATGCGCGTCGGCCACCTCCATTTGCCGGAAGCCGCGCTGCAATCCCACATACGGATCGTTGTAGCTTTCGGTGCGTGTTGCAAAGCTTTGCATGGGCTCCGCCAGCCTGATGCGGCTATCGTGCGCCAGCGCCGCCAGCACGGTGGAGCGGTCCGTCCCTTCGGGAATCTCGAGCACCGCGCAATGCATGTGCAAGGGATCGATGGGCCACGCGCTCACTTCGTGCAAGCCGTAATCGTTCTCCAGAGAGCGCATCATGCGGCGGGCGGCGGCACTCGGCGCGTACACCCGGATATCGTCGTAACCGCGCGGCGTGCTGCCGGCGCGGGCCGAAAACGCCGTGGATTGATTGTCGACCGCGGCAATGATGTAGTGCTCGGGCGACTGCGAGACCTGCCCGGCCAGCGCCCGTGATTCGATCCGCACCGGCAGGTTGCTGCAGGCGCACAGCAGAACGACGAGCAGCGCCGGCAGGCAATGCTTCATGGATCGCCCGCACCCGGCACGGTGCTCTCGGCGAATCGAACCTGCGCATGCCCGCGCAACAGTGCCAGCGACTCGTTCACCGGCCGGTGAGAATCCGCCGCCAGCGAATAGACTCCGGCCTCGGTGGGGCCGGAGACGATCCGCAATTGCGCCTCATCGAGAATGGCCTGCATTTCGACCAGGGTGATGTGCGGCGAAAACACGGCGCGGATCACTTCATTGGGTGGGCGCGGAATGGGCGCCGTGACCGTGTAATAGTCCGGCTGCACCCGGGCACGGTACGGCAGCCATCGATCAGCCGCCACCAAGCCGAGCGCAACGGCCATCAGCGCAACCGAAGCCGCCATCCATCCCTGCCACGGCAGCGCGCGGCGGGCCGGCTCGGCGGCGGGCCGGCCATTCGCCGCAGAGACGGCGGGCGGCGCGGCCTCCGCGCCGTCCAGTTGCGCCTGCAGGCGTTTCAACGATGCCGCCGGGATGTGCTCGACGAAGGGCGCCGAGTTCATGCCCCGATAAACGTACCGTTCCTGGGCCAAATCCTCGCGGCACATCGCGCACAGCGCGAGGTGCGCCTCGACACGCTGCGCCTCCCGCTCGTCCAAGGTGCCGTTGACATACCACGGAATCAGCGCGGAGATTTCCGGGTGCTGCCGCGCCTCGCCGCTGCGATGAGTGAATTTCATTGGTTTCTCGCCGTTACGTCGAAACCGCCGCCGCCCAACGCGGGCAACGACAGGCGCAATTTCTCCCGCGCATGAAACATGCGCGCTTTCACGGTTCCCACCGGACATTCGGTGATGGCCGCGATTTCTTCCAGCGAATGGCCCATGTGATACGCAAGCTCCAGGGTCAGGCGCTGCTCGATGGGCAGCCGATTCAGGCCGCGCGTCAACCAGTCTTGAACTTCGGTCTCGAGCGCGGGGTCCACCGTTTGTTCGGGATATTCGTCGAGGCTGCGCGCCGCGGCGTGATTCTTCTGCCGCCGCAGGGATTTCAGAGCCGTGCGATAGGCGATGCCGATGACCCAGGTGGATACCTGGGAGGCATTGCGGAAATCCTTGGCGCTTTGCCAGACGACCATGAAGGTATCGTTGATGATTTCTTCGACATTTTCGTAGCGCGGCGTGAACCGCGACAAAAAGCGTGCGAGGCGGCGATGATAGCCGAGATACAGCTCGGCCAAGGCTTGACGGTCGCCGCCGGCGACGGCGACGAGCAGTTCGCTGTCGCGCCCCTTGGTCGAATTCTTCGCCGCCATCGTCATCGGCAAGAGCCACTCCCTAGTCCATGAAGTCACTCAGTGTAAGTACCGTCGGCGACCGAAAGAGTTGCAAAGCTTGGGAGGCCGCTAAAAGCGCCAAATGACCGTTGCGGCCCAACGATTGCTCTCGGCGCTATTATAAAACAATGCCTTGGCTGCGGCGCTGGTGTTGACGTAGGACAGAGTCAGGGACACGGGGGACAGGTCGTAGGTGAGGCCGCCGCCCCAATAGCCGAACGACCCCGCCTGCGGGCCGCCGAATTGCGAAACGCCCGCGCTCGCCGCGACGGACAGTCTGCCCGCCAGCGGGCGCTGCGCGCTCAATTCCACCGATTCAGCGGTGGTGCCGATCAGGCCTCGAGACCGTACATAACGCGGGTAGTTCGGCGAATAAAGCAGACTGATGTTCAACCAGTCCCTGAAGGTTGAATCGGCATCGAGTTCGTCATAGTCGTAGCCCGAGCCTGCATAGTTCCATGGATAGGCGTAGTGACTGAGCAGAATTTTGCCGTGCCACTCGCCGCTCGACGTCCAGGCATAGCCGAGAAAGGCGCTGAGCTCGACGTCCTTCGATTCATCGGGATCGATCTGCGTGTTCGACGCGAACAGTCCGGCGACCACGCCGGAGCTGTTCATATAGTGCACATCGAGCTGCAGCGCCGCGTGATCGTTGCTGCGCGAAACGCCGCGCACGATGTAGTCGCTGGTCACTCCGAGCGAGCCGCCATACACATCGGCCGCCGCACAACGCGGCATTGCCGCAGCCAGCCCCAACGACAAGGCGACGCTGGACGCGAACAAATGCGCTGCGTCACGACCGGGTGCTGTCACGAATGCTGCATGCGACTACCTCTCGCCCTTTGGCCGAGAGATTAACTCTTTATTTCAGTCTTGGGCACTTGACACTTAAACCCGGAATCCACCGTCGGGTACTTACTCCACATCGTCATCACCGTGGGTTCGTGCATGCAGATCGACCGATGTGGACGCTGGGCGGCGCTGCTCATGCTGGGATGTGCGGCGGGATGCGCCGGCAATGGGGAGGGTCTCGATCAGAACGGGCAGCCCATCTCCGGCGGGGGCAGCACGGGCGGCCCCATCAGCGCCGATTTTCAATCCATTCAGGACCACGTGTTCACGCCCATCTGCTCCAAATGCCATATCGGTGCGAGTGCGCCGGAAGGCCTGCAGCTCGACTCAGCCCACAGCTACAACCTGCTGGTCGGGGTGCCGAGCGCCGAACAGCCCAACCTGCTGCGTGTGAAGCCGGGCGATCCGGACGACAGCTACATGGTGCACAAGATCGAGGGCCTGTCGGGAATCGTCGGAGGCCGGATGCCCCTGGGCGAGACTCCCCTGCCGCAGGCCACCATCGATGCGATTCGCCAGTGGATCACGGACGGCGCGCCCAACGCACCGGCCGCGGCCGCTGCGGCGGCCCAGGTTTTCGCCGTGCAAACCACTGCGCCGCTCGACGGCGCGACGATCGAAGGTGCGCCGGCGCGAATCATCGCGACCTTTACCCAGGACCTCGACGCCTCGCTGGTCAATGGCACGACGGTGACGCTGGAGCGGATTCGGGACACGGGCGCCCCTGTGGCGGTGGCGGTCGCGGTCAACGCGGCGGAAAGCAATCCCGCCGTTCTGTTGATCACTCCGCGCAAGGCGCTCACACCCGGTCTCTATCGCGCGACGCTGCGCGGCACCGGAGGCGGAGCATTGGCCAACCTGAATGCGCTTGCGCTGGGCAAGGATATTTCCTTCGAATTCGCCGTGGAGCCCGCGCCATGATCGGCCGTCACCGATACGCCGCGCCCGCTTTGCTTGCACTGCTGTATTTCACAGCATCGAGCGCGCGCGCCGAACCCTACCTCGCATTGCAGCTGGGTCTCAAATGCAGCCAATGCCACGTCAATCCGACGGGTGGTGGATTGCGCACCACATTCGGCGACATATTCGCGCAGACCGTGCTTCCCGCGCAGCACTTGGATTCAGCGTTCGACAACTGGACGGGCCAGGTGGGTCAATATCTGCGGAGCGGCGGCGACCTGCGCTTCGATGCCTCGCTGACTCAGGTGCCGCAGACCCGTTCGGTGCAGCAATTTGCGCTTGAACAGACGCGCGTCTATCTGGAGGCCGATGTCATTCCGAACAGGCTGCTCGCCTACGTGGATGAGCAAGTGGCTCCCGGCGGCGCGCTGAACCGCGAAGCCTATCTTCTGTATTGGTCCGCCACGCATGATTGGTACGTCAAGGCGGGACAAATGTACCTGCCTTTCGGGCTGAGATTACAGGACCAAACCGCGTTCATTCTGACCGCCACCGGCATCAACATGACCACGCCGGACCAGGGTGTGGAATTCGGCTGGGAACACGGCCGCTGGGATGCACAGCTCGCGGTCAGCAACGGCACGGCAGGCGGCGCGGTCACCGGCAACGGCAAGCAGTACAGCACTCAGCTGGCCTACGTCGAGTCGCGCTGGCGGCTGGGCGTCGCGGCCAACCGCAACGATCAGTCCATCGGAGCCAAGAACGCATACGGGGTCTTCGCCGGCCTCAAAACCGGTCCCGTCGTCTGGCTGGGGCAGGCGGAAATAACCGACGACCGGAGCATCGCCGCAGGGCAAGGCAAGGAGCTGGCGACGCTGATCGAAGCCGATTGGCTCATCACGCGCGGCAACAACCTGAAGATCACGGAAGAATTTCTCAATCCGAATCGCGCCGTGCCGAACGGCGAGCAAACCCGCTTGAGCGTGGTCTACGAACTCACGCCCGTTCAATTCCTGCAGATTCGCGGCGGTGTCCGTTGGAACGACGGTATTCCGCAGGACAATTCCCAGCATCAACGCCTGTACTTCGTCGAGGCGCATGGATTCTTCTAGGCCGTCGCGCAGCTCAGGCCGTCGCGATCATTGCTGTGACGCACGCCGTCATGAACGCCGTGGTCGCCCAGCCTCCCCACCTCAAATAGCCGGGAATGACGAATTGCCGCATCGCTGATCGGCGCGAGGCCAATATCATGATCGCGATCAGCAAAGGCACTGCGACGACGCCGTTGATGACCGCGGTCCAAAACAGCGCCGCGATCGGATCGACGCCCAGGAAATTGATGGCCAGGCCGATGATCACCGCGGCGGCGATGACGGCATAGAACCGGGTCGCCTCGGCCAGCTTCTTTTCCATGCCGAATCGCCATCGCATCGCCTCGGCAACCCCATAGGCCGCGCTTCCGGCAAGAACCGGCACGGCCAGCAATCCGGTGCCGATGATGCCCATCGAGAACAGGCTGAACGCAAACCGGCCGGCAATGGGACGCAATGCGCCGGCGGCCTGCGCGGCGGTCGCGATGTTGTGCACGCCATGCGCATGCAGAGTCGCCGCCGTCGTCAGCATGATGAAAAATCCGACGATGTTGGATGCCGCCATGCCGACGTAAGTATCGGCATTCATGCGCGAGAATTGCGCCGGTGCCTGTCTCGGCGCGGCGATCAAGGGTTCTTCGCCGGGCGCGCCCTGCTGCTCCTCGACCTCTTGCGAGGCCTGCCAGAAGAACAGATACGGGCTGATCGTGGTACCGAAGATCGCGACGACGGCGGTCAGGTATTCGGAACTCAGGGACAGGGGCGGCACGAGGGTGCGAAAGGCCACCTCGCGCCAGGGGATGGTGAGTGAGAAGGCCGCGGCTACGTACGCCAGGAGCACGAGACTCAACCATTTCAGAATTCGCACGTAGCGGCTATAGGGAATGAAGACTTGCAGCAGCAAGGATACGGCGGCGAAAAGGACGGTGTAGAGCATGGCGGAACCGCCGACCAACAGTTGCAGCGCGGCCCCCATGGCGCCCAAATCCGCCGCAATATTGATGGTATTCGCCAGCAGCAGCAGGCTCACGATGGGAAAGAGCACGCCGGCGGAGAACTGGCGCCGCAAGTTGGCGGCGATTCCGGCGCCGGTCACCCGGCCGACGCGTGCGCAAATCACCTGCACGCACACCATCAGCGGAAACGACAGGGCCATGGTCCACAGCATGCCGAAACCGAACTGCGCACCCACCTGGGAATAGGTGCCGATACCACTGGGATCGTCGTCCGAGGCTCCGGTGACCAAACCGGGCCCCAGGACCTGCCAAAATCGCTTTTGCCGCATGGCCGTTTGCGCTATGGGCGGCGTTGCGGAGCCCTCGAGTCAGCCGAGCGCGTGGAGTCATCGGCGCCGGTGGGACGGTAGGCGGCCATGGCCATCAAATGCGGCGAATCCGCCATGCTGGCCAGCATCATATAGTCGAGGTGGGAGGGTTGGCCGACATCGGCAGCTGGAGAGCGGGCCGCGGGGACGTTTGACGCCGCGGCGAGGCAACTCGTCAGGAGCATCGCCGATAGCATGCCCATCGTAGACGGCCAGGCACGCCGCAACAGCGCGGGCAACACGGTGCGCAACTACAAGCGGCCGCTGACGACCAAGACCAGCAGTATGATGAGTATCAAGCCCAACCCGCCGCTCGGGTAATAGCCCCAGCCGCTGCTGTACGGCCAGGAGGGAAGTGCCCCGATAACGAGGAGAACCAGAAGAATCAGCAGGATGGTGCCTAAGGACATTTCTATCTCCCTTGAGTCGACTCTGCTGCGACCATAGCCCGGAGACCGCCCGGCCGCAGTCGGGCTTGCTCGTCACTGCCTGTAGGGGCCGTCCTACCGCCTGCGGCCCCCGGCCCGGGCACCGTCCCGCTCCGCAGTCCACCGCCCCACCGCGCCACCGAGCCACTGCGCCGTCGCGCCGCAAGAAAGGGGGACTTTTATTTCGTGGTATCGACCCCATGCTTTGCCGACGAGGTGCCCATGAACGACATCAGACGCAGCAGCGAGCGGGGCTTTGCCGACCACGGCTGGCTCAAATCCTTTCATACCTTTTCATTCGGCGACTACTTCGATCCGAAGCAGGTGCAATTCGGTCCCTTGCGCGTGATCAACGAGGACCGGGTACAGGCGGGCGCGGGATTCGGCACGCACAGCCATCGCGATATGGAAATAATCAGTTACGTGCTGGCCGGCGAACTCGCGCACAAGGATTCGATGGGCAATGGGTCGGTGATCCGCCCCGGCGACGTGCAAAGAATGAGCGCCGGCTCCGGCGTGCAGCACAGCGAGTTCAACCCAAGCCCGCGCGACCCTGTGCATTTCCTGCAGATCTGGATTCTGCCGTCCGAGCGAAATATCGCCCCCGGCTACGAAGAGAAGCGCTTCGGCGCAGAAGAGAAGCGCGGGCGCCTGCGGCTCATCGCATCGCCGGACGGCGCGGACGGGTCCGTGACCGTCCATCAGGACGTACGGGTCTACGCCGGCCTGTTCGACGGCAAGGAAAGCGCCGAATTCCATGTGCACGGCGGACGGCTGGTTTATCTGCACGTGGCGCGCGGCTCACTCAGCGCGAACGGCACCACCCTCGATGCCGGCGACGCGCTGCGCATCATCGACGGCGCGGCGCTCGAGCTCAAGAGCGCACGCGACGCCGAGGTACTGGTATTCGATCTACCGGGCCAGGCGTGACCAGTACCAGTAGAACGGCAGCCCCACGGTCAACAGCACGACGCCCAGCAGCGCCTGATGAGGTGCGGCGATGAAGGTATTGATCAACAGTGCCGCCGTCACGAGCACAAAAATCATGGGAATCACGGGATAGCCGAACGCGCGATAGGACCGCGGCGCGTCCGGCATTTTCCTTCTGAATACGAACAACGATGCGGCGACCAGTCCGTA
>Ga0134126_10009110_pt1 | contig 12507 bp, 10 predicted proteins | sample KB31752_FD_96881 | JGI IMG/M metagenome (GOLD analysis project Ga0134126, IMG submission 96881) | Terrestrial soil microbial communities with excess Nitrogen fertilizer from Kellogg Biological Station, Michigan, USA - KB3-175-2 | ecosystem: Environmental > Terrestrial > Soil > Unclassified ...
CTTTAAAAACTTCTCTGGCATTGACCTATACTACCAAAAATAGCCTTATATTTGAAGCCTTAATTTGCTGCTGCAGTTTGTATCGAAAGGTTGCCGATGGCACGCAAGGTGTCGTCGGCTTGGTCGTCTTTGCCGGACAGGGCGCGGGCAAGGGCGGCTTCGGCTATCATAATGGCGTTGTCTCCGGTGATGTTTAACTCGGGCAGGCGCATTTCTACTTCGTTAAAATTTTCGGCAATCATTTTTTGCAATTTCTCACGAATGTGTTTGTTGGCTGCGACACCGCCACCTATAACAAAGGTTTGCGCGCCGCTTTGCTCGAGCGCGCGCTTTGTTTTGTGTACCAATACGTCAGCAGTAGCATCCTCAAACTCGCGAGCCATAGCGGCACGGGCCTCGAGGTTAAATTTTTGTATGCCGCCCTGGTCACGGAGGGCATATAGCACAGCCGTTTTAAGTCCCGAGAACGATACATCACAGTTGTCCGAACTAATCATAGGACGTGGAAGCGAGGGAGCAATACTCGGTTGCGGAGCCTGCGAGGCAGAGAGTGTTGCTCCTGAGCCCGTCACCTGTATTGATCTTGAATACTCAGCGAGTTTACTTACTTCGGGCCCGCCCGGGTAGGGCAGCGCCAGCATACGCGCCACTTTGTCGTACGCTTCGCCCACGGCATCGTCTAAGGTTTTACCGACTATCTCGTACTCAAACCAATTTTTCATTACGACAAACTCGGTATGACCTCCAGATATAAGTAGTGCAAGCACAGGAAGCTGCACGTTTTCTAATTTGCCATTTTTTACCAATGACGAAAGTAAGTGGCCCTCCATGTGGTTGGTAGCAAGCAGCGGTACGCCCTTTTCTTTAGCAACTTTTTTAGCAAACTCAACTCCCGTCCACAGCGCGGGTTCTAAGCCCGGTCCATTGGTTACGGCAACTGCGTCAAACTTTTGCTCTTTAAATTTTTCAAACAAGATAGGTAAGTTTTTTTCATGCTCTCGCTTGGCGAGGTTGGGGTACACGCCGCCATACTCGGCATGCAAAGCAGCCTGCGAGAGCAGGGCAGAGTCGAGTACTTCAAATACAAAGGACGGTCCTTTGTCAGATTGGACCGAATCCGATTCTAATCCCGCCTTGCCGTCGGGCAGGTTCCGACCCTCAACAAGCGCGATGCCTGTCTCGTCGCAGGAGGTCTCTATCGCCAAAATACGCATAAATATAAGGCTATAATAGCCCATCTTCAGGAAAATAACAGGTTAGCTTGGTATTATTGCCAATGGTAAGTTCTTGTTGTAGAGTCTCGTTAGAAGTTGCATCACCGCATCACACAGGGGAGAAGTATATGGAAGACCGGGTCCAAACGCCCTACGATTGTGCGTCATATCTTTTAAAACTCAAAGAGAATAAAACGATAGCGCTAACCGATTTGGACGGCACTATGACCTCCGGAGACGAACTGCCTTCGGACAAAGAGCTGGAAGACCGGACAAACGTCCGCGAACTTCTTGTCAAAAAAAGGGTGGTTACCGGCGCTGTTACGGCACGGACCGCCAGTCTTACGCTATCGAGCAAGTCGTTTGCCGAATCCGAGTCCCTGCGAAAGGCGGAGTATCCGCCCAAGTGGGGTAAAGATCCGCTGACCAACAGAAGAACGCGTGTTCCACTGGAGGAAATGCGCTTTTTTAACGGCTGCCTCGACTTTGATTTTACGGCAAGTTTTGGCAGCGTCATCGTTGTCAAAAACGGTCACGGCTACAAAGTTGATCAAGAGTTTTTCAATCTTCTGCGCTACGACTACATCAACAAAGAGCCCGACAGCGAAGTCGAGCGGGAACCCTGGCGTCACGTTATGCAAGTGTTCCTTTCTTCGGAAAAAATGCGTCCATACCAGAAGTACATGTCTAAGCTCGAGGATCCTTCCAATTATTATGCAGGGATCACCGACTCGGCGCCTCTGCACTTTCGGTACCAGTTTAACTTCGAAGGTTCGGCGGGTTTGGATGCCTTGCGTGAGATGAAAGGATTGCTTGATCAGGAAAGGTTTAACGCTCATCCGGTAGTGCTGCGCATTAACCTGGTGGACGAAAGCAAACCCAACCTTGAGGATCCGGAAAAGAGCCGTTATACGCTCTATCTCATTCCGTGGAATGCGTCGAAAGAAAAAATGGTGCACCGCATATTTTCGCAGTCGGTAAAAGCTGCGGGGATTGAGGTAAAAGACACCAAACTTTTGTATGCCGGTGATACGCTCACCGACCTGCGGACGGGACTTTGGGCCGGCGGCGATGCAAAGTTAACCTTTTTGCTCGCTACCGGATCACGATTGGCCCCGTACCTTATTGAAAAAAGAAAGATGTTTGGCGACGAAGATCTTTCTTTTCTGTGGGGTGCAGACATGGTCACGGGCCCCAATCGGTTGCAAAGCCGTTTGATGTCCACCAACGAAAAGGGTGTGTATAAGTTTGTGCACAAAATCCGCGAGGACCGTGTCAATACTGTCGTCATCGGCGACGAGCGGTATCCGGGACTTACGCCGCCCGGCTCGGTGCACTCGTTCTTGGAGGAATATCTGTAACAACAACAGGCACCAGCCGATCTTTATGATCGTCTGGTGCTTCTTTTTTATGTGCGAAAATTGTGCGCGATACAGGGATCGAACCTGTGACCTTCCCCACGTCAAGGGGACGCTCTACCAACTGAGCTAACCGCGCTCATATGCGACGATAGCAAAAAAATACCCGTTTGTCATTAGTAAAATATAGTGGTGGCATTTTTAAAAACCCGCAGTATACTAAGTATCCTTATGAATATCACCGGAGGAAAAGTTGCCTGCGGCGTTGCAGGGATAGTCATTGGTTTTGCGGCTGTTGTTATGATGCCGGCTCTCACACCTGCATCCACCGTTGCTGCGCCTGAAGCTACTACAACAGTTGAAGCTAAAGTCGCGCCTGCAACAAGCGATGTTATCGACGCGATATATCCTATTTTTAGTACGGACATTAGCTGGAGTCCTAAAGTGTCGGTATCACTACCCCCGCAAAGCGACTACAACCCAACCAAGCAAACTATTGTCGGCCAAGAAGTGGTATCGCTGCCAACCGCCAGTACCGAGGACATTGGCGGCACGGTTGAACCTTTGCGCAATTACTACGACCAGCTGCTTGTTAAAGCGGGCTGGACTATCGCAACTAATTTTGAAGCCGACGGCGCCGGCGGGTCGCTGTGGGGCTTTACCAAAGGCAACGACATTCTTATCTTTTCGTACACCTCGACCTTTATGAATCTGCAGCAGGGCCAGCCCGAGCAGTGCCCCTGCACCGTTGTCTTTACGATAATCGGCGGCACGCTGCAGTAATTTTTCTTTTGCCTAAAGGGTAAAAAAGTGTTATTTTACTTGGGTTAGTATTGGAGAGGTGGCTGAGTGGTCGAAGGCACCACACTCGAAATGTGGCGTAGGGGAAACCTTACCGAGAGTTCGAATCTCTCCCTCTCCGCAGACAAAATTACGCCGTTGGCGTATTATTTTGTCTGCGGAGAGGCAATAAAAAGACCGCACAGTAATTAGATGGCCCTATCGTCTAACGGTTAGGACGTCGGCTTTTCAAGCCTAAAATCCGGGTTCGATTCCCGGTAGGGTCACCAAATGGTTTTTGTTCGTCTTGAACTCTTGAGATAGCTTGAAAAGACAAGTTAATTTCGGGGTTCCATTAAGTATTTGGGAGTAGGTTGGGATTTCTTCAAAGAAGAGATTTAATAGGGTGCGCTGATGGCGTAAATTGTCTGCATTGGTAAGGATTTCAGTCGGGTGTTCCATTGTGTATTTCGCATAACGGATAAAGCCTTTGATGCTCTTCTCCGTTAGCTCAACATCCTGTCGCTTACTCTCTGCCTGCTTAATTTGAGCATCGAGCTCTTCGATTTGAGCTTCTAACATGCGTCGTACCGAACTACTCTCAGCAAAACCAAAAGCCTCAAGCTTCTTTGCTTGCTCAGCTTTCAGGTCAGCAACATTACGACTCACCTGTGAGGACAGCGATACAATTTCTTTTTCTCTTTGACGGTATTTTGCAGTAAGTGCGATTTCTAAGGTACTCAAAAAAGACTCATCGAATTTTATACTCTCTAAATATGTATTGATTTGGCTCTCAAACTCTTTCTTGGGAATACGAAAGTTTTTATGTGCTCGCTTACCATGAGGCGCATTACCGCAGTGGTACGCAGGATACAACTTGCCCAGCTTGCCTTTAGAAGCGCTTGCAAGAACCTCTAAGCCACAGGTATCGCATAAAACCCACTTGTGAGGATAATCGGGGTTATTTCGAAGTCGCTTTACACGACCCCAAGCCGAGTAATTAAAGCGTACTTCAACAGGTTCACCTGCTTTGGCTTGCGCGTAAGACTCCGGGACAATATAGACCTTGCCTCGATTAGCTTTATTAAACTTTTCGACGGTGGTAATTCCATCGAAGCCCTGCATCTTCACAGGGCAGTGCTTGTTCCATTTTTCACACGACACACCAGCATACTCTGTTTGAGAGATGTAACGTTGCAGTTGTTTAACAGTGATAGGTTTACCTCCTCTTTTACCTACGATGATTGGATTTTCAGGGTCACTTCTATCCCATTGGCGATATTCAGGAGTTTTAAAACCCATCGCATTTAGGCGTTCACATGCCTCCTCATCATCTACGCCCTCAGCTCGCATATCAAACATTTGTTGGAAATAATGTGCTCGCGCTCCCGCTTCGCGCACGACTCGCTCTTTTAGACCCACTTGTATGACTTTGTTGGTAAGTCCATCAGGAGCCCTGCGAACTGCATAGCCTTCAAGTACCAGTTGGATTTCTGCGCTTACGAGGCGCGTGAGTATTTTTCTAACCTCTGCTTTACTATCGTGAGCCGCCATCAACTCTGCGCTTTCACTCGGAGAATATATACTCCAATCATATTTGTAATCACCGAGATGTTCTAAAGTATTTTGTTTGGGTTGAATAACGCCCGTAGTATCAACAAGTAAAACATCGATATCTTCTAAACGCTTTTTTAAATGCAGATATTCTTCGATACCTTCGCGAGTAAGTCTGTCGACGGCTTGAACAAGATAAAATCCGATTTTCACCCCTTCTTTTTTGCGTTTAAGTATGTAAGCAATTTCAGCCTCAATATCATCACGTTTAGTTGTGGTTGCAGAATGGGCGTTTCTGAATACGCGGTCAACAGGCCACTTATGTTTGTCAGCGTAATGGCGAGCCGCACTTTCTTGGCGGTCGAGACCACCTCCTTTGAGCTGTATCTCATCGCTTACACGGGCTTTAATTATGCAGTAAATCTCTTCACTCATAGTTATATTTTAGCCCCTTCCTGAGATGCTTTCTTCATATGCAATAACCACATATCGAAAAGTACTCCCGCCATCTGGTCTTGAATAGCTACTATTTGCTCAACCTCCTTATCGCTAAGGTTAGGATGAGTTCTCTTTACCTCCGCAAAGAGAAGGGTTTTGGTATCTTCAACGCCTTTCATCTTGTGAGACTTTCCTCGTGGAAAGTAATTCCACAGAAATTCTCTTTTCGAGTTCAGGCGCGCTAGACTAGCTAGCTTAGTCTTACGATACCAGCCAAAAAAGCTTTTTCAATGAACTTTTTCTCTAAAATCGAAGGAGGAGGAATTAATGTACAAGACAGTCAATTATCACCAATAGTTATCCCCACCACACACCTTTAAAGTGTTACTTTTTGTAACCTGAAAGTGTCAGATTTTGTCAGGTTTTGTTTCAGCAGTGGGCGTATTTTTCTTTGTATAAGCACCGTAAATCTTCTCAATAAGCGCACGTAACTCTTTGAGGTCTACTTGGATGCGCATGACGGGGTCATACACATAATGTTTGCCGTCTTTAACGCCTTGAGCTACATGTTGCATAGAGACTTGCATCTTCGAGAGACGGTAATTTAGACGGTCAGTACGCTTCTTCTCTTCAATAAACTCAGGCGAAAGAAGGCTCTCAGTTCCTGCGGGAATTACAGGTTCGTCTTTATAAATAATCGCGTCAATTTCTTCGTCTGAGATTTTTGACTCGGGCGTCTCAAATAGCAGTGGCGAAGGGGTAAATAGTTCGCGATGAGCACTTTTGTGACGGATTTGGCCCAAAAAGTTAAGCCAATCTTGAAAGTTTTCCGAGATTACATGTTGGTATAGCTCGGCATCGAGTTCTTTTATTTTTTCGAGAAATAGCTTTTTCTTATCAGAATTTACAAATCCTACGTACCAACGGCTTTTGCCTTCTGGGTCAAAACCAAATCCAAAAAGGTCATTTACTATCCAAGCTAAATGGTCTACCGACCCCCACAGTAGATAAAGGTAATAATTTAAATGGTAACGAATAAAGCTATGGAAATGAGGACTTGTATTTTCTTTTATACCGTATTCGATGTCATGAAGACGCTGTTGAAGCGCAAAGAAACGTACTTGGTCAACTGTAACTAAAATATCTACATATCGATTATGTACAAACGACCTTATCCGTTCCTTCGAGTCGTTAGTGGGCTGACCCTTATGTATTGCCGCTTCTAAGGGAATAAGAACCGTATGATGAAAGCGGTCGGACATCGCATGTGCAAGGTCAGGAGTCCTTATGTTGTACACGGAATTACTGAATTTATAGTAGTTATAAAAACCTTGTAAGAATTGTTCAATCTTTTCTTGCAGTTCACGTAAATTCACTAGCTCAACGTTATACTCCTTCCGTAGAGAAGCTTTTTTCTCAGGAGGAAATTCTAAATCTGTTAAAAGAAAGGCGCATTTGTTCTCCACGGCTAAGCTAACAGAGTCGTTAAAAGCTTCGAGCATATCATTGAGAGAATAGGTGCCTATAGTTGGCAAATTAGGTATTGAGTCTATAAATTGGATGCGAGTTTTTGGAGGTTCCTCTAAACGAACCACTTTGTCGCTCGATAAGAATGTTCTTCGCATGTCGAACTTGTCTTCCCAGTAGCGTGGGTAATAAAACTCTACACGGCACAAAGAGGGGTCAAGTAAATCAAAATAGTGAGGGAAGGTGTCGATTAAATTTACCTGCTCAACCAACCGCCTTTTATTTGCAAAAAAGAAGGGGTCAATAAATACACGCAACTCGTTGAAAATAAGGTTCCACTTGTTCGTATCCACCCAGTCAGAATACTCCTTTTGGCCGTAAGAAACAGTAGCGGTAAAAAGCCCTTATATCTGCTAGTATTTGGCTATGGAGATAGGAATTTGGGGAGATAGCATAACCTACGGGGAAAGCGACACAGAGGCTCTAGGATGGGTTGGGAGGCTTCGTAAGTCATATCCCATAGACGAGGATATACAGGTCTACAATCGCGGTATCTGCGGCAATACGACCGAGGATTTACTTGGGCGCTTTAAGGTAGAGGCGGACTCTCTTGAGCCTTCTACCATTGTTTTTGCGATAGGCATAAACGACTCTAAGCATCCTTTTGGAGAGCAAACAAACAAGGTTTCTTTGGAAAAGTTTAAACAAAATATGCAGGCTCTCTTAGAGCAAGCCAAAATCCATACGCAAAAGATTTTCATTATTGGAGCTACACAAGTTGATGAGGAGATAGTAGCTCAATGGAAGGATAGCTCACGCTTCTACAATGGTGAGATAGAAAAATACAACGAAGTTCTCAAAGAGCTAGCAAGAGAGCAAAACCTCAAATATGTAGATGTCTTTACATTGCTTGATATAAAAGCAGACCTCCATGATGGTTTACATCCAAATGCTCAAGGATACGAAAAATTGGCCCAGCAAGTAAAAAGTTTTATCAAATGAAATTAGAACCGGATAATCAAATAAATCTCACTCAAGAGTCGCTCACCACGATACTCAATGCCTATGGGATTACAGACTTTACCTCTGCTCCTATAAACGAAGGTATTGCCAACTCGTCCGCCCGCATTGAAAGTGGTAGCAAGAAGTATGTGGTGAGGGTATACGCACAGGGCAAGAACGATGAGGACGTTTTGTTTGAGACTGCCTTTCAGGATTACTTGCGCGAACACAACATACCCATCCCTGTCATTCACAAAAACAACGACGGTAAAGAGTTAACTGTCGCGGAAATAGAAGGCAAGCGCTGGCAAGCCATCTTGATGGACTTTGTAGAGGGTCAGAGCGTGACCGTAAAGCCCTCGCAGGAATTGATTGAAGAACTTTCAAGCCTGCAAGCGAAAATGCACTTGCTTGGTATAGAGTTCGCTAAGCAGTCAGATAAACCGAAGAAGTTGTGGGAAGACCTTCACGACAGCCTAGTTTCAAAGGTTGAAAATACAACCGTGGGTGGTCAGGAAGTACAAGAGTTGCTAGAGAGAATAAAAGCTTATAGCTATCCGCTAAACCCTGACTTGCCCTATGGTTACAATCATTTAGATATAGATTTTGACGGTAACGTACTTACGAAAGATAATCGAGTAAGTGGTATCGTAGATTTTGAGGATTTGCAATATTCGCCCCTCATTGTGTGCCTTGGCTACAGCTTATGGAACATTTTAGATGATGATGGGGTCGATGCGATGAAGCATTACTTACAAGCTTATGAAAAAGTTCGCCCTCTTACGCCTGTTGAATACGAAGCTCTTCCAAATGTCATCTTCTTTCGCAATTATGTGATGGTCGTTATCCGCTTGCTCTTGTGGGAGGAAAATACACCGATTGAGGACATAACCAACCTTATAAAGCTCGAGAAAGAAATTCTTACGCTTTCTTTTAGGTAGCTTATTTCATCAATGTTCGCAAATCTTTCTTAAAAGCATTAACAAGTGCTGTTAACTTTTCGCTCCTCTCTTTACGGGTATTTCTTGCGTCTTCAACAAGAACAGCTTCCCAAAAGAAGTTGCGCTCTAATTTCTTTCGAGCCCCTTTTTGTTCTCTGGCCTCTTTATTCATGGCTATATAGTTAGTTTAATAATCATCTGGGTAAGGTAACGTCGCACTCCATAGCCTTAAACTGGCCTAGGAGCAAGGCTATTTTCTGCCTGAGCATAAAGACTGGGGATGCCTTCAAACACTGAGTTCCAGCCCGACACCATAGTTTCCAAGGTGTTCCATTCTAGGTACAATGGGCTCACAAAAAGAAGAGGTAAGATATGGCTATATTAGCCGTCTTTATATATATGAAATTTACTACAAAAATGGGGGCTTATCTATTGGGCTTTTTGTTTGGAATGATGGTACTGGGCGGGGTAGCCACACAGGGCGCTTTTGCCAATGCACAGGTGCTTACGAGCGCCTCTACCAACTCGTGCCTTAGTTTGCAAGGCAACGTTGGGTACGGCTTTCATGATTACAATACCGGCAACGCTGTTTCGGCATTGCAGGCCTTTTTAAACAACCAAGGCTACTTTAACAGCGTATACCTGGGCACCGGCAGCTATGGGTCAATTACCTTGCGTTCGGTTGCGCAGTTTCAGGCGGCACATGGTATACCGGCAACCGGGTTTGTTGGCCCGCTTACCCGCGCGGCTATTGCACAAATTACATGCGGCACCGGCACCGTGCCGCCGTCAACCAACGCTGCAACTTTGTACTCGATTAATCCTACCTCGGGCACTATTGGCACTACTGTTTCAATTACCGGCTTTGGGTTTACCGGCAGCAACACCGTACTTATGGATGGTTTAGTTGCAGCGTCCAACGTACCCATTACTTCCTCTATTGCGATTGCCTGCACCACCAACCCTGCGTGCCACGGCGGTATCAATCAAACAATCACCTTTACCATCCCCGCATCTATTGCACCTAACTGTACGGCAGGTCAGATGTGCGCGCAGTTTTTGCGCGAAGTAACAGCCGGCACCTATACGGTAACGGTTCTCAATAATAACGGCACCAGCAACACTATAAACTTTACGGTAACTGACGGCACTGTAGTGCCGCCGACATCGGGCGCTCCGACAATAAATTCGCTCAACACTACGTCCGGCCCGGTTGGTACAACGGTAACAATAACCGGCAGCAACCTTACCTCAAGCAATACGATACTTATGAGCGGTAGCGTAGCGGCAAGTAATGTGCCCGTTACTTCAAGCTATGCTATCCCGGTCGCTTGTAACCCCTTTGCATCTTCTTGCGGCGGAGGTGCGCAACAGACGCTCACTTTTACTGTCCCATCATCACTCTCGGCATACTGCGCACCGGGGACCGCGTGCCCCATGTATGCGCGTTTGGTAACGCCCGGCACATATACCATTTCAGTTTTAAATACCAACGGCACCAGCAACACCGTAAACTTCACGGTAACCGGTACAACCAACAACCAAACGCTTTCTATCAGCGGCCTGAGCGCGCCGGCAAGCCTCTCGCTTGGTCAGCAGGGCACGTGGACCGTTAACGCCGTATCAAACGGCCAGGGCAATTTGCACTACAGCGTGGTGTGGGGCGATGAGGCATCTATGGGCAGCTCAATAATGGCGCCGCAAACTACCTCGGTACAATCGTCAGCGACCTTTACTCACGCCTACAGCCGCTCGGGCAACTTTACCCCAACCTTTACGGTAACCGACGATAGTGGCCATAGTGTACAAAGCAGCAACACCGTAGTTGTCACACCGCTCTACTAATTGATTAAATTAAAGAGTAGTTAAAAAAGAAAACGGCGATCAATTGATCGCCGTTTTGCATAGATGAAGGTTCTTTAATGAACAGTAATGAACTGCTTCCGCCAGTCTTCGATCCAGTAGCAGATGACTTGATGAATCGCTCCGACTTCGCAGGCTAAACCAGCGAGAGCTTGCCTTATAATTTGCTGACCGAGACTGATCTTATCCTTCTTGTCGAAGGATTGTTCAGCCTTTCCAAGAGGATAAAACCCATGCTGGGCAAAAATATCCAACACCGCAAGCGGATCTTTGTTGGTGACAGGGATGAAGTCACTTGAATTCTGAAACTCGTAGATCCAGTCCAAAACCACACTGATGTCCGTAAAGTCCAAACCGGGGAGCTGCAACATTAACTGATCGTGCTTTTGCTGCACGCTAGTTTCGTACACGGCCCACTTGCTTGCCTGGGCCTTTGCCCGGTCAGTCCGGGATGCTCTTCTGGCTTTAGCTGTCAATTTTTTGTGGAACTGTGAGACGAGGGTAGAAGGAGTTGAAGCTCTTCTAGCAACGACGGTAATACCATTGAAATTAACACGCGCTTTTTGATCCGGCGACGCCTTTACTGCAATAACGAGCCTATCAGCGACACGTGTAATGTTTTCGCCGACGGTAGTGTTGAGTACCAGCATAGGAGTTACTCCTGTTTGATAGAACGGTAGTAGATCAGATTCCTTAAATACTATACATTGTATAGCGATTTTGTCAAATTGCAGATTTACTCTGGCTTTTTGTGCGGGGCTCTGAAGAAGAGGATTGGTACCACTACCAACGTTAGGACGATAGCAAACGACAGACCAAACATAATGCTAAAGGCGAGCGGCGCCCACATGGGGTTTGATGCCGCAAGTGGGATCATGCCAATAACAGTAGTAACGGTGGTAAGGAAGATGGGGCGGATACGCATTGCTGCAGAGTCGACGACAATATCGATAATCGGTTTGTTGGGCTCTTCGTGCAGATGGCGTATCATCGAGTCCATCAAAATGATAGCGTGGTTGATGATAACGCCGCCGAGCGCGATGAATCCGAGCAATGACGGGAAGGAGAGCGGCTGGCCGGTTAGTGCCAAGCCGTCGAGCACACCGATGAGTGAAAGCGGCACAATCATGAGCAGGTACGACGTGTAGCGGAATGAGTTGAAGGAAATGATGAGGATCATAAACATCAGCACGAGCCCGGCAATAAGCGCGACAAACATTTGCGTAAACGAGGTGTTAACGTCCTGCGTTTCGCCGCCGTAAGACACGGTAACGCCTGCAGGCAAATTAAGCGATGCTACTTTCTTTTGGAATGCAGCCACTACTGCGCCCGAGGTAGTTTGCGCGTCGTTGTAGGCAGAGACTGTTTCGATGCGTGATTTGTTTTGGTGTGCAATTGAAGCGTTGCCAAGCCCCAGGCCGCTCGTCAGCACCGAGCCCAGCAATACGGCGCCATTGGGCGTTTGGATAGAAATATTTTTAATATTGTCGATGGTTGTTTGCGAAGTATTGGATGGGTCGGTAAAGGCGGGATTTAAATTGAGCTTAACAATAACGTTTATGTCCTGGCCCGGCTCGCTGATGCTGGTGGCTTTGGTGCCATTAATGGCCGCGCGCAGTGTTTGCGCCACCGTTGCGGTGTTAAGGCCAAGCGCGGTTGCTTTGGCGCGGTCTATGGTTAAGTCAAATTCGTCTCCGTTGCTCTGCGTGGTTGCGGTGATGTTGATGACATGCGGAATGGTTGAAAGGAGCTGCTTGGCTTTGTCGGCGGACGTTATGAGGTCGCTGAGATTATTGCCTTCAAATTGGATTTGAATCGGCGCGCCGGAAGACGGCCCGTTGTTGGCCTGCAATACCTGAATGGTTGCATCGGTTATGGGCGATAGCAGAC
>Ga0134126_10009111_pt1 | contig 12507 bp, 11 predicted proteins | sample KB31752_FD_96881 | JGI IMG/M metagenome (GOLD analysis project Ga0134126, IMG submission 96881) | Terrestrial soil microbial communities with excess Nitrogen fertilizer from Kellogg Biological Station, Michigan, USA - KB3-175-2 | ecosystem: Environmental > Terrestrial > Soil > Unclassified ...
GACGTCTGGTACGCGCACGCCGACGTCAACGAGTTGCGTACGCAAGTCGACGCTCAGCTCAGGGCGCGACAGCGCAAGGCGCTCGACAAGGGCCTGGCCAAGGCACGGACCAGGGACAGCATGCAGCAACTGGGCAAGCTGACCCGGATGGTCGACGGCCGCCCGCGGATCATCTCCGATCCGCCCGTGCTGGTCCCGGCCGTCGATCTGGTCGCGACCGAGGAAGAGCGGTTGGGTTTCCAGAAGGAGATCAGCGGCCTGATCGCCATGTACCAGCGCACGCTGGAGACCGATCGCCGGTATCTGCTGCAGCAGTACGAGTTCTGCGACCTGGCCAGGAAGGTCGTCGGCGTCGGCAGTGTCGGAACGCGCTGCTGGATCGTGCTGCTACTCGGACGCGACGACGCTGACCCCCTCTTCCTGCAGGTCAAAGAGGCAGAAGCGTCGGTGCTCAGCCGGTACGTCGGCGCCAGCCGGTATGCCAACCACGGCCAGCGGGTCGTCGCGGGACAACGGCTGATGCAGGCGTCCGGTGACATTTTCCTGGGCTGGCAGCGCACCAAGGCAGGGCTCGACGGGCGGACCAGGGACTTCTACGTCAGGCAACTGCGGGACTGGAAGTTCTCCGTCGACATCGAGACCCTGCGCCCGGACGGGTTGCGGATGTACGCCGAGCTCTGCGGCTGGACCCTGGCCCGGGCGCACGCTCGCTCCGGCGACCGTATCGCTATTGCCGCCTACCTGGGCGGCTCGGATGTCTTCGACCGTGCCATCGCCCAGTTCGCGCGCCTCTACGCTGACCAGAACGAGCGTGACTTCCAGTCTCTGGTCGATGCGGTGAAATCCGGGCGGATCACCGCCGAGCAAGGCGTGTGACAGCCGGGCCGCCCCGGCTGTCATGCTGGTTAGCTGACCATGACCAAACTCGCGCCTTCCGGTCCGCGCTCCCGCCGTTCGCCCCAGGGCGGTGAGAGCCGCTGGCCGATGGCGGTCGCGGTGCTGGCCGCCGGGGGCCTGCGCGCGGTGCTGCCCCCGCCGCTCAGGAACGGAGACGCCCGGTGGGCGTTCATCGTGGTTATCGCCGTGCTGCTGGCGGTCCTTGTCATCGGCGACCCAGGCCGCATCGACCGCGACTCAACCTGGCTGCGCGTGCTGACCGGATCGCTGATCGGGCTGATTTCCGCCGTGAACGCCGTCGCGGCGGTGCGCCTGGTCGGCGGGATCATCCACGCGGTGAACTTCAGCAACAACGCCAACGTCCTGCTGGCCAGCGGTGGTGCGATCTGGCTCAGCAATGTCATCGCCTTCGGGCTGTGGTACTGGGACCTTGACCGCGGCGGTGCGGCCGCACGGGCCCGCGGGTCGGGGCCGTCGCCTGCCTTTGTCTTTCCCGAGATGGATAACTCCCAGTACGTAGGCCCTGGCTGGTCTCCGAAGTTCCTCGATTACTTCCATCTCTCGTTCACCACCGCGATGGCGTTCAGCCCGACCGACGTCTCGGCGATCAAGCCCTGGGCCAAGCTCATGATGATGGCCGAGGAGGCGGTCTCACTGATCGTCGCGGTCCTCGTCGTCGCCCGGGCCGTCAACATCCTCAGGTAGCTGGCCGCCGGGCGGCGCCGGCGGGGCCGGCCCCCGGTACGCGGAGACGAGGCGGGCCACCAGGGTGGCTAGGAACACCTGGCCGGTCAGGGCTTCCAGGACGGCGATGGAGCGGCCGCTGCTCTCGGCCGCCGTGAAGTCCCCGTACCCGAGGGTGGTCAAGGTGGTGAAGCTGAAGTACTGGAACGTCTGGCTATTGGCGGGCTGGTTGTTGGCGAAGAAGTCGGACCTCTCCAGGTGCTCCATGGCGGCGTAGCCGGAGGCGAACATCAGCCCGGTGATCAGGTAGGCGCTCAGGGCGCCGTAGATGCTCTGGATCGTGATCTCAGGTTGGGCCAGGACCCGGCGTACGACCATGACCACGGCCATCAGCAGCAGCAGCGTCTTCCACAGGTCTGCTGCCGCCTTGCCGGCCATCCCGCCGGACACCGACGTCCAGAACGTCACCGCCGAGCCGATGATCGTGGCGGCACCCAGGACGATCGGCCAGCGGCTGGGCAGCGGCGAAGTGCGCAGCGCTTCCAGCAGCACCGCGGCGAACAGGACGACCTGAATCTCGGTCGCCAGCTGCGCCGCGCTGAACGCGGCGAGCAGGTAGGTCCCGATGAGGATCGCCAGCAGCAGGCCGTACCGGCCGCCAGCGCCTGGCGGTCCGGCACGGCCGTGGTTCCTCCGTCTCAGTGGGCGGCCTCGCCGTGCAGGGCGTTCTGCAGTTCTGCCTCGCCCTCCTTGGTCAGCGAGGTCTTGAGCACCGTGCCGCCGTACTTGCTCATCGCGTCGATGGCCTTGTCCGGGGTCACTTTCTCGACCATGAGGAACAGCGCCGAGGTTCCTGGCTGCAGCATGCCGCGGACCTGGTCCTGGAACGCCTTGTCCACGCCGGATTTCGAGATCTTGCCCATGAGCGCACCCAGCCCGGCGCCGACCGCCATCCCGAGCACGGGGACGAAGAACAGCAGGCCGAACAGCATGCCCCAGAACATGCCCCAGGTTGCCCCGCCGCCGACCATGTTGTGACTGGTGTGCGTGTGGTACTTGCCCTCTTCGTCCCTCACGATTACCGCGATCGCGTCGGGTTCGATGATTAGATCCTTGGCCAGCCGCCGGGCCTCGGCCGCCGCGTCATCGGCGGTGGCCTCGTCGGGGTAGCCGATCGCGATCAGGTCAGCCATAGGTTCCCTCTTTCGTCGCTATGCCGACTAGGTCTTGTGCAGTCCATCAACGAGCGCGCGGCCGCACCCCACCCGCTCCGGGTGAAACGGCGGGCACGAGGTGGGCTGGACGCACCGGCCCGCGCCAGGCGCGGAATCATCCGCCGAGGGTGATGCGGCGCGACGCGCGCGAAAAGAGGATGGCTACTTCGGGCCCGGGGCTGACCGCGGCCAGTCTGGATCCGGTTTCATGTGATCTTTCGCCTTCTCGGTGCCCCGGGGGAACCAGGAGGGAGGCGCTCTATGACCAGCCAGCCAGCCGACGTAGCATCGGAGCCCGGTCGGCGGGAGGCCATCCAGCACGGCGAAGTCGCACTGCGGTCGATGGGCGTGCCGAACGCGGTGGCCCGCCAGTTCGACTTCTGGGATGACCGCTACGAAGGCCGGCGGCTGTTCTCTGAGGTCCTCGGAACGTTTTTCCTGGTTCTGGTGGCCGTTGGCGGCGGCATGGTCAATGCCAGGTTCGGCGGCAACGCGGTCCCATACACCGCGCTCGTGGTGGCACCGGCGCTGATGGTGGCGGCCATCATCATGTTTATGGGGACGGTCTCCGGTGCGCACCTGAACCCGGCGGTCAGCGTGGCGTTCGCGGCCCGGGGTGACTTCCCCTGGAAGCGCGTCCCGGCTTACATCGTCGCCCAGTTCCTCGGTGCCGCCCTGGCCACGCTGCTGCTGTGGGCGCTGATCGGCAAGCAGGGCAGCGCGGGGCTAACCCTCCCTGGTCACGGCATCTCGACGGGCACCGCGCTGGTGTGGGAACTGGTCCTGACGACCGGCCTGGTGAGCGTGATCCTGGGCACCGCGTCGGGCGCCCAGCAGATCGGGCCGCTCGCCGCCATCGGCGTGGGCTCCTACATCGCGCTGGCCGGGCTGTGGGGCTCTCCGGTCAGCGGCGCGTCGATGAATCCGGCCAGGTCGCTTGGCCCCGCCCTGGTGCTCAACGACTGGACCTCGTGGTGGGCGTACCTGGTCGGCCCGGTAGCCGGCGCGGTCATCGCCGTTGGCTTCGCCCACGTGCTGCGCGGCCGGGGCGGTGGCCGCAGCGGTGTATCGGCCGCGCAGGGCGTGATCGGAGCGGCTGGCGTCCCGGTCCCGCGCCGCGAACATGAACCTCGCAAAACGTAACTAGCCACTGGCATCGTGCGCACGGTCCAGCTCACCGGCTAGCTAGACGGAAAGGGAAAACGATGGCGGTAAAGACAGAGCAAGTGCGGGTGCCCGCCGCAAGGAAGCAGGCGCGGGTGCCCGCCGCGAGGAAGCCGGCGCGGGCCGAAACCGCGGAGCGGTTGACGCAGGCGGACCGGATGGCCATGGGCAAGGACGCCAGGGTTACCGCGCCGCTGGAGTCGCACGCGGAGTTCGTACCTGACCGGTCGCGGGATCCGGTCGGCCTGCTGCTTGAGCAGGCGAAGAGCAGGGTCCCAGAGCTGGTACCGATCCGGCACGGGCGGATGCTCGTGTCGCCGTTCACGTACTACCGGGGCGCGGCGCTGCCGATGGCGGCGGACCTGGCCACGACGCCCACGTCGGGGCTGCGGGTGCAGCTGTGCGGGGACGCGCACCTGTCCAACTTCGGGGCGTTCGCGTCGCCGTCGCGGCGGCTCGTCTTCGACGTCAACGACTTCGACGAGACGCTGCCCGGCCCGTTCGAGTGGGACATCAAGCGGCTGGCCGCGAGCTTCGCGGTGGCCGGCCGGGACAACGGGTTCTCAGGAAAGGACCGCCGGCAAATCATTCTCACCGCGGTTGAGAGCTACCGGACAGCGATGAGCGCGTTCGCCGGCCAGCCCTTCATGGACGTCTGGTACACCCACCTCGACGTCGACGACGCCATCCGCGAGTTCAAGTCGCAGCTGAAGGCCAAGAGGGTCAAGCTCACCGAGAAGATGGTGGCCAAGGCGCACACGAGCGACAGCATGAAGGTGCAGAGCAAGCTCACCACCGAAGTCGACGGGAAGCGGCGGATCGTCAGCCAACCTCCGCTGATCGAACCAGTCGAGGAGGTGTTCCCCGATGCGCAGTCTGATGCGATCTACGACCTGATCCGTGAGGTGCTGGGAAAGTACCAGCGCACCCTGCAGTCCGACCGCAGGCACCTGCTGGAGTACTTCACCCTGATCCAACTGGCCCGCAAGGTAGTCGGAGTCGGCAGCGTCGGCACCCGCGCGTGGATCATCCTCATGGAGGGCCAGGACGGTACGGAACCGCTGTTCCTGCAGGCCAAGGAGGCCCAGCCGTCAGTACTGGCCGCCTACTGCGGGCGCAGCCAGTACAGCAACCAGGGCGAGCGCGCCGTCGCCGGGCAGCACCTGATGCAGGCAGAAAGCGACATCTTCCTCGGCTGGACCCACGTGACCGGACCGGATGGGGTGGACCGCGACTACTACGTGCGCCAGCTCAAGGACTGGAAGATGTCCCTCCCGATCGAGCAGATGATCCCGTCCGGCATGAAGGTCTACGCCCGCATGTGCGGGTGGACCCTCGCCCGGGCCCATGCCCGTTCCGGCGACCGGTTTGCCCTCGCCTCGTACCTCGGGAACTCAGCCAAGTTCGACAACGCGATCGCCGACTTCTCCGAAACCTACGCCGACCAGAACGAAAAGGACCACGCCGCGCTCCAGGACGGCGTCAACGACGGGACGGTCACGGCGACCGCGGGGATTTAGGCCCCGGCCCCCTCGGGCGCGGGGGACCTGCGGGCGGCGAAGGCGAGGTAGAGGGCCAGCAGGCCCACGCAGGCGCAGAGGGCGGCCGACGACCAGCCGAGGGCCGGGCGGAGGCCGACAGCGGCGCCGAAGAGCCCGACCGTAAGGCCGCTGCCGATCCGCATGCCGTTGGCGCCGACGCCGTAGACCCCGATGACCTGGCCCTTCTTGTCATCGGGGGCGCGGAGTTGCGCGACGGTCTGGGTAATGGACAAGGCAGCCAGGTTCGCGACGCCGCCGATGACCAGGAGCGGCGCGGCGATCAGGTAGTTGTGGCTGACGGCGAAGAAGACGCTGGTGATGCCGTAGACGGCCGTGGACCACAGCGCGGCGCGGACGGAGAGCCTGATCCAGCCGGTGCCTTCGAGGAGAAGTCCGCCGAGGACCCCGCCAAGGCCGTTGGCGAACAGGAGCACGCCGTAGGCGGTGCCGCCGGGGAGCCCGGTGGTGGTGTCGGCTATGGAGGGCATCGAGGTCTGCATGGCGCTGCCCACGAAGAAGGCGCCGAGCCCGGCGAGGATGATCATCGCGGCGAGGACGCGGTCGCGTGACACGTCGCGGAACACGCGCACGGCGGAAAGGAGGCTGACCCGTGCCTTGGCGGTGATGCCGGACCGCGTATGGCCGGTGAACCTGGTGCGGGCCACGAGGACGGTGAGCGGCAGGTAGAAAGCGATGTTCACCCAGATGCCGCGGGTCGGGCCTAGGCCGAGGAGGAGCGCGGAGCCGACGACGGGGCCGCAGAGGATGCCGAGGGAACGGGCGGTGGAGTTCAGCCGGATGGCGCTGGGCAGGTCAGCGGGCCCGACGAAGTCCTCAAGCAGCAGCTGCTCGGGCGGCGCCCACAGCGCGCCGGCCATGCCGTGCAGGATCAGCAGGACGCATGCGTTCCAGACGGTGAGGGTCCCGGTCGCGAACAGGACGCCCCAGGCGAGGGACACGAGCATGAACAGCCCCTGCGACGCCTGGATGAGCTTGCGGCAGTCGTAGTGGTCGGCGAGCGCGCCGAAGTAGGGGGACAGCAGCAGGAACGGCAACCAGTGGCTGATGACCTCGAAGCCGGTGAGGGCGGGGGAGTGGAACCGTTGCCAGACCACCCAGTAGGTTACAACGTGCTCGATATTGTCACCCATCATGGACAGCCCGCCACCTACGAGGTAGCGGCGGCACTCGGGATTGCGCAGCGCGGCGAACTTGGCCGGCTGCCCCGCCTCGGGCCGCGCGGGGTCGGCCGAGTCGAGAACGGCGACGTGCGTCGGCACGCCGCAGGCTGCGCACATGGGGTGATGACTCCAGCGGTAGTTAGGCGGGCTAATCAATTCATAGCATGCGCCCTAACGGGGACATTCCGGTACCGTCTTCTACGGTCTTGTGGCGCCGGTCACGCACTTGCTACAAATAGCTGGCAAGAATACACGCTTTAGTGGAACGAACGTGGAGGCGCGCATGTTCGCGAAGGTGCGGATCGCCGTCGAAGCGGCCGAGGGCGGCGCACTGCTCTTGCGCTCGGCCGACGAGCTCGGCGGCTACCCGGCGACGGTCCTCCACAACGTCCGTGCCTGGGCGGAAGCCGACCCGGAGCACCCCCTGGTGGCCGAGCGGGGCCCGGATGGCGGCCCGTGGCGGACGGTCAGCTACGGCGCGGCGGTCGCCGCGGCGGACGCGATCGGCCAGGCGCTGATCGAGCGGGGCCTCGGGATGGCCCGCCCGCTGCTGATCTTGTCTGGCAACGGCGTGAACCACCTGCTGATGACGCTCGGCGCGATGGCGGCCGGGGTTCCGGTCGCCCCGGTGAGCGTGGCGTACTCGCTGCAGTCGAAGGACCACGCGCGGATCAGGGCGATCGCGGAGCTGATCGCGCCCGGTGCCGTGTACGCCGAGGACGCGGGCGCGTTCGGCCCGGCGCTGGATGCGCTCGGGGACATCCCGGCGATCGTCGGTGCCGGGGGCAGGAAAGACGCGGAGACCATCGGCGCGCTGCGGGCGACCGTCCCCGGTGACGCGGTGCGCGGCGCGTTCGCGACGCTCACCCCGGACGTGGTCGCGAAGGTGCTGTTCACCTCTGGCTCGACCGGGGCGCCGAAGGGCGTGCTGAACACGCACCGCATGCTGTCGGCGAACCAGCGGATGATCCAGCAGGCCTGGCCGTTCCTCGCCGAAGAACGCCCGGTGATCGTCGACTGGCTGCCGTGGTCGCACACCTTCGGCGGCAACCACAACGTGAACATGATGCTCGTCAACGGCGGCACGCTCTACGTGGACGCAGGCCGGCCCGCGCCCGGCCTGTTCGCCCAGACGGTCGCGAACCTCGCCGAGGTGCCGCCGACGGTCTACTTCAACGTGCCCGCCGGGTACGCGCAGCTAGTCCCGGCGCTTGAGGGCGACCCGGAGTTCGCTGACCGCTTCTTTTCCCGGCTGCGGCTGCTGTTCAACGCGGCGGCCGCGCTCCCCGCCGCGCTCCGCACGCGCCTTGAAGCCCTGGCCGTCGCGCACGCGCCGGGCCGGGACATCCCGGTGACGGGCTCGTGGGGCGCGACGGAGACGGCTCCTGCGGTCACGTCAGCGAACTTCCCTTACCGCGACGCCCGCTGCATCGGCGCGCCGCTGCCTGGCGCGCTGGTCAAGCTGGCACCGGTGGAGGACGCCTACGAGATCCGCGTGCAGGGCCCCAACGTGACGCCTGGCTACTACGCGCGCCCGGACCTGACGGCGGAGGCGTTCGACGCCGAGGGCTTCTACCGGACGGGGGACGCGGTCGCGTTCGCGGTTGACGGCGACCCGGACGCGGGCCTGGTGTTCTGCGGCCGGGTCGCGGAGGACTTCAAGCTGGGCTCGGGCACGTTCGTCCGGGTGGGCGCCGTCCGCACCGCGCTACTCTCGTCGGTCCCCGCGCTTTCCGACGCGGTGATCGCGGGGGAGAACCGCGACTACGCGTCCGCGCTTGCGTGGCTGAACCCGGCCGAGGCCCGCAAGCTGCTCGGCCGCGACCCGGTGCTTCCCGAAACCGGGGACCTTGTCACCGACCCGGACCTGCTGCGCGTGGTGGCGGAGGCCGTCGCCGCGCACAACGCGGGCCACGGCTCGGCGGCCAGCATCGGCCGCCTGCTTCTGCTGGCCCGCCCGGCAAGCCTGGACGCGGGCGAGATCACCGACAAGGGCTACCTCAACCAGCGAAAGGTCCTGAAGGAACGCGCCGCCCTGGTCGAACTGCTGTACGCGGACCCCGCCCCAGACGGCGTGATCGTATACGGTCACTAGAGTTCAGTCATGCGGTGCAATCGATGAGGGGTGCCGAGTTCATGGATGACGCTGTCCGAAGTGCGCTGGAGATCGGTCCCGGATCGACACGGGAAGACAAGCTTGTCGACATCACGACCTATGGCGCCAGGACCGGCGAGCCGCGGCGCATCGAGCTCGTGTTCCACCGGGTCGACGGCCGCTGGTACCTGACTGGGACCCCCGGGCCGCGCGGCTGGTATGCCAACCTCAGGAAGAACCCGCGGCTGGTCTTCCACCTTAAGCACCGCGTCGTCGCGGACGTCCCCGCGACCGCGCGGCCTGTTACCGGGGACCAGGAGCGGCGCCAGGTGCTGGCCCCTATTGTCGCGGACATCCAGGCCGCCCGTGGCAGCGAGTTGGACCTCGACGACTGGCTCGCCCGCAGCCCGCTGGTCGAACTGACCTTCGGCGACCTGGCATAGCCCGGAGAACAGGTCGGCAAGAGGCGTAGGGCTAAGATCAGTAAATCTCGGCCTTTGAAATGACACGGCATGCCCCGGTGGTAGGAGTCCGAATGACGCAGGATGCCTCGCAGGAACAGCATGTCGCGGCTGGCCTCGCCGTCGATCCGACAGTGCCGAGCCCGGCCCGGGTCTGGAACTTCTGGGTAGGGGGCAAGGACCACTTCGAGGCCGATCGCGCCCTGGCCGTCCAGTTCGGCCAGGTGGTGCCCCAGATGCCGTTGATCGCCCGGCTCACCCGGCAGTTCATCGCCAACACTGTGAGCAAGCTCGCCGCCGACGGCATCCGGCAGTTCCTCGACATCGGCACAGGGCTCCCCACCGCCGACAACACGCACGAGGTCGCCCAGCGCCTGGCACCGGAGTCGCGGATCGTCTACGTGGACAACGATCCGGTGGTGCTCGCGCACGCCCGCGCGCTGCTGACCAGCAGCCCGGAAGGCAAGACGGCGTACCTGGACGCTGATCTCCGCGATCCGGGCAAGATCCTGGCCCAGGCGGCGGAGACCCTCGACTTCACCCAGCCGGTCGCCGTCCTGCTCATCGCGGTCCTGCACTTCGTCCAGGACGCCGACGACCCGCACCGCATCGTGACGACGCTGATGGACGCGGTGCCGCCAGGCAGCTACCTGGCGATCCTGCACGCTGCCAGCGACGTCGGGGCCGAGGACATGCCGGAGGCGGAGCGACGCTACAACGAGAAAGCCTCGGCGCAGTTCAACGCCCGCGATCGCGAACAGGTCAGCAGGTTCTTCGACGGCCTGGAGCTGACCGGACCGGGCCTGGTCAATCTCAGCCGCTGGCCGCGGCGCACGCCAGGCGATGGCAGCGCACACGCTGACGTCGCCGCCTACTGCGGCCTCGCCCGCAAGCCGTAACCGCTGTCCGCAGCCGACGCTGGCCACAGCGAGGGCACCGGCTCCGTGACTCCGAAAGATCTTTGACGTTATAGCTGCCATGGCGACCATAACGCCAAAGGTCATTAGCTGATAACAGCAAGAGGCGCTTGCGCTGGTTGTCAGAAGGTCAGGACCAGGCGGCCGCGGACGCCGCCGGCCTCCAGGCGGCGGTGGGCGTCCGCGCACGACGACGCGGGCAGCTCGTCCGCGACCCGGAACGTCAGGACGCCTTCGGTGACCAGGCCGGCGAGCTCGGCGATCCGGTGTCCCTCGTGCAGGTGCCGGCCGACGAGCACCAGGTGGATCGTGATGCCCCGTTCGGTCTCGCCCTGGAAGGGGCGGACGGCGAGGAGCTGCCCGCCGTCGCGGACGGCGGGCAGGACGGCCGGCCCGAGCAGCGCGGCGTCGATGACCGCGTCGACCCCGCCGGGGTAGAGGTCACGGACGGCCGCGGCCATGACGTCACCGCGCGGGACCACGTGCCGGGCACCGAACGACTTGATCAGCTCCACGTCGGCCGGCGCCGCGTCGCCGATCACCTCCAGGCCAAGGTGCGTGCCGAGCTGGATCGCGTACTGCCCGACGATGCCCGCCGACCCGGTCACCGCCAGGGTGGCGCCGGGCGGGAGGGCGAGCAGGTCGAGGGCGGCCCGCACCGTAAGCCCGTTCATCGGCAGGGTCGCCGCCTCGGTCAGCGACCAGCCGTCGGGGACCTTGGCGAGCTGGTCGGCGTCGACCACGCGGTACTCCGCCTGCGCGCCGCCGCCGGGTTCCCACGGGGAGACCGCGGCCATCACCCGGTCGCCGGGCTGCCAGCCGGCAACGGAGGGGCCGGTCGCGTCGATGACGCCGGCCAGGTCCATGCCAGGGATGAACGGTGGCGCGGCGCCCTCCGGCAGCGCCCGGCCGCCGTGCCGGAACCCCAGGTCGGTGGGGTTCACCGTCGCGGCGGCCACGCGGACCAGGACCTGGCCTGGCCCGGGCGAGGGCTTCTGTACGGTGACGATCCCCAGCACGGACGGGTCACCGAACTCGGTAAAGCCAACAGCGCGCATATCCGTCATGGCGTCCTCCTGGGGGTTGGTTGGCGGAGCTCCGGACCGTTCTTAATTACAGGTCTTTGCACAAGGCGAGCAGCTCGTCGATGCCGCGCAGGTGCAGGTGCGGCTGCTTCGCCGGCGGCAGGTGGTCGTAGGCGTCCGGGCCGGCGAGGCCCGTCTGGACGGCGACGGCGAGGGCCCGGCCGCGGTGGGCCATGGGCACCTCGAGGAGCGGGTCGTCGCCGACGACGACGAGGCTGGCGGCGGGCACGCCGAGCCGGGCGGCGGCGGCGCGCAGCGCGTCGGGCGACGGCTTGCCGGTGACCGTCAGCCGGCACCCGGTGATCGACCGGATCATCGCGGAGATCGCCCGCGACGTGCCGAGCGCGCGCCCGCCCGCGGCGGCGAAGAACGGGGTCTCCGACGCGCTGTACAGGGCCGCGCTGTCCCAGACCGCCTGGCAGGCGGCTTCCAGGTGGGACATGGTGAACTCGCGGAACCAGCCGACGAACACCGCGTCCACCCCGGCGGGCTCTTCCGCGGGCCGGGTGTCGGCGGCGGCCTCGACCGGGGGCACGATCTCGATCCCCGCCGCGCGCAGCGGCCCGGTCAGGCCCTCGCCGCCGAGGACCATGACCCGCTTGTAGCCGCGCTTGGTGAACATCACGACCGAGCTGGACGCCGGGGTCATCATCTGCTCGTCGGGCACGTCAAGCCCGCTGTCGCGCAGCACCTGCGCGAAGTGGGCGGGCGTGCGGTTAGACCCGTTGGTGAACACGAGGTACGGCAGGCCGCGCTCGCGCACCCAGTTGAGCATCTCGACCGCGCCAGGCAGCGGGGTGAGCCCGTGGTTGACGCGGTCGCCGAGCGCGAGCGTGCCGTCCATGTCGAAGATGAACCCGCGTGCGTCCCGCAGCCGGCGCAGCACGTCGTCATCAGCGGTCATTGTTACCCCCCACTTCGCAACGACAGCCGGAAGCCCGGCTTGTTTACCGTCAGCTCCCGCGCCTCGCCGCGCGCGAGGCTGGTCCGGTCCTTCAGTTCCCGCAGCAGCTTCAGTACCGGCACCGTGTCCGGGTTGTAGTGCGTGACGGCGGGCCCGGCGGCGACCATCGCGTCCACTTCCGCGGCCGGCATGCCGAAGCGCAGCGCCAGTTCCTCGTCGCTGATCCGCGCGCCGAACCGCTGCCGCAGCTCGGCCACCGTGAGCGGGTCAGGCTCGGACGCGAGCTCCGCCGCCCGCGGCCTGCCCAGGACCTTGTCCAGGACCCAGGGCTCGATCGGCGCGGTCGGCTTGCCGAAGGTGCCGA
>Ga0134126_10009114_pt1 | contig 12506 bp, 13 predicted proteins | sample KB31752_FD_96881 | JGI IMG/M metagenome (GOLD analysis project Ga0134126, IMG submission 96881) | Terrestrial soil microbial communities with excess Nitrogen fertilizer from Kellogg Biological Station, Michigan, USA - KB3-175-2 | ecosystem: Environmental > Terrestrial > Soil > Unclassified ...
ACCGATGGGGCCAAAACCCTTGACGAGACCAGGGCCGGCACCGGCGACGGACGCGTGCTACCGCGTTTGTCAACCGCCGATGACGGCAAGGGGGCGCCTGCAACGGCACCGCCAAGGTGACCGTCCCGAAGAGCCAAGGCCGTGCTGGCGCCGCTGTAGAGAGTGCTTCCATGGTCAATCGTTCGGGCCGGGATTTGAAGACCGGTCCGTAGCCGACACTGACGAGGGGACTTCCGGCTCTTGATCGGAGTCCCCCTCCGGCGCTGGCGCGTACTACTCCAAGCGATCAACCGATGAGACAACAGACCCGTAGCGGTGCGGACGTAATTAGGTTAGGCTCACCTTCGCGTACTCACAGGCGCGGCAGGAAAGGTGACGGTGCACCGTGGGTGACGAACGGCATACCCAAACCCGGTCGGACGGTCGGCGCGCGAGCGGTCGCCCGCCCACGGAGCCGGTGAAGGCCGAGGATGTCGACTGGCTCTTGACGCACCTGCGGGGTGTCGTCGCGGCCAGCCCCCCAGCCGTGTGGGCGGGCCGGGGTATGACGCTGTTGCAGCTCACCACGATGCACCTGATCAGCGCACTGGCGCCGGTCAGCCTCACCGATCTCGCCCACGTACTGGGCACACGACCGCCGGCGACGTCCGCCATGGTTGATCGGCTGGCGCACGCCGGGATGGTGTGCCGCACGCCCGACCCGGACAATCGCCGACGAGTCAAACTGACCCTCACCACCGCCGCCACGAAGATCATCGGAGACACTGGCGCGGACACCGCAAAACGGCTGCACGCTGTGCTGACCGGGATGAGCCCGCAGATCCGGCGTCATCTGATCGACGTGCTCCGGGATTCCGTTCACCCATCCACTGCCTAGCCACGGCAGGGCGTCTAAGTCCCCTCTCAGGCGGTGGGTCCACACTGGGCGCATGCGGATCCTCGTAGTCGACGACGACCGGGCCGTTCGAGACTCGCTGCGCCGGTCGCTGCAGTTCAACGGCTACACCGTGCAGCTCGCCGGGGATGGCCAGCAGGCCATGGAAGCGATGGCCACGGCGCGACCCGACGCGATGGTGCTCGATGTGATGATGCCCAGGGTGGACGGCCTGGAAGTGTGCCGGCGGCTCCGAGGCACCGGCGACGACCTGCCGATCCTGGTGCTCACCGCTAGGGATGCCGTGTCCGACCGGGTCGCCGGGTTGGATGCCGGCGCAGACGACTACCTACCCAAGCCCTTCGCCCTGGAGGAGCTGCTCGCCCGGTTGCGCGCGCTGTTGCGGCGTTCGCCTCCTGATAGCGCCGGGCTGGCCGGGCCGCCAGGAGCCCGGCTCGAGTTCGCCGATCTCACGCTCGACGAGAGCACCCGCGAGGTCACCCGCGGTGAGCGCCGGATCAGTTTGACCCGCACCGAGTTCAGTTTGCTGGAGCTGTTCCTGCGGCATCCGCGGCAAGTCCTGACCCGTAGCCGGATCCTGGAAGAGGTGTGGGGCTATGACTTTCCCACCTCTGGCAACGCGTTGGAGGTCTACGTGGGTTACCTGCGGCGCAAGACCGAGGCCGGGCGGGAACCGAGATTGATCCACACCGTTCGTGGTGTCGGCTACGCGCTGCGAGAGACGCCTCCGTGACCCAGCCAGCCGGTCCGAAATTCGGAAATCGGCGGATGTCGCTGCGCACCAGGGTCACCGCACTGGCTGCGGTGTGCGTAGGAAGCGCCGTCGCACTGGTGTCGCTGGCGGGTTATTTCACCGTCCGCACCAGCCTGTACGACCAGCTTGACACGACGCTGCTGCAGCGCGCCGACTCCCTGCGCAGCACGCTGGCCAACGCCGAGCAGCTCGGTGGCATACCGGACAGTTTCTTCGGCGCAGCGGACATCAGGGTGGGCCTGCTCGACGGCCGCACCGGACGCAGCGTGGTCGGCGGCGACCTGTCGATGGGTCCCGAGGAGCTCGCCGTGGCGCGCGGCCAGCAGCTCCAGTCACTGCGCACCGACCGGGCACGCGACCTGCGCGTCGCCGCGGTGCCGGCAGCGCCGGGCGCTGCGCTGGTGGTGGCGCGAGGCCTGGACGCCACGCGAACCACCTTGGCCCGGCTCGGTCTGGTGTTCACGCTGGTCGGCGGCGCCGGGGTGCTGCTGGCCGCCGCAGCGGGCACCGCGGTCGCCCAGGGCGGCCTGCGCCCCGTCCAACGACAGACCGAGGCGGCCGAGCGGGTGGCCCGCACCGGCAACCTGCAACCCATCGCGATCTCCGGTGACGACGAGCTGGCCCGGCTCACCGGTAGCTTCAACAGCATGCTCGGTGCGCTGGCCGAATCGCAGGAACGACAACGCCGGCTGGTCGCGGATGCCGGTCACGAACTGCGCACTCCGCTGACCTCGTTGCGGACCAACCTGGAACTACTGGCGGCCTCCGATCGCCCGGACGCGCCAACGCTGTCCGAGCAGGACCGCAAGGAGATCTCCGACGATGTACGCGCCCAGGTCGAGGAGCTCTCCACCCTGGTTGGTGACCTTGTCGAGCTGGCCCGGGAGGACGCCCCGCAGGTGGTGCACGAGCCCGTGGAGCTGACCGAGGTGGTGGAGCGGGCGCTGGCCAGGGCCGGCCGGCGAGCGCCCGACGTCCAATTCGACGTCGACCTGGCGCCCTGGAGCCTGCTCGGCGACGCCAACGCCCTGGAACGCGCCGTGCTCAACCTGCTCGACAACGCCGCCAAGTGGAGCCCTGCGGGGGCGACGGTCGACGTGCGGCTGGCGCCCACCGGCCGTGGTACGGCAGCGGTACAGGTGGCCGATACCGGACCAGGGATCGCCGAGGACGACCTGCCCTATATCTTTGAACGGTTCTACCGCTCATCTGATGCGCGTACTCTGCCCGGCTCCGGGCTGGGCCTGGCCATCGTTGCGCAGGTCGTCGCCCGTCACGGGGGTAGTGTGCGCGCCGGTCGGCGGCCGGAGGGCGGCACGCTGATGACTCTCGAGCTGCCAGGCAGACCATCCACACAACACGCCTAGTTCATTCACATGCATATCTCAGGAATTCAGGACAACCTAGACACATGAACGACGACTCGCCGCGACCGCAACAGCCTCCCGAACCGCCCTGGTCGCCGGGCCGGCAACAAGGGGGATGGAACCAGCCCTACGGCAGCCCAGCCGCAGGGCCCTGGTCCACTCAGGGTGCAGCGTCCCCGCAAACCACCCCGATCGGAGCGCCGCCCTCAGGTACATCGGCACCGCGCCGCAGCAGACCTGTCGCGGGAGCCGTCGTGCTGTCGCTGATCGTCGGCCTGGTCGCGGGAGGCGTCGGCGGTGCGATCGGCTACCAGTTCGCCAGTCAAGGCAGCGGTGCGATCAGCGCGCTGGACCTACCCGTGCCCGCAGCCTTGCCGGCCGCGAACCTGCCCAACGGCTCGGTCGAACAGGTCGCACAGCGGGTGACACCCAGCGTGGTTCAGCTGCGAGTACACGGTTCCCGGGTGGCCGCCGAAGGCAGCGGAATCGTGCTCAGCCCTGATGGGCTGCTGCTCACCAACAACCATGTCGTGGAGCCCGCCGCCAACGGCGGAGACCTCGCCGCAGTCCTCCAGGACGGCCGCTCGGTGCCGGTCCAGATCGTCGGTAGGGCGCCATCGTTCGACCTCGCTGTGGTGCGAGCCCAAGGCGTCACCGGCCTAACCCCGGCGCAGCTGGGCAGCTCCGCCAACGTTCGGGTCGGTCAGGAAGTGGTGGCGATCGGCTCGCCGCTGGGCCTGTCCGGCACCGTGACCAGTGGCATCATCAGCGCGTTGGACCGCCCGGTGCGCGCCGGCGGCGAGGGCAGCGGTCAGGAGACCGTGTTGGACGCCCTTCAGACCGACGCCGCGATCAACCCCGGCAACTCGGGCGGCCCGCTCACCGACATGCAGGGCCGTGTGATCGGCATCAACTCCGCGATCGCGTCGCTCGGCTTCGGTGGCGGGCAGGCGGGTTCCATCGGGCTGGGCTTCGCGATTCCCATCGACCAGGCCAGGCGGATCGCCAACGAGCTGATCCACACCGGCCAGGCCACGCAGGCCCTGCTCGGCGTCACCGTGCCTGCCGGTTCGCCAGAGGACAATGCTGCCGTCGTCCAGCAGGTCACCCCTGGTGGCGCTGCCGCCACCGCCGGAATCCAGCCCGGCGATAAGATCACCAAGGTGGATGACCGGTTGATTGACAGCGGGGATGCGCTGATTGCGGCCATCCGTTCCCATCCACCGGGTTCCCAAGCCACGCTCGCCGTCAAGAACTCGGCCGGGGCGACCCGGCAGGTCAAGGTCACCCTCGGCAGCCAAGAGGTAGGCACCCGCTGACCGATCCTCGCGCCGGCGCGGAGAGATCAGACCTGCTTCGCTCCAGGAGGTCGTGCCCGGCTACGGTGCTCGGCATGGAACGCAGCGTGCGCAACTTGGGGCGGGCTCTCGTCGTGATCGTCGACGATCGGGTAGCGCACGGGGAACATGAGGACTCCACTGGCCCGCTCGTCACGGAGCTGCTGGAAGAGGCCGGCTTCGTGGTCGACGGTTCGGTGGTCGTGGCCGGTGAGTCGGTGGACATCCGCAACGCCCTGAACACCGCGGTGATCGGCGGAGTGGACCTGGTCGTCACCGTCGGCGGTACCGGGGTGTCGCCCAGAGACGTCACTCCGGATGCCACAGCTGGCGTACTGGACCGCCCGATACCGGGCATCGCCGAGGCTATCCGGGCCTCCGGTCTCGCCGCCGGCGCGGTGGATGCGGGCCTTTCCCGGGGACTAGCCGGAGTGTCGGGTAGCACCCTGGTCGTGAACCTGGCACGATCACGCGCCGCGGTCCGCGACGGGATGGCCACTCTCACGCCACTCGTCGGAAGGGTGATCGACGAGTTGTCCTGGCCAGATCAGGACTGAGCGCCACGCGAGCGGGGCGCTCACCCCGACACGACCGGTATGCAGGAAGCTGGAGCACCACCACGACAGGCCCGAGCGGTCGCCATCCCGGGCCCGGAGGGTTCAGGCGCCTGCCTTGCCGTTTCGGCTCAGCGCCTGACCGACCAGCTGGCTCACGTTAGCGCACTGATCATGGAAACGCCCGCCGGTGGCCGTGTCCACGGCGAAGACGGCTGCCTCGACACAATCGCGAGCGACACCGCTTGCCTTCTCGACAAGTGGGCCGGCCTTTTCCATGGCCTGATCGACGATCGGGCCAGCCGTGACCGATACCTTCTCGGCGAACGGGCCGACCTTGTTGATCGTGCTCTCCAGGAGCGGGGCCGTCATCTCCCGGGCTACCTCCACGAACGGAGTCGCCACTTCCTTGGCCTGCTCGATGTACGGGTTGGCCTTCTCCAAGGCCATATCCACAAGTGGAGTGGCCTTCTCGAGAGCTTGCATGACAACGGGGCCGGCCATGCCGATCACGGGGCTAGCCGCGTCCTTGACTTTCTCCACTAGACTCATGGTGGGAGCCCTTCCGGTCGTGAGAGATGGAGAGACCCTATCCTGGCACTGCGATCTAGTAGCGGGAAGTGATCGGTGCACGAGGAGTCCTGCGATCACGCGGTCGGGGGGATGCCATGGTGCCGGACAGGGGCTCTGACCGCGTCAAACGACGTCACCGCGGGTTGGATGACGTGTTGCCCGATGATACTGCAGACGACCGCCCGGATCTCGCGGTGGCCGAATCCGAGGCCCATGATCGGTGGCTTCGGGACAACCGACCACCGCACCACGACGCCGCCTGGTGATCACCACTGCGGTCTCAATGGACCGTGACGGTCAGGCTCTGAGCTAGCGACGTTGCGGCGACCCTGCTCGCCGCCACCGGATCCAGCGCGACCAGCACCAGCTTCCCGTCGCGTTCCGCAGAGCCGGGACCGGACTCCAGCACCGCGAGCACCCGGGCGGCGCGGGCCAGCACCACTGGCTCGCCCTGCTGCGGTCCGGCGGCCACCACGTCCACGGTGACCCCAGCGTGCAACAGTGCGGCGACGCCCGGATCCGCCAACCGCAGCGGCACACTCATCAGCTCGGGATTGCTCGAGATCGATCGGGTGAGGTCCGGGCCGGTCAGCCGGACGTCGGTCAGCGCCTCACCACGCCGGACCGGTGCGGCCAGCGTCCGGCCCAGCACCGCGGCCGGGGACCGGGCGGCACCGTCGGGCACCGCCTGCGCGGGTAGCCGGCGCAGCCCCAGCTGACCTGCTTCGACAACGGTGCCCGGACTCAGGTCCCGGGCGGCCACCACCATCGTGTCGCCGAGGAAGGGATCTCGGGAGGAAAACAGCGCCATTATCGCGGCGAGCCCGACGAGCACCGTGGCGGCGACTCGGCGTAGGAACATCATCTGGCCGAACGCGGCTGCCCGCCTGAGCTCGTCCCACCCCTGCCGCAACAGTGCTGCACCATCGGCCTGTTGTCGCCAGCGCCCCATCGTGACCTCCCGATCTTCCTCGTCACGGCCGTGACATTAGGCAAGGTCAGGTGGTCGGGGAAGCGCCGTCGCCGCTGGCTGTGGACAACCGTGCGGCTGTGGATAACTGCTCCGGTCAGGAGGTCGCGGACGCCCCAGAACTCGTTGACGCCGAGGCGGTCTTGGAGTCGGACGAGGGTTTCGCTTCGGATGACTTGGAGCTGGACTTGTCCTGCGGATTGACCTCGGACTTACCGTTCGAGCTGGGCTTGTCCGAGTTGGTGGAGCGGCTGTCGGTGCGGTAGAAACCGCTGCCCTTGAACACGATGCCCACCGACGAGAACAGCTTGCGTAGCCGGCCAGAACACTCCGGGCAGTCGGTCAGCGACGGATCGGTGAACTTCTGCACGGTGTCGAACCGGTGCTCGCACGCTGTGCACGCGTAGGAGTAGGTCGGCACGTTTCGCCCTCCACGTAACTGGCACTCTACGCACGAGAGTGCCAACACGATGATAGCAAGTTTAGCGGCCCCGCAAGATCTGGCCGGCACGGTCGGTGGGCAGCGTGAACAAACCGCGCCGAGGAGTCAGCGCCGCGGTGACCGGCACATCGTGCGGTTGCGACGGCACCGAGGCCAGCACCTCGTCGTCGCGCACCACAGCCACCAGCGGGATTCCGGACCTGGCCAGCGGTAGCGTCCGGTCGTAGTGCCCGCCGCCGCGGCCCAGCCGGGTCCCGTGCCGATCAACGGCCAGTGCGGGTACCAGCACCAGCGCGGCGGTGGCGATCATCGCAGCACCCAGCAGTGGTCCGGCCGGTTCGCGCAGCCCCAGCGGCCCGGCTCGTAGTGAACTGGCGCCACGGTAATCGGCCCAATCCAGCGGGCCCTGGTCGGTGACCAGCGGAAGCAGCACCCGGCAGCCGCGGCGTACCAGGGCGTCGAGTAGCTCTGGAGAGCCCGGCTCGGCACCCACCGGCCAGTAGGCGCACACCGTGGCCGGCCGGTCGACCGGCAGCGCAGCTGCAGCCAGTGCTACCGCCTCCGCCGCGCGCACGGCCACCGGCACCGCCCGCCGCGCCGCGACCACCCGTCGTCGCAACTCGGCCTTCGCGCTCTGTTCCACCCCGCCCGCCTCCTAGACCCGACATGGAGACTTATCGGGGTTATCGAGCCCCCGATAACCCCGATAAGTCTCCATGTCGGGCTGGGAACTGAGGCCGATAGGGTCGGAGGTTATGGGTGTGTCGATGGGTGGCGGGCCGGGGTTTCGGACGGCGGTGGTACCGGCTGCGGGGCTCGGCACCCGATTTCTGCCGACCACTAAGGCCGTGCCCAAGGAGCTCCTCCCGGTGGTCGATACACCCGCGATCGAGTATGTCGCGGCGGAGGCGGCGCAGGCCGGGGCGCAGCGGCTGCTGGTCGTCGTCTCACCGGGCAAGGAGTCGGTGGCGGCGTACTTCGACGCCAACCCGGATCTGGAAGCCGAACTGCGTGGGCGGGACAAGGACGGGCTGCTGGAAAAGGTGCGCCGAGCCCCCGGATTGATCCGCGCCGAGGTTGCGCTGCAGCACAAGCCGCTCGGGCTGGGACACGCGGTGAGCTGCGCCGAGCCGTTGCTGGACGAGTCCGACGACGCGGTGGCCGTGCTGCTGCCCGACGACCTGGTGTTGCCCACCGGAGTGCTCATCACGATGGCTGCGGTCCGCCGGCGGTACGGCGGCAGCGTGCTGTGCGCCTTCGACGTCCCGCGTGAGCAAATCTCCGCCTACGGCGTGTTCACGGTGGAGGACACGGCAGACGCAGATGTCAAGCGGGTGCACGGGATGGTGGAGAAACCGGCCCCCGATGCGGCGCCGTCCACCTTCGCCGCGGCCGGCCGCTACCTGCTCGACCGCGCGGTATTCGACGCGCTGCACCGGATAGCCCCGGGTGCCGGCGGTGAACTTCAGCTCACCGATGCGATTGCGCTGCTGATCAATGACGGTCATCCGGTGCACGCCGTGGTGCACCACGGCCTGCGCCACGATCTGGGCAATCCCGCGGGATTGCTCCGAGCGTCGGTGGACTTCGCACTCGCCGACCCCGATATCGGTCCTGAGCTGCATGCATGGTTGCGCGACAGGTTGGAGCAGGAGACCACGTGAGGTCGCTGGACGAGCAGCTCGGGCGGGTGTTGGACGCTGCGGTGCGTCCCGCGCCGGTGCGGGTGGCGATTTCCGAAGCGCAGGGCATGCTCTGCGCGGAGGAGGTCGTGGCGCAACGCTCGCTGCCCGGCTTCGATCAGGCCGCGATCGACGGATATGCGGTGCGCAGCGTTGACGTTGCAGAGGTGCCGGTGACCTTGCCGGTGGTGGGCGAGATCACCGCGGGCTCGCGGCAGCCGTTGCGACTGCAACCCGGCCAGGCGGTGCGGGTGGCCACCGGTTCGGCGCTACCCGCGCTGGCCGATGCGGTGGTGCCGGTGGGGGATACCGAAGACGGGGTGGCGCACGCGGCCCGGGTCACCGTGGTGCGAGCGGTGCCGTCGAAGGCGTACGTGCGCCGCGTCGGCGAGGACGTGCAGACCGGTGACGTCGCGGTACGGCCGGGTGCGGTGATCGGTGCGGCACAGGTCGGGCTGCTTGCCGCGGTCGGACGGGCCAAGATTCGGGTGCATCCGCGGCCCCGGCTGTCGATCCTGTCGGTCGGCGAGGAATTGGTGGATATCGATCGGACCCCCGGCGTCGGGCAGGTCTACGACATCAACTCCTACTCGCTGGCCGCAGCGGCGCGTGATGCCGGCGCCGAGGTGCACCGGGTAGGCATCGTGTCCAGCGACCCGTCGCGATTGCGTGAAGCGGTGGAGAGCCGGCTGCTGGTCTCGGAGATCGTCGTGGTGACCGGCGCGGTGGGCGGCGCCACGGGTGAGCAGCTGTGCGGCGCGCTGGCCGAACTGGGTCCGTTGGACGTCGAGCGGGTAGCTATGCACCCTGGCTCAGTGCAGGGTTTCGGTCGGCTGGGCGCCGACTCGGTGCCCACGTTCCTGCTGCCGAGCAACCCGATCAGCGCATTGGTGGTTTTCGAGGTTTTGGTGCGGCCGCTGATCCGGCTGGCGCTGGGCAAGCGCAATCCCCATCGCCGTACCATCACCGCGCGTTTGCTGTCCCCGGTGACGTCCACGGCGGGTCGTCGCGGGTTTCTCCGTGGCCAGCTGTTGCGCGATCCGGACACCGCGGAATACCTGGTGCAACCACTGGGCACCTCGGGTGCTCATCTGCTGGCCTCGCTGGCGGAGGCGAACTGCCTGATTCGCGTCGATTCCGATACCACAGAGGTGCCGGTGGGCGAGCAGGTGGCCGTGAGCTTCCTCGCCCAGCGCGGATGAGGCGCCGTGTTCGGGTCCGGGCCTGACAGCCGCCATCCCGGGTGGCCGGCGCGGCTGGGGCCGGTGAAGGTGGCGGCGGGCGAGGTTGGGCTGCGTCCGGTGCGGTTACGTGACGGCGCGACCTGGAGCCGTCTGCGCCTGCGCGACAAGGACTACTTGCGGATCTGGGAGCCGGAGGCGGAAGGTACCTGGGAGGAGCGCTTCGCCCCGATGGCCTGGCCGGTGCTGTGCAGCGGGTTACGGGCGACCGCGCGGCGAGGGCAGGCGCTGCCGTTCGTCGTCACCCTCGACGGGCGGTTCGCCGGCCAGCTGACGCTGGGCAATGTGGTGCGAGGATCGTTGCGCTCGGCTTGGGTCGGTTACTGGGTGGAGTCTCGCGCGGCCGGGGGTGGCGTGGCAACGGCGGCGGTGGCGCTGGCGGTGGACCACGCGTTCGGGCCGGTCGGACTGCACCGGGTCGAGGCCACCGTCCGGCCGGAAAACGCAGCGAGCCTGCGGGTGCTGGCCAAGCTCGGGTTCCGTGATGAGGGGCTGCTGCAACGCTATCTCGAGGTGGACGGCGCGTGGCGGGACCACAGATTGCTCGCCGTGACCCGGGACGAGGTCGGCGCCGGCTTGCTATCACGTCTGATCCGCTCCGGCCACGTGCACCAGCCGTAGCCCCGGCTCCCGCGTGTCGTGCCGCCGTGCCCCGCGTGTTGCGCCTTCGTGTCCGGTGTGTCGTGCCCGAGCGCGCACGATCATCGCGGCGCGCCTGCGGCATCCGGATGGTGGTGATGACTACCGTGATCGGCGAGTTCAATACGGACCACTCGGGATGGCGGACGGGGTGGGGCGAGAAGTGCCCAGCTCGATGATTTTTGCCGCGCTGGCAGGGGCATGGCTCGTCGTTCTCGTGCCGATGGTCTCGAAGCGGCGGCAGGAAGTGGTCCGCACCGCCGAAACTGCGCTTGCTGCTCGGGTACTGCGCCGGCCCGATCATTCTCGTGCGGCGCCCCAGCGTGGTCAGGAGAGGCCCATGATTCCCGGACGGGTCGTGCAGCGGGAGCCCGCTGTGGACGAGCGCCGTTATCGAACGGGGCGCGGTGGGTACGACCCGGAGGTCGCCGCACAGCTGGCGAGGGCCAAGTACGCGTTTCGCCAGCGCGTGGTCCTCGGTCTGGCGCTCGCAGCACTGGCCACCGTGGTGCTGGCCTACACGGTGTCGCCCCTACTGTGGTGGCTGCATGCGGCATTGGATGTCGCGATCGTGGTTTACCTGGGCTACCTGCGCCGCCAGGTGCGCATCGAAGAGCAGGTGCGGCAGCGTCGGGCCGCACGGCTGGCCGGTGCGCGGTCCCCGGCGCCCGTTGCCGCCGGCGTCCCCGCCGATGTTATGCAGGATGTAGAGCCGAGCTGCGAGCCGGAGGTATGGCCTAGCCCGGAGTTGGCGGCGACGCACCCCACCGCGGTGGCGCTGGATTTCGACGACGAGGACCCCATCTTCGATGACCTGCAGCCGACGTTCGAGCCGCCTTACCGCCGGGCGGTCGGCGAGTAGCTTAGATGACCGGCTGCTAAACTTTCCCCGCACCTCGGGGCTGTAGCGCAGTTGGTAGCGCGTCTCGTTCGCATCGAGAAGGTCAGGGGTTCGATTCCCCTCAGCTCCACCATGGCAGCCTTACTCGCACTCTGACCCGCGAGAGCAGTGATGAGGAGATCACCGAGTGGTTTCGGGGTGATCTCCTCTGCTGCAGGTGCCGGTGGTTTCTTGGCGCCGCTGCTGGTGCGGGTGGCGTGTACGAGGCTGGCGAAGGGTTCTGTGAGCGTCGCGGTGGTGGTGGTTGGCTGGCGCTCGGTGCTGTCGAGGTAGAGCCGGGTGAAGATGGCTTTGTTGAGTATTTTGCGGGCTTGGTCGTCGGCTGCGTCGTATAGGTCGCGTGGCCGTTCGAGGAGTTCGAGTGCGGTGAGCAGGACGGCGTGGCCGGGTTCGAGGTCGTTGACGGCGCCGTCGAGTTGGTGGGTGATGCGTTGTTTGCTTTCCCTCACTTGCCGCATTCGTTTTTTGATTTTGTCTTGTGGCCATTCCGGGTCGCCGAGGAGGTCGAGGAGTCGGTCTTCCTGGCGGTCGAGTTCGGCGAGTTGTGCGCGTAAAGAGGCGCGGAGCTTGGCTGTCGTCTCTTGTGAGTCGTTCGCTGCGGTGATGGCGAGGCTTTCCAGCGCCTCGCGGTGTTGTTTGGCGATGCTGATGTGGTTGTAGTGTTGGGTGATAGCGTGTTCGACTTTGTGCAGGGGTAGAGCTGGCAGGTCGCAATTGCCTTCTTGGACTCCCCGGCAGATGTAGTAGAAGTACTTCCGGCCGGTTTTGCTGGTGCTGGGCCGAAGGATGAGCCGGCGGCGGCATCGGGCGCACCAGATGGTGCCTTTGAGGTAGTGGTCGTGGACGCGTTCACGGGTTCCGGCGTTTCGGTCCACGTAGAGCACTTTTTGTACCCTGTCGAAGAGGTCGGGGTTGATGAGGGCTTGGTGTCGCCCGGGGTATTCAATGCCGTCGTAGGTGACCAATCCGAGGTAGTAGCGGTCGCGGAGCATGTTGCCGAGGCTGTGAAGGGAGATCGGTCGCGGGCCGTAGCGGCGGTTGCCTCTGGTGCGCAGGCCGGCGTCGGTGAGGGCGTCGCGTAGTTCGGGAAACGAGTAGTTCCCGGTGGCGTATAGCTCGAATGCCATCTTGACGAACGGGGCGCGTTCGGG
>Ga0134126_10009115_pt1 | contig 12505 bp, 10 predicted proteins | sample KB31752_FD_96881 | JGI IMG/M metagenome (GOLD analysis project Ga0134126, IMG submission 96881) | Terrestrial soil microbial communities with excess Nitrogen fertilizer from Kellogg Biological Station, Michigan, USA - KB3-175-2 | ecosystem: Environmental > Terrestrial > Soil > Unclassified ...
AGGTCCGAGGTAGCTTGAATCTGGCCTTGCGCTGCGGGTGCCTGGCGGGTCGGCCCGCGCGGTCGCGCGGCGGAACCCATCGCCCCGAGCGCAACGGCAGCGACAACGAGCAGTCCAGCCGAGCAGCGCCCTTTACTCCAGATACGAATCAAAATAGACGCCGTTTGAATCCTTCCACCATCCGCCTACGGACATATGCAGATGGCGGGGAATTGCATCGAGTTTTATGCCGCGCAGAAAGCTCAGATCTGGCGGATGCGGATTGCTGCTCTGCTTCATGGCCGCCTGAGCCTGATTCACAAGATTGGCTACGAGTTGGTCCAAGGGGATGCGGGACCAATCCGAAACCATCAGCCCGGAAAGATTCCGCGGCAATTGCGCGCGCAGCGCGGGGTATGCCGGGCCGAACGCTGAGGCCTGCGGGGCCGCTGTCGCCTCGCCCGGGGGGGCGGCTGACGCCACCGCTTCCGCAGCATGCGTGAGCATGCCTTTGCGCGGCGCGGCCAGAATCAGGTGCGGGGTCACCGCGATGTAGTATAGCTTCCTTCGGGCCATGCCGGTCGCCGGGTCCTTGTACGGGTAGGCGATGTCCAGAAACGTGGTTTCGCCCGACGAATCCTCGGAAAGGGTCATCGGACCTACGACGGCGCGCAAGATGCGCAGCACGTCGTTGGGCCGTTGTATCGCGATAGCGATCACGGATTGAGTGGTCCCATCTTCCGTGTAGGTTGTTGCACGCGCCATTTCGCCGTTGAAGAGCGCCAGCGCATCGTCTATCGGCATTCCTAGAAAGCCCTGAGCCATACCTTCCACAGCCGCCACGTTGCTGGCCTGTTGTGGTGACATGGCGCCGGCAGCCACGCCGCGGATGAGGCGGTAAGCCGCCGCCCAGTCGAATCGCGAAACGGCAAAGGACGCGCTGCCGGCCGCAATCGGCTGTGTGGCGAAACTGGCGCTGCTCGCCCCGATAATGTCGAAAGGACCGCCTGGGGCCGTATTGCCGAAGATGACGCCTCGCGCGTGTGTGGCCTCGCCTTCGAAGCTGATGCTCCATCCGGCCGAATGAATCCTGGCGAGGTGCATGCTCTCGACCACCTGCCTTGCCTGCGGGGCGCTCTTTTGGTTGGCCGCTATTTCGGCCAGTGCGTTGACGCGCAGGAAGACCTGGATAGCACCCGCTGGGCCCAGGAATTTCTGCACCTGCTGATATTCGGGAACCTCCCGAAGGGGTTTAGCCGTCCGAGGGCCCTGAAATTGGGTGATCAGCTCCTCAATGGCGCTTTGCTGGTCCGCGCAGAGAAAATATCGGCCGATCTGCGTCGTGTAGGTCGAGCTCGTGCCGGCGGTACGAACGTCTACTTCCGCTTTTGCAAACGTATAGCTCGATTCGCGCGCAGCCTTGCCGTTTTTTTTCCGTGCCGCGCGCAGGGTGCTTAGCAACGCTTCCTGGCCCGAGGCGTCGTAAATCAAAAACATCGCGGGCTTTGCCGGGTCGGGAACGCCGGTTTCAATGACGCCGGCAATCGCCGGATTGCGCAGCAACGCGAAGAAGCTGCCTGCGTGGCTGCCGGTCGCTCGGCTCATCGCCAGCCATTCCGCCGCAAGGTTCTGCTCGGCTGCCGTTGCGTCCGGGTCGGCGAGGAGCTGCAGAAAGTGATTCCGCGTGGCGGCGGGGGACAGGAACGCCGCACCTTTCCATTCCACATAGGCGATCGTGCCGGACGGCAGGCGACCCGCGAGCGAGGAATCGCCCTGCGCGATTACTGGAACAGCCGTAGCGGCGAGCGCGAGTGCAATCGCTGCCGCTGCCACACTGGCACGCAGGATCCCGTACAGCGAACGCCGGGCAGCAGAGCAGGAAATCGTACGCATATTTTCAACACCTCTCAAATATCAAACAAATGGAATTTGACGCGATGTGAAAACGATCTCACACTGCGGCCAAATTTCGATTGGGTGCGGACGCGGGCGTGTCTTTTCGGCTAATGCCGTTCAGGGGATGGCGCCCCGGCGGGCGGAGGCGCTGCGAATTGCCGGACGAGCGAGCGACTGTCAGTTGCCCGGCTTGCCAGGGGTTGTGGCGGATTTGGGCGCGCTGAGGTATCCCTTCGCCTGATCTTTCGTAATCTCGAAAACGACGATTTCATAGGGCATTCGGGCGCCGCGCAGATAGAACTGCACGGGCTCGCCTATGGTCTTGTCCTTCTTTTCGATGCTCTTATCGTCGGCGACTACGTTCATGGTGTACCGGTAATGCTTCTGGTCCAACTTCCGGAAACGCAGCTGGATGGGCCCGACGTGTTGCGGTTTTTTGGTCTTGCCGAGCGAGAACTCGAAGATGTCGCGCTCGCCCAATCGCTTCAACTCCTCGACCTCGTCGTGGTTCCGTGCGATCAGGCCGCTCTGCACTCCCATGTCGCCAATCGTGCTCTGCAGCCTTCCCTTGGTGGCCGCCAGATCGGCCTTGTTGGCGGCTACGTCCGACTGCGTTCCCGTCAGCTGGGTGGCCACTTCGCCCAGCTTGCTTGCCGTGTCTGCCTGGACTTGCCCGATCTGCTGCCGCAGCTGCAGATCGCTTCGCTCCTGCTGTTTTTTGATCGTTTGCGCCAGTCCCCGCGCGCGGGCCAGTTCGTCCTGGCTCAGTTCCAGCTTCTGGGAAGTCACATCGAGCTGGCCGGTCAAGTCTGCGATCCTGGAGTTGGTCTTCTCCAATTCCGCGGCCAGGGCCTGCGCTTTTCTATCGGCGGCGCTGGAATTGCTCCGAATCATGTGGCGTTCGGAAACCGTGGCGTACACGAGATACGCGAGCAGCACAAACGCGACGACAAAAAGCACTGCCACCCATCGCGGCAGCGCGGTTCCTTCCATCCTTGTCTCGCCAGGCGTTTCCGGTGCCGAGCTCATCCAACCTCCTCGCGGTTCGAAACCGCCTCTGGAGCGGGATTATCGCCGAGACCTTGCCGTAAGTCCATGTCTTGCATCTGCGTTATTTCCGCCGTCGCGCCACGCGCTTTTTCGCGGCACGCCTGCGCGGGCGCCTTCCGGCTTTTTTCGCCGTGCGGCCGCCGGTTGCGCGTGCGATCTCGGCGCGGCGAGCCTTTGCCCAGCCGGGCTTATTGGTCTGGCGGCCCCGCGCGAGTGCCAGGGCGTCGGGCGGCACGTTGTCCGTAATCACGGAGCCGGCCCCAACGTACGCGCGATCTCCCACGCGGACGGGCGCGACGAGCGCCGTGTCGCTGCCGATAAAGACGCGTTCGCCGATTGTGGTGCGATTTTTTGCGACGCCGTCGTAGTTGCAGGTGATCGTTCCAGCGCCAATATTCGAATCCGTGCCGATCGTGGCATCGCCCAGGTAGCTCAGATGAAGCGCTTTTGCGCCCTCGTGTAGCACCGCGTTCTTCACTTCCACGAAATTGCCCACGCGAACTCCGGCGCGCAGCTCGGCGCCGGGTCGTAGCCGCGAAAACGGGCCGATCTGCGCCTTGGCGTCTGCCCGGCTCGAATCGAGCAGCGAGTACGGCTCGATTACCACGTCGTCGCCTACGCGAGCGTCGCGCAGAACGCTACCGGCGCCGATCCTGCACCGCGCGCCAATTCGAGTTGCGCCGAGCAACTGCACGCCCGGCTCGATCACCGTGTCCTGCCCGGCCTGAACGTCTGAATCCAGCACAGTCGTTTGCGGCAGATACATCGTCACACCGGAATCCATCAGTTCGGCGGCCTTGCGCGCGCGGAACACGCCATCCACTTCGGCCAGATGGGCCCGGGTATTGCAGCCAAGGATTTCGTTCGAATCCGCCGCGATCTGCGCGAGCACGCGCTCGTTGCGCTGGCGCAGAAGGGCGATCACGTCCGTCAGGTAAAGTTCATGATGGGCATTTTCGGGCCGCAGGGCGGCGAGGAGCGGCCATAGCTTCTCGAGCGTGAAGCAGTAGATGCTGGAATTTACTTCGCGGATCGCGCGCTGCTCGGGCGTGGCGGCCTTTTGCTCAACGATTGCCTCCACGCGCCCTTCGGCGTCGCGGACAATGCGGCCATATTCCCCCGGATCGTCCAGGTCGGCGCTGAGGATCGTGGCAACCGCGTTGCCCCGGCGGTGCGCGTCAAGCAGGGAGGCGAGCGTCTCCGCGCGCAACAGCGGAGCGTCTCCCGGCACGATCACTGCCAACTTGGCGCTCTTCGGAATCGCACGCCGCGCCATCTGCACGGCATGGCCCGTACCGCGCTGCGGTTGTTGAACCACCGCCTGGGCCCCGAGCGATGTGGCGACCGCTCCCACCTGCTCCGCCTGATGGCCCACCACCGCGATCAGCCGCAGCGGCTTCAATCGCCGGCAGGCGCGAATCACGTGCTCGAGCAGCGTGCGGCCACCAGCCCGGTGCAGCACCTTTGCCATCCCGGAGCGCATTCGTGTGCCTTTGCCGGCGGCAAGGATGATGACGACGGTATCGTTTGCAGGCATGCCCAACCATTGTCGCCGCCAAGGCGCGCTTTCGCAACCGCCAGTCGCGGGCTGGTGCCTATCGCGCGCATTTCTTAGCCTGAACGAGACAGACTATCGGAGGAGGCCGGCGGCGTTCCGGCCGGGATGTGGGGATGACTCCGGACTACCCGCGTGCGGCGTGATTGTGCAGGTGCTTTGCCATCACGAGTTCCGCACCGCCGCTCGGGGCATGTTGCACGGAGAATTCATCCATGAACGCGCGCATCAGGAAGATGCCCCGGCCGGAGGTGCGCAGCAGGTTTTCTTCGGTGAGCGGGTCGGGAACTTCGGCGAGTTCGAATCCGTGCCCTTCGTCGAGCACATGGATCACCATCTTTTCGGGGTCGAGGTCCACGGCGAGAAGGATTTTCTTTTGCCGGTCATGCTCGTTGCCGTAATTATAGGCGTTGATGACCCCTTCGCGGACGGCCATGCCAATTTTATGAATGTCGCCCTCGTCGAAGCCGACGGCTTCAGCGATGCGCATGGCTAGACCTTCCGCCAGGTCAACGCTTTCCAACAGCGTTTCGAGAGTAATCTCGATGCGTTGCGCTATCTTTGGCATGTTGAAATCGAAAGACACGCTCAAAAAGACCGCTATCGCTATCATAGCGCACCCGGGGAAGTCAATGTGTTACGGCAATTGCAGTACTGGAACTTCGGCGAATGAGGGGCGGTATGAATCGCGCTTGCCAGTCACGTCGTGCAACCCCGCCTCCGAAAAAGGCCGTTGTCTGCGCGCCCGCCGGCCTTATGATGCCGAAGGCAAAAAACTCCCGGTCGCGATCTGGAAAGGTGCCCTCGTGCGACATTTGGCTCATCTGTGGCGTAGGCGGCTAGCGCAAACCCGCGAGCGAGCGATTCTGGCGGTCCCAATTCTCGCGATGATTGTGTGCGCACTGCTCGTTGGCCTGCCGGTGTACTCGTCCCCGCGATCTGGGCAAGCGGCGGCAACCAGCGGTGCTACGCCGGCTCAGAACGCGATCTTGCTCGGCACGGCGTGGTATCCGGAGCAGTGGCCCGAGGCGCGATGGGGAAAAGATCTCGAACTCATGGAGGCGGCGCACATCACCTTCGTGCGGGTGGGCGAATTTGCCTGGAGCCGCATGGAGCCTTCGGACGGGAATTTCGATTTCGGCTGGCTTGAGCGCGCCATCGCGCTCGCGGCGCGGCACCATATCGTGGTGGTTCTGGGAACGCCCACCGCCGCCCCGCCGGCGTGGCTCACGCAGAAGTATCCGGATACGCTGCGCGTCGGGCTGGATGGGCGCCGCGACGTACACGGCAATCGCCAGCAATTTTCGTTTTCCAGCCCGCGCTACCGCACCCTCTGCCGGCAAATCGCCACGCAGATGGCCAGGCGATTTGGTCATAACCCGGACGTTGTCGGCTGGCAGATTGACAACGAATACGCCGAAGTTTCCTACGACGCTTACACGCTCGAAAAATTCCAGGAATGGCTGCGCGCGAAGTACCACACGCTCGATAATCTGAATGACCGTTGGACCACCGCTTACTGGAGCCAGACCTACACTGATTGGTCCCAAATTCCGCTCGGCGAAGGCTACAACAATCCCGCCCTTCGCCTGGAATGGAAGCGATTTGTGAGCGACACTTGGGCCGATTACCAGCAGAACCAGATTGACGCGATTCGCGCTAACGCCGATCCACGCCAGTTCATCACCACGAATTTCATGGGTTTTTTCGACGGCTTCAATCACTACGTCGTGAGCCGCGCGTTGACGCTCGCTTCCTGGGACGATTACGTCGGCAGCGGGCATGTGGATCCGGCACGCAATGGCATGACGCACGATCTGACCCGCGGATTCAAACAGAAGAACTTCTGGGTGATGGAAACGCAGCCGGGCGCGGTGAATTGGGCGCCGGTGAACAATTTCCTTAATCGTGGGGAAGTGCGCGCGATGGCCTGGCAGGCAGTGGGTCATGGCGCGGATGCCGTCGGGTATTGGCAATGGCGCAGCGCATTGAATGGGCAGGAGGAGTATCACGGCACCTTGCTGGGCGCCGACGGAACCCCCGTGCCGTTCTACGAGGAGGCGCAGCAGATCGGCGCTGACTTCGCGAAGGCGTCCGACGCACTGCGCGGCACCTCGCCCGCGTCGAATGTTGCGCTGCTCTATTCCTACGATAGCCACTGGGCAATCAACTTCCAGCGCCACACAAATCGTTACAACGACCTCGGCGTTCTCGAAAGCTATTACAGTGCGCTGCATCGCCGCGTGCAGTCCGTAGACGTGGTGAATCCTTACGTGTCGCTGGATAAATACCGGCTCGTTGTGGCGCCTGATTTGAACGTCATTCCAGAGGATCTCGCGAACCATCTGCTCGATTACGTGCGCAATGGCGGACAGCTTGTTCTCGGACCGCGCTCCGGCATGAAGGACCAATACAACGGACTTTTGCAGCAGCGGCAGCCGGGGTATCTGGCCGACGCACTCGGCGGGCGCGTCGAGCAGTATTACGCCCTCGAGAAAAGCTTTCCATTATCCGGCCTGTGGGGCGCAGGCGACGCGAACATCTGGGCGGAGCAGATGAGTGTGCGGAATTCCGATGCCCAAGTTCTGATGAAGTATGGCGCTGCGAATGGCTGGCTCGATGGGCAGCCTGCCGCGCTCACGCGCGCTTACGGAAAGGGCCGCATCACCTATATCGGCGCGCTGCTGGATGATCACTTGATGGACGCTGCGGCAGATTGGATTGTCAAGCAGAGCGGCGTTCAGCCTGTGTTTGGTCCTGTTCCCGAGGGAATCGAGGTTTGCCGGCGGGAAGGGAATGGCAAGCAAGTCTTTGTCCTCATCAATTTCAAACGCGACGCGCAGCGCTTCGCGTTGCCGCGCCCGATGCTCGATGTTCTTGCAGGAGCCAAGGAAAGCAATGTGGACCTTCCTGCGTATGGCGTAGCGGTTCTGCTGGATCAAACGCACTAAAGCTGTGCAAGAATCACCCGGCGGATGCCCCCGATGGAGGCGTCTCAATAAGAGGCCTGTGGCATGAATCTGACGGCGATTGATTGGGCCATCATGCTCGTGTACTTCGTGTTCGTGCTGGGGATTGGTGTGTTCCTTAAGCGCTTCATGAAGACCAGCACCGATTTCTTCCTCGCCGGGCGCGCCCTTCCGGCTTGGGTGTGCGGCCTCGCCTTTATTTCCGCGAATTTGGGGGCGCAGGAAGTGATCGGCATGGGCGCTTCCGGCGCGAAGTACGGCATCGCGACCAGCCATTTTTACTGGATCGGCGCAATTCCCGCGATGGTTTTCGTCGGCGTCTTCATGATGCCTTTCTACTACGGCTCTCGCGCCCGCTCCGTGCCCGAATACCTCCGCCTGCGCTTCGACGAAAAGACGCGAGGGCTGAACGCCATCTCTTTCGCGGTGATGACGATTTTTTCTTCCGGCATCTCGATGTATGCGATGGCCAAGCTGATTCAGACGCTGCATGTCTTCGACGGCGTTTTGGCGAAGTTCGGAATTCCGGCATCTCGGTCGTTTGACCTCAGCATTCTGCTTTCGGCCGTGATCGTTCTCGCGTACGTCTTTCTCGGGGGGCTTACCAGCGCCATATACAACGAGGTGCTGCAATTCTTCCTGATCGTTGCCGGATTTTTGCCGTTGGTGTATCTGGGGCTGCGGAACGTCGGCGGCTGGCAAGGGTTGAAGGCGCGCCTGCCTGCCGCGTTTACCCATTCCTGGCAGGGGATGACGAACCCGCATGCGAATCCCTTTGGCGTGGAATGGTTCGGATTGGTGATGGGTCTCGGATTTGTGCTTTCCTTCGGCTACTGGTGTACGGATTTCCTGGTGGTGCAGCGCGCGATGGCTGCCGATTCGATGCACTCGGCGCGACGCACCCCGCTGATCGCGGCGCTGCCCAAAATGGTTTTTCCGGTGCTTGTGATCCTGCCGGGCATGATTGCGATTGCCGTGCCCATGGCGCAGCACGCTGCGATGACGCATGCGGCTAACGCCGCGCAATCTCCTTCCGCCCCGGAGATGGGCAAGGGGCTCATACCGGTGAAGCTGGACGGCGCGGGGAAACCGGTCCTCGATCAGAACGGGCAGCCCGTGCTCGATTACGACCTCGCGATTCCGGATATGCTCCTGCACTATTTTCCGACCGGCCTTTTGGGGCTGGGCCTGACGGCGCTGCTGGCCAGCTTTATGTCTGGAATGGCCGGTAACGTCACCGCCTTCAACACCGTCTGGACCTACGACATCTATCAGTCGTACATACATAAGGGCGCATCGGACCGGCACTACCTCCGAATGGGCCAGTTCGCGACCATATTCGGCATTGCGCTTTCGATTGGCGCCGCATACGCCACTACTCGCTTCAACGACATCATGGATTTTCTGCAGCTCGTATTCGCCTTTGTGAACGCGCCGCTCTTCGCCACATTTCTGCTCGGCATGTTCTGGAAACGCACCACAGGGCATGGAGCATTTTACGGCCTGCTTTCGGGCACCGTCGCCGCGGCGGTGCATCATGGATTGACGCTTCCGATGGGCGCGGCGGCAGGGATTAAAGGCGGCTGGATCGCGCTTGTGCACACCTATCCGAGCGACATGGCGCAGAACTTCTGGACCGCCATCTGGGCGTGGGTCGTCTGCTTCGTGGTGACGATTGCAATCAGCCTTTTCACTCGCCCCCGCGCGGAAGGCGATCTCGTTGGGCTGGTATACTCGCTGACGCAGAAGCCAAGCGAGCGGCACCTGCGCTGGTACCAGCGGCCGGCATATCTCGCCGTGCTTGTGCTGGTGCTGGTAACGGTGCTGAATATCGTTTTTCGATAAAAGCGCCGCGCGAGTTCGAATTGATTTTCGGACGCGCCGCAGGTTAACGGTAAGGGAGGGGAAGCGATGAATCTCGACATTCGTCTTCCGATCGGCCTCATGTTCGGGCTGTTTGGCGTGATGCTGGTGATTTTTGGCCTCGTCAGCGACCCGCGAATCTATGCGCAGTCGCTGGGCGTGAACATAAATTTGTGGTGGGGTATCGCGCTGTGCGTTTTCGGCGCCATTATGCTGTGGCTCGGATGGCGCGGCGGCGCGCGCTCGCGCGCGTCGTCCCATGCGCCGGGCGCGGGCGGGGATGAACGCGGCGGTGACGCGCATTGAGCCACCGCCGGCATTTGCAAAAAAGAATGTTACGCGGGCCTCGGGCCGCGGCGTGGTTGCCATAGTAGAATGAGGCGCTGAGATCGCTCGCATCGAGAGGCTTTTCGCCGCAGGAGGCAGGGTTTGCCGGAACTTCGTAAGGATCCCATCACAGGCCGCTGGGTCATCATCTCGACGGATCGGGCTAAGCGCCCAACCGATTTTGTTCGCGAAAGCGTGGTCATCAAGGGCGGACCAAACTGCCCGTTTTGCCCGGGGAATGAGGGCAAGACGCCGCCCGAAATTCTCGCCTACGGGCGAAACGGCAGCGGCCGGGACACGCCGGGATGGTCTCTGCGCGTGGTCCCGAATAAATTTCCCGCGCTCGGCATCGAGGGAGGGCTGGACCGCGCGGGCGATGGTCTTTTCGACCGGATGAATGGTGTGGGCGCGCACGAAGTGATCATCGAGACGCCGGACCACCGGCGCACGCTCGCTACCCTGCCCGAAAAGGCGGTCGAGGAAGTCCTGTGGGCGTATCGGGACCGCATGCTCGACCTGAAGAACGACCGCCGCTTCCGTTACGTGCTGCTCTTCAAGAATCACGGCGAGCCGGCCGGGGCTTCGCTGGAACATACGCACTCGCAGTTGATCGCGCTGCCGATCGTGCCCAAGCGCGTCCGCGAAGAAGTGGACAGCGCGAAGCGCTATTACGATGAAAAGGAGCGCTGCATTTTTTGCGACATGATCCGCCAGGAGCTCGAGACCAAGACGCGGATGATCCTCGAAAACGAGCATTTCATCGCGCTCGCGCCCTATGCGCCTCGCTTTCCTTTCGAGAGTTGGATTTTGCCGCGGCAGCATAGTTCGGCGTTCGAAAATATGCCGTCGGCCTATTACGGCAGCCTCGCCTTCATCCTGCGGGATTTTCTGGCGCGGCTGGACGCGACGCTCTCCTACCCCTCCTATAATCACGTGCTGCACACGTCGCCCATCGGCGAGGAAATCAACGATCACTATCACTGGCATATTGAAATGATGCCGAAGCTGACGAAGGTGGCGGGATTCGAGTGGGGAACCGGATTTTACATTAACCCAACGCCGCCGGAGGAAGCGGCGCGCTTCCTGCGCGAAGCCGCCGTTCCGCAGATGTCGTCCACATAACGGCTGAGACACGGGACGAAGATCGGGCCGTTCCGCTAAACCAGGACTTCGGGCACCTCCATCAAACCATTGCGGAATGCGGATTCGAACGCGCCGACAACGCGCGGATCGAAATCTTTGCCGGCCCCATTCGTGATGATGTCGCGCGCTTCGAAGGGTGACATGGCCTTCCGGTACGGACGATCGCTGACCAGGGAGTCGTAAACGTCCGCCACGGAAATGATGCGCGATTCCACCGGAATGTCCTCGCCCTTCAGCGGGGTGTAGCCAGTGCCGTCGAATTTGTCGTGGTGGCTCAGGATAATCGGCAGCACGCGGCGCAGGGTCCCTCCCACGGGCTTTAGCGCGTCCATGCTCTTTCTCAAGTGCGACTGCATTTCGACGATCTCCTGGTCGGTGAGCTTGGCGGCTTTGTAGAGGATCTGGCGGCTCACGTCGAGCTTGCCGATATCGTGGAGCAGCGCCGCCGCGCGAATGTCTTCCACTCGCTCGCCGGGAAGCCCCATCTCTTCGGCGATCCGCGCGGCGTAGACCGAAGTGCGGTAGGAGTGGTTCTGCGTGTATTTGTCGTTGGAAACGACGCCGCACAGGATTTGCAGCACGCCGTAATAGGTCTCCCGCAGCTCTGCCATGCTCGTCTCTTTGCGTTCGTAGAGGGAGCCCATGGCGTAGGCGGTGATCATCAGGAAGCCGCTCCACACGGCGATATCGGACCACGCCATCAGGTGTCGCGAAATCGTCTCTGCGCCGCTGGCAAGGGCTACTGGATTCACGATGTTCAGCCAGCAGACGATCAGCGTGGACGCGATCGCTGTCTGCACCGCGCGGGCACGACCGAAGTAGTAGGCGGCAAAAAGGGTGGGCAGATCATAAAAGGAGAGCACCAGCTTTTGCCCGGCCACGAAGAAATTGATGATCGCGGCGAATACGATGATGGAGAGGATGAGGAGAAGTTCTTTATTGACGCGCATGAGGGAGTTGAGCCACTTGTTCTTCATCGCAGTGCCTCCACGGAAGTTCCAGGAAAAGGGGCCCACGCGCGCAGGCGGTAGCCTGGCGCACCTTGGAGAATGGTACCAGTACGTGGAAGCTTATATTTAGTTGTCCCGTTCTTCCGTGCCTAAGCGGTAACGCCCGGGCAGCAGGTTTTGAGGCGACGCGTGGTTGTGCGCCGGATGAGGCTTCACGAGGTGAATCTTGTTCTTGTTGAGGCTTTCGGATGCGCGGCGCAGCAGTTCTTCGAATTCATGCTCGAAGATGGATTCGGCGCACTGCTCCTGCGGGGACCTCACCGGCTTGGGTTGGTTGAGCCCCATGCAAATCTCCCTGTTTCGGACACCCCGGACAAGGCGCTGATTGCGGCGGAATTTAATCTGTATGGCGGAAACTGTCAAGGGAATTTGGGGCGGGCTTCTAAGGATGTAGTTGGCAGACACATAATCTGCCGGCGGGTGTTTACCGTATATTAGAACGGAATTTGCGATGCAGGCAAAGGAGTTAAGGCCGTTTCTAATCCCCGTACCGTAGATTAGAAAAGCGGGGTGGCTAGTGTTGAGTGGCAAGTGGCTGGTGGCTCGGCCGCTCGTTGCTGTTCCTAGGGGCATGTGCCCCCTCCTCTCTCTGGCGAGAAACCCGCCATCGTAGTTTGTAGCACATATTAACGGGAAAGTCAATAAAATTCGGCCCGCGAACGTGAATGGATGAGCGGCGTCCATTCCGGGGGGTAGAAATGCCGTGGTGATGG
>Ga0134126_10009116_pt1 | contig 12504 bp, 16 predicted proteins | sample KB31752_FD_96881 | JGI IMG/M metagenome (GOLD analysis project Ga0134126, IMG submission 96881) | Terrestrial soil microbial communities with excess Nitrogen fertilizer from Kellogg Biological Station, Michigan, USA - KB3-175-2 | ecosystem: Environmental > Terrestrial > Soil > Unclassified ...
GCGGACGCCGAGATGGATGCCGCATGTGGACGGGTCGCTGCTGGTGACATGGGCTTCTCCTTCTGTGAGAGGATAGAAGAAGCCGGTACAGTGGCGGCCCGTCTGCGTGGTCCGCCAGCTCCTATATAAGTTCTAACGCGTCGCCGGCAAGCTGCGGGCGCCGAAGGCGACCGTCAGCTTCGTCGGCTGGTTAGGCGCACGTCACTGTTGCCGAAATCGCCACACGCCGGCTGTATTCTGGTTGGCGTCCGAATAGCCACCGGTGATCAATACCTCACCGCCGCGCAGAGGAGCTGCGGCGGCAAAGCGATACGCGTCAGGCAGCCGGCCGGGAACCTCGCGGAATGTCCAGCTTGTGATATCGAGAAGCTCCGCCGCTCTGGCTCCGGAGGTGACCAGGATGTTGCCATCCGGAAGCAGAACCGATGTGCCAGCGATCTTGTACCGCCGGTTCGCCATTGAAGGCCCGCGGTTGAAGGTCGCGGTTCGAGGGTCGTAAATCTCGGTTGTCGCGAAATAGTTGCGGTCGGTGCGGTCCGCGCCGCCGATGACCAGCACGCGACCGTCGGCGAGCCTGATGGCATCATGCTTGTGGCGGGGGGTCACGAGCGTGCCCGCAGACTCGAATCGACGGGAGCTGGGGGAGAAAACCTCCGCGCTCGCATATACCTCCATGTTCTGGCGTCGTCCGGCGTGACCGCCTACGATCAGTACGCGGCCGTCCGCGAGCAACGTTGCGGTGTGGCTCTCGCGTGGAACGCTGAGCGAGCCGACTGGTTCCGAACGGCCTGTCGCAGGGTCGTAGACTTCCGCACTGGCGAGGAACGTCCAACCCCGACCCACGCCTCCGACGAACAGCACACGGCCATCGGTCAGAAGTGTCGCGGTGTGTCCGCTTCGCCCTTCCACGAGCGAACCCGCCGGCTGAAAGCGGCGCGTCGCCGGGTCGAAGATCTCGAGGGAGGCCAGGTACTCCCCGTTGTACCCGCCGGCAACGAGCACGCGACCGTCGCGGAGCAACGTCGCCGTGTGGTCGACTCGGCGCTCGGCCATTGCGGGCAGTGGTTGGACTGTGTTGCGGAGCGGGTCGTAGAGCTCGGCGCTGGCGAGACCACCGCCGCCGTCTGCCATTCCTCCAGCCACCAGCACCTGCCCTGATGCAAGAACCGTCGCGGTGTGCGCCGCGCGGGCCGTTCGGAGCGTTGCTACCCGCTGAATAGACTGCGCCGAATTGATCGAGCCGGACGCAGACCCGACGAGCAGCGCTACGCATGCCAGGCTGACGAGCCTCATGATCGGAGTGGAGAACATACCCTGCCTCCTGTGCACGACGGATCGAAGCCGCTGCCTTTCAGAAGGTTGGATGCCGCCGCCACCGAGAGCGTTTACGATGACTGGCAATTGGCGCCGGTTATTCGCACCGGGAACCTCACTGCATTGCCGTGCAACGCCGTAGCCAGGCTGCAAGTGAACAAGATGAAACGCGAGCGAAGCGAGCTTCATTCAATCGCTCGGCGGCTTGAGCGCGTGTCAGGCCGCATTGCCGAATACGAACAGGACTTCTGCTTCCTCATCCGGCGCTACCGCAGGTTCACCAACGCGTTGGAACCCGCACTTCTCGAGAACACAAATGGAGCGTGCATTCGATAGCGCAACGTACGCATGGATTGGCCGATGGTGTTCCTGGGTTGCCAGGAATTCACCGAGCGCTAGACTCGCAACACCCCGTCCCCAGTACTGTCTGCCTACCCAGTACGCAACGAGGCGTTTGGCGTCTTGTTCCCAGCTGGCGACGTAGCCTGCAACCTGATCACCGACGAGGATGGTTCGCGTTTCATTGGCCGGGTTCGCAAGGACCGTGTGCCGCCAATGTGCTATGAAATCATCACGCTCTCGGGATTTGAAAACCGCCATCGCGGCCGCCGCCGGGTCCCGCTGATGTTCGAAGAAGGTTTGGAGGTCATCCTCCATCACGTTACGCAGCACGTGGCGCTTCCTTTGTCGGGCTAACGGCTGATCTCACCTGCGGGCGAGCCGAATAGGAGCGCGGGCGAGGACCGCGCAGCTCCTTCGATCGGCTGTCAGTTGCAGCGTTCGTTAGCCAGCCGCGTGTAGAACATCATATTGCAGGTTGACGATTCCGGCCGGTGATTGCTGCGTGCGCGCAAGGTGCAGTGGCACGCGCCGAGCGACGCGATCGACGAACGGAACGCCATTGCCCAGTACAACGGGCATGATTGCCAGTTCGATGACATCTACGAGGTCCATAGCCAGCAAGCTCGCAGCCAGTACTCCGCCGCCGAAGAGCCACATATCACGTCCTGGTGTAGCTCGCAGGCGACTCACCGTGGACTTGACCTCATCGCCGATGACATAGACGGCTGGATGCTCGGCCGGTTGCAACGTTCGAGAGACGACGTAAACGTCCCAATCCGGCGGCCAGGGCGGAGCGCCGGGTTGCTGCGTCAATTCATAGGTGGTTCGCCCGAGGAGGGCAACGTCGAAGTCGGCGTAGATGGCCGCGAAATCAACGTCGGGATCCGCGACGATCCAGTCAATCTCGCCCTTTGGTCCGGCGATGAAACCGTCCAAGCTCATCGCCACGCGATAACGTACGCGACGCACTGGCAGATCTCTCATGGAACTTGGGTGGCTGGCTAACGACTGGCGTTAAGCTGCAAGATCCCCAAGGAGCGCAGCGACTGAGGGCCTCGTCAGCTTCAACGTCCGAGTTCGGCGGCGCTGCTTCAATCGGCAGTCGCCATGCCGTAGAGGAACTTCCGTTGTCGATTCCAATCGATAGCGCTGTCGATGCGGCCGGGCGTTCGAGGCGCATGGAAGCTAATCTGGAAACGGATCCGGCTTTCCCTAGCCAGTCGATCTGGCTTACACCCGATTGCATAACGCAATCAGAACCGCGCGGATGTGTCGCGTGAAAAAAAGGAAGCGGTATGGCCAAGCTCGTGTTCGGAATGAACCAGTCCCTGGACGGCTACGTCGACCACATGGCGTTTGGGCCAAGCCCCACGCTCTTCCGCCACTTCATCGAGGAAGCTCAGGGGCAGGCGGGCAGCGTCTACGGTCGCCACATGTATGAGGTCATGCGCTACTGGGATGAGGATCATCCTGAATGGGATGCAGAGGAACGTGCCTTCGCGGCGGCATGGCGGAGCCAGCCGAAATGGGTCGTCTCGCGCTCGCTGAAGTTGGTCGGCCCCAACGCCAGGCTTGTTAAGGATGATCTTGAAGGCGCAATCCGCGAGCTGAAGACCGAGCGCGACGGGGAGATCGAAGTTGCTGGCCCGGCCTTGGCGCAAAGCCTCACCGAACTTGGCCTGATCGACGAGTATCGAATCTACCTGCACCCCGTCGTGCTTGGTCACGGCAAGCCATATTTCGCCGGACCCCGGCCGCCGCTCCGCCTTGTGACCAATGATCGAATCGAGGATGTGATCAGGTTGACCTACGTTCCGGCTTAACCTCGCGACTCGCCGATGGAAATCGCCGCGGCCGTCGGGGTAGCGCTCGAGCATCCGCCGGGTGGAGCGCGCGTCGCAAAGTGCTCATCGGGAGGACCCCTGTGCGCCCGCCCGCAACAACAGCCCGCTAGGCGGCACCCGCGTCGACCTCTGTCCCTCGTCCCTCGGTCGTCTGGCGGAACCAGCTATGCCCGATCACAAGCCCGAAGAAGAGCGAAACAATGGAGAAGATCACCCACTCCGAGCTATCGTGTATCAGAGGTTCGCCGAACGCATTGGGGGCTGCGACGGCGAGGGCCCCCATGTAGGCGAAGACGCACACGATGCCCGTGAGGTAGTCGCCCGGCCTGCCGAGCTTCCTGAGCACGGGTCGCGTCAGCGAGAAGGCAATACCGCCAAACGCACCAGCCCCTGCAGCGGCGCCCACGGCAAGCAAGGCGCCGCCAAGTACGCCTGGTGATGAGAAGAGGACCGGTAGGGCGAACAGGATGCGCACGGAGACGATCGCACCGAGCACCAGGGCGCCCACGACCGCCGGTCGCGCCCATGCAGGCACGCGCTCGAACCAGCCGAAGATTCGAATCCATCCCGGCTGCGGAAATGCGGGCATGGGGCCGAAGTGCTTCTCGATGTAGCGCTCGCGTGCCTTGCACACCGGGCAGGTCAGCGCGTGCGCCTTCACGGCCTGAATACGCTCGTGGATGGCATCGGCGTTCGACGGTAGCGGCCGCTCGTTCTGCGCTCGAATCCACTCGCATTCCGGCAGACCGCTTGCGCGGAGCGCGGCCTTGCGCTCCGCCGCCGCAACGAGCCACTGGATGTGCGCCGCGCGGCGCCGAGGGATACGGGAGCTGCCGGTCTCCCAGGCGCGCACGACGTCGGGCGTAACGCTCAGCTCCAGGGCGAGATCGATATCCGTCAGCCCCAACGCTTTTCGCGCCGCAACCAACTCCGCTGCAGTCATCGCGTCTCCATGAAGGTTGTTGGAACCGAACTTCGAATTCGGCGACAGGGCCATGCCGCGTAGGCATGCTGGGCGCGTCGTCGTGCAAGTTATTCTGCGCGCACCAAAGGCTGACGGCAAGCAAGCCCGCGCGACCATAGCGTGGCCATCGCCAGCAAGTGTCGTTAAACGGCCGCGCGCCGACAGCGCTTCATTCCGCCACGAGAGCCGGATCGGGCGCGCGGCTCTCAAGGCGATCGAGCACGAGCGACCAGCGATTCTCGAAAGCGGCGATGCTCGGTATCCAGAACCTGTTGTCGTAGGATTCGGTGGTCCGGGGCCGCTTCCAAGATAGTTCTGGCGCTTCGTCTTCCGGTCGTACTCGATGTTCAGGAATATCCGCGCATCGCTCGGCCAAGAGTCGCCGGAGCTCGCCTTGACCTGAATGGGGACGGTGCGACACAACTCGTCCGCTGCGATGACGTCGAAGGTGGGCACGTTGCCTGCAAACCCAGTTGCAATGCCCCCGCGGCGCCCGAGTTCCGCGACGACTAGATGCTCGGCGACCTGGCCAACCAGCTTATTGCGACGACCTTTGCTCAAATCGCGATCCTCGCAGATGTCGGACTGGTCCGTATGACGCGAACGTTAAGCCGCAAGGGAGTTCCATAAGAGTTTGCGGCGCAGCCGCAAACAATCAATAGCTCCCTTGTCAGGTCAGGCGTCAGCCATGTCGACGCTGACCACGCGGATTCGGGAATGGGCGCAGTACACCATTGCTCGCGCGGATCAGACGCGTCTCGAGATCGCGCGGAACTGCGCCCGTTGTTAGCCAGACTTTACCGAGGACGCGGCGGAAACGCGGATCACGTCGCGCCATTGTCTCGACATCATCGATGACGAGGGGCGTATGGTACGTGAGAACGTTTTCGAGCGGCCCAGCGGCAACTGCGCCGAGCAAGTCGTCCGGCGCTGCGTCGAATAAAGCGCGGACAATGGCCCAGGCTTGTTCGGGGTCGGCGCGGGGAGCGGTGGCCAACATTACGTGGTCGACGGCCCAAAAGCTGGCGGCGTCGCGCTCCCGCTGATAGTGAAGCCAGGCATCGACAAGTTCGGACAGAGCCATAGCCATCGGATACGCGATGCTTGGGTTGACGCCTGACGCAGAGTTCATCGGCGAGCGGACGAAACAAGATGCGGCTGCGCAGCAGCCGCCTTCAATAGCCCGCTCGTCGAGTGCACCGATTTGTTATGCCGCGAGCACCGCAAACTCGACTGTGCGGCCCGGTGCATCGATGCCGGCCCGGTCAGAGCGTGGCAAACACCGAATCATCAATCGCAGCACGGCGGGTTGCATCGAACTGAACTACCTCCGCCGGAATCTGACCGACGAAAGTGCCAACGCGCACCAGGCTCTCCCATTGCCCAGAATCGGCTGCCGGTATGAGCTCCGGGGGAACGCGATAGACGCGATAGTATGGCGGATAGTCGTCCAGCGCATCATCGAACGGGCAATCGAAGATGTAGACCGCGCCCGCATGTTCGACGAGAAATAGGCGGGGAATATCGTAGAAGTCGCGGTAGCGGATCGGCATCCAAGACATGGCGTTCAAAGCTACTCCGAGAATGGTCGCGGCATAACGCCCCAATTGCAGCTGCAAGCGAGTCAAATAGAAGGGCCGGGGGAAGCCCGGCGCAATCCAAAGATCCCTTGTCAGTTGCAACGCTCGTTAGATGTGCTGCTCATTGGCGGCCGGCCGTACTTCGCACGCGCGGGACCCAAGCACTGAATGCAGCAGTTCGCGCAGGTCCGCGGCCGCCCGATGGTCAGCGAGCGCCTGCTTCGGCAGGTAGTAAGCCGTCTTTTTTGCGAAGAATAGCAGAAAGAACTCGTCCGTCTCCACCGCCTCGCGAATAGCGTCCCAGCCGAGGGTGGTTGCGGCAGGGCCGCCGCGGATTGTGAAGCCCTGGACGGAGAACTCATATCGCTGAGGCTCGCGCATGATCGGAGACTCGGCATATGCGCGACGGAGTTGGCGTCGCTGGAGCCAAGGAGCTCCAAAAGACAAGGCGGCGAGAAGCAAAGCGGCGAAGTAGAGGAGGCCTAACTGGTTCCACGGCACGCCGTTCAGTCGATACATAAGGGTGAGCCCGAGCAGCAAAGGCCAAATCGCCCAGCGTACCCAGCTCAAGCCGCCGCGCCGCTGAGCGACTCGCGATGCGCGTACTGTCTGTGCGGCATCAGCCTGAAACGAGACGACTATGGGCAAAGCCATTCGGATTCATTGATGCATGTGCACATCTCACTATCGCCCCAGTTAAGTAGCGGGCGCCCCATAAAATGCGAGCGCAGCCAGCTACCGCAACCGCCCGGCTGCTTCAACGTTTGTTAGGCGATCCGGAGCTAGGATCGTCTCTACGGGGCGAGCACAAACCGGACGATACTGTCGATTTCCTCGATGGTCGTGTCAAACCACTCTGTTCCGGGCGCGTGCCGCTTGAACCCCCGCGCTTCGAGTGTCGAGTGGATCGCGTCCTCCACAGCGGCCACGCGCTTCACTTCCCATGTCCTCAGAACTACGGGATACTCAAAGCAACAAGTCTGCTTGCATTGCTGATTAACCCGCGCCTCGGTATCGCCCGTGGTTGTCAGTCCGACCTTGATTGGGAACCTCCCCGCGTCGCGGCGAAGAGACGGGAACGAATACGCGTAAATGAGTCCCGGATCATGCGAGTCGACGTCGGTTGCTACCGCATCCGCCTCCGCAAGCTCTTCCTCAATAGAGATGTTCTTGAACATCCCGCCGCCGACATTTTCAAAGACATGTAGGTTCTCGGCAAGGAACGGGATATAGAAGCCGAAAATCGTGCTCACCTTCTCCGTTTTGTCCGACTGCGCCTTTTTTACCCGAATCTCCAGCTGGTCCGCAGTATACGTCTCTGCGAGGACGCGCTTCGATATTTCTCGCAGGAGAAACGGCTCCTCCCCGTAGTTGCGCGCGACCTCCGCGATCCTGGGAAGCAGTTCATAGCGCGCGGCCCGATACACGTAGGATCGCGTAGGCTCGAAGGGGATTGGCATGCTGTAGCGATAGAGTGTGTGGTCGCCTAACGATGGAGTTCACCCGCAAGTGCACACAATACCCTGCGGCGGCGCAGCCGCCGCAATCAATAACCGCGCTTGTCGGGTGCGACGATTCGTTAGGTAGCCTGCGCCGCAGCGGCCTGCTGCCACTCTTGCCATTGCGTAATCGCCTCCTCAGACGCCGCCACGCTGGGAAACGCGCTCACCGGGATGATGAATGCGTTGACGTTGTGCCGCGTCACGATGACATAATCTCCATTGCGTTCGACGCGCGCGATATCACGCCACGTGAACGCCCCGGACTTTGCCCCGATTGTGGTCGCGAGGCCCTCCGGCCCGACGCGGAGGACGCGCTGCTGCGGTTTGAAGAGCAACTGCGGGGCGAGTGCCAGCGCGGCGATGACGGCTGTGCTGAACAGGAGACCGGATCGGAATGGGTGCTGTGCATTCCGCAGGGCGCCGAGCACAAAGGCAAGGGCGACCCAGAATAGCCAGTGCACCTGATGCCGACGATTGCGCCGGAGGCTGCGCCAGTACCAGCGGGCGAGGAGCCCGCGTGTGGTGGAATAGGTGAGTTCCATAGAGAGATTTGTAGCTGGCTAACACCCGAGTTCAGCTGGAAGCGACTCAAATAAAAGCACGGGCGCAGCCCGCGCAAATCACTAGATCGCGTGTCAGCTGCAACGCATGTCAGGCCTCAGCCGCGAAGGAGACATCCCGGAGGAGACCGTATCGTTGATAGCATTTGGCGCAAAGCCAATAATCGTCGGGATCGACGTACGCGCGTGCGACATCCGCCTCGGCGATGCGTTGGCGACACAGCTCGCAATGTTCGTGATCCCACCTGCCGTCACGAATCCCAAGGTCCTCGGCGCCGTCCATCAGCGGTGCGTCGATCGGTTGCCAGCCTGTGACTCCAGCCAAACGAAAATACCGCGCAGGACCGGAATGAAACCGGCGGGACTCCCATTGGCCAGCGAGCACAATCGCGACCTGGTAGGCCTGCCAGTAGCCGTCAATCCACGGGTAAACGCTTCCAACTCGCAGTTCGGGGGCAAGCGCCACGTCGCTCGTTTGATAAGCGATCGATTCGTTTGGGGTGGCCGGAACTTGGGTAATGGTGCCGATCATTGACGCGCGCGCCGATCGATAGAGCCAGGCTGTCGTGTTACGGACGCCGCGCAGGTGCGACAATTGACCGATCAGCGTCACCTCGGGATCGGCGGCGGCAGCGCGGATCTCATCAACGGTGAACTGCGGTAGGTCCGAAAGATCCATGCTTGAATGCGATGCCGTGTTGAGGCCTAACGGAACTGCGTTCTGCTGCGGGGCATCAGTAATGATGCGGAAGGCGAACGAAGTGAGCCAGCCGTTTCCGAAACGTGCCCCGACAGCAGCAGCGTGGTCTCAGGTCGTGCTTGGCATGACCCTCAACCCTCCTCGTCCGAGGATGGCGGGATCTCGAATGGCCTCAAGGACTCGATGGACGGCAACACGAAGGGGGTGCCGTTCGCCAATGCGTAGAGCTCGATTCCTCCGAGAAGCCCGTCTTGCTCGAACACGAAGATGCCTGACAGATCATCGTCAGAACCGAACACGAAGTCGGCCAGAACTCTCGTCGGCCCCGTGGGGAGGGATCGCCCACGGAGCCCGACGTCGATGCTAGGGCAGCCGCACGGACACCTGGCTACAACGTACGCGTCGCGCAGTTGGTCGAAGAACAGTACAGGAGCCTTGGCCTGCTCTAGCATTGCATCCACGAGGCGACGCTCTTCATATGAGAGCTCGCGCACATCTGGAACCGGCTGAAATTTGGAATCCACAGGACTGTTTCTGCGTCGGCCTAACGCTCAGCATCGGCGGCGGCGCACAGCGCCGTCCGCTGCATGCTGTCGTCAGGCCGCTGGGCGGCGTGCGATGCCGCAGATCCAGCCTTTGCGTTGATCGTGGTCAATCTCAATATCGGTGAAGCCAGCGGCGCTGAATATTGCGCGGTGCTCGTCGAGCGTGAGATACCTCGCCCGTAACAGGAGCATGGGCACAATGAGGAGCCCAGCAAAGGTCTGATCCCTGTACGTCTCCGCGATGACCAACAGCGTCCCGCCCGGCTTCAGCACGCGGTAGACCTCCTGGAAGTCGTGAACGGGATCGGGCCAGTAATAGTGAGTCTCAACAGCGGTGACGAGGTCAACGCATGCATCCGCGAACGGCAGTTGTGACACGCCTGCCTTCCGGATATCGACTCGCCCTGCAGCGATGAGATCGGCGTTCGCTCTCGTCGCGGCCGCTACACTCGTCGCCGAATAGTCGATTCCGTGTACCATCTGTCCCAGGCCAGCCAGCGCCCGGATCGTACGGCCGCCGCCACAGCCGACGTCGAGGATGGTGGCAGCAGGGCCAACCGTAACGTGGCGCAAGCCCCACCGAGTCACACCGGCATGCGTACGATTCATGAGCCAGATGAACAGTCGGCCCGGTAGCGACCATGGCTTCCGGCATTGACGGACCACAATCGCCGCGGCGGCGATCGTCAACACGGCCGTCATGACGTTCGGAACCAGGCGGTTCACCATACGATGGCGCTCCTCACGAGTCTTGCCGGCCCAACGCCCGATTTGAGCAGCGGGCGCCCCATAAATTGCGAGCGCCGCGAGCTGCCGCAACCGCCCGACTAATTCAACGTTCGTTGGGCCGGCGGCGCTGCCGGACTTAGTCAGAATTCTCGTGTCGTGCGAGCGCCTGCATGTACCCTTCCCGGCCTGCTCCATCCGGAATGCTGGCGAACATGGCAAGCAGTTGGTCCGGCGTCAGACTCGGCGGTGGGGCCGGCCAGTGCTCACCCGGCACATACCCGATCCGCGCGTACTCGTCTGCAAGTCTCAAACGTTGTTGGCCCGACCATGTCATGTGTCTCTCCTCGCTGTTCACCGACCGGTCCCGACCGACCCACGGCCGCCTGCGCCATCAGTCCGCCTGTGCGTAAGGCTCGGCATAGCAGCAATCCGGGCACCGATATACGGTGAGTGGCACCACCGCGTCGCGATCGTAGCGGATGCCGCCGACGAAACGCCGCGGCTCAGCAACCCCAGGTACCCAGCCCTACTGCAGAACCTGACTTCATGTGGTGGCATCCGGGATGTGTCCACGATCCATGGGGCGATCGCATTTCGAGCAGCGAGGGTGAAAGTCCGCCATGAGAACGCTCGGTTGACACGGAAACTCGTGCTCGGCCGAACGTCTGAGCTCACCTGCGGGCGAGCCGAATAGAGCCGAGCGAAGCGAGGCGCACCAGAGATCGCCCGGCAGGTGCAGCGACTCGTTAGATAGCAGGCGATGGAGCGGAGGGGTACCGAAGCTTCAGCCATCTCGCCCGGGCAGGAGATCGTACCGAAATCGCACCGATTTCCTACCTCGAGCAGGGCTACGCCTCCGCTGGATTGGACTGCACGGACGTTGGAGTCGAAGGAGGTATCTCCGATGGCGTCGGTGTGGGCTCGCTTGCCGGAAGAACTGCAAGCAGCAGGACTCCAATCGCGCCAAGGATCACAATGTCTTGAGGACTATCCTTCCTGTGCATCCCATGCGACCAGGCCTCGACCGACATGATCATCATCGTGAACCCATGGGCAAGGCTTGACCACGCCCCAAAGGCGATCAGCGAACGATGTCGTGCCGGCTGCTTCACGGCCAACAGCAGAAAGACCCCGAGCACGGTGTTAACGCTCATGAACATCGGGAAGGCATCCTGGTGCTCCCGAAGCCAACTGGCGTGCCACAGACTCTGGAACAGGGGGACGGCCCAGGCGAGATACAACAAGCCCACCAGGACCAACACGACCTGCAAGGCGCGCTCACGCTTCATATCGTCCTCCATGATGGACGTGTGTGCAGCTCGCTGACAACTGGTGAGTCAGAGCCCCACGAGCTGGTGCTCGAGGATGGCGATCGCGAGGGATGAGGCAAAGCCGGATCGTGCGGCGAGGTGTGTCGCTATCTAGCGCCCCGCCTCAGCTGTAAAGGGATCAGACAAGAACTCACGCGCAGCGAGCGTATTCAACAACCCATTTGTCAGCTTCAGCGTTCCTTAAATGGCGGCTCCGGGAAGGTGGCCGTGCTTGAACATCGTATACCAAAGCGCCTCGTCGTCTGCGTTGAAGACCTGCAACTCGGCGAAGATCTCGCGCGCAAAGTCAACGGGCGCGAGACCGGTAGCGGTGATCACATGCTTGTCACGCACCGCTGCGGCCTCGGTGTAATGCGAGGCGCCCGCATACCCCGGGATCTGGGTTGACAGGTAATCACGCCCGTTGCTGGTGTGTTGCCGATCATCCAATATGCCGGCGCGACCGAGCGCGAGCGTGGCCGCGCAGATCGCCGCTACGGGCCGCTCCGCGTCGACGAGGCGCGTCAGAAGTACTTCGAGCGTCGCACGCGGATAGGCCCCGTGCTCCCACATATCGCCACCGGGTAGTAGCAATAGCTCGACGTCATCCGCAGTCACGGCGTCGAGGACCATGTCCGGAACAACGGTCAAGCCTCCCATCGAGACGACGGGCGCTGCACTGAAGCCGATGCTGCGAACGGTGCGCTTCCCCCATCGGCGCAACTCGGCGAGCGCGTAAGCGGGTTCCCAGTCAGCGAAGCCGTCGAACACGACGATATGAATGGAGCGCCTGCCGTCCATGTCGCCTTCCTTTCATCGATACTCGTCGCCATCAAACGCCCCAGTTAAGCAGCGGGCGCCCCATAAAATGCGGGCGCCGCGAGCTACCGCAACCGCCCGACTGGTTCAGCGTTCGTTAGGCGACACGCAGCGGCTTAATCCGATTGACGGTCCCCTTCAGCTTCTGAGCGGCGTCCCACAGGTCGACAGCGCGTTGCGCATTGAGCCAGAACTCCGCCGAATTCCCAAAGAGCCGCGCGAGGCGAATCGCCATCTCGGGACTCACCGCCCGACGCTCGCGGAGCAGCTCATTCATGGACTGCCGCGACACCCC
>Ga0134126_10009117_pt1 | contig 12504 bp, 9 predicted proteins | sample KB31752_FD_96881 | JGI IMG/M metagenome (GOLD analysis project Ga0134126, IMG submission 96881) | Terrestrial soil microbial communities with excess Nitrogen fertilizer from Kellogg Biological Station, Michigan, USA - KB3-175-2 | ecosystem: Environmental > Terrestrial > Soil > Unclassified ...
GAAGGGCTTGATCGCCGAGCCGATCTGCCGGTGCGCCTGGGTAGCGCGGTCGAACTGGCTGAGCTCGTAGCTGAAGCCGCCGCCGAGCGCGAGCACGCGACCGGTATGCGGGTCGAGCGCCACCACGGCACCAGACACTTCAGGCACCTGGCGCAGCGTATAGAGCGGCGGGTTGGCCGCCTTCGCCGCGGCGGTGGCGAGCGGCTGGACCAGCACGACATCGCCCGTACGCAGCACCTCGCCGGGCTGGTGCGGCACCGGACCCAGCTCCCCGCCCTGGAGCGGTTTGCGCGCCCAGCGCATCTCGTCGAAGGGGATGGTGCCACGGCTGTCGTCGGCGAAGCCAATGCTAAGGCTGTCCGGATTGGCGGCCAACACCACCGCGAGCGACCAGCCGACCTCGGCGGTGCCGCCTGGCGGCGCCACACTGGCGAGGCGCGGGCGCCAATCGCTGTTGGCATCGATATGCGCCACCGGGCCACGCCAACCGTGCCGCCGGTCATAGTTCACGAGACCGTCGCGCAGTGCGCGGTCGGCGATCGTCTGCAGCTTCGGATCGAGGCTGGTACGGACGGCGAGGCCCGACTGGTAGAGCGCCGTGTCGCCGTAATGCGCGAGGAGATCGCGGCGCACTTCCTCAGTGAAGTAGCTCGCAGTCACCACTTCCGTGTCATCGCGGTGGCGGAGATTGATCGGCACCGCCTGCGCTGCGACCGCCTGCTCGCTGGTAATGAAGCCGTCATCGAGCATCTGGCCGATGACCCAGTCGCGCCGTCCCTTTGCCGCCTGGGGATAGCGCTGTGGGTTGTAGTTGTTGGGTCCCTTGGGCAGCGCGGCGAGGAAGGCGCATTCCTCGATCGTCAGCTCGTCGAGCGACTTGTTGAAGTAATTGAGCGCGGCAGCAGCGACGCCGTAAGTGCCGCCGCCAAGATAGATCTCATTGAGATAAAGCTCGAGGATGCGGTCTTTGCCGAGCACCTTCTCCATGCGGAGGGCGACCAGCGCCTCCTTGATCTTGCGCTGATAGGAGAGCTCGCTGCCGACCAGGAAATTCTTGGCCACCTGCTGAGTAATGGTCGAGGCGCCGACCGGGCGCCGCCGCGTGGCGACGCGCATAATGTCGGTAACGCCCGCCCGCAGCATCGCCAGCGGATCGATGCCCGCATGGCTATAGAAATTCTTGTCCTCGGCGGCCAGGAAGGCATGGATCAGGAGCGGCGGCATCTCCTTGACCGGGACGAAGACGCGCTTCTCGGTGGCGTACTCGGCGAGCAAGCGGCCGTCCCCGGCGTAGACGCGCGATACAATCGGCGGCTGATAGTCGGTAAGCTGCTGATAGTCCGGCAGGTCGCGGCCAAAATACCAGATCGCCAGCGCCCCGACACAGGCGCCGACAAGGACAAGGCCGGCCATCAGGCCGCCCAAGAATTTCAGCGTGAATTTGACGATCCGCATGCCTGCGCGTCGCTCCGTTGTCGGCAGGGGCGCCGCCCCGCGGAAAACGCCCAGTCTACAAAGTGTAGCGGCTTTATGGCGCCTTCAAGGCGGGGGCCCAACCACATTCTGTTAACGACTAAGGGTTAAGAGGGGGTTGAGCGCCGCCCGGGCCGGGCGAGCAAGAGGCGGTTGTCGAGCCGGCCTGTCGCCTGTATCCTGAGCCGTGCGAAATACCGCAGTCTGCCGATCCGGCTCGCGAGGCCGTAAGGCGGCGCAACGGTGGGGATTTCCGGGCCAACGCCATCGAGGTGCGGCCGCTTCCCGCCGAAGGCGCTCGGACGACGCGGTTTGGATGAACCCCGAAGCCGTCCTCGGCGTCTTGCCGAGCGCGGCAGCCTCAACGAGTTCCGCCATGGCTCCCGATATCGTGCCGTTCGACGGATTGACCGGAGGCGCTGCCGGCTTCGCCCCAGCCAGGATGACGCTGCCGCCCGAGATTCGCGCGGGCGGGACGGCGCTCCTTGGAGTCATGCCCTTATGGCAAAACGTATGCTTATCGACGCGGCGCATCCGGAGGAAACCCGGGTCGTCGTGCTCAGCGGCCACCGTCTCGACGAATTCGATTTCGAGACATCCACCAAGAAACAGATAAAAGGCAACATCTACCTTGCCAAGGTTACGCGGGTAGAGCCGTCGCTGCAGGCAGCTTTCGTCGAATACGGCGGGAATCGCCACGGCTTCCTCGCCTTCAACGAGATCCATTCCGACTATTACCGCATCCCGGTCTCCGATCGGCGGCACTCGCACGATCATGACCATGCCAGCCCCGGCGAGTCGGCGGCACCCGACACCTTGCCACTCGAGGACGATTACAGCCTTGCGACCGAGGAGACCGGCGAGTCGCCGGACGAACCCCCGTCCAGCGATGCACTGACGTCCGAGTCGCCGACCGGGCATCCGATCGCTGCCGAGGCGCGCGATGGCGAGATCGTCTACGGCTCGCCTGGCCCCGTCAGCGAGGCCGGGCACGCGCCAGATGCCGCGGCCGAGCCACTCGCTTCGCCGGATCGCGAGATCGACTACGATGATCACCGGGCCGACCGACCCGACGCCATTGAGTCCGCTGAGCAGAGCGGCACCGGTCAGCCCGGTAGCCAAGAGCCGGCGGCACCAGTAGAGGTGAGCGCGGCAGAGACGCGCGTCGAGGGCGAGGGTGAGGAGCAGCCACGCCCGGAAGCGATCGAGACGGTCGGCGGCGATGAGATCGAGGAGACGCAGCGCACGCGGGCGCGTCCTTATCGCCATTACAAGATTCAGGAGGTGATCAAGCGCCGGCAGATCATGCTGGTGCAAGTCACCAAGGAAGAGCGCGGCAACAAGGGCGCGGCGCTGACCACGTTCCTGTCGCTCGCCGGCCGCTATTGCGTCTTGATGCCGAACACGCCACGCGGCGGCGGCGTCTCACGCAAGATCACCAGCATCACCGATCGGCGCCGGCTCAAGGATCTGGTGAGCGATCTCGACGTACCGGAGGGCATGGGCGTCATCGTCCGCACCGCCGGAAGCGAGCGCTCCAAGACCGAGATCAAGCGCGATTTCGAATATCTGATGCGGCTGTGGGACGACATCCGCGATCTGACTCTAAAATCGACGGCACCGGCGCTCATCTACGAGGAAGGCAACCTCATCAAGCGCTCGATCCGCGATCTCTACGCGCGCGACATCGACGAGGTCATCGTCGATGGCGAGGAAGGCCACCGCACTGCCAAGGCCTTCATGAAGATGCTCATGCCGAGTCACGCCAAGCGCATCAAGCCCTACCGCGATCCGACCGTGCCGCTGTTCCACCGCTATCAGGTCGAGACGCAAATCGACGCCATCCATTCACCGGTGGTGCAGCTCCGCTCGGGCGGCTACATCGTCATCAACCCGACCGAGGCGCTGGTCGCCATCGACGTCAATTCCGGCCGCTCCACCAAGGAGCGCAACATCGAGGAGACGGCGCTCAAGACCAATGTCGAGGCGGCCGAGGAGATCGCCCGCCAGCTCCGGCTGCGCGACCTCGCCGGCCTCATCGTCATCGATTTCATCGATATGGAGGAGCATCGCAATCAGTCCACGGTCGAGCGCAAGCTCAAGGAGGCGATGCGCTATGATCGGGCGCGCATCCAGTTGGGCCGCATCAGCCCGTTCGGCCTGCTGGAGCTGTCGCGTCAGCGCCTGCGCCCGTCGCTACTCGAGGCCTCGACCCAGCCCTGCCCGCATTGCAACGGCACCGGTCATATCCGGTCCACCGAATCGACGGCGCTGCACGTCCTGCGCGCCATCGAGGAGGAAGGGATGCGGCGGCGCTCGGCCGAGATCACGGTGGCGGTGCCGACCGCGGTCGCGCTCTACATCCTCAATCAGAAGCGCCAGGCGCTGACGCAGGCCGAATTGCGCTACGGCTTCCATGTGGCGATCGGCAGCGATGACAGCCTGGTCCCGCCGGCCTTCCGACTAGAGCGCCTGCGCGCGCTCACCCCGGCCGAGATCGCCGCGCTGCCGGCGCCGGTCGCCGCCGTGCCCGAGGCCGACGAGGATGAGGACGACGACCTCAGCGACGAGGAAGACGAGGCCGAGATCGAACCCCAGCCGCTAGCGTTGCCGCGCGATGAAAGCACGGCGCCGCAGCCGGAGCGTGCCGATGGCGAGGAGGGTCACGGCCGCCGTCGGCGTAGGCGGCGTCGCCGTGGCGGCCGACGCGACGAAAACCGCGACGGCGCAGTGCCTGCATCGTCGATGCAAGAGATCGCGCTCTCGCCCGACGCCGAGGCGCCCGCCGTCGAGCCGCTCCCGGCGGTCGAGGCGCAGCATGGCGAGGAGGAGCGCAGCGGCGAGCAGAGGAGCGAGGCGGCGCCGGGCGAGCAAGGCAGCGAGTTAGGCGGTCGCAAGCGGCGGCGACGCGGCCGGCGCGGCGGGCGCCGGCGCCGGCGTGGCGAGCCCGGCCAGGATCTCGGGCCGGGCGAGCAGGCGGCCGGCGACGGCACGCCCGTCGCGGAAACCGTCGAATATGTGCCGGCGACCTCGGGCTATGACGATGCGGCAGCCGAGATGGCCGAGGCGCTGCATGCCTCACCCGCCCCTGAGACACGGACCGAGAACGGCGCCGAGAGCGTGCCCGTGGCCGAGCGTGGCGGCGGTCGCGAGCCTGAGACGGCGGCGTCACCGACAGAGGCGGCGACCTCGTCTGAAGTTGGCGGACACGAGGTCAGCGGCGGTGCACCAGCCAATCCCAAACGCGGTTGGTGGCGTCGGGTGCTCGATTCCTAGGCGGCGCTCAGCGGCGCCACGCCTGAAGGCGACGCGTCGCCTCGGCCATGGCGTCGGTCGTCCCGGCGAAGGACAGTCTGAGCGTCGCATTGCCGCGCGTCGGATCGAAATCGGTGCCCGGCGTGCACGCGACACCAATCTCGCGCAGCAAGCGGCGGCAGAATTCCGGGCTGTCATTGGTGAGATGCGCCACGTCGGCATAGAGATAGAAGGCACCGTCCGCGGGAGCGAAGCGCGAGAAGCCCGCCTTCGGCAACTCGTCGAGCAGGAGCGCTCGATTGCGAGCATAGCGCGCGACATTGGCATCGAGCTCGTCGCGGCAGGCGAAGGCGGTAAGGGCGGCGTGCTGCGACAGCGCCGGTGGCGAGATGAACAAGTTCTGCGCCAGGCATTCGATGGGACGCAGCATATCCGGCGGTGCCACCATCCAGCCGAGCCGCCAGCCGGTCATCGAGTAATATTTCGAGAAGCTGTTGACGACAAAGGCCTCGCTGCCGCTCGACAGGGCCGTGGTCGCGGTCACGCTGTAGACGATGCCGTGGTAGATCTCGTCGGACACGAGGCGGATACCCATGTCCTGGCAGTAGCGCACGATGGCGGCGAGTTCGTCGGGCGCGAGCATGGTCCCGGTGGGATTGGCCGGGCTCGCGACAATGAGGCCGTCGATGCCCTGTCCTTGGGCACGCAGCAGGTCGAGGGTAGCTTGATATCGATGCTCTGGCCCTGTGGTCAGCTCGACCGGCACCAGGTCGAGCGCCGTCAGGATGTTGCGATAGGCCGGATAGGCCGGGGCGGCCAGCGCCACCCGGTCGCCGGGCTCGAAAGCGGCAAGGAAGGCGAGCAGGAAGGCACCCGACGAGCCCGTGGTGACGACAACGCGCGATGGGTCGAGCGCAACGCCATAGCTCTCCCGGTAATGCGCGGCGATCGCCTCGCGCAGCGCCGGCAGGCCGAGCGCATCGGTATAGCCGATCGTCTGGCGACCAAGTGCCTCCCGCGCGGCGGCGAGGACGGCAGCCGGCGCCGGCGTCGATGGCTGGCCGACCTCGAGGTGGAGGACGTCCTCGCCCGTGGCCGCCCGCTCGTTGGCGGCGCGCAGGACGTCCATGGCGATGAAGGGCGGGACAAGGCCGCGCCTGGCGATTTTGAGGGTCATGAGGTCAGCGGACGGGCCGGCGAAACGTGAATTGACGACCGCCGCCGAGGTGGCGGATCGTAGCGCTCGAAAAGGAGGTCCTGGCGGTCGTGTTGCGCATCTTATCGCGGATACTCGGTATGTTGCTGGTGTCGAGCGTGGTCCTGGCGGGCCGGGCGCAGGCGCAGGACATCAGCATCCTGCGCGACGCCGAGATCGAAAATATCATCCGCACCTATGCGACGCCAATCTTCACCGTCGCCGGGCTCGATCCCGCCGCGGTCCATGTCTACGTCGTCAACGATCCCACGCTCAACTCCTTCGTTGCCGGCGGCCAGAACCTGTTCATGAATAGCGGCACGATCCTGCGCAGCGAGACACCCAATCAACTGGTCGGCATCATCGCCCACGAGACCGGCCACATTTCGGGCGGCCATTTGGCGCGCACCGATGAGGCGTTGCGCCACGCCACCATCCAGAACATCATCGCCCTCGTCGTCGGTGCCGCGGCCGCCGCAGCGAGTGGCAATGGCGGCGCCGGCGCGGCGGCAATCCTCGGCGGCACCAGCCTCGCGCAGCGCTCCTTCCTGCAATTCTCGATCACCCAGGAAGCCTCTGCCGACCAGGCGGCGCTCAGCTTCCTCGACCGCACCGGGCAATCCGCGAAAGGACTGCTGCAATTCTTTGAGATTCTGCAGCAGCAGGAATTTCTCTCGGCGGCGCACCAAGACCCTTACATGCGGACGCATCCGCTTACGTCGCAGCGCGTCGCTTATGTGCGCGAGCATGTGCTACACTCACGTTTCTCGGACGTGCCCGATCCGCCCGAATGGATCGCCCTGCATCAGCGCATGAAGGCTAAGCTCGCGGCTTTCCTCGGCTCACCGCCGCAAGTGCTCGCCTCGATCAAGCCGAATGACAATTCGGTGGCGGCACGCTACGGGCGAGCCATCGCCTACTACCGGATCCCCGACCTCAAGCACGCCGTGCCGCTTATCGACGGGCTCATCCGTGACTATCCGAGCGACCCCTATTTCCGCGAGCTCAAGGGTCAGATGCTGTTCGAGAATGGCCGTGTCGCCGAGGCCGTCCCACCTTACGAGGAGGCGGTGAGGCTCAGCCCGAAATCCGCGCTGTTGCGCATCGAGCTGGCCCAGGTCCAGCTCGAGACCAACGATCCTACCTATGTGCCCAAGGCGCTCGCCCACCTCAACGAGGCGGTGCGCTTCGAGGACCGCAATCCCGACGCCTGGCGCTTCCTCGCCATCGCCTATGGCCGCAGCAACAATATGGGAATGATGGCTCTGTCGCTGGCCGAGGAAGGCATCGCCGATGGCGACTACGGACAGGCGCGCCAGCAAGCCGCTCGCGCGGTCAAGCAGCTCCCCCCCGGCCCGGCCAAGCAGCGCGCCCTCGATATCCAGGACGAGGCCAAGCGCGAGGGCAAGCCTTAGTGCTGCCCGGCACAGCAGTCGATTGCGCTCGCCGACGCGCTGGCGCATGATCCCGGACCGCGCTCTTCAGCCCAAGGTCTTTGCCATGTCTGCATTTTTTCGCTGCCTCGCCCTCGCCGTGCTGCTCGCCGGCGGTCTTGCTGCGCCGACCCGGGCGGCCGAGCCACTCACCCCCGAGCAGAAGCAGGCAGTCGAGGGGATCATCCACGATTATCTACTCAGCCATCCGGAATTTCTGATCGAGGTGGCACACGCGGCGCAGGAGAAAATCAAGCAGGACAAGGCGGCCGACGCGCGCCAAGCGATCGCCACCTTCCGCAATGAGCTGACCGCCGATGCGACATCACCCGTCGGCGGCAACCCCGATGGCGACGTGACCATCGTTGAATTCTTCGACTACCGGTGTCCCTATTGCAAGCAGGTCGAGCCGACACTCGAGGCGCTGCTCAAGGAGGATCCGAAGATTCGCATTATCTACAAGGAATTCCCCGTTCTCGGCGCTGAATCGATCTTTGCCAGCCGCGTCGCGCTGGCAGCGGCGAAGCAGAACAAGTATCTCGCGTTTCACAACGCGATGATGTCGACCAAGGGCCAGATCACCGAGAAGGTAATTCTCCAGGTCGCCGCCAGCGCCGGCATTGATGTCGGCAAGGCCAAGGTGGATATGAACGGTGCCGCCGTCAAAGATATCATCCAGCGCAATTACTCCCTCGCGGAGGCGCTCGACATCAACGGCACGCCCGCATTTATCGTCGGCGACGTCCTGGTTCCTGGCGCCACGGACATGGAAAACTTGAGAAAGCTCGTCGCCGACGCGCGCAAATCGGGGTGAGCGTTCCTGCTCGCCAGACTAAAGTCGAAGGCCGGCCGCCCCGCATGACCGCCGAGCATCGTATTCTCCTCGACGCGGCATGCGCCGCTGCGCACGCAGCCGGCGTGGCGATCCTCGATATCTACAGACAAGATTTCAAGGTGCGGCACAAGGCGGACGAGTCCCCGGTGACGCGCGCCGATGAGCAGGCCGAGGCGATCATCGAAGAGCGGCTGGCCGCCGCCGCACCGGACATTCCGATCATCGCCGAGGAGCGCTGTGCCGCACAGGGCATGCCCAGCGCGGCACCGCCACGCTTCTGGCTGGTCGACCCGCTCGACGGCACGAAGGAGTTCATTCGCCGCAACGGCGAGTTCACGGTCAACATCGCGCTGATCGAAGGCGACCGGCCGGTGCTTGGTGTGGTCTATGTGCCGAGCCAAGGCGTGACCTATGCCGCCGCGGGCAACGCCATGCGCTGGCGCAGCGGCGAGACACCGCAACCGATCAAGACGCGACCCATGCCATCCCGTGGCGCCATTGTCGTGCACAGCCGCTCGCATGCCGATGACGAAAGGCTCGCCCAATACGCGGCCACGCTGCCCGAAGCCGAGCGCCGGCTCGCCGGCAGCGCCGTCAAATTCTGTCTGGTGGCGGCGGGCGAGGCCGATCTCTACCCGCGCTTCGGGCCGACCGCGGAATGGGATACCGCTGCCGGGCAAGCCGTATTGGAAGCAGCCGGCGGCGCGGTGGCGACGCTTGACGGCGCACCGCTGCGCTACGGCAAACCCGGCTTCCGCAATCCAGATTTCATCGCGCGCGGGCGCCGCTAGTCTAGTCGCCCGCATTGGGTCTAGGGCTTAAAAGCCAAAGCGCATGCCGACGGTCACCGTGTGGACGTGCAGATTGGCGGTGATCGCCGTTCCTTGCACGGTCGCGCCACCGACCGTCACTAAATTGGAACTCTCGAGCTTGCCGAGATCGAGATACTTGTACATCAGGTCGAAAGTGACGAAGCGGCCGAGCGGAATACCGATGCCGGCGCCGACGCCCCAGGCAAGCTGCGTCGTCGTCCGGCCATCGACGGTGGCAAAGCTCGGCCCACCCGGCGTGCGGAAATCGATCGTGTCGAGCTGGTTGCGCGACGCCCCAATCGAGCCGACGAGATAGGGCTGCGCGCTCGACAGCGGGAGCCGCGCAAGGCCGCCGAGATCGACATATCCGTTAACCAGCCCCACGCGCGGCTTGATCCTGGCGGTGGCGATGGTCGTGCCGCCAAGATTGTCCTGCCCGCTGAAGCGAAGCCACGGCATATAGGATCCCGTGAGGTCGATGCGGAAGATCGGTGACAGGCGCACGCCGATCCCGGCGCTGGCGACTGCGGAGATTCCCGCATCACCGCTATAAGTCAGGCTGCCCAGAGTGACGACTGAGGCGAAAGGGTCGCTGTCTTTGAAGGTCGTATTCGTAGAGAAGCCGGCGCCGGCGTCGAGCCGGAAATACACGCCGGATCCGACCTGGGCCATCGTCGGCGACGCGCCAACGGCCAGCGCCAACAGCGTTACCGCACCTAACAGCGTTCTCATCCCTGCCCCCGACATGCACAACCTGCCGCGCTTGATCGGTCGCGGCTCGCAAGAGCTTGTCAAATAAGCTAACTTCCTTACCCGCTGGTTACTGGCGGAGCTGTGCGGGCTGCCGCGGCGGCGGATGACCGAGAGGCGACGGCGATGATCGAGAAGCAGATCAACATCGAGACTAAGGCCGGCAGCCTGGATACGTTCATCTGCCACCCGGAGCGGCGCGCGCCATGGCCCGGCATCATCTTCTACATGGATGCGCCGGGCATTCGCGAGGAGCTGCGCGACATGGCGCGCCGCCTCGCCACCGTGGGTTATTACGTGCTGCTGCCCAATCTCTACTACCGTGCCGGAACGGGCACGATGCTCGACGCGAGCGCGCTCCGCGAAGGCAGTCCGGAGCGCGAGCGCATGTGGGGCCTGATGAAGAGCATCGGCAACGAGCTCGTCGCCGAGGACACCGGCTCGCTCCTCGCCTTCATCGACCGCCAAAGCCAGGTCAGGAAAGGCGCGCTCGGCTGCGTCGGCTATTGCATGAGCGGGCCTTTCGTCGTCACCGTCGCCGGGCGCTTCCCCGACCGCTTCGCCGCGGCGGCGTCAATCTACGGCGCCGGGCTACTCACCGACCGTCCCGACAGCCCGCATCTCCTGGTGCCGCACATCAAGGGCGAGATTTATTTCGCTTGCGCCGAGACCGACAAATACGCGCCGCTGCCGCTCATCGCCGAACTCAAGCGCGAGCTCGAGCGCGCCCGTACCAAGTTCGAGATCGAAATCTTCCCCGGCACCGAGCACGGCTTCGCTTTCCCGCAGCGCTACTGCTACCACAAGGCCGCCGCCGAGACGCATTGGGAGCGGCTCTTCGACCTGTTCGGGCGCCGGCTTCGCTGACCGAGGCGGCACCCGACCCGCGTCAGGCGGCGCTTCGCTGTGCCGTCCGCTGCAGCACTTCCTCGGCCAGCGCGGCAATCTCCAGCGCGGCGGAACTGGTTGGCGCCGTCTCCAGGATACCCTTCCCCTCGGCCAGCGCCGCGGCCAGCGCCACGCGGTTGCCGATCTGCGTGGAGGCGAGCGGCGCGCCGAGCTCGCCGAGCTTGGCGGCCATCGCCACCGTGAGCTTGGCGCGGGACGGCACACGGTTGAGCACCAGCAGGGCCGGCACACGCTCCTGCCGGCAGAGGTCGAGAGTCGCCTGCGTCGCCCAAATATCCATCGGGGACGGTTGCACCGGGACCAGCACGAGGCTCGCCGCGCGGACCGCGATGCGCGCCTCGGTCTCGGCATGCGGCGCGCTGTCGACGAGGACGATATCGTTGCCGCGCGCCTGGCGCTCGACCTCGGCGGCGACACGCCAACCGGTGATCGCCGTAACCTCAATGGCAGCATCGCCGCCCAGACGCTCGCGGCGCAGGTTGAACCAGGCGGCAAGGCTGCCCTGCGGATCGATATCGACGACGGCGACGCGCTGACGGGCCGCCCAGGCCAGCGCCAGATGCGCCGCAAGCGTCGTCTTGCCCGCGCCACCCTTGCGCTGTGCGATGGTGATGATCGTTGCTGGCATGGCCGGCCCCTTCCTCACATTTTTTCGCGCGCCGACGCGGCACGCGGAGACGATTGCCTCCGCTGCCTTCGGCCAACTATATCTCTGCGCCGACCTAGCCGCCGAGCGCGACTCCACTGTGACCGAGTGTCTCACCCCTGCCGAGCTGGACCGCGCCGCAGCGCTGCTGCTCGCCGGCGATCTCGTCGCTTTCCCGACCGAGACGGTCTATGGCCTCGGCGCCGACGCGACCAGCGACACGGCGGTCGCGGGAATCTTTCAGGCAAAGCAAAGGCCGCATTTTAACCCATTGATTATCCACGTTATTGATGCCGCCGCGGCGCCCCGCTTGGTGCGCTTCGACGCGCGCGCCGCAACGCTCGCGGCGCGTTTCTGGCCGGGCCCGCTCAGCCTCGTGCTGCCGCGCCTCGCCGATTGTCCGATCTCTCTCCTGGCCAGCGCCGGGCTCGACAGCCTCGCGCTGCGCGTCCCGGCTCATCCGCTGCCGCGTGCTCTCATCCGCGCTGTCGGCCGCCCGATCGCCGCGCCGAGCGCGAACCGCTCTGGCCGGGTCAGCCCGACCCAAGCAGAGCACGTCATCGCGGAGCTCGACGGCCGGATCGCCGCCGTGCTCGACGGCGGCGCCTGCCGCGTCGGTTTGGAATCGACGGTGCTCGACCTCACCACCGCACGGCCGACCTTGCTGCGGCCGGGCGGCGTGCCAATTGACGATCTCGAGGCGGCGCTTGGCCCGATCGATCGTGCGGGCAACAGCAACGATGCGCCGCGCGGGCCCGGCATGCTGCCAAGCCATTACGCGCCCTCTCTGCCGCTGCGCCTGGACGCGACCAAAGTGAGTCCGGGCGAAGCGCTGCTCGCCTTCGGCACGCCAGCGCCCACCGGGGCCAAGGAGACGCGTTGGCTCAGCCGCTCCGGTGATCTGCGCGAGGCCGCAGCCAATCTTTTCGCCGCGCTGCGCGCGCTCGACCGGCCGGACTTCGCCGCCATCGCTGTCATGCCGATCCCGGAGTACGGCCTCGGCCTCGCGCTCAACGACCGCCTCCGCCGCGCCGCCGCGCCGCGACCGGCGTGAGCCACCGTGCTTGCAGCACAGCGGGGGCCGGGCTAATGCAAATGCGACTGGACGGAGTTCGCTCGTGACTGCATCGGCAGAGCCGGGTATCGCCGCGGCGCTGGCGCGCATCAAAGAGATCGTCGGCCCCAAAGGCTGGATC
>Ga0134126_10009119_pt1 | contig 12503 bp, 12 predicted proteins | sample KB31752_FD_96881 | JGI IMG/M metagenome (GOLD analysis project Ga0134126, IMG submission 96881) | Terrestrial soil microbial communities with excess Nitrogen fertilizer from Kellogg Biological Station, Michigan, USA - KB3-175-2 | ecosystem: Environmental > Terrestrial > Soil > Unclassified ...
CGACAGGATCTGCTCGCCGTCGAGACCGAGGGCGAACATCAGCGAGGTCACGGGAATCTTGCGGCGGCGGTCGATGCGCGCGAACACGATGTCCTTGGCGTCGAACTCGATGTCGAGCCAGGAGCCGCGGTAGGGAATGACGCGCGCCGCGAACAGGAGCTTGCCCGAGGAGTGGGTCTTGCCCTTGTCGTGGTCGAAGAACACGCCGGGCGAACGGTGCATCTGGGAGACGATGACGCGCTCGGTGCCGTTGACGACAAAGGTACCGTTCATGGTCATGAGCGGGATATCGCCCATGTAGACGTCCTGCTCCTTGATGTCCTTCACCGACTTGGCGCCGGTCTCCTCATCGATATCGAACACGATGAGGCGAAGCGTCACCTTCAAAGGCGCGGCAAAGGTCATGCCGCGCTGGCGGCACTCGTCGACGTCGTATTTCGGGGGCTCGAACTCATAGCGCACGAACTCCAGCATCGAGGTACCCGAGAAGTCGGAGATCGGGAACACCGAGCGGAACACGGCCTGCAGGCCCTCGTCGAGACGGCCGCCGGCCGGCTCATCGACCATCAGGAACTGATCGTAGGACGCCTTCTGAACCTCGATGAGGTTCGGCATTTCCGCGACTTCCTTGATGTGCCCGAAGAACTTGCGAACGCGTTTGCGACCGGTGAATGTCTGCTGCGCCATCGTGGCCTCTCGTTATCGTCGCCCTTAAGAGCGACTCTTCCGAAGCACGGCTGCCACCGCCCCCGGGTTTGAATTTTCTTCCGTTTTGAGGGCCGAAAGCGCAATCTCAGGGAACAAAAGTCCTGAATTTGTTCTTCTGACCGTCGGACGCAAAACGACGCGCGGGGCGCTTGACCGCACCCGCCCGTCAGATCGATCTCGTCACGGACTGCAAAAGCCCGAAATTGCCTATTCTCCCAGCGACTTATAAGGGGTAACGCCGCCGTCCCGCCTCATAAGACGTGCTTTCGTGCTGCCGTCCCGATATGGGATGGCAATCGTGGAGAATCGAGGGTCAAGTCCCCGAATCCCCACAAATTTTCGTGTTCGACCCGCCCAAGGCATCCCTTTTGCAGGTCGTTTCCTCGTCGTGGCTGGGCAAAGGCTCGAAGCACGTCTTCACCCGAAAATGACCCAGCCATCGACGTCTTTTGCCGACCATCTCCGGGTCTCGCTTCGCTTCGCCCGCGGATCGAATTGAAGCAAGCTCGGCTTACTTCAGTTCTACCTTCGCGCCAGCCTTCTCAAGCTGGGCCTTGATCTTGTCAGCCTCTTCCTTGTTGACGCCTTCCTTGACGTTCTTCGGAGCGCCCTCGACGAGGTCCTTGGCTTCCTTCAGGCCAAGGCTGGTGATGGCGCGGACTTCCTTGATGACCTCGATTTTCTTGTCGCCGGCGGCTGCCAGCACGACCGTGAACTCGGTCTTCTCCTCCGCCGGAGCGGCGGCGCCACCGCCGCCCACCGCCGGGCCCGCCACCGCGACCGCAGCCGCGGCCGAAACGCCCCACTTCTCTTCCAGGAGCTTTGCGAGTTCGGCCGCCTCGAGCACGGTGAGGCTCGAGAGGTCGTCGACGATTTTCTGCAAGTCAGCCATTGATCAGTTTCCTTGAATGTTTGGTTCGAACCAGGGTTTGAGGTTTGCGAAGGGCGTCAGGCCGCTTCGCCCTTTGAGGCATGAGCCTGAATGACGCGCGCGAGTTTCGCCGCAGGCGCGTTCGCGAGCTGGGCGAGCTTGGTTGCCGGCGCCACGATGAGGCCGATAATCTTGCCGCGCAGTTCGTCGAGCGAGGGCAGCAAGGCCAGCGCCTTCACGCCATCGACATTCAGGACGGTTTTGCCCATCGAGCCGCCGAGAATGACGAAGTGCTCGTTCGTCCTGGCGAATTCGAGGGCCACCTTTGGCGCCGCCACCGGATCATTCGAAGTAGCGATCACGGTCGGCCCCTTCAGCAAAGGACCGATGGCAACGACGTCCGTGCCTTCAAGAGCAATTTTGGCGAGACGGTTCTTTGCGACCTTCACCGACGCGCCCGCCTGCTTCATCTGCCTACGCAGGGTCTGCATCTGGGCCACGGTGAGGCCGGAATAATGAGCCACGATCGCAACGCCCGTGGTCTTGAAGACCTCGTGGAGTTGCTCAACCGACTCTTTTTTTGCCGCTCGTTCCACAGCAAGCTCTCTCCGGTTGGCGGTCTTCGCCGTGAGGCAGGACCGCCGGGTTGCACCCATCGTCCCACCCAAAACCTGACCTCTGGACCAAGGTCCGCAAAGGACACGCCGGGCACGACGACAATTTAGCAGCCTGCCCTCCCGCCGGCCCTCATCGGACCTTCGGGGTGTCGAGGTTCGAACCAAACCTGCTCCCGCCGCCTTTCGGCCGACGCGAGAGCAAAAATCCGGTCTTCACCCGTCTATGCAGGCCATACGATTAAGCCTTTGAAGAAACCTGCGTTTCCTCGCAGAGCGCCTGCAGTCTCGGACAGGATCGGGGCGATCCGGCTTGTCCCGGAAAGCCCCCCGCCCGCATCCGGCCAAAAGCGATGAGTTCCTTCCTCCCCTTTCGAGCAACCTTGCGGATGTCTCGAAATGAGGAATGATCTCCTATCGTTTCGGGCTTTTGGAATGCGAGCACGGACGTGCCAGCGCCAGCCAGCACGTCCGGTAAAGGGCTGTTTAGCCGGTCTCGCCCGGCTTGCCAAGAACAAAATTCAGACCAGCAAAATTCAGATCGAACTGCCGCAGGCCCGCCATCGAAAAAAATCCGGCGCTCCTTGTCACACCGGGCGAGCCTGGTTCGTCTGGGCCCAGGAGGTGTGAGATGCAACGATGGATCGCAGCAATTCTCGGCGCGTACAACGTCGCCAATGGACTGGCCATGCTGTTCGCCAGTTCCATATGGTGGGCGAGCGTCCCCGGCGTACCCGATACCGGCCCTTATAACCCGCATTTTGTCCAGGACGTCGGCGCGGCGTTCCTGGTGTCCGGCCTCGCCTTGGCAGCACGGGCCTGGCGTCCCGCCTATTGGCCGGCGGCCATGGCGGGTTCCGCGTTCCTTGTGCTGCACGGCCTCATCCACCTCGCCTTGATCGCCTCCGGGCACGACCACCATGCCGCGGCCGATCTTGCCGGCGTCGTCCTGCCGGCCGCGCTCGCCCTTTATTCCGCTTTTCCAACCCGAGGAGAACGATATGCGTAAATTTGTCGCACGCCGCATGCTGCGCAGCTTCGGCAAACGTTACGGCTATAACACGAGTTACATGGAAATGATGCTGAAGGAGTCGCCGGCCGCCTTTTTCAAATTCGCACCGGTCATGAAGGCTGCCGCCCATCGCGAGGTGATACCGGTGGAAACCAGGTTTGCCGCCGGCATCACCGGCGCGCTGGCGGAAGATTGCGGGCCCTGCACCCAATTGACCGTCGACATGGCTCTGGAAGCGGGCATGGCCAAGGACCAGATAGAGGCCGTGCTTCGCCGCAACGTCGCCGCCATGAAACCGGACGTGGCGCTGGGATTCCATTTCGCCGACGCGGTCGTGCACCGCTCAATGGATGACGACGGATATCGCGACGCCGTTCGCGCCCGCTGGGGCGAAAAGGGAGTGATCGATCTCGCCATGACCCTGCAGATGGGCCGCCTGTTTCCGATGCTCAAGCTCGCGCTTGGCTATGCGAAGGAGTGCCGCCGCGTCACCGTGGCCGGCCATCAGGTCGATGTCATCAAGAAGGCCGCTTGAGACTGATCCGCTCGCGCCGCATCGCGGCCGGCTGCTCGGGCTTGCCTATCGCATGCTCGGCAGCCGGAGCGAGGCCGAGGACGTGGTGCAGGATGCCTATCTTCGCTTCGCCGGCGCGCAGCATGTCCGCAGCAAGGAAGCCTTTCTCGTCACCATCGTCACGAGGCTCTGTCTCGACCGCTTGAAGAGCGCGAAGGCGCAGCGCGAAACCTATATCGGGCCCTGGCTTCCCGAGCCCGTGTTCGACGCCGAGGGTCTTGCGGCGGATGCCGCCACGGAGCTTGCGGACGATCTCTCCTTTGCGCTGATGCTGGCGCTGGACCGGCTGTCGCCGCTGGAGCGCGCCGCATTCCTGCTTCACGACGTATTCGACCGGCCATTCGCGGAAGTAGCCCAAATGCTCGACCGGTCCGAGGCGGCCTGCCGCCAACTGGCGGCGCGCGCCAGGCGGACGGTACGCGAGGCGCACCCTGCCCCGCAGGCGGCAGCGGATAGCCATGCGAGGCTGCTCGCCGCATTCTGCGAGGCGGCGGCGAGCGGCGATGTCTCGGCGCTGGCCGGACTCCTCCGCGAGGATGCGATTGCCATCAGCGACGGCGGCGGCCGCAAGAGCGCCGCGCTGAACCCGATCAAGGGCGCGCAAAAGATCATCCGCCTCCTGATCGGCATTATCGCCAAGAACGCCGGACACGATATTCGCGTTACGCCGATGCTGATCAACGGAAGCACGGGCGTCTTGCTGCACATGGACGGCGAGATCGACCATACGCTGAGCATGGCGATCGACGGCGAAAAGATCGCCGCTATCTACATCGTGCGCAACCCGGACAAACTCCGTCACGCGCCGCAAGGCCCTGTCCAGCCGGCGCATTAGTTGACGGGATAGGCCAGCGGCTTGCCTTCGAAGAAGGCGGTCAGATTGGCGAGCACGCAATCCTGCATGTTCCGGTGTGACTCCAGTGTATGGCCGCCGGTATGCGGCGTCAGCACGACGTTGGGGAGCGCCGTCAGCGCGTCGGGCGCGTGCGGCTCCCTGGCGTAGACGTCGAGGCCGGCGCCGGCGATGGTCTTGCTGGTGAGCGCTTCGACTAACGCTGTCTGGTCGATCACCGAGCCGCGCGCGATGTTGACGACATAGCCGTCGTCACCGAGCCGCTTGAGGATATCGGCGTTGACGACATGGTGCGTGTCACCCCCTGCCCGCACCGCGACCATCAACACGCTGCACCAGTCGGCGAGCGCCTCAAGGCTCGGGAAATACTGATACGGCACATCGCGGCGGCTGCGGCTGAAATAACCGACCTCGGATTCGAATGCCGCGACGCGCGCGGCGATCTTTCGTCCGATCTCGCCCATGCCGTAGACGCCGACCTTTCGCCCCGGCATGCCCGCCTGCGGGCGCATCATCGGCGATGGCTTTGCCGCGGCCCAATCACCACTTCGCACGTAATTGTCGAGCACCAGAAGACGGCGCGTTGCCGCCAGCATCAAGGTGACGGCGACATCGGCGACTGACGCCGCATTCGCGCCGGGACTGTGGCCGACAGCGATCTTGCGCTCGGCCGCGGCCTTCAAATCCACGCCGTCATAGCCGGTGCCGTAGCAGACGATGGCCCCCAACTTCGGCAGCATGTCCATCATCCGGCCCGGCAGCGGCGAGCCGCCCGCGGTGATCATGGCGCGGATGCTCGCGAGTTGGTCGGCCGCGAACATCTCGTTCGGCGGCTTGCCGCCGGCATCGAGCAGAGCGAACTTCTCGCCGATGCGCTGCATCAGCGCTTTGGGAAAGCGCGAAAACACCAGGACTTTTTCGGGCATCGCTCGACCGCTCTCAAAAACAAGAGGCGGAAGTGGTTGCCCAGTTCCGCCTCTCTTTATTCACTTCTCTCGCGCGAGCCTCAATTGAGCAGCGTGCTCGGCTCGACCTTCACGCCCGGTCCCATGGTGGAGGAGACCGCGGCGCGCTGGATGTAGGTGCCCTTGGCGCCTGCAGGCTTTGCCTTGGCGACGGCATCGGCGAGCGCCTTGACGTTGGCGACAAGCTTGTCCTCGGAGAACGAGGCCTTGCCGACACCGGCCTGCACGATGCCGGCCTTTTCGACGCGAAACTCGACCGAGCCGCCCTTGGCGCCCTTGATTGCGCTCGTGACATCCATGGTCACGGTGCCGATCTTCGGGTTCGGCATCATGCCGCGCGGGCCCAGCACCTTACCGAGGCGGCCGACCAGCGGCATCATGTCAGGAGTGGCGATGCAGCGGTCGAACTCGATGTCACCCGCCTGCACCTTGGCGACGAGATCCTCGGCGCCGACGACGTCGGCACCCGCTGCCTTGGCCTCATCGGCCTTGGCGCCGCGCGCGAACACGCCGACGCGCAAGGTGCGCCCGGTGCCGTTCGGCAGACTGACCACGCCACGGACCATCTGGTCGGCATGGCGGGGATCGACGCCGAGATTGATCGAGATCTCGATCGTCTCGTCGAACTTGGCCTTGGCACGCTCCTTGACCATCTTGATGGCGTCTGCGAGCGGATAGAGCTTCTCGCGATTAACGCCTTCGCGGGCTTTCTTCAAACGCTTTCCGATTGACATGGCCGCTTACCCCGCAACTTCCAGACCCATCGAGCGGGCCGAGCCCTCGACCATCTTCATGGCCGCTTCGACGGTGTCGCAATTCAGATCCTTCATTTTCTTCTCGGCGATCTCGCGCACCTGCGCTTTGGTCACCTTGCCGGCCTTGTCGCGGCCCGGCGCCTTCGAGCCGGACTGGATTTTCGCGGCCTGCTTCAAGAAGTAGGACATCGGCGGCGTCCTCATCTCGAAGGTGAAGGAACGGTCCGCATAGATGGTGATGACCACGGGGATCGGGGTGTTCTTCTCTTCCTTCTGGGTCTGGGCGTTGAACGCCTTGCAGAACTCCATGATGTTGAGACCGCGCTGACCAAGCGCAGGACCGATCGGTGGCGAAGGATTCGCCGCACCGGCCGGGACCTGAAGCTTCAGGTATCCGGTCACTTTCTTTGCCATTTATCACTCCTGTTGTGCCGGCCCGAAGGCCGGCGGTTTCAGGTTCGTGGTTCGGTTGGATGCGGTTGGCGACCGCCCCTTCCTCCCACGGCCTCTCTTCTCCCTCGCCCCGCTCTTGCGGGGAGAGGGCCGGGGTGAGGGGCAGCCACGCGCGGTGCACGCGGAGAGTCCCCTCACCCGGATTGCTGCGCAATCCGACCTCTCCCCGCACGCGGGGAGAGGTTAACAGCAACGGTCAGACCTTCTCGACCTGACCGAATTCCAGTTCGACCGGCGTCGCGCGGCCGAAGATCGACACCGCGACCTTCAGGCGCGAGCGCCCCTCGTCGATTTCCTCGACCACGCCCGAGAACGAGGCGAACGGGCCGTCGGCCACGCGCACGTTCTCGCCGATCTCGAACGACACGGTTGCTTTCGGCCGCTCGACGCCTTCCTGCACCTGCTGCAGGATGTGCATCGCCTCGGCTTCCGAAATCGGCATCGGCTTGTTTTCCGCGCCGAGAAAGCCCGTGACCTTGGGCGTGTTCTTGATCAGATGAAATGCCTCGTCGGTCAGCTTCATCTTGACCAGCACATAGCCCGGGAAAAACTTCCGCTCGGCGTCGATCTTGCGGCCGCGGCGGACTTCCGTGACCTTCTCGGTCGGCACCAGCACCTGCTCGAACAGTTCTTCAAGCCCGCGCTGCTTGGCCTGCTCGCGGATGGATTCCGCAACCTTCTTCTCGAAGTTCGAATAGGCGTGGACGATGTACCAGCGCTTGTCCATGGTCTGAATTGCGGCGGTTGCCATCAGTGAATGCCAATACCAGTGTAACCAGGTAGCGGATGATCTGATCCGCGGCGAAAAAGAAGATCGACGCCAACGCAACCATCACGAACACCATGATGGTGGTGATCGTGGTCTCACGACGGGTTGGCCAGGTGACCTTGGCGGTCTCCGAGCGCACTTCCTGCAGGAATTTGAACGGGCTGAAGGCCATCGTTTTGGGATCCGCGTCGTCGCCAGACGAATTTATTGTTCAAGGGGAAACCGGACAGCCTTGCTCGGCACATGCCTGTTTTGGCCCAATCCTCTTCGCAAAGGATGAGCCGGCAAGCGGGCTCGATTGTTCGGGGATTTCAAAAGCCGCGCCGGATATCCGTGTTTGACGGGCCGGCTGCAGGTCGCGGCTATGTACTGCCCAATCGGGCAAAGGTCAAGGTCGGAGCGCGCGGGAAAACAACGGCTTAACTGGCAAGGTCTTGGCTGGCAGGATCTTGGCTGGCAAGGCCTTGGCTGGCAGGAGTGGCAGGGCTCGAACCTGCGACCCCCGGTTTTGGAGACCGGTGCTCTACCAATTGAGCTACACTCCTGTGGGACCGAAGCAGGGCCGCGCGTCCGCGCTGTTTCAAGCATAGGCCATGTGGCGTTTGCAAGAGCCGAGCGGCCAAATGCCCTATCCAAGCGGTCACTTCTGCGCCACACTTCATCCAAGCCGACAAGAGCACACGGGAGAACACCATGAACGCCCAGACCGCCGCGAAACACGTCAGCCCCCTGCAAACGCCATCCCTGCCCCACGCCAGGCCCGAGAGCATCGGCTTGTCGGCCTCGCGGCTCGAGAAGCTCTCGGATGCGTTCAAGCGCGAGGTCGACAAGGGAACGCTGCCGGGCGCAACCGTGCTGGTCGCTCGCAAGGGCCAGATCGGCTGGTTCGACGCCATTGGCCGACAGAGCCCGGCGGAGGCACGGCCAATGACCCACGACACGATCTTCCGCATCTTCTCGATGACCAAGCCGATCGTCTCGGTCGGCGTCATGATGCTGGTCGAGGATGGCCAGCTCCTGCTCGCAGATCCCGTCGCGAAATTCATCCCGGAATTCGCAAGGCAAAAGGTCGGCGTCGAAAGCAACGGCAAGCTTGAGCTCGTCGACGTGCAGCGGCCGATGACGGTGCAGGACCTGCTCCGACACACCTCCGGCATCACCTATGACCACACCGGCAACAGTCTGGTGCAGCAGCTCTACAGGGAATCGCGGCTGCGCAGCCGCAAGATCACCAATGCCGAGCATGCGGCGACGGTGGCCGAGCTGCCCTTGATCTGCCAGCCCGGCGCCGAATGGAACTACAGCCGCTCCACCGACATCCTCGGCCGCATCATCGAGGTCGTCAGCGGCAAGACGCTCGGCGCGTACCTGACCGAGCGCATCCTCGCGCCGCTGCAGATGGCCGAGACCGCCTTCTTCACCGCCGCGCAGAACACCGCGCGCCTCGCGGAACCCTTCCCGACCGATCCCTGGACTGGCGAGAAGGTCCAGCTGTTCAACATGCTGGAGCAGCCCACGATGGAATCCGGCGGCGGCGGGCTCGTGTCCACGACCATGGACTACGCGCGCTTCTGCCAGATGCTGCTGGGCGGCGGCGCGCTCGACGGCGTCAGGATCATCGGCCGCAAGACTCTCGAGCTGATGGCCTCCGATCATTTATCTCCGCAGGTGAAGATCATGGGCGAGCTGGTGCCGCCCGGCCACGGCTTCGGGCTGGGCTTTTGCGTGCGCCGCGAAGCCGGCATTGCGCCGTTCCTCGGCTCGGCAGGCCAGTTCTTCTGGAGCGGCATGGCCGGCACCTTCTTCTGGATCGATCCGAAGGAGGACCTGTTCGCCGTCTTCATGATGCAGGGCCCCGGCCAGCGCCAGTACACGCGCACCTTGGTGCGAAATCTGGTGTACGCAGCGGTGGAGTGAGGCGAAGCGTCATTCCGGGGCGGTCCGCAGGACCGAACTATGGTGCGCAATTGCGCACCTGAGAATCTCGAGGTTCCGGGTTCGCGCTTCGCGCGCCCCGGAACGACCTGCCCAATCAACTGATCGTCGCGCCGCCGTCGATCACCATGGTCTGGCCGGTCATGAAGTCGCCGGCCGCGGATCCCATGAACACGGCCGCACCCGCGATCTCGTCGGGGATGCCTATGCGCAGGAGCGGCGAGCGCGAGGTCGAGGCCTTCAGAGTCTCCGGATTGTCCCACAGCGCCTTGGCAAAATCGGTCTTGATCAGGCCGGGCGCGATGCAGTTCACGCGAATGTTGTGCTTGCCGTATTCGCAGGCAAGATTGCGCGCGAGCTGCATGTCTGCGGCCTTGGAGATCGCGTAGGCGCCGAGGATTGTCGAGCCCTTCAGCCCGCCGACCGAGGAGACGATGATGATCGAGCCGTCCTTGCGCTCGATCATCTGCGGCACCACCATCGAGATCAGCCAATTGTTGGCGACGATGTTGTTGTCCAGGATTTTCCGGAACTGGTCGTCGGATATGCCGCCGAGCGGACCGTAATAGGGATTCGATGCGGCGTTGCAGACCAGCACGTCGATCTTGCCGAAGGCGCGGTTCGATTCATCGACGAGGTTTTGCAGATTTTCCTTCGACGAGATGTTGGCGGCGATCGCGACCGCGGTGTTCTTGCCGAATTTGCCGTTGATCTCCTTCGCCACGGTGTCGCAGACGTCGGCCTTGCGCGAGGAGATCACGACTTTCGCGCCATGCTCGGCCATCCGCTCGGCGATCGCGCGCCCGATGCCGCGCGTCGAGCCGGTGATGACGGCGACTTTTCCCTTCATGTCGAACAGGGTCATGTGTTCCTCCCAGAATGATTGTCCGTGTTCTTATCGTCATTCCGGGGCGACGCGCCAGCGTCGAACCCGGAATCTCGAGATTCCGGGTCTGTTGCTGCGCACCATCCCGGAATGACGATCAGGCCGGTTTGACGACCTCCGGTCCCGCCGGCTGGTGCATGGCCTTGTGCCGTGCATCGGCGATCCAGGGCTGCTGGTTCACAAATGGCAGCCGCCAGTTCGAACGGCCGGCGTTCACGAAGTGATCGAGCCGCGTCACCGAGCAATTGTCGATGTCGAAGGCGAGCCCTTGCTCGGCCAGTCCACCAAGCGCGAACCCCACGGCAGCCTTGATGGTACCGCCATGGCCGACCGCGATCACGTCGCGGCCTGCGTATTCGGCCGTGAGCCGCTCGATCGCGGCCTTGGTGCGATGATAGAGGTCCATGAAACTCTCGCCGCCAGGCACTCGCTCGTTGATATCGGCGAACCAGTGGCTGCCGGGTAGCCGGGACGCAAGGAAGGCAGCGCGATTCATGCCCTGCCATTGGCCGAGATGCTGCTCGGCGAACGCGGCGTCCTTTGCCATGCTCGCCGGCTTTGGAAAACCCGCGGCCCAGATCGCCGCCGCGGTCTGATGCGTGCGCTGCAGGTTGCTCGCGACCCACACCGCCTCGCGCGGCAGAATCTTTGCGACCGCCTCGAACACCTCGCGATCGCTCGTATCGCAGGCGATGTCGCTCTGGCCGTAGATATTGCCGCCGTCGCTGCGCACCGGCGCATGCCGCACCCACCACCAGCGCGTGACCACCACTTTCCTGTCGGCATTGGACATCGCAAAAACCCTTCCATAACCTTCTGCGCCGTCGTACGTGAGTGCGCGCGCCGTCTCAAGTGACTCATGCTGACACTTGAACGTTTGAAACCGTGTTTGAAATTCCGCAAAGTGGGATGCGTGAAGCGATCAGGGAGAAGCTCATGGGCCGCCTCGAAGGCAAATCCGTCATCATCACCGGCGCCGGAAGCGGCATCGGGCGCGCAGCCTCGCTCCTGTTCACCAAGGAAGGCGCGAAGCTGCTCGCAGTCGACCGCACCGACGGCGTCAACGAAACCGTCGACCTCGTGAAGAAGGCGGGCGGCACCGCGCAAGCCATGCAGGCCGACGCGGGATCGGAGAAGGACGTGATCGCCACCATCGACAAGGCGCTCTCGGCTTACGGCAAGCTCGACGCGATCTGGGCCAATGCGGGCATTTCCGGCGGCCTCGTGCCGCTCGCCGAGCAGACCGTCGAGCAATGGCAGGAGATTCTGCGCGTCAACCTGATCGGACCTTTCCTCGCGGTCAAGCACGCCATCCCTCATCTGACCAGACAGGGGCACGGCGCGATCGTCTGTACGGCGTCGGTTGCGGGCCTGAAGAGTGGCGCCAGCGGCCATCCTTATGCCGCGAGCAAGGCCGGCGTCATCAGCCTGGTGCAGACCACGGCCTATTCGCTCACCGGCACCGGCGTGCGCATCAATGCGGTTTGCCCCGGCCTGATCGAGACCGGCATGACCAAGCCGATCTTCGACCGCGCCAGGGAGCGCGGCACCTCCGACAAGATCGGCCAGCTCAATCCCTTGAAGCGCGCCGGCCAGCCGCACGAGATCGCGGCGATGGCGCTGTTTCTTGCGAGCGATGAGGCCTCCTACGTCAACGGCCAGGCGTTTCCCGTCGACGGCGGCCTCACCGCGTCGATGCCGTATGCGGGAAAGCCGGTTTAGCACAGCCGAACGCGCCGTCGTCATTGCGAGCCAACGGGTCGGCGCAATGACGGTGAAGACACGCGTCCACACTCTCGCGACTCGATTTCGTCCGAGTTATTCGATCGATGCCCTCTTTGAGAACGGAGGGCGCAGGGAATGCCGGGCGCCGTTGCACCCGCGCTCTCGTGTGCAGTGAAAGTAAGAGAACGCACACGAGTTGGTCACAGGTACAACCGAACACGTCCGGCACTCCCTGCGCGATGTTTGACGACTTATTCCGTGCTCTCCTCGGCGTACCGGGCTTTTTTAGTCACCGTCACCCCGGGGGATCATACCCGGGGCTTGACACCAGCATCGGGGTGTCGGGACCACACGGCTTCGTCGAACGCATGATGCCGCTCGTC
>Ga0134126_10009121_pt1 | contig 12502 bp, 7 predicted proteins | sample KB31752_FD_96881 | JGI IMG/M metagenome (GOLD analysis project Ga0134126, IMG submission 96881) | Terrestrial soil microbial communities with excess Nitrogen fertilizer from Kellogg Biological Station, Michigan, USA - KB3-175-2 | ecosystem: Environmental > Terrestrial > Soil > Unclassified ...
CAGCCAACGATTAGAGACAAAATCAGAACTGGGAGCGCAGCGACAAGCCAAAGACTCAAGGTTGATAGTATTTTTTTGAAACCGCACTTTTCTTTAGATGTTGAGTGTAGGGCTGGTCGCTGCGCTCCCAGTTCTGATTTCGTCTTAGCGATTTGCTCTACATTTCGGCAAGTTCGAGAACCGGAGCAAACTTTTCAAACTGACCCACTACTCCAAAGTTGCCGCCCACCAAATCCGCTCTGGTTGTGATAAAGTCGCACGCCCAAATCGGGATTTGGTTTTTGAAGGATTGAGATGCTCATTTCCGTAGTCGTTCCCTGCTACAACGAAGAAAAGGTCATCGTCGAGACCAACCGCCAACTCGTCGCCACGCTGGCTGGGCTTGACGATCTGGACTTCGAGATCGTCTACGTTGATGACGGCAGCGGCGACAGAACTGTTGACCTGTTGCGCGCGATTCATAGCGCGGACGAACGCACCCGCGTGGTGCGTTTGGCCCGCAACTTCGGGCACCAACTTGCGGTGAGCGCCGGACTCGAACACGCCGCCGGCGATGCCGTTGTCATCATCGATGCGGATCTCCAGGACCCGCCCGAAGTTATTCCTGAGATGGTGGCCCGCTGGCGCGACGGTTATCACGTAGTCTACGGCATGCGTACCGATCGCCCCGGCGAAACGGCCCTCAAGCTCTGGACCGCAAAACTCTTCTACCGTTTTATGAATCGCCTTTCGAAAGTGCAGATACCACTTGACGTCGGCGACTTCCGCTTGCTCGACCGGCGCGTGGTAGACGTTTTGCTTTCAATGCCGGAGCGCGACCGTTTCCTGCGCGGCATGGTGAGTTGGATCGGTTTTCACCAGGTGGCAGTGATGTATCGGCGCGCAGAGCGGCGCGCAGGCGAAAGCAAGTATCCGTTATTTAAGATGCTGCAGTTTGCAGCGGACGGTGTGTTGTCGTTTTCACTAACACCGCTCAGGCTGGCGTTGTGGGTGGGCTTTCTCTCAATCGGAATGGCCTTTGCTGGAATTCTGTACGCACTAATTATTCGTCTCTACACAAACGACTGGGTGCGCGGTTGGACTTCGATTTTCACTGCCGTGCTCTTTATCGGAGGCGCGCAGTTGGTCACACTGGGAATCATCGGCGAGTACATCGGCCGCATTTATGCTGAGGTGAAGCGCAGACCGCTATATGTGATCGAGGAGCGACTCGGGTTCGGCGAGCCAGCGAATGAGCAAGCGGAGCCAAAAACAGCGGGGGCAAGCCGCCTTCCTAACCTGTGAGACTATCCAGTGCTGAGGTGGTTCCGGTCTTGAAAGCTCTCCTATGAAGCCTTTCAATCACGATTCACAACTCAAATCGGATCAGCTCGAGGTTAGGAAGGCGGGCTTGCCCGCGCTGCTTTGGCTCCGCCGGCTGGCGCGCGAAGGTTTTATTTTTTCCACCTTCTGTCTCTTCACCGCGACGCTGACCTGGCCTTACGTGACACGCCTGCGCGACGCGGTGGTCGATCCCGGTGATCCTTACCTCATGTCCTGGATTCTTTGGTGGGACTATCACCAGACGTTTACCGATCCGCTGAATCTCTTCCACTCGAATCTTTTCTACCCGTTACGTTACACACTGGCCTTCAGCGAACACTCCTACGGGATCGCTCTGTTTTTCTTTCCGCTTTACGCGCTTGGCGCCCGGCCGCTTACGGTGCACGCAGTGGCGATGTTTTTCGGGTTCGTGACCTGCGGTTACGGTGCTTTCCGCCTGGCGCGCACCTTAACGGGATCAAACGGAGCGGCCTGGGTGGCGGGGATCATTTTCGCCTTCGTGCCTTTTCGTTTCAGCCTCATGTCGCAGGTGGTTTACCTCTGGTCAATGTGGATACCGCTGCTCTTCGAGGCTTTAGTGTTGTTCGCGCGCAAGCGCAGCAGGAAGCGCGCGGTGTGGTTGGGCGTCGCCTTTTTCATGTCAGGGATAACGACGATCTCCTGGTTCACCTTATCGCTCCTGCCATTTGTCGTTTCTGCGGTGATACTCCTTACGCGTCACGACAACTGGCGTGACCGCGAATTCTGGCGGCGCGGGGCGGTGGCAATTGGTCTCGCGTCGCTCGCGTTGCTGCCTTTCATGTTGCCTTACTTCATCGCCGCGAGGCTCTACGACTTGAAGCGTAGCGTTGAAGAAGTGAAAGCGTTTTCTGCCTGGCCCAGTCATTGGCTGGCGGCGGAGAGCCGAAACAAATTGTGGCATGGAATGGGTGATAACTTGCCCGACGGGGGGAAGTTCAGACTGTTCCCGGGCTTGCTGCCAATTTTGCTTTCACTGGCCGCGCTGCTGGGTCCCCTGAAATCCAGGATCTCAGATCTCAGATTTGAGACCTCAGATCTGAGATCTGACAACTCAAATCTCAAATGGGTAAAGCGGCTGGATGTGATCGCGCTCTTAGCACTAATTGTTTCGATCCCGGCGATCGGCTACGACCGCACCGGAGCATTGCACGGTATCTACCACTACCTGACATCGGAAGTCGCGCTTACCTTGCTCGCGATCGCCGTAGTTTCAAGGTTGTGTCTGGCGTACCCAGCGTTCCTGCGACGCGAGCATGCAAACTTCATCGAAACCTTGCGTTCCCAGCAACACAGCGACGCGTTCTGGCTCGGTGCGTCCTGGACAATCATCGGCTTCTGCTACTCGCTCGGATGGAACTTTTTCTTCTATCGGATCCTGTATGACGTGGTGCCATTCTTCAGGAGCATGCGTGTCGCAGCGCGCGGTTCCATGGTCGCCTATCTCGGTCTGGCCCTCCTCGCCGGACTTGGCGCCCAGCAGCTGGCGGAAATTGTGGTGGCGAGAAAACCGCGTCTCCGCGAAGGGCTGGTACTCGCAGGAATCGCCGGATTGTTATTGCTCGAACTCAACGCCGCACCCTTGAAATTTATGCGGGGCGACGTATTCCCCGATGGAGTAACCATTCGCTTGCGAGATACACCAATGCGCGGCGGCGTGGTGGTTTTGCCGGCGAACGAACATGTAAATCATCGTCACGTGCTGCGTTCCGCCGACCATATGAAACCGATGATTGTCGGCATCTCGGGCTTCACCTCGCCTTATGAAACTGTAGTTGAAGTCGCAACTGTATCCGGGCCAATCGCGGCAAACTTTATGGACTTCCTTGAATCAGTGCCTACCTCCTACGTTGTCATCGAGAACAACCTGATTGAGCCGACACGCCGGATTGACTACGAAACTTTTCTCGCGGGCGCTGTGCTGGCCGGAAGACTCCGCTTCATCAACCGCTTTGACGGCCGCGACGATCTTTACGCGGTCGTAAAAAACGAGCCGCAGGCAAGAGAGGAAGCGCCAGTGCCTTTCGTCCTCCAAACCAGGGAGTGGGGGGAGTTGATTAAGGAAGATCCCGTAAATCTACTCGGCCAATATCAATCGTGGAGCCAGGCTGTCTATCGCTTCTATGTTGCTTCTTATGGTCAAATGCCGCGCTACGCTGAATTTCTGACTGATATACAAACGGTCGGGCGAAACGTCGGTGCCAGCTCTTTTGATGGACAAGCAAAACTTGCTGCTAACGTGCGCGAGTTTGCGCGTAGCTGGGTTGAACGACCCAAGTTTGCTGCCGATTACAAGCGGCTGACGAACGAAGCATTTATTGACCAATTAGCCACCAGAGCGGGAATAGTGCTTGAAGCCGAAGAACGCTCCGCCTTGATCGATAAACTAAGCAGCGGTGAGATGACCCGCGCTGAGGTGTTGTTAGCTGTGGTGAATAACAGTAAGTTTGTTGAGAAGGAAGAAAATCGTTCACTTGTGTTGCTTCACTATTTCGGCTATCTACATCGCAACCCGGAGGATGCTCCAGACAAAGACCTGGCAGGTTTCAACTTTTGGCTTAGAGAAGTGGAACTGTCAGGTGACCCTGGCAGACTAAAGCGCGGCTTTATGGCGTCAAGCGAGAATAAGGCAGGAAAAAAGTAATGAACGAATGACGAATGAAGTCGACCTCGCGAACTAAGATGACTCCAAATGAAAGACTCTGAATCAAAAAATGAGCTAAAGGACAGCGAGGAATACTCGGCCTGCCTCTCTGTAGTTGTGCCTGTCTACAATGAAGAGGGCACGTTGGGAGAAGTTGTGCAGAAGTTGTTGGAGGTGCCCTGTCTCCTCGAAATCATTATCGTGGACGACTGCTCGACCGATGGAACCGGTCAACTGGCGCGACAGTTTGCGGATGAGCATGCTCACGTGCGGGTGGTTCATCACGAACGGAACGCGGGCAAGACAGCGGCGCTGAGAACCGGTTTCGCGCTGACGACCGGTCAAATAGTAATCGTCCAGGATGCTGACCTCGAATACGATCCGGCAGAGATCTATGGAGTCATTCGTCCCATTCTGCAAGGCCATGCCGATGTGGTCTTCGGCTCGCGTTTTCTGGTTCGCCGCGCGGCGCGAGTACTTTATTACTACCACTATCTTGCCAATAAACTGCTGACCTGCCTGTCAAACGCGCTAACCAACCTCAACATGACCGACGTCGAAACCGGCTACAAAGCTTTTCGCGGCGAGATAATTCGCAACATGGTGATTGTTTCGAGCGGCTTTGGATTTGAAGTTGAAGTCACGGCCAAGGTAGCGAAGCTAAGAGTGGCGATTTACGAAGTACCAATCAGCTACTACGGTCGGACTTACGATGAAGGAAAAAAGATAGGTTTCACTGACGGTCTACTCGCGCTTTGGCTGGTGTTACGATTCAATCTGTTTTGCAGCCTGCGTGCCTCGTTCCGCCAGTTACCTGATGGGCAACATAAGTCTAATCATCTTCCCGCAAGAGTCTCCGCCTCTTTTGATCCCAGGAGTTCAGAGAATGAATGATCCGGGCGAGACGAAGGCACCTGTGACCGACGCCCCCGACACGCGAAGATTCGCTTATACCGGCAGGGAACTGGAGGCGATGGCCGCAGCCTCCAACTATCATCGCTGGATTCTGGCAGTGTTTAAGCCATTTCTCGGCCGCCACCTTGTTGAAGTCGGTGCGGGGCTCGGCTCATTCTCCGAAATGATTCTGGGACAACATTCATGTGAAACGCTTTCACTGGTTGAACCCTCGGACGACATGCATCGGGAACTCGCTGGCCGGACGTGGCCAAAGCAGACTCAGGTTGACACGTATCACGCCAACTTTATCGACGCCGCGTCTTTGATTAAGGCAAAGCAGACTCCGGACTCGGTCATCTACGTCAACGTTCTCGAACACATCGCTGACGATGAGCTCGAGTTGAAGGCTGTTCGCCAAATCTTGTCTGACAACGGCCGCATTTTTTTGTTTGTTCCGGCACTCCAATGGCTCTATGGCTCTTTCGATGAACGCGTTGGTCACGTACGGCGCTACAGTAAGCGGCAGCTGGAGGAGAAACTGGAAAGATCGGGATTCAAGATTTTGCAGTCAAGTTATTTCGATCTAGCCGGCGTGGCGCCGTGGTGGATCAAGTATCGCCTGCTCAAATCCGCTACGATGGGCCAACGCGGCGTGAGATTCTATGACCGCTTTATTGTTCCGGCTGCACGCCGCATCGAATCCGCTGCCGCGCCGCCGATCGGTAAGAATGTCATCGTTGTTGCCCAAAAGTCATAGCAGCAGAGAGCCGAGGGCAAACGCGAACTCACCAGGCGCCACCACTGCCAACAAATGGCTCGTTTAATAAAATCCTTCCAAACGCCAGTTCGGGCAATCACTGAAAGGGGCGACACCCCCCAATGGTGATGGGAATTTCGTTTCTCGCGGGCGCGTTATTGTTGGGGATTGGAATAGTCCGTAGCATCCCGTCCCTGCGCTCTCTGCTCAATCATGCTGAACAAATAATGTGGGGCTTAGTGATCGGTTGGGTGGTGTCGACGCTGGGCGCTTACTTCATTGCACGAGCGCTGGGCGTATTGTCGTTTCGACCTTTACTTCTTTTTTCGATTGGTATCTGGATCTTTGTGATGTTGTTGTGGCGGCCGACGCTCAGAGACATATGGCGGACAAGGCGTCTCACCATCAGCATGATCTGGCGAACCGAATATCGGGGACTAGCTGTAGTTCTCGGACTCTTCACTCCGATTTATGTCCGGCTCTTCTGGACGCACATGATCCAAGCGCGAGCCGGAGGAATCTACTCGGCGGGCAGCACATTGTACGACCTGCCATTCCATTTGGCGCTCAGCACCTCCTTTCTCTACGGCAAGAATTTTCCGTCAATCTATCCTCCCTTTCCACCAGCGCCGCTGCTGTATCCCTTTCTACCTGACTTCCAAATCGCAGTGCTCGGAGCGCTCGGGATGAGTCTGCGAACCGGCCTGCTCGTGACGTCTATACCGCTGGCGTTGGCTATTACCGGTCTTCTTTATTCCTTTGCCAAACGACTTTCGAAACCCGCTGACAATTCCTGCTCCGGTGGCGTGCCCCTTTCAACTGACTCGTTCGCCGCAGTGTTGGCGACGATTATATTCCTGCTGAATGGAGGACTCGGCTTCATCTACTTTTTTGTCGACTGGCGCTACAGCGGAAAAACTCTGACTGGGTTGTTGTCACAACTCGATACTAACTACGCAAACATTGCCGAACGAAATATTCAATGGACTAACTTCATTGCCGATGCAATGCTGCCGCAGCGCACGAGTCTCTTCGGCTACGCTGCCGCACTTATTGTGTTCACGTTGTTCGCCATTGTCTGGCAGCAGTTTCTCGCTGATGAAGATCGGAGCGACCGGTGGAACGGCTGGCGCTTGATCTTCGTGGCTGGAATGTTTACGGGACTCTTGCCCCTCTTTCATGCCCACGTTTACCTGGGCCTGGGTCTCATCAGTGGTTTTCTTTTTCTGCTTCGTCCGCGGCGGCAATGGCTCGCTTTTTGGACTCCGGCAATCCTGCTGGCTGCGCCTTATCTAATCAGCATCACCGGTCACGCGTCGGCGAATAATTTCATGCGCATTCAGCCTGGCTGGCGCGGAAACAGCGAGCGCATTTGGATCTGGTATTGGTTGCGCAACTTCGGTTTGCCAACGCTGATCATTTTCCCCGCTTGGTTTGCGGCGCCCCCGGTATGGCGAAGGTTTTACCTGGCGTTTGCCGGCCTGCTTATTTTCAGCCTGCTCATCGTTGTCTCTCCCAACAATTTCGACAATATCAAGCTGATGTACCTATGGTACGTCCCGACCTCCGTGCTCATTGGGGCATGGCTCGCAAGGCTATGGTGCGTTTCCCGGCAAAGAGTCCTTGCGTTTGTCCTGGTCACGCTTTGCATCGTGTCCGGACTCCTGGCCTTGCAATATGAAAACGTGAACCACTATCTCCTTTTCACAGACGAAGAGATGGCTGCCGCAACTTTCGCGCGCGAACGCACCAATTCCCGCGCGCTTTTCTTGACGTCACCCACAACACATCAACCAATACTAAGTCTTGCAGGTCGTCCCATTTTGCGAGGCGATACCGCGTGGCTGTGGAGTCACGGCTATGAATTCGCGGATCGAGAAGCCGACGTAAAGGCCATCTATGCCGGCAATCCTGAAGCCCGCTCACTTATCGACTACTATGGCATTGACTACATCTATTTTGGCCCGCGCGAACGCGAAGACGGAGGCCGGGAATCGTTCTTTGAAGCATTTCCGAAGATCTACCACTCGCCTAATATTGCCATCTACGACGTGAGTGGTAAGGACGAGAAGACTAAGCTACCAGCGACAGTGTGGCCGCGCGAGTTTGCGGAGCGGGCCGATAAAGACCCTTACCAGCTACTGGTGGAGTTTCGACAAACGAGTTACGCAGTGTGTCGTCTTTACAAAACAGCGCTTGGGCGAAGGCCACGATATGAGGAATTCATGTCCGATATAAAAGTGCTGGGACACGAACTTTATATCGGCCGCGAAGGGTGGGCGCAGGTATTAGAAAACAATAAAAACGCACTGGCGGAAAAGTGGGTTGAGCGACCGGACTTCAAAGCACTCTATGACGGGAAATCGACTGAACAATATGTGGCCATGCTCCTGGCGAATATTGGTCAAAGCGATCAGCGCGATGCAGCGATAGCGGCGCTCAACAGTGTCGTGTACTCGAAAGCCGCCGCATTACTCCGGATCGCCGACCTGGACGATTCCAAAAGCGAATATAACGAGGCCTACATTCTGGTCCACTACTTCGGCTACCTGCGGCGAAATCCTGATGATCCACCCGACAACAACCTTTCGGGATTTAATTATTGGCTTACTAATCTGAATCGAGCAGGAGACTACCGCGCCGTCAGCAGAGTGTTCATCGAATCGGAGGAATACAAAAGAAGCAAGCGGCAATGAAAGTCGGCCCCGCCGGCGCTTCTGGTTACGGCGGCCCAAATCGCCCACGGTATTCAGTTGACTTGATGAAGGCTTTGACCATCTCGGAACTCACGAAGTTGCCGTTGAACTGGTTGAGTTTATTTAGCCAGAAGCTATAGCCGTCGAGATTGTTGTCAGGCGGATCGTTTGGATTTCGCCTGAGGTAACCAAAGTACTCCATCAGCACGAAAGCGCGGTTGAATTCTTTCTGCCGGTAATCAACATCTTCGACCGTTAATCTCAATGCCTCGGCGCGAGAAATAAGCCCGTGATCCAGCGCGTTCACAAGCACGTCACGCTGAAATCTTAATACCGGAATCTGACCGCGGATTTCACCTTCGGGGAAGTTTGCCGTGTGAACGTCGACGTACAACCGGCCCTGGTCCATGTCATGCACCTGTGGGATCGTAAGCGTGACTGTAAAGTCGCGAAACTCGCCGTTCGGCAGGGTGACGATTGCCGGAGCGGTGGCACCAGCGAGAGCCGGACCGTGAATATGGGCCGCGGTCTCGGCGCTGGTCACTCGGAAAGACAGCGAGAAATCTACCACCTGGGAGGTAGCGAAACTGGTCCGCGCGATCCCGGTTCCAAACGACGCCGCGTTACTTGGGGGCACCGGTTGCGACGAATCCAAACCGAAGATGAAGAGACGAGCAGTAGTTCCGTTTATTCCTCCGCTACTAAAAAGGTTATCGACATAATCTCTGTTCGACAGGCCGCCGTATGCCGCCACAAACTCCGGACGCGTGACGAACTCATTGAAGAACGCCTTGATATTGCTCTCGAGTTGCTCGCTCGCGCCCGGAGCACCAAAGACATAGTCTTTTTGCAGCGCCTGAACGTCGCGCATGAATGGGCCATAGCGTGGCAGAGCGCCGGTCGCTGCCCGTTCAGTCAAATAGGCAAGCATGCCCGTCTTCTGAAACTCTATCGAAAGAAAGAAAGCAGCCGAGACGTTTATTCTCCTCAGCTCGATACATTGCTGATCGGTCCCGCACGAAAGAATCTGATTCGTCCAAAAGTTCAAACCGGCTGCGTCAGGCTCACGGTTAAGAAAATCAAAGTATTGCTGACGAACGAAGAACTGCGTGTCGTCGACAATATTTGGTGGTTGGCGCGGCGTGTCAAACTCGTCGTCCATTATGAACAGCCCGGCGACATTTGGGCTGATTAAGGCCGCGCCGGTGGAATTACTTAAAACCAGATCGAGCTGCGTGCTGGTACCGGCGGCGAAGGAGTTGTTGTCCACTATCAGTACCCGAAAAGTTTTGTTCGTATCGCCGGGATTGAAGATCAGCTTTCCCAGCGCAATTTCATAGTTGGATTTTTGCGTAGCACTGCCATCAACGGTGGCGTAGTTAACAGTCGCTGTTCCTGAGGTGTCCCCACTGCGCGTCACCGTGATGTCTATATGGCCGGCGTTTTCAGTAGTGTGATATTCCGCGCTGCTAAACTTTATCGTCGAGGCGGGCAGTGCTGCTGCCGGCTTGAGAGAACCGAATACTCCATGCCCGTCAGTTAACGTTTCTTCGGTGACGCCGCCTGCAAAGTAGAGCGTGTTTGGATCCCCGCCGTTTGTGCTGTTACCGAAGACGAGTCCTCGCAACCCTTTAATCTCGAGCAAAGCTCCGCCTTCGTCAACCATGTATCCAAGCAGCGCCCCGGTAGCCGGATTGAAGGCGTGGATACTCGAGTCGTGTATCCCCAGCGTACGCGCATTCCCAACCAGCAGCATGTTACTAAAGGCGCCGAAGCTTGCCGGGGCTAAAACCATGCCCCACGGATCGGCAAGGCCGATGTTGTTAATCGCGAAAGCTGCGTCGCGCACCCCGTTAGTATCAAACTTCCGCACGAAGCCGGTATCAAGGTTCATGCCGTTTTGAAAGATGGCGTAACTGACATACAACGCGCCGCCCAGGTTCTGAATATTGTAAGGATGAAAATTCGCCGGGATGGTGGCGTCGGTGAAATTACCGGACACTGAAGTAAGGTTGAAATTTTTGTCGAAGACATCAATCTTTCCGTTGGCGAAATCAACAACATAGAGAACATTTCCCGAGGCGTTGCTACCGATTGCGAGACCCGTATAGATATGACCCGGCACGAATTGCGCTACGAACGTAGTTGACCCAAGGGCTGGACCCCAGGCGTTGATCGCCCCATTGGCGGTCGAAAAAATAAACTGAGCCGGCGCTGGAGGGTCCAGCGTTGGTTGCGGAATGAGGAAATCACTCGTCGTATTAGACACGACCCCAGTGGGTACAACCGGCATCGGTTGGAGCGTTGGCCCGTTGATGGAGACCGAAGGCAGAGCCGGATTTCTAACCAGCGGACTGCCGGAAACATCGCCTCTGTAAAGCGTCGCGCAATCTGTCTGGTTGTTGGCCACCCAGAAAGGACTGCCGCCATTTAGCGCCACGCCCCAGGGATTTTTGAGCAAACGATCTTCGATCAGCGCAACTCCCGGCAGATCAGAAACGAGATTGCTCTGGCGGTAAGTGCCGGTAGGAATTGCGACGTTAGGTTCCTGAAGTTTATTTGTGGTGTTCGCCAGTGTGCGGGCAAATGATATCGGAAGAATACTTGAAAAAGTTGCTGCAAGCAGGAGGGCTGTGACAAATGCAGCGACTGGTAACCTACGGACCGGCTGTGTGAGTGGGAGCGGGTATTTCATATAAGTGTTCCTTGATTAAGTATGGTTGCCGCATTTTAGCCCTTCTATGTTGAGGCCGCCAATTTTTCGGACTATCGTTCAAGCGATTTGCTGGGACCGCGGGCGTCCCGCCCGCAGACGAGCGCGCTAGCGCGAGTAGAACTCAACAGCGAGTCAAGCAGGTGGTGGATCGTTTGCGGGCGGGACGCCCGCGGTCCCAACAAATCACTTGACCGGTCCCAGCAAATCGCTTGACCGGTCCCAGCAAATTACTTGAGGAATAGGACGTTTAGCCGGCGCCGTTGATCAGGCTTTCGACGACGTGTTGCCATGAGAGGTTCATGGCCTTGAGTTTTTCCAGTCCACGCACGCCCATCGCGCGAGCCTTTACGCGATCCGCGTAAAGCGAATCCAGCGAGTCGGCGAGCGCGCGCGGTTCCGGTGCAACGATCAACCCCTCGCTCTGGTGCTCAATGAATTCCGTGGCGCCGCCACCGTCGCTCGCTACTACAACAGGTTTACCTGAAAGCATTCCTTCCAGCGTGACGTAACCGTAGTCTTCGTCGAAGGGTAGATAACAAACGCCAAGCGCGTTGGCGTAGAGCTCAATTATTTCCGACTCTGCTATGAAGCCGCGCAGGCAAACACGATCGCCAACGCCAAACTTTTTCACCAAAGCTTCGTAGCGCTTGGGATCACCTGAGCCGCCCGCAAGTATTATTTTCAAGGGAGTACGCAAGTACTGCGCAGCTTCAATCAATAACTCCTGGCGCTTCTGCGGCTCCAGGCGGCTGGGATAGAAGATGTAATCACCTTGTTCGCCGCTTAGCAAACTCTCCGCGCGCGGTGGCGGATGATAGAGCGGCTGACTTTCAATTCCGTTATAACGACGAAGCCGGTCGGCGACGGTTTTCGAATTTGTGAAAACTCTCTTCGCGCCGGGTATCAGTCGATTGTCTGCGTGACGGATCCACTCCCGGACTTGCGCCCCGTCCGGGTATGTCGAGAGATCGTCGAAGGGTGTGTCCCAAAGATTATAGGCGGCGCGGTGTTGGTGCATGATCCACAGCACCTTGCGGTCATGCGCGACCAGGTAAGCCGGAAACTTCATTCCGATCACGAGATCAACCGGTTTTCCATTTGCTTCGCTGAGATCCATTAGGCGCCAGGCCAGCGCACTACGCATAATTTCAGCAGGCGGATACCACTTGAATGGCAACGCCACGACCTCGGCGCTGTACCCCGCCTGAATCAAAGCAACGCGCAGCCCCTCGACGTGCGATTCCGCTCCGCCGGTCGTGAAAGGGACTTGAGTGGTGCAGATGAGTACGTTGCGAAGCATCAGTGGTCAGTGGTCAGTGGTCAGTGGCCAGTGGTCAGTGGCCAGTCGAAAGCAGAAGGCAAAAGACAGTAGGCAGTAGGCAGTAGGCAGTAGAACAACTGCTTGCTGCCTTAGCTTTGTGCTTTTTGCTTTGTGCCTTTTGCTTTCTGCC
>Ga0134126_10009122_pt1 | contig 12501 bp, 8 predicted proteins | sample KB31752_FD_96881 | JGI IMG/M metagenome (GOLD analysis project Ga0134126, IMG submission 96881) | Terrestrial soil microbial communities with excess Nitrogen fertilizer from Kellogg Biological Station, Michigan, USA - KB3-175-2 | ecosystem: Environmental > Terrestrial > Soil > Unclassified ...
AATGGCGTTGTCGCTGGCCGCCGCCTGCAGCTCGAAGTCGAAGGTGACGCAGAACCGCTTGCGGAGGGCCAGGCCGAGGGCCCGGTTGATCCGCCCGCCGTAGGGGGCGTGGATCACCAGCTGGGTGCCCTCGCTGTCGTCGAAGAACCGCTCCACCACGATCCGGTCCCGGGTGGGCAGGCAGCCGAGGGCGTTACGGCCGGCCGCCAAGTAGGCGACCACCTGCTCGGCCACCTCGGCAGACACCCCGGCGCGGTCGGCGACCAACCGGCGGGCGTCGTCGGGCCGGTCGGCGACCAGCGGTTCCTCGACCGCCGCCCGGAGGGCCCCGACCTCGGCCGAGAGCTCGGCCGTCCGGGACGGGGCCTCCCCCAGCCAGAACGGCACCGTGGGCGCGGCGTCGCCGGCGTCCTGCACCCGGACGGTGCCGACCTCGACCTGGCGGACCCGCCACGAGTGGGTGCCCAGGAGGAAGACGTCGCCGATGTTGGCTTCCACCGCAAAGTCCTCGTGGACCGATCCGACGGTGACCCCGTCGGGGTCGAGCACCACCCGGTAGTCACCGGTCTCCGGGATGGCCCCGCCGCTGGTCAGGGCGGCGAGCCGAGCCCCGCGGCGGGCGCGGAGCCGACCGTTGACGCCGTCCCGGTGCAAGTAGGCCCCCCGGCGGCCCCGCCCGGTGGGAATGCCCCACGACACCAGCTCGACCACCTCGTCGAACGTGGCCCGGTCGACATCGGCGTAGGGTGCGGCGTGGCGGACCAGGTCGTACAGCCCATCCTCCGCCCATTCGTCGGTCGAAGCCACCTCGGCCACCACCTGCTGGGCCAGTACGTCGAGGGGGGCCACCGGTGGGTCGAGGACGTCGAGGCGGCCGGCCCGGACGGCGGCCAGCAGGGCGGTGCACTCCACCAGTTCGTCCCGGGTGAGCGGGTACAGCCGACCGGCCGGGGTCCCTTCGAGGTGGTGGTTGGCCCGGCCGACCCGTTGCAGGAAGGTGCCGATGGCCCTGGGGGAGCCGATCTGGCAGACCAGCTCGACCGGGCCGACGTCGATGCCGAGCTCCAGCGACGCCGTGGCCACCAGGGCCCGGAGGTCCCCGGCCCGTAGTCGAGCTTCGACCAGCCGGCGGCGGGCAGACGACAGGCTGCCGTGGTGGGCGGCCACCAGCAGGCTGGCGTCCGGTCCCGGCCCCGTCGGGCCGTCCCCCGCTCCCTCCGGGTCACCGGCCCCCGTATCCCCGGCCCCCGTATCCCCGGCCACCGCGTCCAGTCGCTCGGCGAGCAGGTGGGCCACCCGCTCGGCGAGCTTCCGGGTGTTGACGAACACCAGGGTGGTCCGGTGCTGGAGGACGTGGGCGGCGATGCGGTCGAGGATCTCGTCGAACTGGCCCCGACTGGACACCGCCTCCAGTTCGGACGACGGCAGCTCGACGGCGACGTCGAGGTCGCGCTGGTGGCCGCAGTCGACGATGGCCGGCGGCGGTCGGTCGGGCCCCGTCCCGGACAGCAGCCGGCCCACCACCTCGAGCGGCCGCTGGGTGGCCGACAGCCCGATCCGCTGTACCCGGGCCCCCTCACCGCCGGCTTCGTCGACGAGGTGGGCCTCCTCGACCAAATGCGACAGCCGCTCCAGGCTGAGGGCGAGGTGGGCACCGCGCTTGTCCCGGGCAAGGGTGTGCACCTCGTCGACGATCACCGTGCGCACGTCGCGCAGCATGGCGCGGGAGCTCGGCGCAGTGAGGAGGAGGTACAGCGACTCCGGCGTGGTCACCAGTAGGTCCGGCGGGGACCGCCGCATGGCGGCCCGTTCGGCCGGCGGGGTGTCGCCGGTCCGTACCGCCACCGACAGGTCCGGGGCGTCCACGCCCAGTTCGGCGGCGACGTCGCGGATGCCGGCCAGCGGGATCTGGAGGTTCTCGTGGACGTCGACCGCCAGGGCTCGCAGGGGGGACACGTAGACCACCTGGGGCAGCCGGGTACCGGCGGCGCCGACGTCTTCGGCCGTTCCCTCGTCCCGTCGGTAGGCGGCCGCCTCATCGTGCCGCCGATAGGCGGCCGCCTCATCGTGCCGCCGATAGGCGGCGTCGATGGCCATGAGGAACCCGGTGAGGGTCTTCCCGGTGCCGGTGGGGGAGGCCACCAGGACGTCCTGGCCGGTGGCGATGAGCGGCCAGGCGGCGACCTGGGGAGCGGTGGGCCCTCCGGGGAAGCGCCGGCGGAACCACTCGGCGACGGCGGGGTGGAAGGCGTCCAGCACAGGACTGGGGTCGATCAGCAGAGCCACCCCACCATTTCACCAGTCCGGTGTGACAGACGCGCCGGTCTCACCGCCGGTCAACGGGCGCAGCACGGTCACCTCTGAGATATTTCACCGTCCGTGGACCACCGACCTCAGAATTGTATTTCAAAATGCTTATTTTCTACATTCCATCGTTGACTTCGATAACGACTCGTGATCCAGTGAACAGGTCAACTTGACGATGGCTGGCATCCCTTGGGGAAGAAGAGGAGAGAACTATGAAATCAAGAACCCTGCGATCACTTGGAATCGCCGCAGCGCTGCTGGCCCCGGTCGGCGGCCTGATGGCAGTAGGTGCCGGACCCGCCGGGGCGTCGCTGCCGACAACGCTCACGTTTGGTAGCAGCAGTTCGCTCAAGATAACCGTCGGCATCCTGACCTTCACACTGGACCTCAGCGGAGGCACCGACGGGGTGGACCCGACGGGGTCGGTTGCTGTGAAGGTGACAGGAAGCAAGTTCGTATCCACCCAGACCTACACGGCCACGGGGAACACACACATCAAGATGGTGTTTCCGGCTGGGACGCTCAAGGGCGACGCCACAGGGTCGAGCATCACACAAATAAAGACGGCGACAGTCGGCGGGAACGCGCCTTCGCTGTACTTCCCCACATTCACGACAGGGGTCCAGGACTGCGCTATTTACTCGATGTACAACATCTTCTACGACGGATCATCGGGAACACTCAGCGCCTCGGTCGGCACCTTCCGGACACACGCCCATGCCGGCAACGCTCCGGGCGGGACATGCCGGAGCACACTGGTGACGTATTTCGACACCTACTTGGCCAGCGCATCGATCTCTGGAACTGCCCACGTGACCTGATGAGGAGGGCCGGCGGGGGGTGATGCACCCTTCGCCGGCCCGAGTCCCGAGGGACGCCGGCCGGTCCGGGCCAGCCGGTCCTTAGTCCAACCGATGTGCCGTCCCCCGGTAACGGTCGAGGACGGCGGCCACCTCGGCCCGTCCGGCGTCGATGAGCTGGGGGGTGGCGGAGAAGTCGCGGTAGTCGGCGTCGGGGTCGCCGCCGCCGCTGAACACCACCACCTCCACCCCGGGGGGGAGGACGGCGAGCTCCCGGGTGAAACGGGCGTGGATGGCGACGAAGAAGGCGGTGATGACGGCCTCGACCGGGCGGCGGGGGGTGGGGGGCCGGTAGTGGAGGGGGCCGCAGAGGAGGACGTAGATGCGGGTGGCCCCGCCGGCGATGGCCCGGCTGATCGGCACGTTGTTGACCACCCCGCCGTCGACGAGCAGGTCGCCGTCGATGGGGACCGGCGGGAAGATGGCCGGGATGGCGGCGGAGGCGAGGACGGCGTCGACCGCCGGGCCGTCGGTGATCCACCGCTCCTGGCCGTCGGTGAGGGAGGTGGTGACCACCTCCAACGGGACCCGGGCGTCCTCCAGGCGGTCGAAGTCGATGCCGGCCTCGATGATGCGACGGAGGCCGGTGTTGGGGTGCACCGACGGCCGTTGCTGCAGGAACATCCACGGGCCGTGGACCAGGCCACGCGGGAACACGGTCTCGCCGGAAAGGGTCCGCCACACCTCCTCCAGCTTCTTGATCCCGTCGGGGCTGGGGTCGCCGCAGTAGGCGGCGCCGTTCACCGCGCCGACGGACGCGCCGTAGACCCGGTCGGCCCTGATGCCACGGCGGACCAGCTCGCCGAGCATGCCCACCTGCACCGCCCCCCGGCTGCCTCCGCCGGCCAAGACGAAGGCCGTCACCGGCTCCGGCGTCGGGGGCCGCCGCCATGGCCAGCGACGGGCCCGGGACCACCATCGGTCCGGCGACGTCCGTTGGAGGTCCGTCACGCGGTGGGCCGCCGGGGTCGACCCCGGCGGTTGGCAGGCGGTCGGTGGCCGTTGGTCGCCGGCCCGGCGTCACCTGGCGGCGTCGGGTCGGCATCGGCTGTCGCCTCCGCCCGGGCCCGCTGGCGGTCCAACCACCGTTGCCGCCCACTCCGGTCCTGGCGGATGGCCCAACCGATGGTGATCACCGAGAGGGACACGAAGGCGACGGCGAACACCGCGAAGACCACATAGAAGGCCGCATCGGCGGCCAGAACGGCTGCGGCAGCGGGGGTCACGGTGGAGAGGCTACGGGACCCGACCGGGGCAGTGACACACCCGTCCTCGATACTCGGACCCGTGCCCACCGCCACCCTGCCGGACCGCCGGACGGACGCCCCAATCCCCGTGGACGTCCCGACGCCGGTGGTGGCTTCACCTCCCGGCCGGCCGGTGCCCGGGCCGTCGGTGATCGACCGCCTCCGGGGAGACGCCAGCCGGCGACCGGTGGTCGACCCCGGGTTGGCCGGCGGGCTGCGGGCGTGGTTGGAGGACGGCGTGGCGGCGATCGACGGCCGGCTCGGCGACCGGGTGGAGCCGGTGGTGGTCGACCGACGGGCGCTGGAGCCGGGTCCGTGGTCCGGGGGGGGACCGATCACCGCCACAGTGGTCCGGGGGGCGATGGTGGGGGCGCTGTTCGGCCAGGTCGTGCTCACCGGCCAGCTCGGCGACCCGGTCGGCGACGGCCTCGCCGGACTGGACGCCCGGGGCCGCGCCGATCTGGTGGCCTTCCTCCGGGGACTGCCCGGAGCGGAGCGGCGGGCCCTCGAGCAGGTCGTCCGGCGGCAGGCGACGATGATGGCCACGCAGTGGGCCACGGTGGCGCCGGGCTGGCAGCCGCGGGTGGCGGACCGGCTGACCGTCCCGCTGGCCGGTGGACGGGTGGTGCTCCGGGGCATCGCCGACCTGGTGCTCGGGACGCCATCGGACGGGCGGGCGTCGATCTGCCTGGTGGACGTCCGTTCGGGTGACCCGCAGCCGGGCCACCGGCGGTACCGCGGGTTCCTGGCCCTGCTGGAGACCGTCCGCAGCGGGGCCCCGCCGTTCCGGACGGCCACCTACTACCCCGCCTCGGGCGACGCCCAGGTGGACGAGGTCACCGACGACCTCCTCGCCGGCGCTGTAGACGACGTCCTCAGGGCGCTCCCCGCCCGGGAGGCGGCGTGAGCAACACCGGGCTGGCCCCGACGGCCCTGCCGCCGTTGGCGCTCCGCCGGGCCGATGCCCTCACGGACGTCCTGACGTCGCCGGTTCGATCGGTGACGCCCACCGGCGGGGACCGCCGGGACCTGGCCCGGCGGATGCACTCGGCCCTGGAAGGGCTGCGTCGGGAACAGCCGAGCCGGGCCCGGTTGACGGTGACCGACTACCTGCTGCGGGCCGGGGGGGCAATGCCATCGGGAGGGACGGGGCCATCGGGACGGTTGGGGCCGTCGGGGCCGTTCCGTTGGTCGGCCCGCGGCGCCCGCCGGGTGGTCGGCCTGGCGGCGGCCCGCCGCTGCCTGAGCGGCGCCAGTCGGACGCCGGTCGACGCGGCCGGCGAGGTCATCGGCGAGCTGGCGACCGAGGGGGAACGGGGCCTGGGGCGCCCTGGGTCGGTGGGGCGGTGGTTGGCCGGGCTGCCGGCGGCCGGGCGGGCCGCCGTCCAGGTGGAGGCCGCCAACTGGTGCACGGCGCTGTCGGACGCGGTCGACTGGCGACGGCTGGCCGGGGCCGAGGTGGGGCCACCGGACCGGTGGTGGGAAGCCGCCGGGGTGGCCGTGCGAAGTCGCGCCGATCTACGGGTGCCCCGGGGGGAACCCGGCGACCGGGCGGGAACGGCCTTGCTGACGGTGGTCGCCGGCTGGCCGGGGACCACCAGCCAGGCGGCGCTGGGCCTGCCGGCCCTGGTGGCAGCGGTGGACGGCGGCGACATCCCGGCCAGGGTGGTGGGGTGGTGGCCGGAGTGCGGCCGGGCGGTGGCGGTCGACGTGGATCGTGGGTTCCTGGACGTCACGGCCACTGCGGTGGTCGATACGGTCCGGAGGGTGCTCACGGGCGGGTAGGTTCGCTTTCCGCCATGGCCATCGACCATCACACAACGACCGGGGATCAGACGAACACCCGGGATCAGACGACCACCAGGGACGACATCCGAAACGTCGCCATCGTGGCCCACGTCGACCACGGCAAGACCACCCTGGTGGACGCCATGCTCCGGCAGACCGGGGCCTTCCGGGCCAACGAAGAGGTGGCCGACCGGGTGCTCGACTCCGGCGACCTGGAGCGGGAAAAGGGCATCACCATCCTGGCCAAGAACACCGCCGTCCGCTTCGAGGGGACCAAGCTCAACATCATCGACACCCCGGGGCACGCCGACTTCGGTGGCGAGGTCGAGCGGGGCCTGACCATGGTGGACGGGGTGCTGCTCCTCGTGGACGCCTCGGAAGGGCCGCTGCCGCAGACCCGGTTCGTCCTCCGCAAGACCCTGGAGGCCCGGCTGCCGGTGGTGCTGGTGGTGAACAAGGTGGACCGTCCGGACGCCCGGATCGGCGAGGTGGTGTCGGAGGTCGAGGAGCTGTTCTTGGACCTCGAGGCGGACGAGGACCAGATCGGGTTCCCCATCCTCTACGCCAACGCCCGGGCGGGCTGGGCGTCGACAGAGGAGGGGGCGGTCGGCACCGATCTCCAGCCGCTGTTCAGGGCGATCCTGGACCACATCCCCCCGCCCCGGTTCGACCCCGCCATGGGGCTCCAGGCCCTGGTCTGCAACCTCGACGCCTCTCCCTACGTCGGCCGGCTGGCGGTCTGCCGGGTGCACAACGGGACGCTGCGGAAGGGCGGCACCGTCGGGTGGTGCCGGCTGGACGGGACGGTGGAACGGGCCAGGGTGACCGAGCTGTACGTCACCGAGGCGCTGGACCGGGTGGAGGCCGACGAGGTGGGGCCGGGCGAGATCGTGGCGGTGGCTGGGATGGCCGAGGTGACCATCGGGGAGACCCTGGCCGACGCCGACGACCCGGTGGCCCTGCCGGCGATCACCGTCGACGAGCCCAGCCTGGCCATGACCATCGGCATCAACACGTCGCCGTTGGCCGGCGCCGACGGCACCAAGCTGACGGCCCGCCAGATCTACGGCCGGCTGCAGGCGGAGCTGATCGGGAACGTGTCCCTCCGGATCCAACCCACCGAGCGCCCCGACACCTGGGAGGTACAGGGACGGGGCGAGCTGCAGCTGGCCGTCCTGGTCGAGACGATGCGCCGTGAGGGGTTCGAGATGACGGTCGGGAAGCCCCAGGTGGTCACCCGGGAGGTCGACGGCCGGGTGGAGGAGCCGATGGAGCGGGTGGCCATCGACGTGCCGGAGGACTACCTCGGGGTGGTCACCCAGCTGATGGCGCTGCGCAAGGGCACGTTGATCGAGATGGTCAACCACGGCACCGGGTGGGTCCGCATGGACTACCGGGTGCCGGCCCGCGGGCTGGTCGGGTTCCGCACCGAGTTCATGACCGAGACCCGGGGCACCGGGATGCTCCACCACGTGTTCGACGGCTGGGAGCCGTGGCACGGGGAGCTGCGGACGAAGCGGAACGGGTCCATGGTGGCCGACCGCCGGGGGGCGACGACGGGGTACTCGCTGATGAACCTCCAAGAGCGCGGGGTGCTGGTGGTGGGGCCGGCCACCGAGGTGTACGAGGGGATGATCGTCGGCGAGAACGCCCGGGACGAGGAGATGGACGTCAACCCGACCCGGGAGAAGAAGCTCACCAACACCCGGGCGGCCAACGCCGACGAGGCCATCCGGCTCACCCCGCCGCTGACCCACTCACTGGAGCAGGCCCTGGAGTTCATCGCCGAGGACGAGTGCGTGGAGGTCACCCCGAAGGCCGTCCGGCTGCGCAAGGTCATCCTCGACCAGGCCACCCGGGGCCGCCAGCGGTCCCGGGCCCGGCAGGGCCGCAGCTAGCCCCCCGCCCGCCCCCACCCATGCTCCGCCGGTTGGCTAACCCTCGGTGCGGGTCTCCGAGGTGGCCACGGCGTGGCGATACCGGTAGCCGAACCCCCGGACGTTCTCGATGGGGCAGTTCCGGACATCGCCCCACCCCATCTTGCGGCGGAGGCTGAGCACCGTGAACTTGACCCGGCCGACCCCCGAACCGGTGGGGTCGCTCCACCCCAGCTCCAGTAGCTGACCGGGGGAGAGGACCTGCCCGGCATGACGGACCAGGGCGGCCAGCAGCCGGAACTCGGTGGGGGTCAGGCCGATGGCCTGCCCGTCGGCCTCGACGGCGTGGTTGGCGAAGTCGACCCGCACCCGGCCGTCGTCGTAGACGTCGACCTTGGACTCGGTGGGGACCGGCGGTGACCGGCGGAGGAGGGCGGCGACCCGGGCCACCAGCTCCTCGTTGCTGAACGGCTTCGTCAGGTAGTCGTCGGCTCCGCTCAACAGGCCACGGACCTTGTCGGTCTCCAGCCCGCGGGCGGTGAGCAGCATCACCGGTACGGAGCTGACGTGGCGCATCCGCTCCAGCACCGCCCAACCGTCGAGGCCGGGCAGGCTGACGTCGAGGATCACCAGGTCGGGCTGGTCCGACCCGAAGCGGCGGAGACCCTCGTGGCCGTCGGCGGCCCACCGCGGGGCGTACCCGGCCCGCCGGAACAACAGCTCGAGCGACCGCCAGATGTCGGCGTCGTCCTCCACCACGAGGATCCGGGCGGGTTCGCTCACCCGCCGCGGTCCGGTTCGGCGCCGGGCTGGACCTGCCAGGACGTGGCCTGGGTGAGCGGGGACACCGGCATGGCTGGTTCGACGGCGCCCCGGAGCGTCACGGTGAAGATGGTACCGACGCCCTCGGTGCTCTCGAACGACACGTCGCCGCGGTGCAATTCGGCGACCCGGCGGACGATGGCCAGGCCCAGCCCGGAGCCGGCCGTCGACCGTTGCCGGGCGTTCGACGCCCGGAAGAACCGCTGGAACAGGTTCTGCTGCTCCTCCACCGGGATGCCGATCCCGGTGTCGGACACCTCGAGCACCCACCCCTCGGCTCCCTCGGTGGCCGGTCGGGCGGCGATGGACGCCTTACCGCCCGGCGGGGTGAACTTCACGGCGTTGGACAAGAGGTTGTCGACCATCTGCCCGAGCCGCCCGACGTCGCCGAGCATCACCGGGCCCGGCTCGGTGTCCACCTGTAGGTCCACCCCGTTCTCCACCGCCACCGGGTGGATCGACGACCCGGCCTGTTGGACCAGGGCGGCGAGGTCGACCGGCTCGAGCGTTGTCCGCACCGCGTTGGACTCCATCCGGTCGAGCAGCAGCAGGTCGTCGACCAGCCGGAGCAACCGCTGGGTGTTCCGGCCGATGATGTCCAAGAACTCGGCCTGGTCCTCGACGCTGTCCACGCCCAAGCCCTCGCGGAGCAGCTGGGTGAAGCTGACGATGGACGTCAGCGGGGTCCGGAGCTCGTGGGACACCGAGGCCACCAGCCCCGACTTGAGCTCGTCGAGCTCGATCAGGCGGGCGTTCTGCTGCTGCTCGATCTCCAGCAGGTACTCCCGTTCGGCGGCCACCGCCAGCTCGTCGGTGCGGTCGCGGACCAGCCACATGTTCCCCCGGTACTCCCCGTCGGCCTCGATGGGGATGAAGGTGGCGGCGATCGTCCGGCCGTCGGCCAGCCCGAAGTGCTCCTCGGCCATCGGGGCTTGGGCGGCCACGATCTCGATGACCCGGGTGGTCGACGCTTCGGGGTCCGACATGACCTGCAGCAGCCGGGCGAGGGTCTCCGGGGCCACTTCGCCCAACAGGTCCTCGGGGGTGCCGTCGAAGGCCATGATGTCGACGAAGGCCCGGTTGACGGCGATGGTGGTGCCGCTCTGGTCGCTGATGCGGACGCCGATGTTCACGCTGCCGATCAGTGCCGCCAGCCGGCTGCTGACCGACAGCAGCTCCTCTTCGGTGCGGTGCCGGGCGGTGACGTCGCGGCTGTGGAGCACGATCCCGCCGACGTAGGGCTCGTCCACCAGGTTGGCCCCGGCGGTCTCGACCCACCGCGTCGAACCGTCGGCCAGGACAATCCGGACCTCGTAGAGGCGACCGAAGGTGCCGTCCTTCCGGCTCACCAGGTCCGAGAAGGCGTCCTTCGCCACCTGGCGGTCGTCGGGGTGGACGAGGGACACGAAGGACCCGTCGGCGAGGTCCTCGTCGGACAGGCCCAGCAGACGGCCCGCGTTCGGAGAGGTCGACCGCCACGACCCGTCCGGTTCCAGGATGGTGACGATGTCGGCGGAGTTGTCGAAGATCATCTGCAGCCGTCGCTCGCTGCGGCGCAGGGCTTCCTCCGCCTCCTTGTGCTCGCTGAGGTCGTCGGCGACCAGCACCCACCGGTCGACGTTCCCCTCGGCATCCCGCAGCGGCGCCGCCCGGGCGCTGACCCAGGTGAACCCCCCGTCGGGGTTGACCACCCGGCCCTCGTACACCGCCGACCGGCCGTCCCGCACCGCCTGGCGCCCGGCCGCCACGGCCGCCGGCTTGTCGTCGTCGAGCACCAGGTCGATCCAGTGCACCCCGATGGCCCGGGCCTCCGGCCAACCGGTGACGGCGAACCACCGGGGGCTGACATGAACGATGCGGCCGTCGGCGTCGAGGATGGCCGCAGCGGCCAGATCACCGAGGGTGACGGCTACGGAAGGATCGGCCCACACCGACTGCTCGCCTGCCCTCCCCCCGGCTTGGGTCATCCTGCGCCGCCCTCTTCCCAGTTCCCGCTTGAGACTACTGCCACCCAGGCACCCCCAACACCCCACCGACCGGCCGGTGGGCCGGTACCCTTGGTCGTCACATCGGGCCCGGCCACGCCGGATCCGCTGCCGGAGGGATGGCAGAGCGGACGAATGCGCGGCTCTTGAAAAGCCGTGGGGCCTCTGGTCCCCGTGGGTTCGAATCCCACTCCCTCCGCCAAGAGTGTGGCCGAGGATGTCAGCTGATCTGGGACCGGAGGCCGGACAGCCAGGCGTCGGCCTCCCGCCAGGCCTGATCGGCCTCTTGCCGCCGGGCCGGGGCGTGGCGACCGGCGGCGGGGTAGGACCCGAGGAACTTCACCCCGGCCAGTTCGGCGTGGAGGTCGCGGAGGCAGTCGGCGATCACTTCGTCGCCGAGGTGCCCGGAGAGGTCGATGGCGAAGCAGTAGTCGCCGAGACCCCGCTTGGTCGGGCGGGACTCCAACCGGGTGAGGTTGATGTTGCGGGCGGCGAACTGCCCGAGGATGCCGTGGAGGCTGCCGGGGTGGTCGTCGCGCTGGAAGCAGACGATGCTGGTGCGGTCGTGGCCGGTCGGCGCCGGCACCCCCCGGGCGGCCACCGCCAGGAACCGGGTCTGGTTGTCGGGGAAGTCCTCGACGTCCTCGACGAGGAGGGACAGCCCGTAGAGGTCGGCGGCCAGCCGGGGGGCGACGGCGGCGGTGCCGGGCTCGGGGTGCTCGCCGAGCTGCCGGGCGGCGTCGGCGGTGGAGTTGGCCGCCACCAGCTCCACCCCGGCCAGCTGGTCGGCGAAGAACCGGCGGCACTGGGCCAGGGCCACCGGGAAGGACAGGACCCGCCGCACCCCCTCCAGGTCGGTGCCGGGGGGGGCCATCAGGTGGAGGTGGATGTCCAGGACGACCTCACGCTGGACGAGGAGGTCGACGTCGAAGATGAGGGCGTCCAGGGTGTCGCGGACCATGCCGTCGATGGCGTTCTCGATGGGGACGAACCCCAGGTCGACCCGACCGGCGGCGACGGCCTCGAGGACCTCGGCGATGGTCGCCTGGGGCTCCAGGGCGGCGGCGGCGTAGTCGGGCTGGGTGAGCAGGGCCTCCTCGGTGAAGGTGCCGGCCGGGCCGAAGAAGGCCACCGTGTTCACAGACGTCGGCGTCGCCGCAGTGGGCGTCACATCCGGGGAAGCCATTGGAGGAGAATAGTGACCGCATGGACGAACCCGCGTTGCGACAGCTGGTCGACGACCTGGTGGCCGGTCGCCGGTCCCCCGACGACGCCGTCCGGCAGCTGCGTCGGCTGCCGTACGCCGACCTGGGGTTCGCCCGGGTCGACCACCACCGGACCCTCCGGCAGGGCCTGGCGGAGGCGGTGTACGGCCCCGGAAAGACGGCGGAGCAGTGCGCGGCGATCGTGGTGGAGCTGCTGGACAACGGCACCGGGCCGGTGCTGCTGACCAGGGCCGACACCGACCAGGTCAAGGCGGCGGCTGCGGCGGCCGACGCCGCCGGACACGGGCCGGCCACGGCGACCGGCACCGCGGCGGTGGCCACCGTGGCGTGGCGCCCGGCGGCCCCCCGGACCGGCGACGTGGTGGTGGTCACCGCCGGCACCGCCGACC
>Ga0134126_10009123_pt1 | contig 12501 bp, 9 predicted proteins | sample KB31752_FD_96881 | JGI IMG/M metagenome (GOLD analysis project Ga0134126, IMG submission 96881) | Terrestrial soil microbial communities with excess Nitrogen fertilizer from Kellogg Biological Station, Michigan, USA - KB3-175-2 | ecosystem: Environmental > Terrestrial > Soil > Unclassified ...
CTGACCGGTTTCAACGACCTGGCGCCAAACGATCTGACCTCCATGCACGCTCTCTATGCCACTCGGCTGGCCGGGTTGTTCCCCCATCTTGCCTGGAAGGAGACCGCCTTTACCGACCAGGCGACCATGGAGAACCTGCTGGCCTCCGCGGTCAAGGCGGGCGATCCCCCCGACCTGGTATTCGTCCAGGGCGGTGAGATCGGGACGCTTGTCCTCCGCGGACTGGTCCAGCCGCTCGACCTGTATTATCAGAGCGCCCACGTTCACGCTGCCGCCTTCCTTCCTGGGATGCGCCGGTGGGCCCGCTTTGGCGGCCACTGGTGGGCCATTCCCGCCGTGAGCGGGCCGCTGGGTGGCCAGGAAATCTATCTCCCCAAATACATGAGCCAACTGGGGTACGACAACCGCTCGCTGCGCAGCTTCGCCGACTACTACAACATGTCGCGGAAGGCGGCCCAATTCGACGGTAAGGGGAACCCAACCCACATCGGCTACTGGCCCGGCGTGGACTCCTGGGAGACCACGGGAACCTTGATGTGCCCGGTGGGTCACGGGCTCTACAACGCCGCCGATCAGCCCACCGCGACCGACCCGTGTAACGTCCAGTATCTCCAGTATCTGGCCAAGCTAGCCAAGCTCTATGGTGGCTATCCGAAGTTGTCGCGCTTCCTGGCCGGCGATCCCGACTTCCTGAACGGCAGCGCCCGCAGCTACGTCGTTACCGGGAAGGCGGCGATCACCGCTTCGGGCGGCGCATACTGGAACCTGCAGCCGTTCGATCAACATCACTTCGGGGCCCCGGGCGGCCTGACCTACCAGCTTACCCCGCTTCCCCCCACCCCCGACGGCACCGCCGCCAACGCGGCGAACTACCCCAGCACGATGCAGGAGATCGTGATCCCGGTTGGTGCGCGCCAGTCCGCCCTCGCCTTCGCGGTGAGCAAGGCCATCTTCTGGGACAATAGCGCCCTGCTTGGCGGCTCCCTGAGCGGGTCGCCGATGGTGGGCAACCAGCAACAGTGGCTACAGCAGGTGGCCGCGGGCGAAAGCGCGCTGCGCCGCCTGGCGGACTTGCCGGGCAACCCCATCGCGGCGCTGGCCGGAGTCAAGATGCAGCCGAGGCTAGGTCTGGAGAGCAAGGCGTCGAATCCGATCAACCCCGTGGACTCCTTTTACCAACAGCAACTCCTCCTGGCCACCAGGAGTGTCCTCGAGGGGCGCGAATCGCCCAAGGCGGCGCTTGCGGCGGTGCAAGGGAAGGTACTGAGCGAGGAGCAACGGTTGCGACGGACATACGGCGCCTGGAACTGGTAGATGAGCGATCAAATCACGATCGTCTTTCTCGGGGACAGTATCACCGCCGCCTCGGACGGCTACACGCGCATCGTGACCGACCTTGCGCGCGCCTTACGCCCAGAGCGGCCCTTCCGGATAATCAATGCCGGGGTGGGCGGCAATCGCTCGGTCGATCTGCCCGCGCGTTTGGATCGTGACGTCCTGGCCCATAGACCGGATATCGTGACCGTTTCCATTGGCATCAACGATGTCTGGCGATCCCTTGATTCGCCACGCCTCGCGGTACGGCTTCCGGACTATCAAGCGGCGGTCGCGACCGTCCTTGACCGGATCGCGGCGGTGGGCGCGCGGGCAGTCGTGCTCACGACCACCGTGATCGGCGAGCAACTGGACAGCGAGGGGAATCGGCGCCTCGTGCCCTACAACGAAGCCTTGCACGCCCTGGCCCAGGAGCGCGGTCTCGTGGTGGCCGAGGTCAACGCGGCCTTCCAGCGGGCCCTGGCCTCGCCGCGGCTTCCCCCTCTTACCACGGATGGGGTGCATCTCACCCATCTGGGCAACATGATCATGGCCCTGGCGGTTCTCCGGGGATTGCGGCGTGCGCGGGCCTCCAGCTGAGGCCGGGTGTGAGGACGTCCTGAAACACAGATGAACAGATGGAACGGATGCCACAGATGACTGCTCTGGGAGAAGGATGGGTGACAACCCCAGAGGGGCGCGGGTCGCCAGGCCCGCTTGGTTCGGCCACGGATCGTCATCTGGGCAGCACCTCCATGGCCGGCGGGCGGCCATGGAAGCGGGTCTGGAGACCCGCGCCCCTAATGGCATCAACATGGGACCGATCGGTCCGATCGGTTACGCACCCGGCCTCAGCCGGAGGCCCGCGCCCTCGGTCGAGGGATCAGCGCAATCAAGCGATCATCCGCAGCAACGCATCGGCGATGATCGTCGGATTCGTCTCACCGGCGAGGGTCAAGACCTTGACGTGACTATTGCGTTGCTCGATGGCCTGGTAGGCGGCCAGGGCCCGATCATGCTCATCGCCGAACCCTATGAGGGTGATGGCGATGTACACGCCCCCGCTCGCCGCCGCGATAGCCTGGGCAAAGGCATCGGTGTCGCGGGCCTCGCCATCGGTAATGATCAGGGCCAGCAGCAACGGCCGGCGCTCCGGCGGCATGGCGCCGAATTCTTCCTGATAGACATCGATCAAGGCGTTCCAGCCCGGCATGATGTAGGTAGCGCCAACCCAGCGGATATCACCCCAGCGTTCGCCGAGGTTGGCCGGATTCAAGTCTCCCTGATCGACGGCCCGCCCATCGGCGAAGGTCACGGTGCGCAGCCCTCCGCCTGCTTCCTCGCCCGCCGCCTGACTGTCCTCGGCGCCCAAGCGATCGACGAGCAAGCCGATCGCCTCGCGGATGGTGTCTCGCCGCGGCGTGGCATCGGCCTCGCTGGTCTCCTCGTTCATGCTGCCCGTGGTATCCAGCAGCAACATGGGCTCTTTCTCGATCCGTGGCAAACTCGCGGTCGATCCCGACATTGGCCGCTCCCCTTTCTGATACGCGACATGGGTCGTCTCTCACCGGAAAGGGTAGCATAACGGACGCATGCGCCCTATCGGTCCGAGTTGCTGATCCTGCCCACCGAAGTCCCCTAAACGTAAACCAGGCAATGACCCCGCGCCTGCTGCCCTGAGTGGACGGGGCAGGTTTGGCGCCGTCCTGGTGATTGCCCCGCCCCGCCGCGGACGGTATCGTAGGAGCAGCTATACGGTTCCCCCACTCGGGATCTCTGCCCCGCCGCGTCGCGCGGCCCGGGCGGTACGCGGGTTCGAGGGGCAAGATGGAGACGGAAGAGCGCGGAGGAGGGCGGGATGCGGGCGATGACCAGGGACAGGAGCGGTACGAGGACGGGTGGATGGCGGCGCTTCGGCCTGGCGACGGCCCTGGCCCTGAGCCTGACCGCGACGGCAGGGTGGCCGGGAGGCCCCGTGGAGCGCGCCCATGCCGCCACTGACCAGGTGACCGACTGTACCGGCCCCACGGGTCCGGGCCGCCTGACCACCGTGGTGGGGGCAGCGGCCCCAGGGGATACGATCACCTTTGCCTGCTCGGGGACCATCACGCTGACCAGCACCCTGATCCTGAACCAGAGCCTGACCATCGATGGGAGCGGCCAAGCGGTGACCTTGAGCGGCGGGGGCACCGTGCAAGTGGTGAACGTGGCCGGCGGGGTCATGGCCACGCTCAAGGATCTGACCATCACCAACGGCAATAGCAGCGGTAGCGACGGCGGTGGCATCAACAACGCCGGCACGCTCACGATCAGCAACAGCACGATCAGCGGTAATACCAGCCGTGTCGCGGGCGGCATCAGCAACGGTGGCACCCTCTCGATCAGCAGCAGTACGATCAGCGGCAATACCAGCCATGTCGCGGGCGGCATCGTCAATGGCGGCACCCTCACGATCAGCAACAGCACAATCAGCGGCAACAGCAGCAGCGGCGGCCCAGGAGGCGGCATCGACAACGGCGGCACCCTCACGATCAGCAACGGCACGATCAGCGGTAATACCGGCGGCTTTGGCGCCGGTATCTTCAACGTCGGCTCGCTCACGGCGGGCAACACGATCATCACCGGCAATACCCCCGGGGGCGATTGTGTCGGCGGCATCGGCACCAACCAGGGCGGCAATCTGGACAGCGACGGCACCTGCAGCCTGGGGGCCGGTCATACCTTCGCCGGCTCGGGCCTGGGGGCGCTGGCCAACAACGGCGGCCCCACCCAGACCATGGCCCTCCTCGCCGGCAGCCCGGCCATCGGCTTCGGGATCAGCGCCATCTGCGACGCCGCCCCGGTAAGCGGCCTCGATCAGCGGGGTGATCCCCGGCCCGCCGCCACGTGCGACAGCGGCGCCTACGAAGCCACCGCGCCCCCACCCCCGCCGTCGCGGCCGGCTCCCGCTTCGGCGCCGGTCATCCTGGTCTGGCCCGCGCCCGCCGCCCTCACCTACGGCACGGTGCTGGGTCCGGTGCAACTGGATGCCCAGCCTACCAGCAGCGGCGCTCTGGTGGCCGGGACGATCATCTACACCCCGCCCGCCGGCACGATCCTCCCCGTCGGGGCGAACCAGCAGCTGATCGCCGCCTTCACCCCGCTCGGCGGCACGGCCCCCACCGCCTCGGGCCTGGTGACGATCACCGTCAACCCCGCCCCCACCACTCTGAGCCTGGCCGCCACGCCCGCCGAGGCCGGGGCCGGGCAGCCGGTCACCCTCACCGCCCAGGTGAGCAGTGCCGCCGGCGCGCCTGTCCCGGATGGCACCGTCACCTTCGCCGAGAACGGCGCCGCCCTGGGCCAGGCGACCCTGGTGAACGGGACGGCCAGCCTCACCGCCGTCCTGCCCGCCGGCGCTCTCGCCCTCTCGGCCGCCTATACGCCCAGCCTGGGCGCCCTGGGCACGGCGAACTTCGTCCCCAGCCAGGCCGCCACTACCCTCAGCGTGGGCCAGGCCGCCACCACCATCACCCTGGCCAGCCTGCATGCGGCCGGGACCATCGGGCAGCAGCAGCGGCTCACCGCCTGGGTCCACACGGTAGGTCCGATCAGCCCCACCGGGACCGTCTCCTTCTATGACACTTCGGGCGGTGCCCAGACCCTCCTGGGTACGGCCCCCCTGGACGCGGACGGTACGACCGTCCTCACCGACAGTGGGCTGGCCGTGGGCACCCATCCTCTGCTGGCGATCTACGGCGGCGACACGCAGAATCAGGGCAGCCAGTCGGCGACCCTCTCCCAGAGCGTGCGCTCCTGCTCGGCCACGGCTCTCCTGGTCCGATCCGGCGACATGATGCTGGATCTGGCGACCCAGGCAAGCCCGGCCACCAAAACCGCCCAAGCCGTCAAGGCCCATCTCCAGGTTCGGGTGGGGCGGGCGTTGGCGGACGTGAATGACCCTGCCGTGGTCTACTGCGCCGATCCGGGCCGCGCGGATGCCCAAGCCACGATCAGCGGCACCCTGAACACGGGTGTGGGGCCTTTCGCCAAGGGCGACCCGATCCACCTCGTCCTGAAGGCCCGCCCGGCCACCCATGGGGCCCTGGCCCTGAGCGCGGTGATTGTGGATCAGCAGGGACGCCGGCTGGCCCTGGCCGGCCTGTTTGACAAAGGATCGTACATCCACGTCACCACGTCGTAGGGGGCGCGGTCATCGGTCGGATCGGTCGGATCGGTCGGATCGGACCGATCCGACCGATGACCGCGGATCTCCCCAAAGTACCCGCGCTCCTGACCAGGAATGGTGGTGACCGGCCATACTCCTGTATCCTACCTACAGGGCGGCTCCCACATGAACAGCGGCGTGGAGGCGGACGGATGAGGCGATCGGCCAGATTCCAGCTGGACAGCCAGGAGTATATCGAGGCTATTCAGGGCGAGGCCGCTTACTGGGAAGCCACGGCCGGCGGCGCCATCGATACGAGCGTCGCTACCTGGCGCGATTCGGCGCTCAGTGCGGCTACCACCGGGGATCTCCTGGAAGAAGCCATCGTGCTGGTGCTGGCCCGTGGGACGCGGGTGCTGGAACTGGCGTCCGGCGGCGGGGGGATCTCCCTGCGCCTGGCTCGTGAAGGGTGTACCTGCGACGGGGTGGACGTGGCGCCGGGGTTGATTGAAGGCGCCAATCGTCAGGCGGCGGAGCGGAGCCGGGCCGAGCACTGGCCGGGCAGCGCTCGCTTCATGGTGGGCGATCTCAACCGTATGGCTTTTCCTCCCGATCACTACGACGTGGTGCTGGCCCATGCCGCCCTCCATCATGTGCAAGAATTGGATCACCTGCTTGGGGAGGTGCGCCGGACCATGAAGCCGGGCGGCACCCTGGTGTGCGTGGACCACATGGAGCCCTCCCGCGCCAGTCTCCTCCTCCGCTATGCCCTGCTGCTGATCCTGCCCACCGAAGTCCCCTATCGGCGGAAGCCACGCCATACCTTCAACCGGCTCATGGCCAGGGTCTATCGCCGGTACCTGCCGGGGCGGCCGGCCCCGGCGGCCTTCACCTTGCCCGCCGCCTCGCCCTTCGAGGACGTCTCCGGCGCCGAGGCGATCGGGCGAATTCGGCGTCTGTTTACCGTGGAACGTTGTACCACGCACCTGCTGTTCGCCGATGTGGTGGCGGGCCACCTGCGCCTCGGTTCGCCGGGGCGGAACGTGGCCATGGCGCGCCGGTTGCGCCGTCTGGATGACTGGCTGGGGCGCCGCTTCAAGCTCCGCGGCCAGACCTACTTTCTGGTCGCCCGCAAGCCGATAGCATCATGAATCAGGAACAGGATCGGTTCATCCACTTTGGCCGCGAGGTCTGCGGCGACCTCTCGGCGGCCCTACGCCGGGAGTGGCTGGTGACCAATGGGCTGGGCGGCTATGCTTCCTCCACCCTGGTGGGCTTGAACAGCCGCCGGTACCATGGGCTTCTGGTGGCCGCCTTGCAGCCGCCGGTGGAGCGCACCGTGTTGGTGGCCGGCCTGGTCGCCTGGGCCACGGTCCGCGGGGAGCGTTTCCCCCTCAGCATCAATGAATACGAGGACGGGACGCTCGATCCACACGGTGATCGCCACCTGCAATCGTTTCACCTGGAAGGGATGCTGCCGGTCTGGCGCTACGCGCTGGGTGACGCCGTGCTGGAGTGCAGGCTGTGGATGCCGCGTGGGGCCAACACCACCTATATCAGCTACCAGGTGATCCAGGCGGCGAGCGCGGTGGAACTGGAGATTTCTCCCCTGATCACCTACCGGCAATTTCACGCCCTGACTAGCGGCCAGGACGCGCACCCGGCCCTGACCACGGTGCGCGACGGGGTGGAGGTCCAGTTTCTCCCCGATGCCCATCCTTACCGCGTGCTTCTTTCCGGGGCCGAGTACGTTCCTGGGGAGGAGTGGTATTGGAACGTCCACTATCGCGAAGAAGCGGCGCGGGGACTGGACAGCCGGGCCGATCTGTTCGTCCCCGGTCGCTTCACCCTCTCTCTGGATCCCAGCGTGACCCGCACCCTCATCCTCACCGCCGACCGGACGGTGGAGCTGGACGCCGAGCGGAGCCGGGCCCGTGCCCTGGAGCGGCAGGCGGATCTTCTCCGGCGCGCGGAGGCGGAAAACGCGGCGCCGATGGTCCGCCAATTGGTCCTAGCCGCCGATCAATTTCTGGTGGCCCGAGGACCGGCCTACAGTGAGGAAGGCGGCGCGGCGGGGACCACGGTGATCGCGGGCTACCCCTGGTTCAACGACTGGGGACGCGATACGATGATCGCGCTCCCCGGCCTCACCCTGGCCACCGGGCGAACCGAGGAAGCCGCGCGTATTCTCCGGACCTTCTCCGGGTATGTCAAGGATGGGCTGCTCCCCAATAACTTCCCCGACCACACAGGTCAGATCCCCGGCTACAACACGGCGGATGCCACGCTCTGGTACGTACTGGCCGTGGACGCTTACGTCAAGACGACGGGAGACCGCGAGATACTCGACGATCTGCTCCCGATCCTCCTGCATATCGTGCAGTGCCACGAACAGGGTACGCACTATCACATCGGGGTTGACCCACAAGACGGTCTTCTCCACGCGGGCGAGCCGGGCGTACAGCTCACCTGGATGGACGCCAAGGTAGGAGATTGGGTGGTCACGCCGCGGATCGGGAAGCCAGTGGAGATCAACGCTCTCTGGTATAACGCGCTCCGCTGCGTAGCCGAGCCTCTCCACTCCCTGCACGACCCGGAAGGCGACCGCCTTGACGGGCTGGCGGACCGGACGCGCGCGAGCTTCCGCGCCCGCTTCCTGGCTCCTGGGCGCGCCGGACTGGCCGACGTGCTGGACGGCCCCGGCGGCGACGACTGGGCGATCCGCCCCAACCAGATTCTGGCGGTCAGCCTCCCCCACCGGATCCTGGAACCAGCGGCGGAAGCGATGGTGGTGGAGGTGGTGGGACAACATCTCTTGACCAGTTTCGGTCTCCGCTCCCTCAGTCCCGCCGATCCCGCCTACCAGGGCCGCTACGGCGGTGACACGCGGGCCCGCGACGGCGCCTACCATCAGGGGAGCGTCTGGGGGTGGCTGCTCGGTCCCTACGCCGAGGCGCACTACAGGGTTCACGGCGACGGGGCGGCCGCGCTGGCCTGGCTCGCCCCGCTCCAGGATCACCTGCGCGATGCCGGCCTGGGCAGCATTTCCGAGATCTTTGATGGCGACGCTCCGCACGCGCCGCGCGGCTGCTTCGCCCAGGCGTGGAGCGTGGCCGAGACCCTGCGCGTATGGCGGCTGTTGGTGGGGAAGCTCTCTTCTTAACCGTATACCCTATATTCAGCAAAAGGAAGAGGAGCCGATGCGTACGTATGCCCAACCCCACTCCATGGGGCAGAGGGGCTGCTAATCGCCGGTCTGTTGGCGAGCGCGGCTGTGCTGGGGCTGGCTTACCACGGGTAAGAGCGGGAGAGCGGCGCCTCGGGCCGGCCAGCTCGTGCTACGACGGATGCTTCATAGGGGTACCCCATTTGGGGATACCTGGATGTCGCGTTTCATAGTAAGGTCAGAAAGTAGAGTTGAAGCATCACGAGAAGATACAAGACTCATGGTGACCCATGCGGGACGGGTCGCGGGACCACCGTTGGCCAGGGGAGACGCCGTGATACGGGGGACGAGCAACACGGAATCGGCGCGGACTGCCTTCGAGGAGGGATTGGTCTTCGAGGCGAGGGGCGACCTCAAACGCGCCCTTGCCTCCTTCAAACTGGCCGCCGCCCGTGCCCCTCGCCGGGCCGAGTGTGCCGAGGCCGTCGCCCGCGTCCTGGAGTCGCTGGGTAAGATCGCCCAGGCCATGGACTGGTATATGCGCGCCGGGCGGATACGCGATGATGACGCCAACCCCGAGCTCGCCAAGCTGAAGTGGTTCTACGATCTGGCCCAAGAACACGAGTGGGCGCGGGGACTGCAACCGAACAGCCTCAAGCAAGAAGAGGTGGCGCCTGCCGTGGAGCATCTGGAGCGCTTGATTGCCCACTTCGGCCCCGATAGCCTGGCCTTCAGGAAGCTGGCCCTGCTCCTGGCCAGGTTGGCCCGGTTCGGCGAGGCCACTCAGTTGGTGGAACAGGCGCGCATGGCGGATCTTCGAGGAACTCAGTGGCAATAAAGATAGCCCGCGCCTCATGGGGCGGGCCATGGAAGGAGGCATGCCTTGGCCGCGCGTAAGCCGACAATTCTGGTCGTGGAAGACTCCGATACCATGTGGTTCCTCTACAATGATCTGCTCGGGGATGACTATGAGCTCCGGCGAGCCAAGGATGGGCGCCAGGCCGTGCATGAGGTCGTGCGGGTCAAGCCCGACCTGATCGTGCTGGACTGGACCCTGGATGACATCCGGGCCTGGGACGAGGAACATGAGGCGCTTTCCTCTCCGGAGATCTCGCGGGCGCCGGGGCAAAAGACGATCAGCGGGCTGGATGTCTTGCGCGCCGTCAAACGGTCGCCGCTCAAGAGCACGCCGATCATCATGCTTACCGGACACAGTGGGCTGCATGAGAAACTGCTCGGTAAACTCCTGCGGGCGGACAAATACCTCACCAAGCCGCTTGATGAGCAGGCGTTCACCCGAGCCGTGCATTCTTTCCTGGCCCCGACTTCCGGGCGCGCGCAACCCGAGTACGCGTCAGTTTCCACCAAGGAGGCGCAAGGGTGAACGAAGCCGCGGCACCCTCCCGCGAGGAGGATGAGGAAGAACTCCTCCCGCACTACCTAATCGAATTGGCCGGTGAATTGTACGCGCTCCCGCGCACGACCGGCATCAATCTCTCGTGGGTACAGCGCCCCGAGGAACCAACCTACCTTCCCACCCTGCCTTCCTGGTGCCTCGGGCTGATCAGTGAGCGGAGCATTCCGGTCTTGCTGATCGATGTGCGTGCGATCCTCGGGCTACCGCCGCGCGCGGGCCAGGAATCGAGCGATCACACACGCCACGTCTTCATGGAGCGGGCCGGCGATACGCTTGGCCTGCTGGTCGATCGCACCCGCCGCTTCCGCCGCTTGCCCCGGCAGCCGGCCACCGCGGAAGGGGAATTCATTTCCGGGATGGTCCACCAGGAGGAAGGAATCATTCGCATCCTCGACCTTGAGGCCATCTGGCGTTTTATCTTGCGAGAACTGGGCACTCCCGCGACGGACCAGGCGGTGGCTTGAGAGGAGGAGACGATGAGTGGAACTCGGCGCGACGACCCTACGGGAGAGATCACTCCCCGACGTACATTATGGTACCGAGCGGTCCCGCGTGGAGTGGCGGCGGTCATCCTGCTGTTAGTGCTGGCCGGAGGGCTCGGAGCTTGGCGGGTCGCGGCCCAGGCCACCGCGGCCGCAACCATCGCGATCGCGGTGAGCACGGACGTGCCCGCGTTCACCCCTCGGCTTGTGCTGGCCAAGCCCGGGCAGGTGATCTCATTCACCAATCACATGAATCAAACGGTGGAGATTGAAAGCACGCGGCACGCGCCTCAGGGCGAGCATTTTTCGGTTCCCAGCGGCGGCACGGTGCGGTTCAGCCTCACTGTCCCTGGTTTGTATCACTTCTACGACGCAGTCACGGCCCGCGTGATCGCCTATGTCGGGGAGAACGACGTGGTGAACGCCTTGCCGGGAGCCCCAAATGCCAACCTGCCGACCCAGGGATGGATTTACGTGCCAGGCCCGCAAGGCGTGCCGCTGCACTCCTTTATTCATGTGCCGACCGGCAATGACCTGCTGGCCGTGCCCGCCGCCGCCGTGCAGGTAGGCGGCTCGGTCAGTTTCCATAATCAAGATACCGATGCGCACAACCTGGTGACCGATCCCGCTGACCCCTCCGGGATCGCCTTTGAACTCCTGGGGACCGACGGCGAGCCGTCCATCCACGGCGCGATCCGGCGCATTACCTTCACGGCGCCGGGCCTGTACCACATCTACTGCTCCATTCACACCATGGTGATGGGGCAAGTCGGCGGCTACCAGGTGGTCATGCCCCGCGACAGCAGCGCCTCGGGATACGCGGATCGCGATCCGATGGAAGCCTGGGTTCTGGCCGTGCAATAAGCAGCGGCGGGACGCGCCTTGGCGATAACGGGGAGCCGGCCATCCGGCGGAACAGGAAAAACCAACCATGAATCTTCTGGCAAAACTTGTCCTTGGCTTTCTTGGGGCTCTCCTGCCGCTCGGCGTGCTCAGCATGGTGGGTATTGTCACCCTGCGGTACAGCAGCGACAACGCCAGTTCGCTGTATCGCCAGGATCTAGCGCCCGCCGCTACCCTGGGCCAATTGAGCGCGAACCTCGATCAGATGCGGCTCTTGATGACTCAGTACGTGCTGACGAACAAGAAGGATCCGGTGGAGACCAAGATCCTCCGGTTTGGGGTCGCGGCCCAGGTTAACACGATCAGCCAGAGTATCAAGCAGGTGATTGACCAGTATGGCGCCCGGACCACCGATGCCGATCAGCAAACCTTACTGCGGCAGTGGCCCGCTAGTTGGAGCGCCTTCCAGGATCAGTTGACGCACGTCGAGCGACTGAGCGCCGGGTCGACCGCCGATCAAAGTCGCGCCGGCGCCATCTTGACCACCACCTTCAACGACCGCTTGAACTCTCTGCTGGACATCGCCAACGGCTTGGTGGGCTTGCAGCAGCGCCAGGGCTATACCCTCTATACGGACAGCAGCAACCGCTCATCAGTGGTCATGGCGTTCTTGCTGATCGGTTTCGTGCTGATCACAGTCTTTAGTATCGGCGTCTCGATCCTGCTCACCCGCTCGATCACCCGCCCGGTCCGACGATTGACCGCAGCGGCGCGGCAGGTGGCGAGCGGCGACTTCAGTCCCAGAGTCACCCTGGACCGACATGATGAGCTTGGCATCCTGGCCAGCTCATTTAACACCATGGTGAACGACCTCCAGTTTCTGTCCGCCGACCTGGTGACCACCGAGAAGCGGACCCGCGAGTCCGCCGATAGTCTGGCCCGCGGCGTGACCCTCTTGATCGAGGAACTGACCCCGGTCGCCGAAGGCGATCTGACCGCGCACCCCTCGATCTCGGGCGAAGGCGGCGATATCGCCGTGGTGGCGGACTTCACTGGTGTGTTGATCACGACCTTCGCGGAGGTGATCCGGTCCGTCCGCGGGGCGGCTGGCAGCGTGCAGCTCACCAGCGAC
>Ga0134126_10009124_pt1 | contig 12500 bp, 10 predicted proteins | sample KB31752_FD_96881 | JGI IMG/M metagenome (GOLD analysis project Ga0134126, IMG submission 96881) | Terrestrial soil microbial communities with excess Nitrogen fertilizer from Kellogg Biological Station, Michigan, USA - KB3-175-2 | ecosystem: Environmental > Terrestrial > Soil > Unclassified ...
AAGATCGTCTCGGTCAATCCGGTGCGCACGGGATATTCAGCGATCGCCGACGAGTGGCTCGGCATCCGGCCCGGCACCGACGGCCTCCTGGTCTTTGCGCTGATCCATGAATTGCTGCGGCTGGAGCGCGTCGACCTCGCCTTCCTCGCCCGCTACACCGACGCGTCATGGCTCGTCGTCCGCAATCCCGGCCACGCCGATGACGGGCTATTCGCGCGCGATGCCGAGGGCCACGCGCTCGCCTGGGATACGCGGCGCGACGCGGCATTCGACGCGCAGTCGGCCGACGTCGTGCCGCGCCTCGCCGGCGAGGTGACGCTGCCGGATGGACGGCGCGCGGTACCGGCCTTGCATCTGCTGGCCGAGCGCTACCTCGATGCGCAATACGCGCCCGAGGCGGTGGCCGAGCGCTGCGGTATTGCCGCCGAGACCATCGGGCGCATCGCGCGCGAGCTGGCGACGGCGGCGTTCGAGCAGGAGATCGCGCTCGACGTGCCCTGGACCGACAGCGTCGGCCGCCGTCACACCAAGATGATCGGCCGACCGGTCAGCATGCATGCCATGCGCGGCATCTCCGCCCACTCCAACGGCTTTCACACCTGCCGAGCCATCCATGTGCTGCAGATGCTGTTGGGCGCCATCGATACGCCGGGCGCGTGGCGTTACAAATCGCCCTATCCGCGGCCGCTGACGGCGGCACAGAAGCCGGCGGGACACGCGCATCAGGTGGCAGCAGACCAGCCTCTGTCCGGGCCGCCGCTGGGGTTTCCGCTGGCGCCGGAGGACCTGCTGGTCGAGCGCGACGGCACGCCCAGGCGCCTCGACAAGGCGTTCTCGTGGGAAGCGCCATTGGCGCTGCACGGCCTCATGCACATGGTGATCCGCAACGCCTGGGCCGGCGATCCCTACCCGATCGACACGCTTTTTCTCTACATGGCGAACATGGCGTGGAACTCCGCGATGAACACCGCCGAGACCACGCGCATGCTCGCCGACAAGGGCGCGGACGGCGCCTACAAGATCCCGCGCATCATCTATTCCGACGCGTTCTACTCGGAGATGGTCGCCTACGCCGATCTGGTACTGCCCGATACGACCTATCTCGAGCGCTGGGATTGCATCTCGCTGCTCGACCGGCCGATCGGCCATGCCGCAGGCCCGGCCGACGCCATCCGCCAGCCGGTGCTGAAGCCCGATCGCGATGTGCGGCCGTTCCAGGACGTGCTGATCGATCTGGGCGCGCGGCTCGGGCTGCCCGCGCTGGTCACCGCGAGCGGCAAGCCGCGCTATCGCGATTACGCCGACTATATCGTGCGCCACGAGCGGAAGCCCGGCATCGGCCCGCTCGCCGGCTGGCGCGGCGCCCAGGGCGATCTTGTCGCGGTCGGCGCGCCCAATCCGCGACAGCTCGAGCGCTATGTCGCCAATGGCTGCTTCTGGACGCACGATCTTCCGCAAGAGCAGCTCTACTACAAATTCGCCAACCGCGCCTATCTCGAAGGCGCGGTGCAGATGGGCTTCCTCGAGCGCGCGCGGCCTATCGTGCTGCACCTTTATTCGGAAGAGCTGCAAAAGTTCCGCCTTGCCGCCTCGGGGCATGGCTCGGCGCAGCCGCCCGATCATTTGCGCCGGCGCGTCGCGACATATTTCGATCCGCTGCCGATCTGGTATGTGCCGTTGGAGGAAGCGGCGATCGATCGCAAGGCCTTTCCGCTCCATGCGGTGACGCAGCGGCCGATGCCGATGTACCATTCCTGGGGCTCGCAGAATGCCTGGCTCAGGCAGATCTACAACCAGAACCGGCTCTATGTGCATCGCGACACGGCGCAAACGCTCGGGCTCGGCGACGACGACTGGGTTCACATCGTGAGCGCGCATCACCGCGTCAAATGCCGGATCCGCCTCGTCGATGGCGTCAATCCCGGCACGGTGTGGACATGGAACGCCGTCGCCAAGCGCGCCGGCGCGTGGAACCTGTCGCCCGATGCACCCGAGGCGACGCGCGCGTTCCTGCTCAACCCGGCGATCTCCGATCTGCTGCCGCCGGGCGAGCGGCCGGATCATGCCAATGCCGACCCGGTGACCGGCCAGGCGGCGTGGTACGACCTGCGCGTCCGGCTCGAGCCGGCGCGGCCCGACGCCATCGACGGCGCGGCGCTGCCGCCGATCGGCGTGCCGGCCGGGCTTGCGCCGCGGCCCCAGCGTCTGCCGCGCGGCGAGGCACGCGGATGACCAGCCTTCCCGCACCGGCGCCGGTGAAGAAGCTCGGCCTCGTCATCGATCTCGATGTCTGCGTCGGCTGCCATGCCTGCGCCGTCGCCTGCAAGGAGTGGAACACCGGCGGCGGGGCCGGGCCGCTTACCGACCTCGCGCCCTACGATGCCGAGCCGGAGGGTGTCTGGTTCAACCGCATCCACGCGTTCGAGATCGGCGCCGGGGCTGACGGGCGCACCGTCTATTTCCCCAAATCCTGTCTCCATTGCGACGACGCACCCTGTGTCACCGTGTGCCCGACCGGCGCCAGCTTCAAGCGCGCCGAGGACGGCATCGTGCTGGTCGACGAGGAACTCTGCATCGGCTGCAAGCTGTGCTCCTGGGCCTGCCCCTACGGCGCGCGCGAATACGACGCGCAAGAAGGCGTCATGCGCAAATGCACGCTGTGCGTCGACCGCCTCTACAACGACACCTTGGCACCCATGGAGCGCGTGCCGGCCTGCGTCTCGTGCTGCCCCGTGTCTGCGCGCTCTTTCGGCGACCTCGGCGATCCGGGGTCTGATGTGTCGGTGATGGCGGCCGAGCGCCAAGGCTTCGACCTCATGCCGGAGCAAGGCTGCCGTCCCGTCAACAAATATCTGCCGCCGCGCCAGGGCCGCATGGGCGGGGCGAAGCCGTCCGCGCCAGACGCCGCGGCAATGCCGTCTGATGCCGGAAGCACATTCCTGCGCTGGCTCGATCACATGCTCTCGCGCTAGCGCATGCGCTCCTCCGATGGAATTTCTTCGTCGTCGTCCCCGCGAAAGCGGGCGCCCAGGGCGAGCGACGTGCGTTGGTCCTGGGCCCTCGCTTTCGCGGGGGTGACGAGAAAGTGGGTTCGACGCTCCGGACCGCACGGGTGACGAGCGCGATGCAACCCGCCGACATTGCCCTCTGGCGCCGGCAGGCGCGCGACCGGCTGATCATGCAGCGGATGGCCATCGGCGCCGAGCAACGGCGACGCTGGAGCGGCGAGATCGAGCGGCGGCTGGCGGCGCTGCTCGGCGGCCTCGCCGGACAAGTCGTCGGCCTCTACTGGCCGCACCGCGCCGAGATCGATCCGCGCCCGCTCGCCGACGAGATCCGGTCGGCCGGCCGGATCGTCGCGCTACCCGCCATCATCGAGCGCCACGGACCGCTCGAATATCGCACCTGGCAGAAAGGCGCGGAGATGGAGCGCGGCCTCTACGACGTCCCGGTGCCCCAGGCGCGCGCCATCGTGCGTCCCGACATCATGGTCGTGCCATTGGTCGGATTCGACGCGGCCAACTACCGACTGGGCTATGGTGGCGGCTATTTCGACCGCACGCTCGCCGCCCTCGAGCCGCGGCCCGTCACCGTGGGTGTCGGTTTCGAGGCGTCGCTGCTCGACACGATCCACCCGCAGCAGCACGACGTCGCGATGGATTTCATCGTGACGGAAGCTAAGCTGCGGCCGGCCAGCAAAGGCGGGAGCTGAAGCGATGACGGCGGCGTTACCGACCGTCGCAGAGCAGGCGGCGGAGCGTATCGCGCGTCTGACGCCGGCGGCGCTGCCGGTGAGCCTGCGGCGCGTCGCGGAAGATCTCGTGCTCGACATCTTCGGCCTCTGCCTGGCGGCGCGACAGAGCGACTATGCGCGCGCTGCGCTCGCCGGCTGGGACGGCGACGGCCAAGCCACGGCGATCGGTCATGCGCGGCGCTTGAGCGCCGCCGGCGCCGCCTTCGTCAACGGCACCGCGGCGCATGGCGAGGATTACGACGACACCTTCGAGGGCGGCCCGGTCCATGCCGGCGCCGTCGTGGTGCCGGCGGTGTTGGCGGCGGCCGAGCGCTTCGGCGCCGACGGGCAAGCGGCGCTGATCGGCATCGCCGTCGGCGTCGAGACGATCTGCCGCTTGAGCCTGGTCGCCCCCAAGATGGTGCACAAGGCGGGCTTCCATCCGACCGCCATTTTCGGCGCGATGGCCGCCGCCGCCGCCGTGGCGGCGACGCTGAAGCTCGACGAGAAGCAAATCGTCGACGCCTGGGGCATCGCCGGCAGCATGGCCGGCGGAATTATCGAATATCTTGCCGATGGCTCATGGACCAAGCGCCTCCATCCCGGCTGGGCGGCGCAGGCCGGGCTGCAGGCGGCGCTGCTGGCGCGCAACGGCTTCAGCGGGCCGCGCAGCGTCTTCGAGGGCACGCACGGTCTGTTCAACGGTTTCGCGCACAGCAGGGCTGGCGACTACGCCAAACTCACTGCCGATCTCGGCAAGACTTGGCTGGCCGAGACGTTGGCGTTCAAGCCTTACGCCTGCGGCACTATGGCCCATCCCTATATCGATTGCGCCAAGCGCATCGCGGCGCGAGGTATCGCGGCCGAGGACGTCGCCGAGATCCTCTGCGAGGTGGCCGAGGGTACGGTGCATCGCCTATGGGAGCCGCTGGCGGGGAAGCAGGCACCCCCCAACGCCTATGCCGCGAAGTTCAGCGTGCCGTTCTGCGTTGCCGTGGGCTTCATCACCGGCGATGCCGGGATCGCCGCCTTCACCGATGCGACGGTCGCGGATGCCGGCATCCGCACGCTGGCGGCAAAGGTGCGCTATGTCGTCGATCCCAAGAACCCCTACCCCGCCCGCTACACCGGGCATGTGCGCGCCACCTTGCGCGACGGCCGCGTCGTCGAGGAGCGGCAGGCCGATCTGCGCGGTGGCGCGCGGGCCCCGCTGGCGCGCGCCGAGATCGAGGCGAAGTTCATGGCCAACGCCGCTTACGGCGGCTGGCCCAAGGCGCGCGCCGAGGACGCACGCCAGCTCGCGCGGCGGCTGTTCGACGGCAAGATCGATCTCGGCGCCTTGCGCGGATAGGGCGTCAGCAATCTCCGGCCCCCGCCTGACCGCCTTGCCACCCAGCGAGCCGGCGCTGCATGCGGCGGACATGGCCGCCCGGCCAATAGAGGCGTCCGCACGTCGGACATAGCCGCAACGGCTCTGTGACGCGGCGGGACGATGGCGGCACGTGCTCCCTGTGGTGTTGCTCGGCGGCCTCGAGCACCGTGTTGTCGACAAGGCAGCGGGTGAAGGGTGCGTGCTGCCAGTCGACGCCGAGCACCTCGCGCAGCTCGCGCGCGTTGTGGTCGAGATCGCGAGCTGCCAGGAGCAGGACCGGCACAACCGCCGGCGCGATTATGCCAAGCTCACGATCCTGGGTGAGGAGAATGCGCTGCTCCCTGGCACAGAGGTCGACAAGCTCGCGGTCGCGCCAGCTTCCCTCCGCCAGGAGGCTGTCGTAGCCGGCCGCACGGAGCCAGCGGACGAGTCCGCCCAGCATCGCGTCGCACAGAAATCGCATCGCATTGGCTTTTGCTATCTGCAACCGGGGTCTTGCAAGCTGGCTTCGTTCACTGGGGTCGCGGCGGAAGGCGGCGAGCCGAATCGATATTTCCTGTGCCGGAGCGTTTGCCCGGCACGGAGACAGATACAGGCAGATTCCGATGATTGAGGGCATCAGCGCCATTACGCTCGCAACACACGATATGGCGCGCGCCGTGGGCTTCTACCGGATGCTCGGCTTCGAGGTCGTGCATGGCGGCGACGATGCCGCGTTCACCAGCCTCCGTGCCGGCGCCAGCTATCTCAATCTTATTGCGCAACTATCGCAGCGTCGCTGGTCTTGGTGGGGGCGCGTGATCTTCTACGAGTCGGATGTCGACGGTCTCTGTGCGCGCGTGATCGCCGCCGGCCTCAAGCGGGAAACGGTACCACGCGATGCCGAGTGGGGAGAGCGCTTGTTTCACATACTCGATCCGGATGGCCACGAGCTGAGCTTCGCCTGGCCGGTCGAACGTCGCCGGGGGGGCGGGGTGCAGTGAAACTGGACTTCGTGGTGCAGGTCGAGTGCCATGCCGGACATCGGGGCGAGCCGACGCCGGCGCGCTTCTCGCTCGGCGGCGCGTGGAATCGAGGTCGCCGAGATCGCCGATGCGTGGCTCGCGCCCGACCACCGCTATTTCAAGCTCCGCGGCAACAACGGCGCCTGCTACATCCTGCGGCATGACGTGGCCGGCCATTGGCAGCTCACCCTCTATGACCTGACTGGGTCCCTTAGCTGAGCGATCTTGTGAGATCATTGCGCAACGCGGCAGGGCAAGCGGAACGCGCGGCCCCCCGCCGCGCGGGCGCTCCGAAAAGCGCAGCCTGACCGGCTTGCTCAGGGTTAAGTCGCTACCGGTCGGCGGCGAGCGTCGCCTCATTCAGCCGGCGCCGATGTCTGCTGATCTCGAGATAGATCCGCTTCCGCGCGCGGTTCACGACGCCGAGCGGCTTGTGCTCCGGCAAACAATGCCATGGGTTGAACGACATATTCTCGCAAAGGCGATCACGCTCGTCGGACGGCACATCCTGACGCGGAATGACGATCGTCGCGACGTGCTCAGGCGCGGCAACCGACTCCTCCCACCGGGTGCCGGTATCCTCAACCGGTGTGCGATGGTCGACGTAGCGCTGGATGTAGAAGTCGAACACCACGTCACGCCTGGCGAGGGTCTTGCCCGCCTCCCCCATCAGCGAGAAGCCGGGGCTCAGGAATACGCTCCATTTGAAAGCCTTGTCGCCGGACTCGAGTCGCGGTTTGGCGGCGAATTTGATCGCCGTTTTCCGTGTCGGTGCGACGCCGAGGCGGTAGGCGGTCATCGACCAATATTGGCGGGACAACGGATTCGTTATCCAGTGAAAAGTATTGTCGATGGCGAGATATCGCTCGCGACCCATCAATCGGCGGATTGACGCGAGCTGCCTGAGACGGCCACCGCTATGGAATTCGACGAGCGTGTCCTTGTACCGCTCGAGATCGTCGACGAAGAACACGGGGTTGTCGGCCATGACGAAGTCCTGCGTGTCCGTCTCGTCGTCGAGCAATTTCGTGCCGCCGACGCCGATGAGCTTCATCGCCATGCCTCGCGCGTCCGGATAGCGCGACCCATTGATCTCCGAATTGCCGTTCGAGAACCGTATCCATGCGACATATTCGCGGCCGGGGACCAATACCCCCTGTTGCAGCGCCGGATCGAGGTCGGCATCAACGCGAAAGCTCGCGCGGACGCATCCGGTCGCCTTGGCATGCGCATCTCGCAAAGCCGGGCGCCTTCCTTCGCTGAAGCGCCGGTCGATGAATTGGCGGATCACAGCGGTGATCGCTTCGGTCAACCTCTGCTCTTCATCTTCGCGATCCCTGTAGAATCGCTCGCCAAGATCGAAATCGAGGTCATCCTGCGGACCAACCGTATCAGACGCCATCGTCATGGAACGCCCCCCTTTGCCCGCCCGGCGCTACTCCGTCCCGATCAGCAGCTCTCGCGCCTGTTGCAGGTCGGTGCCGATGACATCATCGCCGAAGCTGGCGCAGAGCGGCGCGAGCCGGCGGCGCATCTCCATGGCTCTGCCTTGGCTGCGCCACAGCGAGCCAAGCGCGTTGGTGGCGCGGAGCTGCCAATGGCGGGCGCCTTGCCGGATCGCGAGCGCGATGCCGCGTTCGTAGCAAGCCTCAGCGTGCGCGGGCGCACCCCCCGCGAGCAGCAAGTCACCCTTGAGTCGATGAAGATCGGCCTCGTACCACCGGCCGCTCGTCGCGGCGGCCTCGGCCAGCAATCGCTCCACTATCGCCAAGGCTTCGTCCCGCCGACCGGCCTTGCCCAGCGCCTGCGCCAGCAGGTAGCGGGCGAATTGCACCCAGACCAGCGCTCCTGTCGCCTCGAGGGCATCGACGCTCTGTCGGCTGTCGGCGAGGCCTTGCTCGATCTCGCCGCGTTGGACGCGAGCCCAGCCTTGCATCATGCGGGCGCCGGCCAGCCACTGCGGGAAGGCATACTCGCCGGCAAGTTGAATGGCGCGCTCGGCGACCGGACCGACCGCGGCCGGGTTGCCGCAAAGGACCTGCGCGCCGGCGAGGAAGGTCAGCGCGTAGCAGATGCTGTGCGGATGCCCGAGCTGTTGCGCATGCTCCACCGCGGCGTGCGCGTGTGCCAGCCCGCCATTCACATCGCCGAGGAGGATGGAAGCAAGCGCCAGATAGGTCAGACCCGCAGCCTTGAAGTCTTGCAGGAAGACCACCGCGAGCGGCCCATGGCGGGTGACATCGTACAAATCGAGCGCTTGCAACAGCTCGTCGCGGGCGGCGGCGAACTCGCCGACCAGAAACAGCGACATGCCGAGAACGCGATGCCCCATCAGCCTTGCCGTGTCGCCATCCTGGCGGCGGGCGCGCGCCAGCAGATCCTCGGCGAGCTCGCGCGACTGCTCGAATTCGCCGCGCGCGACGTGAAATCCGACGATGCCGTGCAGCACGGCAAAAATTTGCGGTGAATCCGTGAATTGCCGACAGAGATCGAGGGCTCGCTCGAACGATTGAATGGTCTCGGCGGCGGCAAATCCTTTGCTGGCGATCAGGGCGCCGCCGAGCAACTGCCGGAGCTGCAATTCGCGCTCGTTCCGCTGCGCACCCGCGGGCAATTCGGCGAGCAGCTCGAGCGCGGCCTGAAGATGAGTGACGGCTTCGGCGAAAGCTGATTTCTCGTTCGCGCGCTGGCCCGCCTTGATCCAGTAGGTGATGGCAAGCTCGTGCTGGCGCGCTTGCGTGTAATGATGCGCGACGAGCTCGGGTGAAGTCTCGGCGATGTCGGTGAAGCGCGTGCGCAGGGCGTCCGCGATCTTGACATGCAGGTCGCGGCGCTCGCCGCGAAGCAGGCTGATGTAAGCCTCATCGCGAACCAAAGCATGCTTGAACGTGTACATGCGATTGGCGCGGTGACCGGATCGAAAGAGCAGACCGAAGGCTTCCAGGCGATCGATCGCGGCGGCGATCTCGCGCTTCGCCAGCTCGACCACGCTCTCGAGCAAATCGAGCGAGAATTCCCGCCCGATCGTCGCGGCGACCTGCGCGACCGTCTTCGCCGCGGCCATTTGATCCAGTCGAGCCATCAGCGAATCGTGCAGCGTGTCGGGAACGGCGAGGTCGGCACGACCCGCCGGCGCGCTCCCCGGGCCGGTCGCCCGGCGGGCTTCGATCACCGTATTGGTCAGCTCCTCGATGAACAGCGGCACGCCGTCTGTCTTGGCGACGATCTGGTCGACGATGGTCCGCGGCAAAGTCTCATCGTCGCTGAGCGCGCCGATCATCGAGCCGACTTCCACGCGGGTCAGGCGACCGATCGTGAGCGCCGTCACATGCGGCCGATCCGCCCAGGGCAGCACGAAATCAGGACGGAGCAGGACGACGGCCAGCATGCGCCAAGCCGGCAAACTGTCGCGGATCCGCTCCAGCAGTTCGAGCGACGTCGGATCGATCCAATGCACGTCCTCGAAAAGGAGGACCGCCGGTTGCTCCTTGGCCCGCGCCTCGAGCAGCGCGACGAGAGCGCTCAGCGTCCGGTTCTTTTGCTGATGCGGCGTCAGCGCCGGCGGCGGGTAGCGGCCAGCGACCGGCAGCGACAGCAAGGCCGCCAGCAGCGGAACGGCGCGCTCGCTGTCTTCCCTGAGGTAGCGCGCGACGAATGCTTCCAGCCGATCCAGCTTCGCCGCGACGGGTGTATCGCGGGTGATCCCGGCCGCATCCTCCAGATGACGAACGACCGGGTGCCAAGCGCTGCTCGCGTGGTAGGACGAGCAGTGGAACATCAACGGTACATGGATCTCGTCGGCGAGATGATCCCGTAGCGCAGTGACAAGCCGGGATTTGCCGATCACCGGCTCGCCGGAAATCAGCACGAGCTGTCCTTCGCCCTCGCTTGCTTTCCGGAAATGGCGTTTGAGCAAGCCCAGCTCCGCCTCGCGCCCGACCAAGGGCGTCAACTGCACATTGCGGTGGGCCTCGAACCGGTTGGCGATGGAGCCGGGCCCGAGCACTTGCCAAGCGCGCACGCTCCGATCAAATCCCTTCATGTGGCGCTCGCCGAGATCGGCGAGCTCGAACAACTGCCCGAGCAGGCGCCGCGTGCTCGGCGCGATCAGTATCTGGTTGGGTTGCGCGAGCTGCTGCAAACGCGCGGCCACATTCGGCACCTCGCCCACGAGCGAGAATTCGCGCGCGGACCCCTCGCCGACGAGATCGCCGACGACGACGATGCCGGTGGCGATGCCGATGCGGCATTCGAGCATTTCTCCCGCTGCGAAGGTCAGGCCGGAAAGCGAGGCCTGGATGGCGAGAGCCGCATTCACCGCCCGCTCGGGGTCGTCCTCATGCGCCGCCGGAAATCCGAAATAGGCAAGCACGCCGTCGCCCATGAATTTCGCGACATGCCCGCCGTAGCGTTCTATCGCTTCGCTGCAGCGCGCACCGAAGGCGCGGCAAACTTCGCGGATATCCTCGGGATCGAGCCGAACCGAGAGCGCGGTCGAATCGACGATATCGCAGAACAGAACCGTCAGATGTCGCCGCTCGGCGCCGCGATGGACGATGGCCTGCGGCGTTGAAGCGGGCCGCTCCGACGCCGATTGGAGCGCCGCGCGATGGGCCGCGGCCGCTTTCAAAAGTCTCTTGCGATGGCCAAGCGGGATGCCGAGCTTCTCGAGATCGTCGCGATCGAGGTCAGGCAACGTCGCCGTATCAACCCCATGCTCGGCGAGCAGGCCGGCGTATTGGCCGAGGCCGATACGCTCCAACCACTGCTGCAGGTCGCTTATGCTGCTCACAGCGAAGACAACCCCCGCGCACGCGCGGTCACTTCAGCCAGAGCTACCGAGTTTGGCTGTCGGCGCGCCTACTTGACTATACCTGGGGATGGCAGCGGATCAAGAAAACAACCAAGCGTAGAGCAGCATCGGAGCTATGTCCCGAAATACTCGGCGTATTTCCTCTTCACGTCCTCGTTGGCGCGCTCCTGCTCGAGCGGATCGGCCTTGAGCAGCTTGATCGCGGAGAGCGGCGTACGGCCGGGCTTTTCCTTGACCTCGGGATGGAAGGAGCGCAAGCCGCCAACATCGCTCATCATCTGCTGGCCATCGCGCGAGAAGAGGAAGGAGATGAAGAGCCGTGCCGCGTTCGGATGGGGCGCGGTTTTCATGATCGCGGCACTGCCGACAATGAGCGGCGTCCCTTCGGTCGGATAGACGATGGCGACCGGATTGCCGGACGCCTGCAGGTCGAACATGACGTATTCGCTGCCGTCGGCCATTACCGGGCGCTCGCCCTGCGCGAGCTTGCGCGGTGGGTCGGTGGCGGATTGCACCTGCATAACTTTCTGCTGCGCCAGGCGATCGAAATAGCCCCAGCCCAGTGCCTGGCTCTGCTCGAACGTCGCAGTCATGATGGTGCCGCTGTATCCCGGATGCGCCTTGACGATCTTGCCGGACCATTTCGGATCGAGCAGGTCGGCGAAGCTTTTGGGCGCGTCCTCCGGTTTCACCAGGCGGGTGTTGTAGCCGATGACCGACAGCGTGGCGCGGTCGGCGGCGAAGAATCCGTCGGGATCTCGCGCGTCGTCGGGCCAGCGCGCGACATCGGCCGGCACGAACGATGCCAGCAACCCGGCGCGCTTCCACGCCAGAGCGTGGCCGATATCGGAGGATTCGACGACATCGGCAGCGTGGACGTTGCTTTCCTCCTCTTGCGTCACGCGCTGGAAGATGCGCTCGGCGCCGGAGCGCTCGACCTGGACGGCGATGCCGGGATAGCGCGCCTCGAACTCCTTGCCGAGCTTCTCGGCAAGCCTGAGCTCGATGCTGGTGTAGAAGACGACGCGCCCTTCCTTGGTCGCGGCGGCAACGGGGTCGGGCGTCACCGGCGTCGGCGCCGGCGCCGCGGCGCGCGCCGGCAGCGCCAGCAGCAACAGCGCCGCGGCGATCGCCGCGCGCCTAGTGATGCGCGTCATGAGCACCGTGGCCATGCGCCTGTTGCGCCGCTGCAGCGCCCCCCGGGCCCGGAATGGCGACAAGGCAGACCGCCACGAGCGCCGAGCCGAGGATGAAGAGGATGAAACCGACAATAAAGGACATCGCGACTCCTTATAGCGCCGTGCATCGGGCAGCGTGCGTCCTTCGACTGCGCGCTTCCCTCAGCGCTGCGAGGAAAGCCATCCCATCATAATGCGGTTGAACACCTCGGGATGCTCGACATTGGGGAAATGGCGGGCGTTGGGGATTTCCTCGTAGCGGCCATGCGGGATGAGCTCGGCGATCTTCTTGTTGCCGGCGGGCGGCGTGCCCGGATCGTCGGCGCCGCACACCACCAGGGTCGGCACCTTGATACTCGACAGGCGGGCGACGAAGTCGAAATTCTGGATCGCTGCCGCG
>Ga0134126_10009127_pt1 | contig 12497 bp, 12 predicted proteins | sample KB31752_FD_96881 | JGI IMG/M metagenome (GOLD analysis project Ga0134126, IMG submission 96881) | Terrestrial soil microbial communities with excess Nitrogen fertilizer from Kellogg Biological Station, Michigan, USA - KB3-175-2 | ecosystem: Environmental > Terrestrial > Soil > Unclassified ...
GCCGACAAGGCGCAGTACTGGGAGCTCTTCACGACCTTCTACCGCAACCTCATCGAGATGCCGGCGGACCATCTGCCGCATACCTTCGTCGAAGCGTTTGCGGCGACATACCGCGAGGCCGTGAAAAAGAAGTAGGCGCGCGGTCACGCCGGCGCTGCGCAGCCGCCATCGTCCTGCAGGCGAAAGACCCGGTTGAGATAGGCGATATCCTCGCCGGACAGGCACTCTGCAAAGCCGCCCACCCTGCCCTGCCGGACTTTGGGAGCGCCGTTTCGCAGCCGCAGCCACGGTTCCTCGAAGCCGCCGTCCCGCTCGACGTTGCGCATGTTCTCGATCGCTGCGGCAGCCGAGGCCTCGCGTATCGCAGCCGCGGAAACCTCGAAGCGATAGTGCGCAACGATCTTAGCGAGCGCTCCGGGAAAGTCGGCGTGGCATTCCTCGTATGAGACAGCCAGGGCAAGCCCATGCCGGCAGAGATCCAACCACTGCGTCTGGAACCTCTGCAGGTTCTCGGCGCCGAAGTAAGGATCGCGGATGAAATCGGAAAGCGACCCGCCGTAGCCGAAGAAATCGACAAATCGACCCGTCACCTGATGATACAGGCTGACGATGACGTCCCGCGGATCGCGATGCATGTAGACGATGAGGGTGTTGCCGCTGTAGCGGGCGAGCCGCTTCGCGTAATCGAAATCGAGCGGCGGCCTGGCACCATCGTTGTATTCGAACCCGTCGTGATGGAAAGCGATCTGGTCCGCAACCCCCAGCCGGTGCAGGGCGTAGCGAATCCAGCTTCTGCCGGACTTCGGGAAGGAGACGAACATCCTGCTGGCGCTCATCGCATGGCCCCGCTCTCAAGCCTGGCGCGGCTGGCGGGCGAACACGTAGCTGCCCCCGAGTCCCGCGCCTCCATCGCTCGCGGTTGCGTGCAAGGCAAATCCCTGCCCGGCGAGCGCTCTCTCGATACCGTCCGCCTGGAAAAGCGCGCCAGGCGTGCGCACCGCAAGCCAACGGGACGCGCGCCGCGCTGCACTGGCCAGGGCATGCATCCTGGCGCCGGCGGGAAGGTGGTGATGCAGCCCGAGATAGAGCACGATGTCGTAGGACTCCAACATGTCGCCGGCGTGCTTCGCTTCGAAGAGCGACCAGGCGGACAGGTCCGCGCGGTGAAACCTGGCTCCGGGGAAACCGGTGCAGAGGCTGTTGGCAAGATCCACGCGGCGCGGATCGAGCTCGAAACCATGAACCGTTGCCGCGCCGCGGTCGAGCAGGCGGCGGGCAATGGCGCCATCGCCTGCGCCGAGATCACAGATGCTGGCGCCCGGGGCAGCCTCGAGGATGAGGCTCAAGCCATGCAACCGCTGCTCCTCGGGCCATTTGCCGAAGAGCCCCAGCTGTGGCGACCAGGTGTAGTAGCTGTGCAGCGGCTTCTCGGTCAGGCGCAGCAGGTCGGCCGAATAAGCCGTCCAGGAAAAGGGCGTCATCCGCCGACGCGCATTCCGCGCCAACCGGCTTCCCAGGGATGGATCGTTCTTCAGCTGCAGGATGGCGCCTGCGAACGCGTCGGCAGTGGGCTCCGCGACAACGAGAGCCGTCTCTCCGTGCTCGGCGAACGCGCGGGTGCCGTTCGCGGTGCAGATCACCGGGACACCGCTCGCCATCGCTTCCGCTGCAAGATTGGCCCAGCCCGCGAAGGTCTCCGCGTGGACGACGCAGTCCAAGCTCGCATAGAAGCCGGGTAGCGCGGACTCATCGAGCACACCCTCGAGAAGGAGCCGTCCGCTCTCGGCAAGATCCTGCGCGCGGTCCTTGAGGCCGTCACGCGGGCCGAAGAGGCGCAGGCGCACGTCCGGACCGCTCCGTCGGACCGCTTCGATGAGGGCGCCGGGAGTCTTGTTGGTGAGCCCTCCAATGACGAAGGGTTGGCCAGGTTGGCGGGCGAAGCGGCCGGGGTCGGGCGCGAGGCCCTCCAGATCGACACCGCCTTCCAGGAAATGGAAGGCGTCCGCCGTAAAATCGGTGAAATCCCCCACCCTCCAATGGCGATTGTTGAAGATGACGACGTGCGGAGCGAAGGAGCGGTTGACGTCCAGGAACGCTGCTCTGCGGCTCGTATCGTTCAGTATGTGTTGGACGCGTACCCCGAAGGATTCGGCTCTGAGCTGCGCGAAACGCGCAATGATGGCGGCTGGAAAACCCGCTCCGGGCACGAATGTCGCGTCCCAGGCCTGTTCGGCCGCCTGCTCCAGGGTCAAAACCGGGAAATCCGTGGCTCGCTGCCGCAGCGCCACTCCCCCCAAGGCAACGAATGCAAGCTGGTGACCGAACCGCTCGATGACGCGGCCGAACCTCTCGAAGCGATACAGACCGCCTGCGACCATCATCTCGTGGCAGGCGACCAGGATGCGCTTTCCGCGCCGTTGAGTGTCGACAGGCCCAGAGGCAGGCATGCGATGATTTTATCGGATCCGTGCCTGACCCGCCGCATCCATTTGCCCGTCGGCGCGCATCTCTCCCTCGAGTCCTTCGCACTTAGGAGAAAGAATGCACATCTTCAATTCCCTTCCCGCCGCGATCGTCGCCGTGGCCTTCTGGGCGTTTCTCGCGGTCTGCGCGGTTGCCGGGATGCGCTACGACTTCCGTAAGCGCCAGCTCGCCATGGATTCCCTGCGGGCCGCCATCGAGCGCGGCCAGACCCTGGAGCCTGGGTTGGTGGCGCAGCTCCTGGCCCAACATCGCGGGCCCGAAGCCGATGGCCCGGGGGATCTCGAGCCGTACCTGCGCATCGGCGGCATCATCACCATCGCCGCCGGCATCGGTGTGCTCATCGCCGCGTTCTTCGTCGGCCTGCAGTTTCCTGTCGCGAAGCTGCCCATGCTCGGTGCTTCCGCCCTGGCAGTGTGCGTCGGCCTGGGGTTGCTGCTCGCCGCCGGGGCGCTGGGTCGTCACCGGCGTGGCGGCGGCTCGCCGGATAGCGTGGCGTGACTCGTGAGCTGTCGCGCGCAGCACTCGGCGCGGCGGCGGAAGCAGCCCTCGCAGGTCTCGCGATCGGCGGCGACGATTCGGCGTACGGCGAGCTCGTGCGCCGCCGTCACTCACAGATCCGGGACCTGCTGCGCCGCCTCTGCAGAAATCCCGCACTGGCCGACGACCTGTCCCAACAGGCCTTCGTGCAGGCGTGGCGCCGGATCCGCACCCTCCAGGCGCCGGGCGCATTCGGCCCGTGGCTGCGCCGGATCGCCGTCAGTCTCTGGCTGCAGCACCTGCGCTCGCCCGGCAACCGGCAGGAGGAGAGCGCGGCCGTCGGCGAGCCGGCGCATGAGCCGACGGTCGGTGAGCGGCTGGACCTCGACCGCGCGCTGTCGCAACTGGCGCCGGATGTCCGGCTCTGTATCGTGCTCGCGTACGCAGAGCGCATGAGTCATCGCGAGATCGCCGAGGCGACGGACCTTCCGCTCGGCACCGTCAAATCACACATCACGCGCGGCGCGAGTCGGCTGCGGGACCTGCTGCGCGCCTACGGGACGACCTCATGACCGAATTCGACGACACCCTCGGCCGGCTCTTTGCCGAAGCCCGGGAAAGCCTGCCGGCCGAAGACTTTTTGGAGAGCGTGGCCAGCGGCATGCGCCGCGCGCGGCGCCGGCGCACGATGAGGCGCGCAGTCTTCATGGCGGCGGCGGCAGTACTGGCGCTCGCCCTGACCCCCTGCATCGTCGCAGGCTCGCTCGCGTGGCTGCCGTGGCTCGGCAATGCGCTGAGTTCTCCCATCGCCTGGGTCTGCGCGCTACCCATCGCCGCGCTCAGGATCAGAAGGCATGCCCGATTGCGCTGAACCCGATGTCGTCCAGGCACATGGATGTGCCCCGCCGCCGCAAGGTGGCGGAGCTTTGGGCAAAAACCGCGCTTTTTGCCCAAAGCAGCGCTGGGCCGGGCAGGAGCCCGGCTCCAGCGCCATCAAAAAGGGTAGCCGATTCCGCTGAACACGGCGGCTCCCTCGCTGCCATAGCCTACATCGACATAACCGACGACGAACGGCCGCGCGACTCCGCGAAATCCAACACCGACCACCCTGTGCATGTCGTCAAACGGCAGGAAGTCCAGCCGCGAGGAGACGCGGCCGACATCGATGAACGGCGCCACCTCCAGGTCGAGACGCGTGGAGGCGATCCGCAGCGAGCCGATTTTCTGCCGCAGCTCGACGGTCGCCGAGAATGCGTTGCGATCGTAGAAGCGTCCGCCACCATAACCGCGCAGCGGCTGGGTGCCGCCGATGAGACTCTCGCTGCCGCCGAGGGTGCTGAGCGCCCAGAACGGCGCATGCCGCGCATCCGGCATGTACCGTATCGCGGTGTGGACCGCGAGAATGCTGTTGCGCGCGATCGGCCAGAATACGCGGCCGTCGATCCCGGTCTCGCTGTACAGCGAGTCGTTGAGCAGGCCCTCCCGGCTCGCGAGTCCGCCATACGCGACCCACGCCATGCCGCGCGACGGCACCGTGATGTCGTCGCGCGTGTCGTAGATGATCGACACCCGATGCAACAGCTCTTTGCTGTTGTGCAGGCCGCGGACGTTGGGAAAGAGCGTGTAGATGGACGGAATGTTGGGCAGCGTTCCCGGCAGCACGTCGAAGGCCCGCATGCGCAGCGTGTACTGCACCTGCCACGCGTGGGTCAGATTGCGCCCGATCTGCGCCTGCAGGACTTCCTGCTCGCCGGTGAAGTTCGTCTGGTTGTCCGCGGCCGAATGGTTGCCGGTTCCGTAGAACCGCGGCGTGCCGTCGCGGTCGTAGATCACGCTGAGATTCACCGACCAGGGTCGATCGCGCAGCCGTCCGGTCTGATACTCGCCGTCGATGCTCCGCTCCACGCGCTGCTTGATGCCGCCGATGAGCGACCACTGCTCGTCCGTGCTCGGATAGTCGTAGATCCGGCCGTGCACGCCATAGCCGAAATAGGGGTTATGGATGATGTCCGGCGCAATGATCTGGCGAATGTCGTGATTCTCATCGGTCTTGAGCCACGTCGGAATGATTCCGACCGTGGTGCCGTTATCGGGATCGGCCGCGACCTCGGGAATCGGAATGAAGGGGGCGGTGGCCGGATTGAACCAGCGGGAAACGCCGGCGCCCAACTTCGATGCGGATGGCTTGGTGACGGTCTGCGGAGCCTTTGCCGGCGCCGGCGGCGCTTGCTCGGGCTTCACCGCCGGGACCTGTGCCGCGGCCCGACTGCCTGACACGAGGGCGAGAAGCACGAGCAGTGCCGTCGTCGCGCGGGCTCTCACCTCAGGAGCTCGCCGCAGCACTCCAGGAGCCTGTCGATGTGGGCCGCCGACACCTCGCCCATGGTCGAGATGCGAAAGAGCCTCTCCGACAGATTCCCCTGCCCGGCATAGATCACGAACCCTCGCGCCTTGAGCGCGTCGTGCAAGGCAGGGTAGGAGATGCCCGCCGGCAGCCGGTACGAACGCAGAACCACCGATGACTCCCCGGGCGACAGCATGGCATCGACGCCGAGCCCGGCGAGGCCGGCGCGCACCTGCTCGGCGAGAGTCGCATAGCGACCGTGGCGTGCCGTCCATCCGCCCTGCTCCGCGTGCTCACGCAGCGCCTCGACGAGAGCGTAGTGCGCCTGCACGGCCGGAGTGAAGGGCGTATCGCGGCGGTCCTGCGCGCGCGCGGCCCGCGCGAGGTCGAGATAATACGTTCGGCTCGCCGCCCGCTCGATCGCCGGGCGGCGCGCAATCACGAATGAGACGCCAGGCACCCCGTGCAGGCACTTGTTGGCGGCGCCCGCCGCCGCCGCGAGACTCTCGTCGCCGAAGTCGAGCAGTTCGGCACCGAAGCTGCTCACGGCATCCAGCAGCAGCTTGACGCCATGCTTGCGACACAAGTCCGCGAGCGCGCGCAGGTCGTTGAGCCGGCCGGTCGTCGTCTCGTGGTGCACCGCGGCCATGTGGGTGAAGCGCCCACCGCTATCGTGGGGCGCGTCCTCGATGCGCTTGGCGATCCCGGTCAGATCCAGCGCTTGCATCCATTCCCCCCGCATCCGCTCGTGGGCAATGCGGTAGCGGGCGCAGATCTGCGCCAGGCGTTCCCCATACACACCGTTCTCGGCCACCAGCACGCGGCCTTCCTGCGGCACGAGTGTGGACACCATGCTCTCGACCGCCCCGGTGCCGGAAGCCGTGATGAGGACCGCGCACCACTCCGCCGGATCGATCCCATACACCGCCAACAGCCGCTGGCGCGCTTCGTCCTGGAGGTCGTAGAACTCACTCTCGCGATGGCACAGGTCGGGCGCGAGCATGCTGCGACGCACGCGCTCGCTGAGCGTGACCGGTCCGGGATTGAGCAGCAGCATCAGCGCGCTCCGCAGTGCTGCAGCAGGCGCCGCTTCACTTCGACCGGGCTCATCGACGGCCGCGGCAGGCCCTGGGCCGTTCCGGCGCGGATGAGCAGGCGGGCGAAGCTCGGACCCGCGGCCGCAGGCGCCCGCAGCCACGTTGCGATGCGCGCCGTGTCATCGGTCTCGAGTGCCGTCGCGTAGCCGCACGCAGCGGCAATCTCCGCGAAGGACACGGACGGTGAGACGGTCGCCTGACCGCCGGTCGAATCATGCACACCGTTGTCGAGCAGCAGATGGCGCAGATTCGGCGGCCCGTAGGCGCCGAGCGTCGCGAACGCCCCGAGTCGCATCAGTGCGGCGCCGTCGCCATCGACCGCGACCACGGTCAAGTCCGGACGTGCGAGGGCGACACCCAGCGCCAGGGGCGCGACGCAGCCCATCGATCCGACCATGTAGAGCTGGTTGGACCGGTCGGCGATGGCGTAGAGCTCCCGGCCGCAGAATCCGGTCGCGGCGAGCACGATGGTCGAGTCGACCGGCGTGTTTTCGACTACGGCTTGCAGTGCGGCATGGCGCGATGGCCGCGCCTCGGGGGCACACCGGTGCGGCTCCAATGTCGCCGGCGCCCGCGCGGTGCTTTGCCCCGGGCGCGTCTCTGCCGTGAGCGCATACGGCGCGACGCAGCCCTTCGGCATCACGAGCGCGTAAGGCCGGCCACTCCCGAGGAGGTGAGCCTTCGCACGCTCGAGCGCGGCGCCGAGCGCCGGCCGCTCGGCCGGAAAGAGCTCCCACGGAATCTCCATGGTAGTCAGCATCGCCGGCGTGATCGGTCCCATCAGCGCGTGCTGCGGCTCATCGGGGACGCCCGGCTGACCGCGCCAGGTCACTATCAGCAGTTGCGGCAGGCGGAACGTCCAGGTGAGGGATGTCAGCGGACTCACGGCGTTGCCCAGGCCGGAGTTCTGCATCATCGCGATGCCGCACGGCGCGCCGCCGCTGCCGAGCGTGGCTCCCGCGATCAGCGCGACGGCATCACCCTCGTTCGCCATGGAGAAATAGCGCAGCGAAGGGTCCTGCACGACATAGTTGATGAAAGGCGTGAGGTATGAGCAGGGGACTCCGGCATACCAGCCGAAGCCGCGCTCGCGCGCGGCTTCGATGAAATCGCGTGCTTCGATCATGGACCCGGTGGTATCGCCGCATCCGTCTCGTCGGACTCGCCGAAGCGCCTCTGGGCGTGGGCGAAATCCGCGGCGCGGCGAAAGTCCTCGAGGTCGTTGACTCCGCGCCAGTGCCCATGCACGTACTGCACCTCGACGGCCGCGCCCTGCGCGATGAGCGCATTGAGAAGATGAGGCACGTCGAGCGTATCGAAGTCGGAGCGCGTGCGCAGCTCATCCAGGACTTCCCTGAGCCGCGCCAGTCCCGCACGGCTCACTTTCAACATCCCGACCCAGCGCCCATGTGCGGCGCCCACGGAAACGCCGGCATCGCCGTCATGCGCGCCGCCGCTTGCACCTGCACCATCCGCGGCGCTGAATACACGCTTGAGCAGCACCGGCGTGCCGAAGAGCCCGCGGTCATCGCGTCGCGAGCAGTAGGCAAAATCGCGTACCGTGCGATTGTTGTCGCCCGTGGGCGAAGAATCCACGATCACCGCAAAGTCCGCGTCGGTCTCGACGAGATCTCGGAGGACGTAGGTGCGAAAGAGCAGATCGCCGTATGAGATCACAGTGTCGGCTTCGAGTGCATCGATGGCACAAGCGAGCGACGCCAGCTCACCGGTCTGCTCATACCGCTCGTTGACGACCAGCCGAACACCCGCCGTATCGATCGCATCGGCACGGTAGCCGCCGACGACAGTGACATCGTTGATGCTCTCCTTCTTGAAGGCATCGATCAGCCAGCGCAGCAGCGGCTTGCCGGCGATCGGCAGCATGACCTTCGGTCGATCTTCCGTCACCGCCTCCAGCCCCTTGCCGCGGCTCGCGGCGAGCACGACCGCGGCGCGGGAGGTGCGCGCAGCGGACAGGTAGAGCCGCTCGGCCGCCGAGTACTCGTCGGCATCCTGCAGCCGGAAGATTTCCTCGACGGAGGCGATCCGATCCTCCACGTTCACCAGGGTCTCGCTCTCGAAGATTTCCCGGGCCGTGCTCTGCATCGCCGCCGTGGCGGAACGCAGCACGTGATTCGCCCAGATCACCACACTGATGCCCGCCTCGCGGAAGACGTCGGTCGGCGTGCTGTAGTACTTCGTCGGGACGATCACGAGCGGCGCGCGGCCTGCCCACTCACGCGCGAAAGCCAGGATCTCGTCCGCTCTGGAGAGCTTGCTGTGGATGAGGATCGCATCCGCGCCGGCGCGGCGGTACGCCTCGGCGCGGCGCAGCGCCTCCTCCATGCCCCAGCCGGCGATCAGCGCCTCGACACGCGCCACGATGGAGAAATCCGGATCGCGCTGCGTGGCCTTGCCGGCAGCGATCTTGCCGCAGAACTCATCGATGTCGGCGAGCGGCTGGCGCTCGCCGTTGAGGAAGCTGTTTGTCTTCGGGAACACCTTGTCCTCGATGCACACGCCGGCGATGCCGCGCTGCTCGAGCTTGCGCACCAGGCGGCGCAGGTTGTTGAAATTGCCGTAGCCGGTGTCGCCATCGAGCAGGATCGGCAGGTTGCTGGCGTCGGCCATGAACTCCAGCATGTCGACGACCTGCGTCCAGCTCGCCTCGTTGTTGTCGCGCACGCCGAACTGCGCGGAGATCGACAGCCCCGACGCCCAGATGCCCTTGAACCCGGCTTCGCGCACGATTCGGGCCGACAGGCCGTTGTGTGCCTCCATGAGGAATTCCAGGCGATTGCTCAGCAGCATGCGCCGCAGCGCGGCGCTGCGGCTGCCGGGTGTCTGCAATCGACCGTGCGGCTCGGCGCTCATAACCGCACCTCGAGTTGCGGCAGCACTTCCCCGGTCGCCCGCGCCACGTCCGCCGGGAAATCGATTTCGATCCAGGGCATGCCCGTCACATCACAGACCTCGACTGATTGGCTGCCCTCGCGCAACAGGTCCCGCACTGCCTCCTCGTGCGGCAGGTGCGCGCGCGAGCTTACGACATGGTCTTCCACGATTGCCGCAAGCCGCCGCGACGCGCGCTCGTCGAAGCGAAAGAATCCCACCGATTCACCTATCATGTCGTACTCCAGTCCTGGCTCGAGCTTCTTGCGCAGCTCGACGGGCACTCCGGCGCGCACACACACCTTCACGGGCTCCTCGCCCGCTTCGAAATCCCGATCGATCAACAATCGGTTGACCGGTCCACGCCCGGCTGTGAGCGCGGCCATGATGCCCTCGTGATAGAGCACGTCGGCATCCATCAGCAGCACATCACCCCCTCGCGTCAGCGGCCCGGCGGCGGCGTGCACCGTCAGCATGCTGCCGAGCTCGTATTGCGGATTCAGCACGATCTCGACCGCCGGGCTGCGCCCGAGGCGCGCGAGCTCCGCCTCGATGAGCTCGTGCCGGAAGCCGAGCGCGAGCACGATCTCTTCCACGCCGGCGGCCTCGAGCAGACGCAGATGCCGCTCGAGCAGGCTCCGGCCGCCGAACGTCAGCAGGCACTTGGGCAGCTGCCGGTCAGCCGTCTGTTGCAGTCGTGATCCGCGTCCCGCCGCCAGGATGATGGCGCGCATGAACCCCCCTGGTTAGCGATATGTCCCCGATATTACAAAAAAGCGCGCCCGGAGTCCGTGCCGGCGACTGCGCTTTGCGCGCGGCGCCAGACCCGCTCGCAGTGGTGCAGGTAGATCAGGCCCGGCACACCGAGCAGGATTTCCCGGGTGCGCTTCGCGAAAGAGAGCGCGAGCGCCGCATCGGGCGCGAGTCCCGCGAGAGGCGCGAGCAGCAGGTAACCGCCTTCCTGCACACCCAGGGCTCCGGGAATCGCGAATGCCGCGCCGCGGATGGCCTGGCCGAGGCTCTCGAGCAGCAGCGCATCGAGCCAGCTCACGGGGGCGCCGAGCAGCCGCAGGGCGATATAGACCTCGCCCGAGCCGACCAGCCAGCCGATGAAGCTCAGTGTGAAGCTCGCCGCCGCGCTCTTGCCCCGCCGGTAGGTGTCCGCCACCGCCAGATCGATGGCATCCGCCCGGCTCATCAGGCTGGACCACTCGCGCCGGTGCGCCACGCGGGCGAGCCAGCGCACCGTTCCGCCGAACAGGCCGCGCCGCTGGACCAGGTAGAAGGAGACCAGGATGACCGCCAGCACGATGCTCGCGGTGACGGTGGCAATGATCACCGTCTGGTGCTCGTGCCGGGTACTGGCCGTCCCCGGCCGGATCGGGAGCGCAAGCAACGCCACGCCGATGAGGCCGAATGCAATTTGCGCCAGCGCCTGCAGGGTCGTCGAGACGGTGATGGCCGCGGCCGCATCCTGAGTTGCCATGCCGCGGCGGGACAGGTGGCGGGCCATGACGACGGGCCCCGCCACCTGGCCGAGCGGCATCAGGCTGTTGGCCGACTCGCCCACCCAGCGGGCAAGGAGCGCGTCCCGCCAGGTGCCGCCGGCCGCGCCGGCGTCGAAGAACACCCGGATGGCCGCCGCATCCAGCCACAGTGGCAGCAGGTGGAAGACCGCGACCAACAGCAGGCCCCAGCCCGCCGTCGCGAGTGTCGCGAATACGGGGGTGAGCCCCTGGGACGCGAGAAGCCCGATGAGCAGCAGCAGTCCCGCCGAGAAGAGCCAGGCGGCGGGCTTTCTCACGGCAGACCCGGCCCGGAGTCCCGCCCGGGCTGGGGTACGGGCTCGACAGGCCGCCGTCTCGCGAAAACCTGCCGGAAACCGAAATAGCCGAGCGCATCCTTCAGATTGGAGATCAAGCGCCAACCGCGGCGGATCCGCGGGTCGGTCACATACTCGAACGTGAGCGAGACGCGCATCTCGCCCTCCCCGAGCGGCGTAATGCGGTGACGAAGCGCATCGCCGTCGAAGAACACCAAGCCTCCCGGCGGGATTTGAATCGAGCCGGGCACGACGGCGACGCCTTTCTCGCGCGTGTGCAGCTCGTAGTCGAGCCGGCAGGAGGATCGGTCGATGACGCCGAAGAGCACGGTATAACGGCGTCCCGCGTAGTATGAAGTGTCATAGTGCCAGCCGATGTGGTCGCCCGGGCGCGTGTAGAAGTACAGGGCGTAAGCATGCGGGTCATCGGGCGGTGAGAGTTGCAGCCGTTCGCCGGCGACACCCTCGAGCATTTCGATCAGCGCGCGGGAGCGATAGAGCTCCGCGATGAAGGGCGCATGCTCATCGAGAGCGTGACGGCCGACGCTGCCGCCCTGTTTGTGGCCGGGCAGATAATTGCGATTGACCGACGACTCCACGGCGGCAACGGCCGATGTGAGCCGCGCCGTGGCTTCGGGCGCAAGGAACTGCGGCATGAAGAGGAACGAGCCCTGCTGCACGAATGTGCGGCGCAGCGGCTCGAGCGCAATGCCGCGCGGGAGCCCGGTCAGATCAGCCCCGCCCCCGATGTCGGGCTCGCCGCCATCGGCTTCAATCGGCGCACCACCCGGCGATAGTCGATGACAACCCAGGCGGCAAACAGCGGAGCCCCGATCGAGGCGGCGATCAGGAAGGGCATCACGCCGTTGGAAAGCGTCACGAGCGGCAGCAGGTAGAGGATATCCTCCGTCTCGAAGCCGCCGATCGAGCCCTGCCGGCTCGCGGCCTTGCCGCCCATCTCCTCGATGCGCATGCGCAGAAAGAAGATCAGCGCGATCGCGGCTCCCGCTACCGCGCCCAGCACGGGCGGCGGCAATCCGAGTGAATTGTCGGAGCTGCTGCCGATACCCACCCCCATCGCGACGAAGAGGAGGATGGTGACGGCGGCATCGCTCGCCAGATCGTAAACGTGCCCCATGCGGCTGGTCTTGCCACTGATCCGTGCCAGCTGCCCGTCCGCATGGGCGAGGAAATTGGACAGGACCACCAGCAGGGCGGCGATGTTGGACCAGCCATAGGAGCCGACCGTGAACGCGGCCGCCCCCGCAAGGCCGACCGCCAGGCGGACGGTCGTCAGATGGTTCGGCGTGACGCGGGTGCTGGCGAGCGGCGCCACCAGGGATCGCGCCAGTCGCGCATCCCACGGACGCTGTGCGCACGA
>Ga0134126_10009128_pt1 | contig 12496 bp, 3 predicted proteins | sample KB31752_FD_96881 | JGI IMG/M metagenome (GOLD analysis project Ga0134126, IMG submission 96881) | Terrestrial soil microbial communities with excess Nitrogen fertilizer from Kellogg Biological Station, Michigan, USA - KB3-175-2 | ecosystem: Environmental > Terrestrial > Soil > Unclassified ...
GACCGATCTGATAGAGCAGCGGCAGGAGAAAAGGCACGCCGCCGATGCCGAGACGGGTGATGAAGCCCCCGCCGACGGCTGCGCGTAAGGTGCGAAGCCGGAAGAGCGCGAGCCGGAGCAGAGGGAAGCGAGTCTCCCTCGCATGCAACCAGTAGCCGGCAAGAAGGGCGAAGGCGATTGCGAGCAGGCCGAAAATTTCGCGGACGCTGAGGGTGTGGTCGCCGAATACTTCGAGCACATAGGAGAGCAGGGCTATGCCGGAGCCGAATAGGATGAGGCCCAAAAGGTCGAGGGGCGGAGTATCATCCTCGCGAAAGTCGGGCAGGCGGAGGTAGACCATGACCAGGCCGAGGAGGCCGATGGGAATGTTGAGAAAGAAGATGATGCGCCAGTGGAGGTAATCGACGATGAGCCCGCCAGCTACCGGACCGAGCATGGGGCCGATCAGGGCGGGGATGGAGACGAAACTCATTACGCGAACGAGTTCATGTTTGGCGAAGGCGCGGACCAGTGTGAGACGGCCGACGGGAACCATCATGGCGCCGCCGCAGCCCTGGAGCACACGGCAGAAAACAAGCTCGTGGATATTGGTGGAAATGCCGCACAGCAGGGAGCCAAGCGTGAAGATGCCGATGGCGGCGGAGAAGACGTGGCGAGTGCCGAAGCGGTCAGCCATCCAGCCGCTGATGGGGATAAAGATGGCAAGGGCGAGAGTATAGCTGGCCAGCACTGCCTTCATGGCCAGGGCGGTCACGCTGAGGGCTTTGGCTATGACGGGGACGCCGGTATTGAGGATCGTCGTGTCCAGCGACTCCATGAAAAAGGCAACCGCAACCAGCCATGGGAGGAGGTTTCGGGTCGAAGAAGTGAGGGCTTCTGCGCAGAGCGCTGGCTCAATTGGCCGTGTCGGGTCCATTTGAGAGGACATCTCTCCAATGCAAGCTGAGCCAAGTAGGTTGTCGTGCGGATCAAAGGCCGATCTAGAAAGCGAGTGGTTTGAGCAGTCCTTTCCAGAATACCGTGAAGCACCGTGACTTTCCGTACTCAACAGTTACGCAAGATTTTCCGGATAGGTAACATTAGACGGGTTTTGCTCAAGCGATCGCTTACTGTGAGCGGCCGGCTCTCGGTTCATGGCAAATCGCCGATGCACTTCTTCACTCATCTTGGTCGTCTAACCGGCCATGGAGATTGGGTCAGCTTGCCTCAAGATTTTACCTTGAGGGAATTTGGCGGTGGAGAATGGTTCGCTTTCTGCTTGGTCCACAAAGAGTCTCAAGGTCCGTGCGATTCTGGGACTTTTCCGGTCACATCGTCCAGTTTCCCCGCAAAATAGCAGGCTTTCAGCCCTGGAAGGCCACAGGAGAGAATTCTCCGGTTGCATGATTCGGGTGGAAATCGAACCCATTCTCTGATCGTGAAATGGCGTGTGTCCTTCAGCTGCCGGAAATCCCTGGCGATTCTTGGCTTCAATGCCGATCTTAGGTGCGCCGGGCGCCTTAAGCGACTGGCTCACACCTCCTGAAAGCTGACGCAAAACCAACTTATCGGGGCGCATCTCGGGCGCTTGTTTGATCCGTAGACGTGAAAAGACTAAGTCCTTCATTTGTAATTTGAACTGGCGACTTCTTCATTTGAGGCAATCCGCGTTCCAATTCAGACAAGCTTGACTGCTATTCCCCTCTCCTCGAAGCGCTCTACACTGGCGGGAACTGCGGCCCGATCGGTGATGAGGAGATCGACATCCGCTGTTGGACACAGCAGCCACTTGGCTGTGACACCGATTTTGGTGTGATCCGCGACGACTACTTTCCGCTTCGAGTGGCGCGCCAGATGGCGCAGGAAATCAGCCTCGTCAGAATTTGTGCAGGTAAGCCCTTGTTCGATGTCGATTCCATCCACGCCAATAAACATAATGTCTGCAAACAACATATCGGCGGTGGTGGTGGCCAGAGGACCGACCAAGGTGAACCAGTTTCCGCGAAGATGACCGCCGGTGACGATGACATCAATATCGCTCCGACTGCTCAACTCCATGGCCACATTGATGGAATTCGTGACGATCGTAATTCCGCTGAGGACCTTGAGGCTGCGAATGATCTCGGTCGTTGTGGTGCCGCCACTGAGCGCGACGGTATCGCCGGGACTCACCAGTTCGGCTGCGGCTCGGGCGATTCTGCGCTTTTGGTCGGCAGAGCGGTTGACGCGGTCCTGAAACGAGGCGTCGCGCAGGAACGGTTCATAAAAGAGCGGCCCAATGGGGACAGCGCCACCGCGGGAACGGCGAAGCAAGGACCGGTTTTCAAGCATATCCAGATCTCGGCGAATTGTGGCCAGTGAAGCTCCAAGCGAGGAGCAGAGGTCGTTGATGGAGACCTTGCCATCATCCTGAAGCCGCTGCAGAATGATCTGCTGGCGAGTTGCTAAGGCGTTTGTCTTGGCGCTCATGCTGCCCGAATTCCTAGTTGCCTGGTGTAATCGGCATGGGATTATTCCTGATCATTCGAATGGTAATGATCTGGTGTGGCCGAACGCGAACTTCAAAGGCGTGGGGTCCAACGAGCTTTAGTTCCTTCGCGTCGCGCTCAACGGCATCCGTCAGAATAACGCGATTCAAGTCGATCAGCGCAGTCTTGACTGTGACCGTCCTGTCCGGTCCACCGAGATCGAGCAGGCGCAGGATAGTTCCGTTGCCGTCCTCGGCTGGCTTCCAGTCTTCGACCAGCAACGCAGGATCGTCTACCTTGAGGTAGCTGGCAGGTTTGGCGCCCGCGTCGCTCGCCGGCGGCTGCGCCTTGTCCTGCGTGGTGATCTCGTCCACCTCCAGCGGTGTCGCTTCTTCCCAGCCCATCCTACTGAGTGCTGGTGCATTGGTGGCCGCCGAGCTGGTCACTACGTAACGCAGCTGCGTGTGGCCACCCTGCGACGCATCGTAGTTGGTGCTCCAGTAATTGTTCATCGCGAACGAGAAGATGTTGCCGGGTCGCACGCCGAACTTTGACGGCCATGCGCCGCGATAGATGTCGCCGAGTGTGATGAGGGGGGCGTCGAGCGGCATCACTATGCCCGACACGCCGTCCTGCTGGACCGATACCCAGTGCTGCACCGAGAACCACTCGTGCCCCGCGCCGGGATACATGTCCGTTGCGGGATCGACCTCGCCATTCTGGATTTCATAGCGGAACTCGGGACGATCCATCGCGAAGGGGTAGGCGAAGTAGACGGCCTCGCGCGTTCGCACCGCGATCTTGTCGACATCCTCAACGAACTCTATCTTCTTCTCGTTATCGAAGAGGCGGATCTCCGTGACAATTTCGGGGGTGTTGGTGTCGGTCGACTGCATGCGCGCAACCAGACCGTAGGATTCGCGCGTTACAGACAGAAGCCGCCCGCCGTGCGCGGCGTCGACTGTCAGCTTCGGCTCAAGCTCGATGGCGCGGTACTGCAGCAGCGTGTTGGGGCGCGCGTCGCCACCAGAGACGTAAAGATACTGACCGAAGCGGTACGGGCTCTGCTGGTTCACGAGCTCCTTGCTGAGCTGCTTGTCGTAGATGCTGCGCACCGCGCCGCTCGCCGGGTCGAGCTCGACGCGGTAGTAGCGGTTTTCGAGCGTGGTGGTCTGCGCGGCTACGGCTGGCTGCGGCGCAACTTTGCTGCGGCGCAACTCGTAGACCTTGTAGCCAAACGCGGGAACATCCTCTGCCAGGAAGCGCACTTTGGTCAGCTTCGCGCTGTGCTCGACGACCTGGACGGGGACGGTTGCGCCGGTGGAAGGATGGACTATCTCACGACCTTTCTCGAGATCGAAATCGACCAGCGCGCTGCGTTTCCAGTTGAGCATGTTGAAGACGATGAGGCTGCCGCGGCTGGAAGGGATTGCGTACGCCAGGTCGGACATGCTGTTGCGCGCCACGTAGTCGGCCGCCTGGGCGGCATCCTCCGCATACATCATCTTGATTTTCGATTGCCGCGCAGTCTCATCGCTCGTCGGATCGGTGAAGCTGTCGTGCGAGTTCCAGGTGTGCTCGTCGGCGAGGACCATATTTGTCCACATGTGGTCGAGCGCTTCGTTATCCGCGGCCACGCGTGGATTGATGAGCGAAGTTAGCGTCGCCAGTTTGTCGACGGAGGGCGCGCGGCTCTCGTTCTGCCGCTCCTCGGCGGCCAGGCGCGCGTCGGAGGCGATGCCATCCTCCCAGTACGGCCCACCATCGCCGCTTATGGTGGGAAAATCGCCGCCAAACTGCGAGGCGATGGTCTTCATTGCAGCCGCAAAGCCGGAGTACTCGAGCTTTGGATACGCGAACTCCGCGTTCCACTCGCCGGCCAGCGCCGCCTGCTTCAGGTCGAGGTCGGTGTTCTCGGGCTGCGAGCCGTAGACGATTACCGCATTGGCGCGATAGCTGTTGCGCTCGTAGTTCTCGAGGAATAGAGGAACCGTATTCAGGCCCGCGGCCACCTTTGTGGGAATGCCGAAGAGAATGCCGGTTTCCCAGTAGTGGCGGTCGTACCAAAACAGCACCTTGCCGCCGTCGGGGCCAACCCACCAGAAGGGCGATCTCTCGTTGAGCCTGCCCTGCAAGAGCACGGGCGCGCGAGTCTCGTGTCCGTTCGGCCCGGCCACCAGATACGGCAGCCCCGCAGCAGCCAGCACTGAAGCATACGACCACGAGTAGGACGGCACGTCGGTGATATTGGCGTAGTCGAACGGCGTCCCATGTTTGCGGCTGAAGTTAGCGCTCACATAGAGAGAGCGGATCAGAGTCTCCGCGGTCGGAAATCCGGTGAGAAGATTGGCGTACTGCGCAGGAATAAAGAGCTGCCCTTTCTTCATCGCGTCGATGGCGCGCTGTTGATCGGCCTTGGTGCGTGTCTGTAGAAACTGGTCCAGGGCCCACGATCCGTCCATGCTGAAGGAGAAGCCGGGATGGCGCTCGGCCATATCCATGGCTTCGTCCATATCGCGCGTCTGAATGGCAGCGACCTTGGGCTGATAGTCGGAGTAGCCCACATCGATGTGAATGTGCGGAACCAGGAATAGCGTCCACTTCTTCCCGGGATGAAGCGTCTCTTCCTTATGGAACCGCTCGCCGCCTATTTGCCAGGTCAACGAGGCCGGCGCAGCATCGCGGAACTCGGGAACCCAGAACTCGAGCTTACGCTCGCCGAAATTCGGCCGCGAAGCGAACGCCTGCTTGTAACGAGTGCCTTCAATCTCCAGGTCTGCGCTATCGGCCGGAGCGCCCGGCTTGTCCGACTCCACGTAAACCTCAACAAGCTCCTTCAGATGATCGCTGTCTCCTTTGTAGAAAACCGTGGGCCGGATGAAAGCGGACGACGCAGGACCAGCAAGCGCCGTTGCGGTGTCGAGCGCGATCGCATCGTAGTTCACGCTTGCCTCGGAGACTTCCTTACCTTTTTCCTGCACCACCTGAATCGTGATGGAGTTGGCGCCAGCGCGCAGAAAGCTTCCCGGAAACGTAAACGTGACATCGGCGGGTGAGTAGAGCGACTCGAACGTGTCGTCAAAATGCCCCGTGTGGCCGCTCAGTCCGGATCGCAAATAGAACATCCCGTACTTGCCGTTGATGCCGATGCGCAGCGCTGGCACGCTGCGGCTCTCCAGGATCATGGCAAGATGCAACTTGTATGCGGGTGCGATCGCGCCGCGAATCGCGAACTGAATTGTGCGCGGCGCCGTTGATGCCGATGCCTGTCCCTCGGCGGGCGCTGCGGCCTGTTCGGCCAGCCAGTCTTTCGCCGGATCGCTCTGACCCACGATGAAAGAACTCGACCCGGCTGCCGCTCCGCGGGCGAAATCGTCCGATGCGCCGTCAAACAGGCCGAGCTGAAAAATGCGGGCAGGCTTTTCTGCGGACTGCGAGAAAGCGGGCAAGCCTACGGCAAAAAGTGCAAGCAGCGCGATGCGTTGCAAGGATCTCACGAATATCTCCGGATGAAATGCAGCGGCTCGCGGCTTCTCCGCGGCCGTCACGCAACTCTTTAGTGGAACAACTCTTCTACTTAAGGCCTAAACGCGGCAAAGGGCCCTTCCACGATTTCTGCGTGGAGGGCCCTTTGCCGGCATGGTTAGAAGTTGAACTTCATCGCCAGCTCGCCAACGCGCGACGGTGCGGCGCTGGTAATTAAGCCGTCGTTACCGTTGCCAAGACTTGCAGTGGGCGAGTTGGGGTTGGTGTGATTAAAGACGTTGAAAAATTCGGCGCGGAACTGGATATTAAAGCCTTCCTTGACAGAAAACGTCTTGTATCCGGCCATGTTGAAATTGATGAGGCCGGGCCCCTTGATCGTGCCATTGCCCACGTTGCCGTAATAACCTGCCGCAGGCTTGCTGAAGGCCGAGATATCGAACCATTTGCCATCAGTCTTCCATGTCTTCAGATAAGTGAGAGGACCGGTCTGGTTGGGCCGCGTCGCCAAGCCAGTCCCCGATTCGCTCAAGCCCATCGTCAAGGAGGGCCCGCTCTGGATGGTCGTCATATCGGAGTACTTCCAGCCGCTCAGGAGAATCTGTTTCCACTTGGCGCCAGAGCGGAAGAACGGCTCCGAATAGATCAGGCTTGTGGTGAATACATGCTGAATGTTGCCGTTGACGGTGGAGTTTCCATACGACTTGCTGATGTTGTACGGATTGATCCAGCCACCCATGTTATCCATGTTGTGCGACCAGGTGTAGGCCGACTTGAGGTAAAGGTTGTGCCCGAACGGATGGTGCAACGAAGTCTCCAGTCCGTACCAGTTGCCCTTGAAGATCGATCTGTACAACCCGACGCTCGAATATCCCGGATACCGAGAGTAATAAGCAACGTTCGCTGGAGCCCCCTTAGGAAGGGCTGGGTCAGAGTTGAGGTTTGGGTTAAAGTCGTAACCGCCTTCCGGCGCTGGCTGACCGATCGGGAAGATCGGTCCAGCAGTGCCGATGGGCTCATGCGTTGTCACCGAGCCGGCGCCGCCGACGGAGATGAACCAATTGCTCCCGAACTGCTGTTCCATCGTGAGGCTGAAGTTCTGGATCTGCGCAGCGCGGTAGTTTTGCATGTCCACGCCAGTTGTCCCGGCAGCGGTTGGAATGGGCGAGGAGCCGACAGGATTGCCGAAGTTGATGTTGGTAATGGTGACCGAATCAAGCAACGGCGGATTGACACAGCCCTGCGCGCATCCGTCTTCAGTGACCTTGAAGTATGTGACGCCGTAGCCACCACGCAGCGAGGTGCGTCCATCTCCGTAGGGATTCCATGCGAAACCGACCACCGGAGCCAGGTAGTATTGGTGCGCATTGGTAAAGTTCTGCGGAACACCGTTCTCGCCGTTCAGCACCATGCCATTCGCGGGATTGTAGCTGGGCGTTGCAGTGATTCCCCCATTGACTATGTTAATGATCGGGGCGTCGGCCGGATTGTAGAGCGAGGGTACAAACGACGCGGCAGTACCCGCCTGGATATTGCTCCAGGGCAGGAAGAACCAGCGCAGGCCGGCGGTCAAAGTCAGGCGCTGAGAGGCCTTCCACTGGTCCTCGACATAGGGAGAGATGAGCGGATAGCGCATGACACGACGGAAAGCGGTGTTGCCTTGGGCAAATTGAGCAGCGTTGCCGAGCAGGAAGTCCGCCATAGGATTGCCTGTGGAGTTGCTGTTGTTGCCGTTGAAGGTGAAGTTTCCATTCTCCAACGGACCTCCCGTGTTCCACTGCCGGGTCTGTGCGAACAGCATGGTCACGCCGGCCTGGATGAAGTGCTTGCCGTGCATGCAGCTCCAGTTGTCGGCAATAGTGTTAAACATGCTGGTGAAGCGCGGAATGATGCAGCACGAGCTCGCACCGAACGATGACCATCCACCAGTGATTGAGACGAAGGGCAGATAATCCTGCAGGTACCCGCCTTTATAGGGCAATGTCTGATGAAATCCGGGCACCTGGGAGAGGTGGCTGATGCCGCCGATATCGTGCGTTTCGACCATATCGCTTATAGAGATGCTGGTCTGGTTGGTCATATTCGGCGTGTACATCTGCAGGAGCTGAAGCTGACCAACCTGATCGGATGAATCGAACAGGTCCCAGTTGTTAGGCAGCTTCGAGCCCATACGGCTGGCGCTGGGGCTGTTGCTGGTATTGCTCTGCGTCATGTACTCGCCCGTCAGGCGCAGCTTAGACGAAATGTTGATGTCGAGCTTTGAAAGCACGTCCATCTGATCGGTGAGAGTAGGCTTTGAGTTGGTGTAGTTATTAATGGTCGCCGTGGGGTCGATCTGAGTGTTGGGCAGCGGAACAAGTGCATTGAGCAGAGCTAGTGCATTGGGATCGAGCGGCGCCGTGATGACGTTGTTCGGGAAGCAAGCGGTGTGATCGTTGACGTTGCAGTTGCCGGTCTTGCTGGGATCACGCAGCCAGCCGCCATTGGTGTTCGTCAGGAATTTGGATTTGGAACCTGCCTGCGGGAAGATGCCGTTGCGCATATCCGCGGTGGGCACTCCAGTAAACATCTCACTGGCCTGCTTTTGCCGCACCCACTGCTGATTGACGTAGAAGAAGGTCTTCTTCTGGGTCGGGTTATAGACCTTGGGAATGAAAAGCGGCCCACCGAGATTCCAGCCGAAGATGTTCGATTCCTCGGGAGAAATCGGTTGGTCCGGCTTCAGAAAGTAGTCGCGCGTATCGAGGACCGTATTGCGCAAAAACTCCCAACCGCCGCCATGGAAGGAGTCGGTGCCGCTCTTGGTCTGCACGATGATTACACCGTTGCCCATCACGGTGTATTGGGCGCTGTAGTTATTCTGCAGTACTTTCAATTCAGCGATGGCATCGGGGTTGGGAATAACGGTGTTCTGGTTGTGTTCGCCGTAATCGATATTCCAGATGCCGTCGACGGTATAGAGCGAACCGCCTGTGCCCGAACCATTCACGCTCAATGTATTGTTCGTCAGGTATCCGCCCGTACCCTGCTGCGACAAGGGGGACGTATTCACCACGCCCGGCATCAGGCTGCCCAGGCCCTGGTAGTTGCGCCCGTTCAGCGGCAGCGCTTCGGTTTCTTCCTCTGAAACCGTGCTGGAAACTTCGGGAGTTACGGTTTGCACCTGCTCCTGGCTGCCGGCAACAGTAACGGTTTCAGCGACACTGCCCGGCTTCAGCATAGCGTTCACCGCGAACGTAGCCATCGGATCCAGATGGATGCCGGTCTGGCGGTAGGTCTCGAATCCACTCATGAATACCGTGACCTCATAATGCCCTGGATTCAAACCGACCTCGACGAAATCGCCGGTGGAATTGGCAACGGTCTGCGTTATCGTGCCGGTATCTGTTTGTGTGATGGTGACCCGTGCGCCGGGAATAATGGCCCCGGATTGATCAACAACGCGGCCCGTAATGGAGCCTGTTGCGCTGAGCTGGGCATGACACAGGACAGTCGAGAACGACAACACGACAATTAGGGTAAAGAAAGCGGGCAAGAAAAGAAGAGCACCGCCTGCTCGGTAAATACGGAAGATTTTTTGCGACAGGTGCATCTGACAGCCTCCTAGTGAAAAACAATCGATCTCCAAACTCGCGGCACCCCGACGAAGCGACTAAGAGCCAGAAGCATGAAGATCATTCCCACGGAAAGACGGCGAAACTCTGGATGGAAGCTTTGCTTGCTTGACACCACGTTTTTTCCGAGGATTGCGAACGGGTAGAAGTCTAGATTCGATTGCAATCGATTGTCAACGAAATCTTCACAACAGGTGAGATCTTCCCGCCATTGCGATCATTCTTTTCGCTTGGTTTTCGTGCTATCGCTCATAAGCGACTCGTAAAGACAATCGATCACATCTGTACTGCACAAGATCAAGCCAATTGTATTTGTGGCCGATGATATTTCCGTTTTGCCTTGGTAGGTTGTCCAAAGTCCCTTTTACAGAAGTCCGATGACGCACTCGAAGCCTCGCAGCGCTGGCAGAGAGGTGCGCCGCTCGATTCTCGCTGGTGTCGCCGCTGCGGAAACCGTGAACTCGGCAACGAATTCCGGTCCGCAGTTGATTCCATGCTGGCATACCGACCGCGGCGGCATCGATGTGATGCGAACCGGCCACGGCAGATTGGCCAATTTGCCTCAAGATTGGGATTTGTTTTAAGGAAATTTGGCGATGGAGAATAGTTCGATTTCTGCTTGATTCACCAACGAGTCATAACTTATTTATTATATGTAATTTACAGAATAATATTCCCTAATTTCCCCGCGAAACTAACGTGTTTTGCTCTTGAAGGACACGGGAGAGGATTCTCCGCGTTTTAAAATCTGCCCCAAACTAGAGCCATTCTCTGATTGGGAAATGCCGAGTGTCCTCCGGAAAAGGGGAGTTGGGGTGACGCGCAGAATGAGTGCATTGCCCAGTTCTCGTTATTGGAGCTTTCGCTGCTCAGCGACCGAAGTTGGAATCTAGATGGAGCTGCAGTACGAATCTCGATGGTCGGATTCGATAGCGGCGCCGAAACCTCAATATTGCTAGACGGACAACCAGCGAACGAAATTCCATTCCAATCTCACGACCGGTGTAAATCTCACCGGAATCGATCGACTTGACGAGAACGACAAGTTAGCGTTTCAAGGACCCGTCAAGGTCGACAAGTTCGAGATGAGCCATCAAGTGGCGGACAGGATGCTCAGGATGCCCAACGTCAACGGGCGTCCCAACTCTGACGTCATGAAGCCATGGATCAACGGCGGCGACATAACGGATCGCCCGGCCAACAGGTGGATCTCCGGACATCATCCGTCGACACGTCTGCTGATCCCTTTGTACCTACAAGAACTCGAGAAGGCAGCAGAACGGGCCCGGAATTCTCCGGACAATCCTAACCGGAATGCAAAAAATATGTCCGATGATGAGCTCGTGTCCTACATGATTGACGAGCTTAGAAAACTACGTCAGCCGCCGCGATGGCCGATATGCTGGCAGCTTACGCGCAAACTCTAAATCATGTGAATCCTGAATTTCTCGGATTGCCGCCAGATGAGCTGGAATGCCCAGCGAACTTTGTGCCAGTGAACAAGAAACACCAGACAAAGAGCGCGCATGGCACGAGTGAAGAAATACCAGCGAGGACAGGTTGTGAACCTCTTGCGGCAGATCGAAGTACCGGTAGCGAACGAGAAGTTGAAGCATAGGCGGAAAATGAGATAAGGCCCCATTCGCTTCGAAGACCCTCCGATTGCTCACTCGATACGTTCCAATTGAACCGACTGGATTCGCACAGTGTTAATGGTTCTGTCCATGTTGAGGTCTGCGGGAAGAAAGCGCAGTTCGATAGTATGTTGCCCTTTCTGCAACGGCACAACTTGGATGCTACTCCAACCCCATTGGTCCCAAGCCTTCGCTCCGCGTTGCGGCAGAATAATCGGCCCGGCGGGATGGCCGTCGATGAACAAGGTACGGATTGCGCATCGGCTGCCGGTGTTCACCGGCCCGCTGCCATTTGCATAGCGAAACGCGAGCGCGTAGTGACCATCCATTGGGACGTCGCCGGGAATCGACAGTCCAGTGAGGCCAGACTGCTCGAGTGTCACAAACGCATCGGAACCTGACTTCGCAGCGGGAAACGTGATTGGCTCTGGCCCGACGGTGACGGGCTCACTGAGATATGATTCGACGTCATCGGAAGACAGGGCAGCGACCTGAATTTCGTGCAACGAGCCGCCGGGTTCAACCAGTTCAATTGTCCCGTCGATCTTGCGTAACAAAGTTCCATTACGTTCGATTTGATAGCGAGATGCGCCGGTTATGGGCTTCCAGGCAAGGGTGGTATCGGTCAAAAGCGCGCTTGGCGTTTCGGGCGCCTCGGTGTTCTGTACCTGGTGTACCGGCGCTCCTGGGTGAGAACGGTTGTCGAGTTGGATCACAATCGCATGATGGCCGCTTAGATTCGCCGACACCAGCGGCTTAATTGTGCGCCCATCAAGGGTCATTTTCCGCACACGCGCACCGAATCCTTTTACCGTGATGGAGAGGATGGCATGGCGATAGTGGAAGTTGGTCAGCACGTAAGTGCCCTTGAGCGGTTCAGGAATCACCGGGTGAAGGTGCAGACCGTCATCGGCAAAGTCCATTCCGAAGAAGATGCGGTAAATCATCGCCAGGTTACCGGCCACACTCCAGAGCTGGCGGTCGGAATTAACCACTGTTCCGTTGGGACTGCCATTGTCGGCGACGAAGTTTTCCTTGTTAGTGAGGAAGAGGGCAGTGGCGCGGTACATCGCAGCGAGCCCATTAAGGAGAGCTTCCTCGCTGTCTTGTTTGGCTGCTGCCAGATTCCAGAAGGCCTGGACGAATGGCCATACAGAGCGATTGTGGTAGGGCGGAATGTCGGGCGTTTCGGGATAAACAGCGGGAACGCCGTACGGCATAACCGGCTGCGATTGCATTATGGATGCGCGCTGCGCCGACGAGGGGATTTCGAACAGCACGGCGAGAGATTGTCCCAGCGCGTCGGATCGCGGAGAGA
>Ga0134126_10009129_pt1 | contig 12496 bp, 7 predicted proteins | sample KB31752_FD_96881 | JGI IMG/M metagenome (GOLD analysis project Ga0134126, IMG submission 96881) | Terrestrial soil microbial communities with excess Nitrogen fertilizer from Kellogg Biological Station, Michigan, USA - KB3-175-2 | ecosystem: Environmental > Terrestrial > Soil > Unclassified ...
GCCGGACGCAACAAGGAAATCGCCGTCCGTAAGGCGCTGGGTGCTTCGCGGGCAAGATTGGTACGCCAACTTCTGACCGAATCCCTCCTGCTCTCTTTTGCCGGTGCTCTGCTGGGAATGTTGTTCGCGCGATGGGGCGCCGCCCTTCTGGTGCGCTATATCTCAACCACCCAGGCCAATGTTTTCCTCGACCTTTCCCTCGATGGCCGCGTTCTCGGTTTCACGGCTGCTATCGCTGTAGTCACCGCGGTTCTATTCGGGGTCCTTCCCGCGTTGCGCAGTACAGGCATCTCTCTCACTGCGGCAATGAAGGGTAGTCAGGCCGAAGAAGGAAATCGCCACGCTTCGTCCCGGCTGCGCTCGGGGCGATGGATGGTCGCCTCTCAAGTGGCGTTCTCTCTTGTATTGTTAGTGGTCGCGGGAGTGTTCCTTCACAGCCTGCGTAAGCTGATCACTCTCGATCTTGGCTTCGACCGCAGTAATGTCCTGTTGGTCAACGCAAACGTCAAGGCAGCCGGGATTCCCGCGGCGGAGAGCACCGCTATCTATGACGAGATCGAGAACCGACTTCGCTCACTGCCCGGAGTGACTTCTGCGGGGCGCTCCTCCCGCATTCCCATCAGCAATAACGAATGGGAGCAGGAAATTGAGGTGGATACCCCAAATCCCCCCAAGGGCGACGACGCCGGCGCATACTTCACCTTCATCTCGCCCGGATACTTCCAGACGCTCCGTACTCCTTTGCTTGCCGGGCGCAATTTTGACGCCAGCGACACCAGGACTTCTGATCAGGTTGCCATTGTGAACGAGACCTTCGCTCACAAGTTCTTCCCCAACATGAACCCGGTGGGAGCGTTTTTCCGCATCGTCGACGGCCGTGTTGGCAGACCAGCACGTCCTATGCACATCGTGGGACTGGCAAGGGATTCCAAGTATGAGTCAGTCCGAGAGAGCATCTCTTCGCAGGCATTCTTCCCTGCATCCCAGATACCCCAAGATGATGATTCGGAGGTCTTTGAACTGAGGACCGGCACTCGCCCCTCCGCCCTGGCCTCAATGGTTCAGAGCGCGGTTGGACAAGTCAACAAGGGAGTCTCTCTTGAATTCGAATCGCTGGAGGAGCAGGTTGATGACTCGCTCGTCCAGGACCGTCTGCTGGCCACTCTCTCCAGCTTCTTTGGCGGACTTGCTCTGCTGCTGGCGATGGTCGGACTTTATGGCGCCATCAGCTACCTGGTAACCCAGAGACGCGCTGAATTTGGATTGCGCATGGCGCTTGGCGCTCCTCGAACCGATGTCTTGCGCCTGGTCATGCGTGACGTGGCAGCCATCTTCGGTAGCGGCGCTGTAGCCGGAGTCCTGTTCTCACTGGCCGGGTTGCGCGTTCTTCAGAAGCTGCTGTTTGGACTCAGCACACACGATCCCGCGACGCTGCTGGAAGCGATTCTGCTCCTTGCTCTTGTAGCGTTTGTTGCCGGCTATCTCCCGGCGCGACGCGCGATGCGCGTAGATCCCATGATCGCGCTACGCTACGAATAATGGTGAAAGCATGAGCCTCTTGTCTTCTCTTCGTTCTGTCGCTGCCACGCTCTTTAAGCGGAAGGCCGTAGACTGCCAGATGGAAGAGGAGTTGCGCTCACACATTCAATCTCGTGCCGATGATCTGGAAAAATCCGGGATGAACCGCGAAGAAGCCGAGCGCCAGGCGCGCATCGACTTCGGCGGCTATGAACGGTATAAGCAAGAATGCCGGGAAAATGCCGGCGCTCATTTTCTTGAAACTTTCCTTCAGGATGTGCGATACGGCGTCCGCGTGCTGTTGAAAGCGCCTGGCTTCACGGCCATCGTGGTCCTTACGCTCGCCTTGGGCATCGGCGCCAGTACCGCGATGTTCAGCGTTGTCCAGGGGGTCATGCTTGCTCCCCTGCCCTATCCTCATCCGAACCGGCTCGTCCTGATATGGCAAAGCAACCCGCACGCTCCTCATGTTTCATTATCGCTGCCTGACTTTCGCGATTGGCAGCGCAACGCACGGAGCTTTGAGGCCCTTTCCGGACTACGCTGGTATCAGTTCAACCTCACCAGCCCGGGCAATCCTGAGCACGTGGACGGATATGAACTACCGTCCGGTTTTTTCAAGATGCTGGGTGTCCAGCCAGCCCTGGGGCGTGAGTTTTCTCCGGAGGAAGATCAGCCCGGGGGCGCTCCAGTAGCGATGATCAGCGCGCAGGAATGGAGCACCCGCTATGGCCGCAGTGCGGACGTGCTGGGTAAATCCATAACGCTTAACGGTGGAACCTATACCATCATCGGAGTTCTTCCTTCCACGTTCCATCTCGCCTCACCGGTTGACGTATTTATACCGCTCGCCCAGGGCGATCCGATGTTTAATGATCGACGCTATCCCGGTGTTCTGGGCGTCGGACGTTTGAAACCCGGGGTCAGCATTGCGCAGGCACAGGCGGAGATGACATCGGTCCAGCAGAATCTCGATCGACTTTACCCTGAAACCGATCAGGGATTGGGAGTCGATGTGCTGCCGCTCAAGTCGGCCATCGTCGGCGACATCTCGGTAACGCTCCTCCTCATGCTGGGCGCTGTAGCCGCAGTCCTGCTGATCGCCTGTGCCAACGTGGCCAACCTCCTGCTCGCTCGATCGGCAACGCGCTTCCGCGAATTTACAGTCCGCTCTGCGCTGGGAGCGACGCGTTCGCGAATCGTGCGCCAGTTGCTCACAGAGAGCATCCTGCTTTCAGTGGCCGGAGGCTTGGTGGGTCTGGTGTTTGCAAAAATGGGGACAAAAGCCGTCTTGGCGATGCTTGCCGGAGATCTGAACCGGACCGAGAACGTCACGCTGAACATCACCGTGCTCCTCTTTGCTCTGGGCATTTCTGTCGCGGTTGGAATTCTCTTTGGCCTGGCTCCTGCCTTCAAAAGCATCGGTTCTGATCTGAACCGCACTTTGAAGCAGGCGGGCCGAGGAACAACCAACGGCCATCATCGCACGCAGAACGTTCTGGTAATTGGCCAGATGGCGCTGAGCCTGGTGTTGCTCGCGGGAGCAACGCTGCTCTTCCGCACCATCCACGACCTCTGGAAAACAGATCCGGGCTTTACGCCCCAGAATGTCCTCACCTTCAGGATCGGCTCCTCTCCCTCATCAACTGAAACAAATGCTCAAATCAGGGGTGCTCATCAGAACCTGATCCAACGCATTCGCAGCATTCCAGGCGTGGAAAAAGCGGATGCCACCGTCGTGATTCCATTGAACCAGGTGAATAACTTTGCCCCATTCTGGGTTGGAACCGAGGAGTCCAGCCCTGTCGCGGAAGCGCCGCGCCTTCTCTTGTACTGGACCGGCCCGGATTACCTGGAAACCATGAAAATACCTCTCCTTCAGGGCCGCTATTTCAGCGAGCAGGATGGTACGAATTCAGAACACGTGATCGTCGTAGATAGTGTTCTCGCCGACAAGTACTTTCACGGCAAGAACCCGATTGGCGAGAGCATCACCGTAAACCTTTGCGGACCGGCGCGCATTATCGGCGTGGTGGGACATATTCGCCACTCCGGCCTTGGCGATCCGTCCGCCCTCTCCCAGGTGCAGGCCTATGCCCCTTTGGCGCAGTTTCCAGAGAATGGCGTCCGCATGCTCTACCCCGGATTGGCCTTCATTGTTCGCACACCACTGGACGAAGCCTCAATCGTTCCCCAAATTGAAGCTGCTGTTTCGGGAAGAAGCGGCGGCCAGCCAATTTACGACGTCCACACCATGAGAGAAATCATTGCAGACTCAATGACGCCCCAGAGCTTTCCCATGGTTCTCCTCAGCATCTTTGCTGCTTTCGCCCTGTTGCTGGCGTCTCTCGGAACGTACTCTGTCATCTCTTATTCCACGGTACAGCGTACCCCGGAAATTGGAATCCGCATGGCGCTGGGGGCCGTCCGGCGCAATGTATTTCAACTGGTGCTTCGGCAAGGAATCAATTTGGCGATCATCGGTGTGGTGATTGGAGGATTGGCAGCCCTGGCCATGGCGCGGCTACTCTCGAGTTTCTCGCATCTGCTGTACGGCGTGCGCGCATGGGATCCGCTGACGTTAGGCGGCGTTTCTCTTTTACTTCTGTGCGCGTCCCTTCTGGCTTGTTATATCCCTGCTCGTCGCGCAACCCGTACTGACCCGATGATTGCCTTGCGGCACGAGTAATCGGCAATCGATCATTTCAATAAAGTGACCGCAAGTACGCTCAACAGCAAAGAAATCGGCATCAGGATAATTCCGGCCCTGAGAAACTCCCACGGCGTAATCTCAACCTTGTCGCGCCTTAATGCGATCAGCCACAAGATTGTCGCAAGTGAGCCGGTAACGGAAAGATTGGGTCCCAGGTTGACGCCCAGCAGCACGGCGTGGCTGAGGGTCGCTGCATCGTAAACGTGATGGAGCGCGGCGCCGCCAGCCAGCGCGACGGGAAGATTGTTCATCAGGTTGGAGATGGCAGCCACGCCGAAAGCCGAACTCAAATCTGCGATGGCAGCGGGCTGAGCGGATAGCCATGATATCGCGGCTTCGGCTCCGCGCAGTAACCCGGCATGGCTCAGACCTTCCACAATCACGAACAATCCCGCAACCAGCGGCAGCACGCCCCATGCAACGTCTCTGGCGACTTTGACGGGAATCGTTCTGTCCTTCCATGCCACCAGCGCCACGGACGCAAGTCCCGCTATGCAGGTTGGGAGTCCAAGATCGGCACTCGCTGCCGAGGCGCTGATCAACGCCAATGCCGACAGTACCAGCCCAACAACCGCCAGCCTCCCCTGGCGGCTGAGCTGAAGCGGCGCAACAGAAGACGGCTCATACTTCCCTTGCAGTTCCTGCCGCGAAATCCAGCGCAACCCAATATAGGTAGCGCCTACCGCAATCACAGAAGGAAGCATAAAAAAGCGCAGCCACTCGCCAAGCGCCGGGAGATGGCGTCCGTAGATCACCAGGTTCGCCGGATTCGAGATTGGCAGCACAAAGCTCGCCGCATTGGCAACAAAGGCGCAGGCGAGCAGATACGGCTTGGGTTGGACACGAGCATGCCTTACAGCTGCCAGAACTGCCGGCGTGAGCACCACCGCGGTCGCATCGTTGGAGAGCAATGCCGTGACCACGGTTCCTGTCATATAGATGAGCAGAAACAATCGTGGAGGCGATCCGCCGGCATGTCGCATGGCATTGTCTGCCAGCCAGTCAAAGACGCCTTCATGCCGGGCAAGCTCGGCCAGGACCATCATGCCGAACAGAAAAAGGTATACGTCCATTCCTTTCAGAACCGCACGCCACGCTGAACCAGGATCCAGCAAACGTGCGATCACCAGGATGGCGGCCCCGCTGCAGACCCAGACGTATTCAGGAAGGCCGCGCGGCCGTACCAGCATACAAACGATGCTCAGCAGTGCTACTGCCCAGATAAAGAACTCATGAAAGTGCAAAAGTGAACTGGCCCCGCGGAGTAGAGTTGGACTCGTTCAAGATGATACTGTGCGCAGACGGATGGATTGAAGCCTATATGTCGAAAACGCGATATGGCTTCCCGCCGTTGTGGCTCATCAGGAGAGACAGAGCCACGTTATGCACCGGCACGCCCGCAGTAGTTTTTCCGTCGGGTTTGCCGTGATGGGCATGACCGTGCAGCGCCAGCGCTGCTCCGTGCCGGTCGATCACTTCCGCCAGGCGCGAGCTGCCCAGGTAAGGCCAGATCTCCTGCGGCTCGCCCATGACCGTGTCACAGACCGGCGCATAGTGCGTCACGATCACGATTTTCGGAGTCCGTAGCATGGAAAGCGCGCGCTCCAGTTTCAGCGTCTCATCAATGGACGCCTGCACGAACGCCTTGATTTCTTTTTCGCCGAACGCAGTCAGCACGCCGCGTCCGAACCCGCCGATAAACCCCTTGGTGCCGGCAAAACCCACTCCATCGCGTTCGTAGCTGCTGCCGTCGAGCACCTTGATGCCTTCGGTGGTCATCAATTTGATCAGTTCCTGCTCCTGGCAGGATTCGTAGTCGTGGTTCCCGAGCACCGCTACGATGGGAATTCTCAGCCGGACCAGCGCGTTCAATAGCGAATGCATCTCTTCCGCTTTGCCATAGTTGGTAAGATCACCGGCAATTACCAGAACATCAGCCTCATCTCTCACATGCGCCAGCGGCTCACGAATGCGGTCGTAGCTTTGCGGAGAGAAGTGAATGTCGGCGGTGGCTGCAATCCTCATATTGTTGGCTCAGGCTGCTTCGTCCTCGCTGCGGCGAATGATCTCGCACTTGCTGCGCTTCTCGTCGAGGATGTCGCGCATGCCCCATTCGGTCACATCAATGGCGAACATCTTTTCGTCAATCAGGCTGCCGCGAAATCCTATTCCCGTGTTGGGATGCTCCAGTTCCACTTTGAAACGCTTCAGCAGCTCCTCCCATATCTCCTTTGGGACAAAATCCGTCTGCACAGGGTAAATATACTGATAGAGAACCAGCGCCCAGAACAGAATCTGCCAGTGCTCTCCTGCGAGGTGCAAAAGCCGCTGCCAGTCGAAGTTGCCGCGCGTCCCGTAGATCACGTGGCAGATGTCTGCGCCGTCAAACCGCTCCCGGCGGGTAACAAATATTTTCGATGCAATCAGTTCTTCCGGCGCCAGCACCCGGGCAGACAAGCCGAACACCTGGGAGCGGCTGGCACGTCTTATCCAGGAGTAATCAACCCGAACCACGCCGTTGCTCATGCCGGTAATCAAATCCACAAAAAAACCATTGCGATGCGCCTTGGCCAGCCATATGGGGTCAGGGATTTCCGTCTGAAACCCGTCCTTCTCCAGCACCTGCAGGGCGCGTCCCACCTCTTGCGGAGGCAGAAAGAAATCCAGGTCCTTGGTATCGCGCCAGATGCCGGTATGCTCATGCAGGGCAAACGCGCCCGAAATCACCACTGGTATGCGGTTCTCTTCCATCAACTGGATGACTTCGCGAAACAGGGATTCCTGCTCCACCGCGAAGCATGGCGGTTGGGACGAACTTACCGGAAGAGGCTTGTCGTCATTTGGCATCACCCCTTAGATGAGAAGATGAGGCAATGTGTCTCCCATGTTGATGATGGTTCGACCTTTCTTAAATCAGCTCTGCTGCACTGCGGAATGGGCGTAGCATCTAACTTTTGAGGAACCTCGCACGGCCAGAGCCTCTGGATTTTAACTCGTATCTTTAGTTCTGGAATTTTGGGAGGGCGCGTTGGCAAAGCAGGAAACAATGGTTGAAGTCGAAGGGCGGCAGATCAAGCTGTCCAAGCTCGACAAAGTCCTGTACCCCAAAGCTGGTTTTACCAAGGGACAGGTTGTTGAGTATTACACCCGCGTCGCGCCCGTACTTATACCCCATCTTGCCGGCCGTCCTCTCACCCTCAAGCGCTACCCGGAAGGCGTTGATGGCCTGCACTTCTACGAGAAAAACTGCCCTTCCTATCGTCCGGAATGGATGAAAACCGCAAAGGTCTGGAGCCCGGGCAATAACCGCTTCATGTACTACTGTGTTGCGGAGGACCTGCCGACTCTGGTCTGGCTGGCCAATCTGGCCGACCTGGAGCTGCACGTTTCCCTTTCCCGCGCTCCGGACATGCAACGGCCCACCGTGATCGCTTTTGATCTTGATCCGGGAGCTCCGGCCGACATCGTCCAATGCTGCCAGGTTGGATTGTGGGTGCGCGACATCTTCGCCCGTTTCGGTCTGGAGTCATTTCCCAAGACGTCAGGCTCCAAGGGTCTCCAGGTCTATGTTCCGCTGAATACAGCGGTCACCTACGATCAGACCAAGCCCTTCGCCCATAGGCTGGCGCAACTTCTTGAGAAAAACTTTCCCGTACAAGTGGTCTCAGACATGAAAAAGGCTTTGCGCGCAAACAAAGTCTTCGTCGATTGGAGCCAGAATGACGATTACAAGACCACAGTGTGCGTCTATTCTCTTCGGGCCAAAGAGCGTCCCACTGTGTCCACCCCCGTGACGTGGAAAGAAGTTGAGAGCTGTTTGAAAAAGGCCGATCCGGAACTGCTGGTCTTCACGTCAGAGCAAGCGCTCAAACGGGTAGAAAAAACGGGCGACCTTTTCGAGCCGGTCCTCAAGCTTAAGCAGAAGCTTCCGAAGATGGAAGTCCTTGAGGAACTGGGCGCGCCCGCAATCTCCGGATCGCGCCCAACTAAAGCCAGGCTGGCCCGTGTTTCCTCGGCTACGCGAAAGACCCCGCGTGACCGGGCAACACGCAGCCCACGCGCACAGAAGAGAGGATAGCCTCCTAGGCGGGAACCGCTTCTACCAGCCACAAAGGCGACTTCATGGGAACCACACGGTTGAGCCGCAGCCCTGCTAAAGCGAATAACCTGCGGAACTCGTCTTCGGTTCTTTCCCGCCCACCGGGAAAAACAAACATCTCAAGATCAATAAACTTACCCAGATGCGGTTCATTGCCGGCAGGAAGCACGCTTTCCACCAGGAGGATCCTGGCATTAGGTTTTCCCGCTAACGCCTTCCGGCAATTTTTCAGGATAATGGCGGCTTTGTCGTCGTCCCAGTCATGAATGATGTGCTTCATGATGATGGCGTCGGCGGCGCTGGGTAGTTCTGCGAAGAAATCAGCCGACAGGAACTCACAGCGATGCGCTATGGCCTGGTTCTCCGGCACCTTTGCGGCGCCTTTGATCACGTGGTCCAGGTCAATCAACACGCCTTTCATCTTCGGGTGTTTGTTCAGGATTGCGCGCAGCAGCGCCCCGTGGCCTCCGGCAACATCCATCAGAGTGTTGATCCCCGCGAAGTCGTACGCTTCCAGTAATGCTGGCGTGACCATCTCGCTCATGGTGGTCATGGCGTTATTGAAAAGCTCTGATATTTCGGGGTTCTCCGGCAGGAACTCAAATACCGGCTTGCCGTACACGTGGTCACAGGTGATCTCGCCGGTTTTCACCGAATGCAATATTTCGGCATAGGTGCGGAAGTGAAACGGACTGGAGATCCATAGCGCCATATTGCGGAATGAGTTGGGAATATCTGACCGCAGAGTTTCGCCTACCGGAGTGACAGCGAAAGTGCGCGGCGCAGTCTCTGTGAAAACTCCCAGACTGGCCAGCACGCGCAGCACGCGGTAAAGGCGGTCTTCATGAGCGCCGCTGGCGGAAGCGAGCTCGCGGACCGGTTTAGGACCATGAGCCAATACATCCGCGATTTTGAGTTTGGCCGCGACTTGTATGCAGGCGGACGCCATGTAACCGGCGCATAATTGCATCATCTGTTCGGCTGGCTCAGGTTTGCGAGTTGCTTCAGGCGTGGGTGCGGGCGTTTGCACAGATGCGGACATCTCTTCTCCTTGGATTCAGGCCGTACTTTCCTTCTTTATATATGAAGGCCGGTGTCTTCAAGGTTGAAGAGCAGCTCGTTATTTTGCCTTAGTTACTTTGGCGAAGCATTAGCCTGCACGAAGTCACAAATGGTGGCACAGCCGCCCTCCGGCTGCCTGTCGGGATAAGGGTTTTCAGAAGGCGGGCGGAATTGTGAATCTCCGCTCCGACGCAGAAGCTGTGATCTCACGATCGGAAGATCTGGCTGCACCACAAACTGCTCAACGACGACGCGAACTCGATCAGCTTGAGGCGGAAATCAAAAACTCGTGAGTAAAGTGCGCAAGATTTCGCACAGCGGGGGCGGCTGTGCCACATCATTCTGTGGGATCGATGTGACTTTTTACTTCGCTCAGTGCATCTCCGCATTTGCCAAACGCTGATTGGGCCTCATCCAGAAAGCGAAGATCGCTCCGAACAGCAGCAGGCCAATGCTTCCCAGGAACGGCAGGTCCCAGTTCCCTGTCTTCTGGATCACGTATCCTGCAACCAGAGGAGATACCGCGGCCGCCAGCGCTGAACCCACATTCATGAGTCCGCTGGCCGATCCGGAATAACGCGGAGCGATGTCCATGGGCATGGCCCAGAACGGGCCAATCGTAAATTCCGCAAAGAAGAATGCAGCGCTCAGACAGATGGCCACCAGGTTCAGGTTATGCGATCGCAGTACAGGGATCATGAAAACCAGCGACAGCACGAAGCCAAGAATCACCATGTTGCGCCGCGCTTTATTGCTATCACCCGTCTTCTTATAGATCCGGTCACTCACAATGCCGCCCAGCGTGTCCCCGACCACACCGGCAAGAAAGACTCCGCTTGAAAACAGAGCTGAACTTTTGAGATTCAACTTGTAGCCATGAAGAAAGAATGATGGCAGCCAGGTGAGATACAGCCACAGTGTCCAGCCGTAACAGAAATAGACGACCGTTACGGGCCACATGCGCTTCACCAGCGGCCCCCATGGCACCGGCTCCTTCAACTTCGCTTTTCTTGCCGCGTAATCGGGAAGGACCGCGAGTTCCTGCGGCGTAATCCCGGAGTGCTCTTTGGGATCATCTCTGAAGTAAAACCACCAGATCACGACCCACACCAGGCTCACCATGCCAAGTACAACAAAGGAAGCTCGCCAGGAACTGATCTTGATCAGCCACGCCACCAGCGGCGGCGTAAAAAAGTTTCCCAGTCGTGCAAACGCGTGCGTGAGACCCTGCGAGAAGCCACGCTTTCCCGGTGGAAACCAGTCAGACAAAGCGCGCGTGGCGGTGGGAAATGTTGCGCCTTCACCCAGGCCCAGAATCACGCGTGCCACGATCATCGCGGCAAAGCTCCCCACCAGCCCGGCCATGATGGTAGCTGCAGCCCAGATAAACCCGCACACGGTCAGCGCGCGCCGGGCGCCAAACCGGTCGCTTACCCACCCTCCCGAAACCTGAAGGCACAGATACGCCCAGCCGAACGCGGAAAAAACCCAACCCAGCTGAAATGTGTTGAGGTGCAGTTCCTTCTGAAAGACTGGGCCCGCAGTGTTCACGTTGATGCGGTCAATGTAGGTGAGCGCGTACATCAGGCACACCATCCAAAGCACATTGTTGGTCGCGGAAAATATTCCCTTGCGTTGAGGCTCTTTCTTCGAACTCAAACCTGTCGGTGCCGCTGTCGTCATGTCTTACGGCCTCATTCCTTCGGCTGCGAGGCCACAAGTGTAGTCGCACCAACCAGATATCATCCCGAAAAAGTTTCTGCTGCGCCTGAAGCGGTCACGGACGACGCATTGCTTATCTTCTTAAGTTATAGATTCTTAAGGACTTGGGATTAGTATGTTTAATTCCGCTTTTAAGAATTTCTAATCCCCGGAGGCCATGCTTACTCCCGAGGCTGACGTATCGCCAAGACGTTAGTGAGCTGTTCGGGTGACCCAAGCATTCCCTCGACTCCCGCACGCCAAGTTCATGGCCGATACAGTTCCATTTGCATAGACCCGTTTTCAGGGGCAGCCCGTGTTGCCGAACCGTCTTCGGTCGGTCCGGATTTTTGCACGCCATTAGAACAAGGAGCGCAGTCAATGAGTTTTATCTATCTTCCGGGAGATGCATCCAAAGCCCGAGTGAGAGAAGCGGAAAACGCGCGCAAGAACCGCGCGGACATCCTGAAAGCCTATTCTCACGGTCAGGTCTCACGTCGCGACCTGATGAAATGGGGCCTTATCACAGGCGCAGGTGCGTTGGCGCCGATCAGCGGTTTAAGCCCGTTCGTCAGCACTGCCTATGCTGACGGCGGCAGCACTATTCCCACCGGTGCGCCTCGCAGCCCGCTATTTGGAGCTACAGAATTTTCGCAGCCTATGCCTCGCTTTGACGTATTCAGGCGCGGCACCAATCCGCTCACTGGCGATCTCGATCCGGTTCCGACCGCGCAGTCGAACCAGACACTGATTCCTGTCGCGCCTGAGCTGGGTGGCGGCTTTGGTCCGTGTGAAGGCCGTCCTCCGGGGCCAATCTGGGCGCATCAGCAGTTCAACCAGATGCCACCGCAGGTGTGTGTAGAAACAAGCCAGATGGGCGCGACCGCGAACACCTCTTACAATCCTGGCGTTGACTCGAGCCTGAACTCCGGCATCGATCCCACGCAGTCGATTCCGTTGGTGTTCCACCCGGATATGCCGGTGCAGGATCCAAACTCAGTCTGGACCTTCAACGGCACCATTCCTCCCAAGTTGGTCCAGGGACGTTACGGCGAGCCGATCCTGTTCCGCCATCACAACAAGCTGCCTGCCGATGTCACGCAGAACAACGGCTTCGGGCGGCACACGATTTCCACCCACGAGCACAACGGCCACCACGGCGCGGAGAATGACGGCTTCACCGGCGCGTACTTCTTCCCGGGGCAGTTCTATGACTATCACTGGCCGATCGTTCTTGCCGGTTGCACCAGCATGAACCTTGAAGCCTCCGATCCTCGCGCCGGTAGCCCGGCCGACAACGGCGGCATCAACAAGGTAGCAGGTGACTGGCATGAGACCATGTCGACCCACTGGTTCCACGATCACATGTTCAGCTTCACTTCGCAGAACGTGTACAAGGGCAA
>Ga0134126_10009130_pt1 | contig 12494 bp, 10 predicted proteins | sample KB31752_FD_96881 | JGI IMG/M metagenome (GOLD analysis project Ga0134126, IMG submission 96881) | Terrestrial soil microbial communities with excess Nitrogen fertilizer from Kellogg Biological Station, Michigan, USA - KB3-175-2 | ecosystem: Environmental > Terrestrial > Soil > Unclassified ...
GCGAGTGCGTCGGTACCTTGCCGCTCTCCGATGACGGGCGAGTGCTGTTGGTGCGCCAGTATCGGTACGTGCAGGGAACGGCCACCTGGGAAATGCCCACCGGCGGGGTGAAGGCGGGCGAGACGCCGGAGGAGGCCGCTCGGCGCGAACTCCTCGAGGAAGGCGGCATGCATGCCGCCCGCCTCACCCACCTCTCGACCTATCATACAAGCAAGAGCGTGGTGCGGGAGACCGCCCATCTCTATCTGGCTGAGACTCTCTCGCCCGTACCGGCGTCCGCCCCCGACGACACCGAGTTTCTCGCTACGGCCTGGAAGCCGTTCGTCGAGGTGCTGGAGATGGTGCTTGCCAACCAGATCATGGACAGCATGACCGTCATCGCGGTACTGGCGGCGGCCCGCCGGCTCGGTCTGTAGGGCGCCTGTGGTGGAGGAACGCCTGCTGTTGGCGGTAGTCTGCCGTAATCCCGAGGTAGGCACGGTGAAGACGCGCCTGATCCCCGCCCTGGGAGAAGAGGGAGCCCGCGCGCTCTACCGGGCCTTCCTGCAAGATCTGGGCGCGCGGTTCGCCGGTCAGCCGTATGATCTGCTCTGGGCGTACACTCCGGAAGGGGGTCCGCCTCCGCCTTTCCTGGTCCCTGGATCGCGGGTGGCCCAGGAAGGGCCCGACCTGGGCCACCGCCTCTTGCACATTTTCCGCCAGGCGCAATCCAGCGGCTATGGGCGGGTCGTGGTGACCAGTTCCGACGTGCCTCATCTGTCCCGCGAGGTGGTCGAGGCGGCCTTCGCCGCCTTGGCCAGCCAGGACGTGGTGCTCGCCCCCTCGGAGGACGGGGGCTATCACCTGGTCGGCATGCGGGGGCCACACGATATCTTTACCATGGTGCCGATGAGTACGCCCTCGGTGTTTGCCGATACGTGCAGGGTGGTGGCCGATCGCGCGCTTCGCCACGAGGTGCTGGCGGCTGATTTCGACGTGGACCTGCCGGAGGATCTTCCCCGGCTTGCCTGTCGTCTCGCCGAGGATCCGGCGCTGCGTCAGAGCCACACCGCGCGCGCGCTGCCCTTCTGGCTCTCGGCCGTTACTTTACCCTCCGAGTAGTAGCTGCTACCATGCGGATCCTCCATCGTGTATACTCACTAATCACAGGCGGCGATAAGCATCGTGGTACGACAAGTCCGAACATATCAATGCCCGAGCAGCGATCCGGTGCTCCGTGTCAAAAGGAGGCTCAAATATCATGAGCGGTCGCCCAATCACCCTCCTCGTCGAGGGAAACGCGGATCAGGCCAGGGTGATTTCCCAAACCATGGCGGCCCACGGGTTGCCCGCTCCTCATCTTGTGCGGACTGGGGAAGAGGCGGTCCCCTGGGTGAGCGTGCACGAGTGCGACCTGTGCGTGGTGGACTATTCCCTGCGGGGAATCGATGGTCTGGAAACCCTGATACGCATGCATCAGCGCAAGCCCGATTTGCCGGTAATTATGTTGTCGAACGTAAAGTCGGAGCAGGTTGCCGTGGCGGCGTTTCGGGGCGGAGTGCGCGACTACGTCGCCATGGGTTCCGGCTTTGCCGAGTCTCTGGTGGAGATTCTTCTGCGGGTGACCCAGACTCTTTCTTTCGATGTCTATCAAGCGGCCATTACCATCCCCGATACCCTGACCCCGGCCCTCCTGCGGGCCAGCTACGAAAATCGGCTCCGTGCCATAGGACGGCAGTTGGATATCTATGGCTATAGGGCGATCAACGTCTCGGAGGTGGCGGGCGGCTTTTTGGTCCGCGCCTTACCACACGATGGACGAACGGCGGAGGCGCTGGAGTTTCTTGACCGTGACGCGGCCCAAGTGCTGGCCCACGCGGTTGGCGCCCGCGGCGAAGGGGAGCGTTCGCGGCAGGGCGATCTGCTGTTACCCACCGGCTACGAGGACTTCCTCCGCGCTCTTGGCCACCGTCTGGACTCCTCCAACATGGAGGCGATTACGGTCACCGAGTTAGAGCCGCTGATCGCGGTGGGTGGGTTCGCCCCCCTGGAAGTCGGTGACGATGTCACTCTCGGCCCCTTTTACGAACTATTGCAATCGGAACATATCAAATACCTCCTTGACGAGGCATTCCGGCGGCGAACCACCCAACGTACCGCCCTTGGACGCCTCCTGGGCCGGTAAGGAAACCTTCGTAGTCGGTGGAGGAGGAGGTGTAAGGCATCTCCTTCCTCCTCACCGATAGGTTCTGCCCTTCCAGGTGACTCCACGCCGGAACGCCACCCGCGCCAGCGATTCGCAGACGATACCCTGGAACACCAGCGCCGCCAGGGGATGCGTGAGCGAAAGGAAGCGGCCCGCTCCGAAGCGGCGTTGCCAGTACCACAGGTTCCGTACCCCCAGTCCGTAGGAAAGGACCGCCGCCAGGGCTCGTCTCCTCCCGCCGAGCCGCCAGGCTCGCCAGATCAGGAGGGGCGTCAGCGTGGCGGCGATGGAGCCGGCGACCGTCCGCGCCCCACCCACCGGATCCACGGCGATGAAGCGGGCGGCATTCTTGCCGAATCCCTCGCGGATCCCCGCCAGGCTGCTGTACATCCTTACCGAGCCCAGGGTCTCCCCCCGCGCCATCTGGAGCCGCACCCGCGCGCGTTGACAGGCTCCCGCCAGAGCTACGTCATCGATGATGCTCTCCCGCACCGCCGCGTGGCCGCCGCAGCGTGCGTAGGCGCCGGCCCGGATCAGGATGAACTGCCCATTGGCCAGAGGGGCGCCGGTCCGGGCGCCGATGAAGTAGAGCCCGTAGGCATGGGGGAGCAGAAGGCGCTCCCAGAAACTCCGACACTCCTGAGCCAAGAAAAGCGAGAGCGCCTCTAGTCCGACCTCTTCGGCATGGGCCAGCGCGGCGGCGACCGCCCGAGGCCGGAGGGTGGTATCGGCATCCAGAAACAACAGCCATGGCTGGTCCGCGCGCAGGGCACCGATATGGCAGGCGTGGGTCTTCCCGATCCATCCAGGCGGTGGATCAGAGGCGGTGACGACGGTGACGCCCGCCGCGCGGGCGACCTCGGCGGTGCCGTCCCTGGACTGATCATCCACCACCAGAATCTGGGCCACCGGCGGCATGGCCGCCGCCAGCGAGGCGAGGAGGGCGGGAAGGGTCGCGGCCTCGTCGCGCGCGGGGATGATCACGCACATGGGCAGGGACTCGGCCCGGTGCGCTGGCGCGCATCGGGGAGTCTCCGGTGCCGAAACCCTCGGGAATCCTTCGTAGCGCCGCCGGGCCAGGGTACCGGCCAGCCACTGCCAGGCCAGGAGGGTGCTGACCGCCCGCGCCTCCCACGAGAGCCACGGGACTGATGGCCTCAGCCGGAGGCCCGCGCGACTGGGATCATTCATACATCCACCGTGATCTGGTGGTAGCCAGTGGCGCCGGCGGGATAGATGTCGCTCGCCCTGCTCTCTTGCGCCATCCCCAGGCCGTCGATGGCCCGCGCTTCCAGGGTGACTTGTCCGTGGACGTGCATCAGGCAGCGCCACTGCACCCAGGTGAGCGGGGAAAGCGGGGGTGTATGCAAGATTGTCGGTCGCCAGGGGCCGCCGTTCGCTCGTATCTGCACCGCCAGCACGCCGCGCGTTGCCGCGAAGGCCACGCCCGCCACCACCAACCCCTCGGGCGTCGGGCGGGCCACGTCAATGCGGGCCATGGTGTGGACGATCGCCGAGGCGGTCCACCCGCGCTCCTGCCAGGTGCCGCTGAAGCTTCCCGACACCAGCTCAAGATGTTCCACCCACTTGATGCTCTTGAACCCGTAGCTGCCAGGCACGAGGATGCGCGCGGGGAAGCCGTGGGCGGGCTCGAGATACCGGCCATCCATGGCATAGGCGACAAGCACATCGTCTTGTCGAGCCACCGCCAGGGGGATACTGTCGGCGTGACCATCGGGCGCGCGCATCACCACCGTGGCGGCCTGGGGGAGCGGACCGACCAGATCCAGGAGATGGGAGAGGGGCACCCCGGTAAAGAGGGCGCAACTGATGAGCGGCCCACCCACCGGATTACTGACGCATTCCTGGGTCACATACTGGCTGTGAGCCGGCATAGCCAGAATCTCCGCGAAGCCGATCCGTCGCGGAGCGCGCACCAGACCATCGACGCGGAGCCGCCAGGCAGTGGCGCTCAGATCGGGATCCACCAGGTTCTTACTCATGTAATAGAACCGGCCGGGCGGTGTTACCTCCGGGGTGAGCCCCGGCAGGGTGAACCCGCTCCGCCGGGGCGCGGGCGCGCGGAAGGGAAAGAGGTGCCCACCTCGCGTCACGAGAGTCCTGGCCCGATACCAGGGCTGGAGGAGAAAGAGAGCAACCAGGGCGGCGGCGGGCCCTACGACGGGGGCTCTCTCCCTGATAAAGTCCCGCCGACTGGGGCCGGCATCGGGTCGCGCCTTCTCCACTGGGCGCGGGAGGGCCAGCAATCCCACATAGACCACTTCCAGGATCAGCGCCGGGATCAGGGTGGGCGCGGGGAAGACGAAAGCGAGGATCACACCCAGGAAGATTGCCGCGGCGGCCAGGTGTACTAGTCGCTGGGCGATCCCACCTACCCGATCCCCCGACCGCAGTCGGCCCGGCGCTACCACCCGACCGCGGTCGGGGCGTGGAGCGTATGAAGGTTGGCCCTTCAGTAGTGGTCCGTCAACCAGCAAAGTTTCCCTGGCGCCTACCCCGTCCTCCGACCGCAGCCGGAGGACGGGGTAGGCGCCAGGAGCCGGTCCCGCGATCAGCCCGCCAACCCCGCCGATGAGCAGGGAAAGGGCAAAGCCACCCAGAAGGGCCAGGGGACGGGCCAGGGGACCGAGATCCAGCAGGAGGCGGGCGGCAAGGTCAACCGGAGTGGTCAGCATCACCCACTCGGTCATCGGCTCCAGGGTCCAGGGCCAATTGCCCAGCAGACTGACCAGGCTGCTCAGGACCACGGCGGGCGCCATGGCGAGCATGCCGCGCCGGTAGGAGTGTGTGGCCCGCCGCATCTAGCCGCGCGCCTCCGCCACCAGGCTTGGGCGCCCACGGACCAGCCCGTTCCCCGGTACCGGAGTAGTGCGCAGAAGATCGGCGATAATATCCCGTCCCTGATCGGTACTTGAGTCCGCCCAAGAGCGGCCAATCAAGCGATGGCTCAGGGTGGCCGAGGCCACGGCCTTCACGTCGTCGGGGAGTGCGTAGTCCCGCCCATCCAGGGCCGCCCACGCCTGGGCGGCCTGGAAGAGGGCTAGCGAACCTCTGGGGCTGGCCCCCAATCTCAGATCGTCGTGGCGACGGGTCTGTTGCACCAGGGTGACGATGTATCGACGGACCAGCTCATCCACGTAGACCTCGCGGACCCGCGCCTGGGCCGCCAAGAGGTCCGCCACTTCGGTAACGGTGGGCAGAGTCTCCAGGGGATGGGTCCGCTGCTGCCCATCCAGGATCGCCAGCTCTTGGTCCATGGTGGGGTATCCGAGAGTCACGGTCAGGAAGAAGCGGTCCAGCTGGGCCTCCGGCAAGGGAAAGGTTCCCTCAAAATCGAGCGGATTCTGGGTGGCGAGCACCATGAAGGGACGGGGGAGCGGGTGAGTAATCCCATCGACCGTGATCTGCCGCTCGTCCATGCTTTCCAGCAAAGCCGACTGGGTTTTGGGAGTGGCGCGATTGATCTCATCGGCGAGAATGATCTGGGCCATCAAAGGTCCAGGGCGGAAATGGAACTCCTGCGTGTGCTGGTTGTAGATCTCGGCCCCCGTGATGTCACTGGGCAGGAGGTCGGGCGTAAACTGAATCCGGTGAAAGGTGGCGCCGATCGAACGGGCCAGGGCGCGGGCCAGCATCGTCTTCCCCACCCCCGGCACGTCCTCGATCAGCACATGACCGCCGCGGAGCACGGCCACCATGGCCAGGCGCACGGCATCCGGTTTGCCGATGATCACCCGTTCGACGTTGTCCATGGTGCGTTGAGCGAGTGTCCGAACGTCTTGCACGGGTACCTACTACTTCCTCTTTCGGAGCCCGGCGGCCCCTGCCGGTCGCCGAGGGCGGTATGCTATGTTCCTGAGAGAGAGTATAGCCCAGGACGCGGCACGCGACGGCGGCCGCCGGTCTTTTTGCCCGTGGTGTAATACGAGTGGAGTCTCATCCGTTGATGCCAGAAGAGGGGAAACCCGCGCTGCCCGGCCTTCTGGCCGGCGCCTCGCCCGCCGAAGCACCGGCGGCCGGAGCGGCATGCAATGGAGCCGAGGGAGCGACGGAGCTGATACAGACAGAATGCGTTGACTACCGAAGTCAGGCGGCTTCCGTGTGGACCGCTCCGGCGGCCGATACCGGGGTGGAGATCCTGGGCGGCGGTTTCACCGGCGTGGTGGATCGCTATCAGGCGCCGCTCATCTCCTTTCTTTTTGGCATGGTGGGAAGCAGGGAGCAGGCCGAGGATCTGGCTCAGGATACCTTAATCAAAGCCTACGAGGCGATGGAACGACGGCGGGCCGGCCAGCAGTTTACGGCCGGCTGGTTGTTCCGGATCGCCCGGAACACGGCCATTGATGCCCTGCGCCACAAGCGGCTGATCTCCTGGCTGCCGTTTGGGGTCGAGCACGAGCATATCCTCCCCACCAGAGGTGATTTCGCCGGTCAGTTGGCGGAGCGGGAGTTGGTGCGCGAGGCGCTGGCCCAGATGCCGCCCCGCTATCGCGAGTGCCTTCTCCTGCGTACGGTGGCGGGAATGTCGAACCTGGATATTGCCCAGGCACTCGGAATCACGGCCCGGAACGCCAACACGCTTCTGTTCCGGGCGCGCGAGCGGTTCCGGGAGATCTATGCGCGTCTGGATCCCGACGGGCTCAGCGAGAGGCTGCCAGTGGCCGAAACCATGCATGCCCTTACGGGGGAGAAATGATCAGCTGCGACCGGTGCCGGCCACTCCTCTCCCTCTATCACGACGCGGTGCTGATTGGGGATCGCGGTTCCGAGGGTGACGCCGTGCGGGCCCATCTCGCGGGCTGCCCAGAGTGCGCCGCCGTTCTGGCGGCCTATCGGCGCGACGAGGCCCGGATCACCAGCGCCCTGGCGAGCGCCGCCAATCCGCGCTTTCGGGCCGCCGTCCTGGCGGCGACCGTGCATCGGGGAACTGGGGAGCGCCATCCGGTACGGGAGCGGCCGCTTCGCCGGCGCGGGCAGATCGTGTTTGGTGGCTTGGGGGGTGGCGGGGTGGCGATTCTGGCGGTGCTGCTGGTCGCCCTGGCGGGAAACCTGTCGCGGAATGCCCGGCAGACGCCCAAGCTTGCTTCACCGGCGCAGGCGCGCGCCACGGCTCTCACCTGGGTTGGAGGGGTACGGGTTGGCAGCGATCCCCTGCTCCGACCTCAGCTTGGAAGCGTGCCGAACGTCCACCCAACCGTCGTCCCGCCCGTGCCGGCGCCCCTGGGTCAGACACCTTCGATTGTGCAAGGGATCGGCCACCTGACCCCCGCGCGCGCTACCAATCCCGCGCCGGCGGATCGGGCCGCCACCCTCCGCATACGCCCCGACGCCGTGCTCGCCAAGGGCGGGATCTGGTTCCCCTTGTGGTCGCCCGACGGAAGGTCGCTCCTTTATCTCACCAACTGGACCGAGGATCCGGCTACTACGTGGTACGCCGGCACCCTGATGCGCTACAGTCCGGCGGGCACCATTCAACTTGCGACCAAGGTGCGGGATTTTGATTGGTCGCCCGATGGCCGTTCGGTCGCCTATACTACCGAAACCGCCGCTCCCCCCGGCGATACGCAAGATGAGCTGGCCGCCGCGCGTCTCCATGTAATAGGGGCCGACGGAACGGGAGACCGCCTGATCGGCGGCGTGGATCACACCAACCTGGAGTGGTTCCTCCAGGGAATCCTGGCCGTGCGCGCGGGCACCCTGGTCCAGATCGATCCCCGCACCGGGCAGGTATCGCCGTTTACCGATATTCCCTCGATCCACATCGCGTCGGATCCGGACGGCTTCTATGCCGTATCGGCCGGCCGGCGATTCCTTGCCTATCAAGACGGGACGGGGCTGCGGGTGTGGGATCGATCCAAGGGTGGCGCCCTGGTCCTTTCGCGGGCCCAGGCCCGTATTTCCGAGGCTGGATTTCATTTCTCCTGGGACGGGAATACGATTTTTTATAGCCTGTTTGACGGCAAGGCCACCACACTGTATCAGCAGGCGTTAGCGCCGCTGGGCGTGCCGATTCCCCTCAATCCCGGCAAGACACTCCCCGGGCCGATTGACCTGGTGGGCCCTACCTCGCCCGACGGCGCCATTATCAGCTTCCGCACGGGGACAGGCGCGGGGACGCTCAACTACCTGATGGATGCTCGATCTGGTCAGCCGCGTCCGCTGCTGCCGCCCGGCGGCGTGGGGCCGGTAGGCTGGTGGTCTCCTGACGGAAACCATCTGGTATATGTGCTGTATCAAGGGGACACGGCGGTCCAGGCAGGCATCGCGCGGGTCACGGGCTGAACTGGGGATTTCCCAGCAGCAGTACGATTATGCCGCGTTGGATCCGGATTCCCCGGCATAGGCAAGAACGATCTTCTCGCGAGGCACTCCGACCGCGACCAGGGCATCGACCAGCGGCCTATCGTTGAGATCGTGCTCAATCACGATGTGTTCGCCCACCAGGCGGACGGCCAGGCTGGTCACGGCAAAGTGCTGTCCGTGCAAATTGCCGACTGAAAGGATGGTCAGCACCGTCCGATCCGCGTTTTGGGTGAGAAAGCTGTCCCCATTGAGGTCGCGGCCGGCATAACCCGCCACAACCTCGGCGAGCGTATCACTCAGGGTATCCATCGCGTGATCTCCTCCTGAACGGGGTCGAAAAGCATAAGCCGCGTCTACAGCTACGGCATCTCCACGCACGAGTAGTCACCCAGGGTGAGGCGGTAGGCGCGGGGACGGCGCTGGATCCGCCCTACGCGGGCCCGCCGGCCAATGACGCTGCTTTCGATCGGGGTATCGATGTCCTCGATCAGGCTATGCTCCATCACGATGCTAAATTGCAGCTCGCAGCGCCGGACCACGCAATGGTGGTCGATCGCGGTGAATGGCCCGATGAAGCACTCGCTGATCTCGGTTCCGGCGCCGATGGTGAGCGGGCCGCGGAGCACGGAGTTGGTGATCCGGGCTCCCTCCTCGATGCGGATCGGGCCCACCAGGGTGCTGGCGCTATCCACCTCACCCCGGATCGCAGGTTCCAGACGCTCCAGCACCAGGCGGTTCGCCTCCAGTAGATCTTCCATCTTCCCGGTGTCGATCCACCAGCCGTCCAGCTTGCACGGTCGGACCTCGCTCTCGTGATCGATCAGCCATTGAATGGCATCAGTGATCTCTAACTCGCCGCGGGGAGAGGGCGCGATGGCGCGGGCAGCGGTGAAGATACGATGGTCGAACATATAGATACCGACCAGAGCCAGGTTACTGATCGGCGGCCGGCCTGGCGGGGGCGGCGCGGGCTTCTCCACCAGACGGCTGATCCGATCCCCATCCAGAATCGCCACCCCGAACTGTTCCGGATTCGCCACCGGAGTAAGCAGGATCTGAGCGGAGGCGCCCTGGCTCATGGCAGCCTGGAACTGGCCGACCAGGCCGCCGATCCCGTCCCGGAGGAAGTTATCGCCCAGGTACATGACGAATGGGTCGGTTCCAATCCAGGCTTCCGCCGTGAGTACGGCATGGGCCAATCCCAGCGGTTGCGGCTGATCGATGAAGGTGATCTGGGCGCCAAACTGGTCCCCGTTACCCAGGGAGGCCCGGATTTGATCGCCGGTCTCGCCCACGATGACCGCGATCTCGGTAATCCCGGCCCGGACCAGATCCTCAATCACATAAAACAGGACCGGCTTGTTGGCGATCGGTACCAGTTGCTTGGCCCCGGTGAAGGTAAAGGGGCGCAAGCGCGTGCCCTTGCCGCCGCTGAGCACCAGGCCCTTCATCCGCGCACCCTCCCCGTTCGTTTCACGTTTCGCATTCCCTGACCCGACATGCTAGAGCATAGCGGCCAGGCAGGGGTTCCGCCCAACGGGCGGCAAGAAATCACGTGGTCGCTCACTTGTGGTCGGGGGTGCATTGTAGGGGCGCGGGTCTCCAGACCCGCTTGGTGCAACGAGAGATCGTCAGGTCCGTCGTGGTGGCCGCCGACGGGTGGGCATTCACGCTCAGCGGGTCTGGAGACCCGCGCCCCTAGTGCTTTCTCAGGTGGCATCGTGATCCCCAGCACCGCTAGCCGCGATCTGAACAGCACGGAGTAACGGGGACGGCGCCCACCATGATTCCAAACACTACATCAAGGGGCGGCTGCCTGGAGACGCTTTTCCGCATGGCTCCTGACATCGTCCCCCTCACATGGGCTGTGCAGAAGATGCTTGAGACGATCTCTCACGATCGGCATCGACAGATCGGCATAGGCGCAGCCGATTTCAATCAGATCATCCTCGCAATCCCACAGGCACTCCACGGCGTAGCTGCCGGCGAACGCCTCGCGGTACACGTCGGCCATCAGCTCCGCCGCCCCACGCCGATTCCACATGGACCTCGTACGCTCGAACACGGTGGCCAACTCCGCGTATGTGACCTGAACGACGAAGGGCGCGAGGGCTGTAAGGCAGCCCTCAACGAGGTACGCGGCGGAAGCACTTTCCGGCTCGCGGTCAAGGGCGGACGCCAGTAGGGCGCGGAGCAGCGGCACATCAGCCTCCTCGCTTTGCTCTTTCAGGATGGAGACCGCGACCGACTGTCGAGCCCTGCCCATCATCGACAGCCAGGCACGAGCGATGGGCAGGGCTTCCGGCGTGGCGGCAAGGATGCGGCGGACACGCCCGATCCTGTATTGCGCCCGTGGTGCATCCTCATGGCCATCGAAATCCTCCACGAAGCGCGCGAGCGGGGGGAGCGCCTCCGGTAACTTCAGGATGGTCAGCGCATGCGAGGCTACCTGCAACCGCACGGTATCGGGATCGTCGCCGAAGAAGGCGTCAAGGAGCACCGGCAAGTCGCGCGGGCCGGCGCGCTCTGCCGCTGCCTCACCAAAGACGATAGCCGTGTCATGGGTAGCGTGGGAGAGCAGGGCCGAGACATCCCAAGCGGGATCGATGGCCGCCCGAATACTCTCGTCCGTAGGACGCACGAACGGAGCTTGGGCGCGCAGAGATACGATAATAGGCGCGACCCGCAGCTCGGTGGCGGCCCACTGGTCCCAGACCCTCGGATCGAGCATGGCGCCCTCGATCTCCTCGGTGAGGGCCGCTTCATCAGGAAAGCGCTCAAGGATAACTCGGCCCAACTCGCGTACGGGACGCGGAGCATGGTCACTTCCGACCATAGCCTCGAATGCCTCGGTCCACCTCGGTCCATAGGATAGGTAGCGCATCAGGATGGCGGCGGCCTCGTCGTTGCCACGACAGGTCAGGCGCCCGAGGACATCAAGGGGGAGGTGCGAGTAGCTCCAGGGATGGGCGCCGGCATGGGACCGGAGATACTCCTCCAGGGGAGCGAGCGGCAAATGGACATGGATCGCGAGACGAGCGTAGTAGTCAGCCCGGCTCTCGCACTGTTCGTCGAAGCGAGGATCATTGAGGATACACGCAAGGAGCAAGGGCGCCACGGTACTGGGATCGGCACTGAGCGCCGCGAGAAAACCGGCGCCCCGTCCACGCTGGAGTTGGCCGAGAAGCGACGAGGGATCCGCCAGCGTTTCGCTCATGCCTTATCTGACTTCACCGTCTAGCATGGCCCCGATCTCTTCCAGGTAGCGGGCCAGGGCATCGCGCCAGGGAGGCATCGTGATCCCCAGCGCGGCGAGCCGCGCGCCGGACAGCACGGAGTAGGAGGGGCGGCGCGCTCGATCGGGCCGGGTCTCGCTCGTGGTGGGGGTGAGCGGCACGTTCAGTTGGGCCAGTTCGAGAATGGCCTGGGCGAATTGATACCAGGTGCAGGCGCCCGCGTTGGTCACGTGCAGCAGTCCGCTGACCGGCCTTGCGGCCAGGCTGAGGATGGCTCGGGCGAGATCGGGCGCGTACGTCGGGCAGGTCGTCTGATCGTTCACCACTTGCAATGGTTGCCCGGCGGCGGCCTGGCGCAGAATGGACCGGACGAAGTTGCCGCCCTTCCCCACCTCCGGGCCGGCAGTCCCAAACACGGCGCTGGTCCGCACGATCAGCGCCCGGTCGTCCGCGTAGGCGCGGACCAGATGCTCCCCGGCCAGCTTACTGGCCCCATAAACGCTCAGGGGCGCGGGTAGATCGTCCTCCAGGTAGGGGCGGCCCAGCGCGCCGTCGAACACGTAGTCGGTACTCACGTGAATGATCCGCGCCCCGATCGCGGCGCAGGCGCAGGCGATGGCGCCCGGAGCAACCGCGTTGATCGTGAACGCCAGATCCGGGCGCCGCTCCGCTTCGTCAACCTTGTTATAGGCAGCGGCATTGATCACCACCTCCGGTCTGGCGGCGGCCAGTGCCGGCTCAATCGCGCC
>Ga0134126_10009131_pt1 | contig 12494 bp, 10 predicted proteins | sample KB31752_FD_96881 | JGI IMG/M metagenome (GOLD analysis project Ga0134126, IMG submission 96881) | Terrestrial soil microbial communities with excess Nitrogen fertilizer from Kellogg Biological Station, Michigan, USA - KB3-175-2 | ecosystem: Environmental > Terrestrial > Soil > Unclassified ...
TGATGGCAGGGTGAAAGTCTTCACCGGCAAAGTCGAAGTCGGCCAGAACATCCGCACCTCGCTTGCGCAGCAGGTCGCCGAAGAACTGCGCGTCTCGTTCGACTCCATCTCCATGGTCATGGGCGATACCGACCTCGTCCCCTGGGACATGGGCACGTTCGGCAGCCGCACCACGCCCACCATGGGCCCGCAACTCCGTACCATGGCCGCGGCGGCGCGACAGATGCTGCTCGAAAAGGCCGCGTCCAACTGGAACGTCTCTGCCTCTTCGCTTCAGGCGGACGGGGGAAAAATTGGCGACACGGCGCACAACCGCTCCATTGGATACGGCGAACTCACGCGCGGGCAGAAGCTGGTGAAAGTCATCTCCGGCGACCAGCCTCTCGCGCCGGCCACCGATTGGAAGATCGCCGGAACCCCCGTTCCGAAAGCGAACGGGCGCGATTTCGTCACCGGAGCGCACAAATTTCCCTCCGACATCGCCCGCCCCGGCATGTGGTTCGGCGCAGTGGTCCGGCCCGACGCATTCCATGCGAAGCTCGCATCGGTCGACACCAGCGCAGCCGAAAAATTGCCCGGCGTAAGAGTGGTTCATGACGGCGACTTCATCGCCGTTGCCGCTGAGGACGCATCTTCCGCGCGTGCCGCCCTCAAAGCCATTCAGGCAAAATGGGACTCGCCTGCGCACCAGCAGGGCAACGAAGGGCTATTCGACTATCTGAAGAACACGCCGGAGTCGGGAGAAGAGAGCCATCCGCACACGCGCGGCTCCATGGAAGAGGGTCTGGCCGGCGCAGACGTGAAACTCGACGAACGCTACACCGTGCAGTACATCGCCCACGCTCCGCTCGAGCCACGCGCCGCCGTAGCTGAATGGCAGAACGGAAAACTCACGGTCTGGACCGGAACCCAGCGGCCCTTCGGCGTGCAGCAGGAGCTGATGCAGGCGTTCAGCCTGCCCGCGGCGCAGGTCCGCGTCATCCAGCCCGATATGGGCAGCGGCTACGGCGGAAAGCACACCGGCGAAGCAGCTGTCGAAGCCGCACGCATCGCGAAGGCGATCGGCAAGCCCGTCAAGGTGGAGTGGACCCGCCCGGAGGAATTCACCTGGGCCTATCTGCGCCCCGCGGGTCTCATTGAAATTCGGGCGGGAGCACGCAAAGACGGAACGCTTGTCGCCTGGGAGCATCACAACTACAACTCCGGCCCGTCTGCGATCGAGACTCCGTACGAAGCGCCCAACCAGCTCATCCAGTACCATCCAGCGCAGTCGCCATTGCGCCAGGGATCGTATCGCGCGCTGGCCGCCACCGCCAATAATTTCGCGCGCGAATCGCACATGGACGCGCTGGCGCATGCCGCGTCCATCGACCCGCTCGCCTTCCGCCTGAAGAACCTTACCAACGAGCGCCTCCGCGCTGTGCTCCAGGCCGCTGCGCAAAAATTCGGCTGGGAGCAAGCCAAGTCCAGCCCGCAGCGCGGCTATGGGCTGGCGTGCGGCAGCGACAAGGGCGGACACATCGCCGCCTGCGCCGAAGTCGAAATCGGGTCCGACAAAACCGTCCGCGTGCGCCGCGTGGTGGCTGCGTGGGAATCGGGCGCGGTAATCAACCCCGACGGCCTGCGTAACCAGCAAATGGGCGCCACCGTCCAGGCGCTCGGCGGAGCGCTCTTCGAGCACATCCTGTTCGGCGACGGCCGCATTCGCAATCCGTATTTCTCCGCCTATCGCGTGCCGCGCTTCGCAGATGCGCCGCAGGTCGAAATCGTCCTTCTCGACCGCAAGGATCTCGCCTCGGCCGGTGCCGGCGAGATTGGCCTCATCGCACTCGCACCCGCCGTGGGGAATGCGATCTTTGCCGCCACCGGCGTGCGCGTGCGCAACATGCCCATGGCGCCGGACACGCCCGTTCCCGGGATCGATCCGTCGCCATTCCGCAGTTAACTTCCGACGGCTCTTACGCCGCGCGCTTCGCCTTCCACACTCCGTAGGCCGTCGCGGCTGCAGCCAGTCCCAACCCCGCGGCCAGCACACCGCGATGTTCCTCGGCCCAGGCTTCCGCGCTCCACGATCGCGCGCGCTCGTCGAACGCACCATGCGCTCCGTAGTCGCCAGGCAACGGCTTGTAAAGATTGTCCGGCCGGTTTGGATCGGCGCGTTTGTCGGTCTGCTGCGACTCGTATCCGTTCTTCGCCAGGAAGCGGTCGGCAAATGACGGCACCAGTTTGTTGCCCACCACCGCCTTCACCACCGACCAGGCCGCATACCACTCGCGCCGGTCAGGATGATGCGCTGCGTGGTAGACCATACGCGCGGCCACCTCGGGCTGGTAGATCGGCGGCACCGGCTGCGCCTTTTTCGGCATGCGGCTGCGCACCCATCCGAACTGCGGAGTATTCAACGCCGGCATCTCCACGATGGTCGTCTTCACGTTGCTCCTGTCGTGCAGCAGTTCGGTCCGCAGTGCCGCAAAAAAGCCGAGCACCGCGTGCTTCGACGCACAGTAAGCCGCTTGCAGAGGGATGCTGCGGTAGGCCAGCGCCGAGCCCACGTGCACAATCGTGCCCCGGTCGCGCGGCAGCATGTATTTGAGCGCGGCCAGCGTGCCGTAGACGTAGCCGAGATACGTCACCTCGGTGACGCGCTTGAATTCGTCGGCCGTCATCTCCTTGATGGGCGAAAACACTGAGGTCATGGCGTCGTTCACCCAGATGTCGATGGGGCCCAGTTCGCGTTCCACGCGGTCCGCAGCCGCTTCCACCTGCGCGGCATCTGCCACGTCGACCGGCAGCACCAGGGCGCGGCCTCCGCACGCCTCCACCTCGCGCGCGGCCCCTTCCAATCCGTCGCGACCGCGCGCGATCAGAGCTACGTCGGCCCCGTGTTTCGCAAACTCCCGCACCGCCGCGCGCCCCACGCCCGCCGACGCACCCGTGATCACCACCACTTCCTTTTTCCGCACGATTCGCAACCTCCTCTGCACCGTACGATGCCGCTCGCCGGTTCGAAGGAGGCCGGAGAGATCGCTTGCGCCGCCTCGCACGCAGAAGGGGGCGGATCGCTCCGCCCCCTTCGTTCAGCTGCTCTGCATAGGGTCCGCTACTTCGCTGTTCCCGCAATCCGAACCAGCAGAATGTCGTGGCTCTTGAGCTCAATCGCCATATTGTCCTTCAACTCCCGCTCCTGGCCGGTCCACAGGTCCTTCGCCTTCACCGGCCCCGCAATGCCCAGCTTCTTCAGGCTCAGATGGAACGGATGCGTGGCGACGCGGTCGCTTCCCGCGTTCAGCACCGCAATCGCTTTGGCCCCGCCCGAGAGATGCTTCAGCCACACGTCCACTTCGCCGTCGCTATACACGCGCGAAGCCTGACGGCCGAGCTTGTCCTGGTCAAGAGCGATGACGTCCTTGTTGGTGAGAATCTCCTTGATCTCCGGCTTCATGTGGGGCAGGTCGTTGCCGGCAAGCAGCGGCGCTCTCAGCATGGCCCACAGCGAAAAGTGGCTGCGGTTCTCCGCGATCGTCAACTTGCCGTTGCCTACCTCGAGCATGTCGGGATCGTTCCAGTGTCCCGGCCCCGCGTACTTCTCCAGCCCCTCCTGCTGGCTCAGGATGGTGTAAATGCGGTCCCAGTGCGGCTCAATGTCTCCAGTCGTACGCCACAGGTTGCCACCAATCGCCGGAGCCCACTCCCATGGGGAATCCCACCCGTACTGGCACAGCGACAGCACGATAGGCCGCCCCGTCGCCTTCAGTGCCTTCGCCATCTTGTCGTACGCCTGGTACATCAGCCGCATTTGCGCCGCTTCGTCATTGGGCGCCTGCTTCTGCATCACGTCGGGAATAAAACTGCACAGATCGTACTTGAGGTAATCGATACCCCACTCGGCATACGTCTTCGCGTCCTGCTCCTCATGGCCATAAGAGCCCTCGAAACCGGCGCATGTCTTCGTTCCCGGCCCCGAATAGATGCCTATCTTGAGCCCCTTCGAGTGCACGTAATCGGCCAGCGCTTTCATGTCGGGGAACTTCCCGTTGGGGTGGATCACGCCGTTCGCATCGCGCTCGCCCTGCCACGTGTCGTCGATGTTCACATAGACGTACCCGGCGTCCTTCATGCCCGTCGACACAATCTCGTCGGCGGAGTCGCGAATGTCCTTGTCCGTCACCTTGCCGAAGAAATAATTCCAGCTATTCCAGCCCATCGGCGGCGTAGCGGCCACTGGCGCCGCGGCGGGTTCCGCTTTCGACCTGTGCGGGCGGGCTGTCTTTGCTGAAGAAGCTGTTTGCGCGCCGCTCAAAGCCGCAGCGAGCGAAAGAACTGCAACACACATCGAAGGGACAAGACGCATGGGAGATCCTCCTGGAAACGGTTTCAGTGCGCAATCCTAATTCCGCGCACCACCGTTCCGCAAACAAAAGGCGATGCCACGCACCTGATACTGCTGCTTATAATCGGGAGCGAATCACGCGCCTGCCCCTTCGCTTTGTCCGGAAAGGATCCCGCATGTCCTCCTCGCGCCGACAGTTCCTCGCCTCCAGTTCGCTCGCCGCTCTCGCTGCCGCATTCGAATCCTCCTCGCTGCGCGCGCAAGCCGCGCCCGGCTCTCAAGTACCTCCGAACCAGCAGCCCACGCCAGGGCCGCCATCCGCCTTCAGCAATGGATCCGTGGCCGGCCCCATCGTCACTTCCGACGACTTTGCCCACGCCGAAAAGCTTGTCCAATTCGAGATGACCGAGGCCGAGCGCGACGAGGCCGCCGTCAATTGGCGCGCGCAGATGGCGCCGCTCTACGAACTCCGCACCGGCCCACGCAAACTCGAGTTTCCGCAGTCCGTCGCCCCCGCCACCGTGTGGAACCCCATGCTGCCCGGCCTTCAGCTTCATGAGGGCAACGGCACATTCGTTCGCAGCGCCGATGCCGGGAGAGCCCTGCCCACGAGCGACGAAGAGATTGCGTACGCGCCCGTAACCCTGCTCTCGCAGTGGATCCACGCGAAAGCCATCACCTCCGAGCGCCTCACCAACATCTATCTCGCCCGGCTCGAACGCTTCAATCCCACGCTGCGGTGCGTGATCACCTTCACCCGCGACCACGCGCTCGAGCAGGCTCGCCAGGCCGACAAGGAAATCGCTGCCGGCCACTATCGCGGACCTCTCCACGGCATCCCCTGGGGCGCAAAAGACCTGCTCGACACTGCCGGAATCCCCACCACCTATGGCGCCGAGCCCTACCGCGATCGGGTCCCCCAAAGAGATGCCGCGGTGGTCAGCCGTCTCAATGCGGCCGGCGCCGTCCTCGTCGCCAAGCTCTCGCTGGGCGCGCTGGCGCTCAACGACGTATGGTTTGGCGGGCAAACCATGAATCCGTGGATCCCCGATGCGGAAGGTGCGTCGGGATCGAGCGCCGGCCCCGGTGCCGCCACAGCCGCGGGGCTCGTCGGCTTCGCCATCGGTAGCGAAACCGGCGGCAGCATCGTCTCGCCCTCCATGCGCAACGGCGTCACCGGCCTGCGCCCCACTTACGGCCGCGTCGCCCGAACCGGAGCCATGACCCTCTGCTGGTCGCTCGACAAGCTCGGCCCCATGACCCGCAGCGTCGAAGATGCCATGCTCGTCCTCAGAACCATCAGCGGCCCCGATCCAGGCGATATCGCCTCCTTGCCCTCCACCGTGACGTTCCGCGCCGGCGCCAGCGTCAAGGGCCTGCGCGTGGGCTACTTCCCGCAGTGGATGAAGGAACCGCCCGCGACGGACGTCGATCGCCACGCCCTCGACGTCGCGCGCACCCTCGGCATGAACCTCGTCGAAGTCTCCATCCCGGACTGGCCCTACGACTCGCTCAACCTGATGCTCTTCGCCGAAGGCGCCGCCGCCTTTGACGACCTCGTCCTCGCCCACAAGCTGCATGAGCTGAAGATGCAGGTGCCCGACGCCTGGCCCAACGTCTTCCGCCAGTCGCGCTTCCTCTCCGCCGTCGACTTCGTGCAGGCCGACCGCTTCCGCCGCAAGGTGGCCGAAGAGATGGCACGCGTCATGGCGCAGGTGGATGTGCTGCTGGTGCCGTCGCTGCGCGATGAGATGCTGGTGATCACCAATAACACGGGGCATCCTTCGCTGACGTTGCGCGCCGGATTTGTGGAGGTGAGCGAAGCGCGGAGCGACTGGGCGCCTGATCCGGCGCATCCGGTGGCGAAGTTCAATCCGCCGCGCCGGGTGCCGCATGGGGTCACGCTGATTGGAAGGCTGTTCGATGAGGGCACGATGGCGCAGGCGGGGATGGCGTTGGAAAAGGCGTTCAACGTGATGGGCGAGCACCCGCTGGGGTTTTAAGCTGCTGCTCAGCCGCAGAAGTTGTCATCCTGAGCGAGCGAACGGAGTGGAAGGATCTGCGGTTGCTTCTGGCTCGCTCGATTAACATTTACTAAGGGACAATAAGCATGCCTGCCGAACAATATCCCGAAGCTGTGGAGCCGAATCTCGTTGGTGAATACCCAGCCTTAGCGGCAGCTGGGGGAGGATACGTGTGGGACGAAGTCCTGGAGTATCGGGTCTGGTGCCATCCTGAGCGCGGTGCCGACGATCTTGAAAACGGCAGCGACTACTACTTCCCGTTTGCGACATACGCTGAAGCCGCGGCGTTTTCTTGCAGCACCCAGGGAGCGGAGGACCCGCTGGCGCTGATTCGGCAGCGGGAATACATCGATGAAACGAAACCGGGAGAGTATCGTCACGTAAAAAGCGAGCGCATCACAGAATGGCCCGTGGAGTTTCTCCGCCGTCCTCGCCGAACGGAACACACCATTCCAGATTTCTTATCACCGGATGCTCCAGCGAATCGGCTTGATATCCTCCGAGGTTTAGCTGCCCCAAAGGAACCCTAGGCTCCACCACTACGACACCGGCACCCACGGGAGTTCATCCAAGCCCAACCGCTCATACCGAGGTGTGCCCGCCATCAACTTCTCTACATCCTCGACGCTGCGAATGCCGCCGCGTGCGCCCTGCGCTGTGCAGTTCAGTGCCGCTGCTGCGCAGGCGAAGTCGAGCTGGCGCTCGAGCTCCCAGCCACGGAGCAGGCCGTAGATGAAGCCGGCGTGGAAGATATCGCCGGCGCCGGTGGTGTCGACTACCGGCACGCGATAGGCCGCGCGGTGCAGCAGGCGCTCGCCGTCCCATGCCAGCACGCCGCCTTCGCCCAGCGTGGCAGCGGTCAATTGGCACGCGTACTTCTCGCGCAGAATTTTCAGAGCGCGGGCCAGGTCGCGCTCGCCCGTGTTGCGTGCGGGGAAATCGCGGCTGACCACCATGTAGTCGACGCATCGCAGCAGCTGATCGCCGCCGCTATATGCCTCGTCGAGATCGGCCACTACGGGCACGCCCGCCTGATGCGCCCAGCGAGCGGCCTGCGTCGCAGCCTCTGACTCGATGCCATCGACCAGCAGCGCGCGCGCATTCACAATCCAATCGCGATCGAGGTCATCGGCCAAGAGCCGCAGCCGGTCGTCGCGCCGGATCATCACGGTGCGTTCGCCCCCACCATCGACCAGAATGTAGGATTCCGGACTTGCCGCCTGCGGCACTTCGATCAGCCGCGCATCCACACCCGCGCGGCCAAACTCGCGCCGGTGCAGGCGGGCCGCGTCGTCATCGCCCAGCTTGCCCACATACCGCGTCTGCAAGCCCCATGTCTGGCAGGCGATCACCGCGCTCGCCGTCTGCCCGCCGGGCATGAGCGGCAGCGGGCTGAACTCGACCTTCGAGCCGCGCGCGGGAAATTCAGCAAGCGGAATCAGTGTATCCGTGGCGTTGAGTCCCACGCCAACGAGGTCCACCAGAGGCACTTCGGGCATAGGTGCATTTTACCGGCACAATACTGCCGTCAGCGCCGTCAGTAAAGGAACGGAATCAGCTTAGGGGTGTGCCGAGCATATTTTTCAAAGGCTTCGCCATAGTGGTCGTGCAGGTGCGCATCGAGAGCCGGCACGTTCACGAAGGCAAATCCGGCAAGCATGATGATGGGAATCACCACCGTGATCCACGCGCCCGAAAGCAGGCAGATGCCGGAGAACGATACCAGATCGCCGAAGTAGTTCGGGTGCCGGGTGTAGCGGAAGAGACCGCCGGTGTAGAGCTTTCCGTGATTTTCGGGCCGGAGCTTCCACACGTGCCGGGTGTACTCGGCGCGCGAATTGATCCCCGATCCGGCGAGGAAGAGAAGCATTCCGCACAGGGCGACCGCGCGCAGCGGAGCAGGATTCGTTCCACCTTCAATACTCACCAGCAGAACAATAAAGAGCACCCAGGGAACGACGGAGAAGACCTCGCTCCAGCCCAAGCCGCGCCGCAGAAACAAGAATTGCGTAAACAGGAGCCTGACGTAGTAAATGGAAAATGCGGCGGCGATGCACAGCCGGCGTATGGGATCGCCAGCGCTGAGCGGCCGGCCCACCCATGCACCGACGGTTGCCAGCCCCCCGCCGGCGAGCAGCCACCAGGCCACGAGCACACATGCACCGCAGCCTGCAGCGAGCACGAGGCGCTGGCGAAGCGATGAGCCGGTCTGCTCGTACATACTCGTTTTCGAGTGTTTTGATTTCAACGCAATCCTCGAGGGGTTCGGGCGTTTTCCACCGGCCGTTGTAATTGAGAGAGCGTATGCGTCTCAGGCGAAGCGCGTCCGCCGGTGCAATCCGACGGCGCACACCACCGCGCTCACCACCAGCAGAACCGTCAGCACCGCCGCCCATCCATAATGCATGGCCAGCGCCGGGACCCGCGCCTTAAGCCCCAGCGCGACGAACACACCCGCCGCGCAGGCGAGGATGAGCCAGTCCCACCACTCGCGGCGATTTTCGTTCGCTGCCGCCGCCCCGCCGTTGAATGCATCCACCACCTGCTCGTGCTGCAATCCGTAGCGCTCGCACTCCCGCTCGATGGCCTCGTGCGTCGAGGCCGTTTCGCGCTCCGTCGCCACCGCCGTGCTCACCGCCAGCGCGCCGGCGATCATCGCAAGAGATCCGCCCACCACCAGCAGCCGATGCGCGGTGTTCGCGTGAGCCAGTTCGCCAAACACCAGCGCGCCCCACGCCAGGCCCCACAACTGGTTCGTGTTCGACAGCGGAATACCCCGCCCGATGCCCAGGTACTTCGTCGCGTACTGCTGGAAGAGGTCGCCGACCACCCAGACAAATCCGCCGAGGAAGAGCCAGAACAACATGGGCGCCACGGACGGCGAATGGAACACCGCCGCATGCACTCCGCCATCGAACGCAAGCACCAGGGCCAGCATGGTCGCCAACTCGCCCACCGTAAACACGGTCACGAATGAGAGTGGATTCATGCCGCTCAGGTAGGCCTTGCGATAAGGGATATACATGGAGCCCCACATCAGGCTCGCGCCCAGGGCAGCCAGAATCCCGTCTACGGCGTGCGCCGCGTGCGTGCCGCCGAAGTGCATGGTGCTGAAACCCAGCATCACCGCGGCCGCAACAATCGCCACCGTGCCCAGCACCACCTTGGCCACATTCGCGCGGCTCGCGCCCTTCAGTTCGCCAAAGAGCAGCCGCCCCCACAGGATCCCGATCAGCGAATTCGTGTTCCACAGAGGAAACGCAATCGCCAGGCCCACGTCGCGAATGGCGAATACGGTGAGCGTGTTGGCGACGGCCCACAGCATGCCGGCCAGAATCGCAAAAGGAATCAATTGCGTATTGCGCCGCAGGTCGCGAAACACCGCGCGCGTGCCCTTGAGCAGGGTGGGCACGCTCCAGCGCGCCGTGAACACGCCGGCCACCATGCACAGAGAAATCGCGTACGGCGACAGGCCCGTGTTGACCAGCTTGGTGGGGGCTTCGGCCGCGCCCAGCCACACGCCGGCCCCGATGCCGCACAGCACACCCAGGCCATGTCTCGATTGCACGCGAATTGCGGACGAAACCTGCGGCTGCGTGCTCACGCGCTCCGACCTCTCTCTCATCTCAAATGTTTTGAGCAACAGCCTAGTGCATCACGATCAGAAGCGTGATTCCGGCAAGGAACACGATCGCGGGAACAAGAAAATGGCTATCCGTCAGCACGGCCTTGATACGCGATCGCTGCTTCATCGTGCCCCGCTCCTCCGGTTCCAATGGGCCAACCATAAAGATGTCGCGCAAAGGGTGTCAACAACGCTGTCCAGCTGCGATTCGCGCAATCGCTACTCGCGAAATGCCCTGCAGGTCCGGCACAAACTCGATCTCTTGGTATTCGCCCGCCGTCAGCAGCGCCTCGATGGCCCGACGTTGTCCGTAGCCGATCTCGAGCACGATGTGTCCGCCGGGCGCCAGCGTATCCGCCGCCTGCGGAATCAGGCGCCGGTACGCGTCCATTCCGCCGAGGCCTGCGAACAAGGCCTGCTCCGGCTCATATTCGCGGACCTCCACATCAAGAGACGCGCGGTCCTCCTCCGGCACGTACGGCGGATTTGAGGCCACGACGTCAAACAGCTCGCCCTTCACCGGCTCCAACAGATCGCCTTGCGTAAAAAACATCCGCTCGGCCACACCGTTCCGCCGCGCGTTCTCACGAGCAATGACCAGCGCCGCGACCGATACATCCGTCGCCGTCACCCGCGCCTGCGGCAACTCATGTGCCAGCGCCACGGCAATGGCGCCCGAGCCGGTGCCCACATCCACAATGCGAGGCCCCTCCAGCCCTCCACAGAGCGCGATCACCTTTTCAACCAGGTGCTCCGTCTCCTGGCGTGGAATCAGCACATCCGGCGTCACGCGAAACGGCAAGCCGTAGAACTCCGTCTCACCGGTGATGTATTGGATGGGCTCGCCGCGAGCTCGCCGTTTCAGGATTGCCGCGTAGCTGACAGCGCGACAGCCGGCAAATTCCTCGTCGCCGTGAGCCAGCAGCCACGCGCGATTCTTTCCGATGTGGTGCAGGAGCAGGGCTTCGGCGTCGCGCCGCGCCCGGTCAGGATGCTGCCCCTCGGCTAACTGTGCCTCGGCTCTCCCCAGCCACTCATCCAGCGTCATCAGGCAGCCTGTGTCTCGGCTTTGAGCTGTTCGGCCTGGTAGTGCGCGACCAGCGCATCCACGATGGGCTGCAGCCTGCCTTCCATCACCAGGTCAAGCTGGTGCAGCGTGAGGCCGATGCGGTGATCCGTCAGCCGGTTCTGGGGGAAGTTATAGGTGCGAATCTTCTCGCTGCGATCGCCCGAGCCCACCTGCGATTTGCGGGCCGCGGCCAGCTCGGCGTTCTGCTTGTCCATCTCCATTTCGTAGAGACGAGAGCGCAGCACGCGCATGCCTTTTTCGCGGTTCTTGATCTGCGATTTTTCGTCCTGGCAGCTCACCACGGTGTTAGTGGGCAGATGCGTAATGCGCACGGCGGAATACGTCGTGTTCACGCTCTGGCCGCCCGGGCCTGAAGAGCAGAACGTGTCAATGCGGATATCCTTCGCCTCGATCTTGATGTCGACGTCCTCGGCCTCGGGCAGCACCGCGACGGTGACCGCCGACGTATGCACGCGCCCCTGCGTCTCGGTGGCCGGCACCCGCTGCACGCGATGCACGCCGCTCTCGTACTTTAACTGCGAGTACACGCGGGCGCCTTCGATGATGGCGATCACTTCCTTGTAGCCGCCTACGCCGCTCTCTGACATCGACAACACTTCCACCTTCCAGCGATGCTGCTCGGCGAAGCGGGTGTACATGCGAAATATCTCGGCGGCAAATAGCGAGGCCTCATCGCCGCCGGTGCCGGCGCGGATTTCGAGGATAACGTTCTTCTCGTCATTCGGATCTTTGGGCAGAAGCAGGACCTTCAGCTCTTCTTCGAGCGTGGCGACCTTCGGCTCGAGGGCTGCGATTTCTTCCTCGGCCATGGCCTTCATGTCGGCGTCGTTCTCCGCCAGCATGGCTTTGGCCTCCGCGAGCCCCTGGCTGGCCTGCTTCAGCTCGCGATATTTCTCGACGGGCGCTTCGATTTCGCGCAGCGATTTGCCGATCTTCTGATATTTTTCATGATCGTTCAACACTTCTGGCAGCCCAAACTGAGCTTGCAGATCGTTGTAGCGCTGCTCCATCTGTTCCAAACGGTCCAGCATATGCCCTCCGGGCCTTCACCGCCGCTTCGCGGCAATGGTTTCTCACATTCGATTGAGGAGATGAAAAAGGCGCAAAACAGTGTATGCGGCGGGAGCCGCTAGAGGAGCGCCGGGATGGGCTGGTGCAGAATCACTTCAATACCTATTCTACCGCAACTTGGGATGCCGGAGAATGCGGCCTGATGCATCCCCGGCCCCCGTTTGCCTCAGAAGCACGCCACCGCGTCGCACTGATTCATCAGCGGCACCTGCAGATTCGAATCGTGGTCCGGGTCCGAGTAAATCGTGATCGTCGCCGGCTTGTAGGCATCCGGCGGCGCCGTCATGATGTTGGGCACAAACGTCTGCGGGTTGCGGTCATAGAGGGGAAACCACGTGCTCTGCACCTGGACCA